>Ga0123355_10008447_pt1 | contig 15564 bp, 6 predicted proteins | sample TergutEmb28metaG_3_FD_89872 | JGI IMG/M metagenome (GOLD analysis project Ga0123355, IMG submission 89872) | Embiratermes neotenicus P1 segment gut microbial communities from Petit-Saut dam, French Guiana - Emb289 P1 | ecosystem: Host-associated > Arthropoda: Insects > Digestive system > Gut ... | reverse complement strand
TACAGAAGAATGAAGGTTCAGTATGACGCCATCGGACTTTCACTTGTTTGGACCTATGAAAGAACATTTGCGGGGCCAGAAGTTTGCAGATGACGACGAGGTAATAGAGGCGGTGCAAAGTTGGTTAAAGGCCACGCCAAAAAGCTTTTTTCTAGAGGGCATCCACAAACTTGTGGACAGGTGGACCAAGTGTGTTGCGAAGCAGGGGGACTATGTCGAAAAATAAGACACAAACAATTTCTATAAGTACTCTTGTAAAAAAAGTTATTACGAGTATAAAATTTCCTGTTATTTAATGACTTATCCTCGTAGTAATAATGGTTGATTTCACTAATAAACTATACAAATTCACGGTATATAAGACATACTCTTACATTAAGGTAACATATAACTTTTTATAAACCACTGCAAATGTCACAAAATCCTTGTGTGTGCCATAGCTGGAAGCATGAAGTGAACAAACTTTAACAAAACACCAGTAACACTTTCTCTCTCCTTGTCTACTTCTACATTTCACTCTCTGTGAAGTCTCTTACAATTCGGAAATGAATTCCCGTTAGTCAACTGTAACCTTGCATACACCCACAGTATTCCACCGTACTATAGTCTACACCATGGAACATTCAACTCAAAAGGATCACGTCACCGGAAACAACCTGAAAAAGACCAAATAACTAAATCGCAAGACAGTTAATCTAAAATGTTAAAACATTAACATTGACATTTAACACTAACATTTATAAAACTCGATTAGAAAAAATCCTACAGTTATAAAAACAACAAAGCCTCACACTAGGTACACGAATTTGCAAACCACCCCCACCCAGTTGTGATGGATCCCACTGTTGCCAACCACCGATATCGACCAATGGTGGAGCCTGAGTAACATAGAGTCCTCTGTTACGCAGCCAACAAGTAAAGTCAGTCGTCGGCATTTGTTCTATACACAAATTTGTAGTGCAAGGCAACGTGAATGACCAGGACTTTGTTTGTTACATGGACAATAGTAATAACAGCAAACGCGTGTACACCTGTTAAAGGAACTAGTCTGGCTAGGTGCTTGTTGTGTTATTGCTATCCTGCTCTAAGTGCAGCAAGCGCTGAGCCCTGTGGTCAATATCAGTACCTTAGCTTGTCTAACCCAGAAATTTAAGTTACATTTCACATAAATGTTTGCAGTAACATATTAACGTTTACACAAGAGGAAACAAATCCTCTAAACGGTTCCACGTGTTTTTCTTCGTTTCACACTCGTTAAAAATTCATCAAATTTTATAATTCAGGTCAGGAAATTCAGTTGCTTTAAACTCACCTGTACTCAACATGGTAGATTTGTTTTCGACGTTTCGGCATGGAAACTTCTTCCATGTAACTAGCCTGTAGAAGGAACTTTATTATTATTATTATTGTTATTATTATACAATTTTGTATTCGATATTTAAAATACAATCACCGAAACGATGAAGTCAAACTATGTCTGTTTCTATCTAGCACTTACCATTTTCCAACGACATTTCAACTCCTGCGACTCCAGTCCTGAGCAACGTTACAGTCAGACAGTCGTCCACTTAATATCAATCACTTCATCAGTAACCACAGTTAAGATAAAATACAACATGTGTATTACACAGAAAAAGTCTAAAATGAATAACGAGACGAGTTAATGATTTCCTGCGTAAGGTCAGTTTCAAGTCACTTTCTCAATGAATCGTATTTTCCAGGGGAATTTCTTCAGCTTCTTGTTTGTCCGAGGGCGGTGTACAGACATAATTAAGTTTCTGCCTAAGCGTATATAGAACACGTATTATAAATAATGCAAATGAAATTACCAAAAAAATAACTACACATGACAATATCATATTCCACCGCGACATTGATACCAAGATAGCTGTTTGAGGATCGTCTTTGTTACTTGCAAGTTTTTCTGTGTCTTCAGGGATGGTTGAGTTTCGATCAGATGATGATCTCACTGAGACAGACACAGGTCCATCGGCCATTCCTGTAACAGTCGGTACCACAAGTTCATCGGCCGTTCCTATAACAGTCGGTACCACAGATTCATCGGCCATTCCTATAACAGTCGGCGCCACAGTAGAGCTACAGTCTTCATCTTTCAGAACTTCCCAATGTTTGTTTTCATATTTTGGAGGCCCTTTACAAGTTAAATTTGGTAGCGTTGGAACATTTTTAAAAATGATGTCAAATAAGACCTTCATATTACAGTCACAATTCCATGGATTGTTGTCGGCTTTCAATTTCAACACTGATGAGGGAACCTCAGTCGTTAAACACGACTCAGAGCTGTCACTTGGAAGATAATCGGAGATATTCACATTGCTGAAGTAAGAATCGTTATGTAACGAACTCAGACTGTTGAAACTTGTATCCAAACACCTAAGTTCTCTCAACAGATCGAAAGTTCCTTGCTTGATATTGCGTATTTGGTTGTGAGATATGTTCAGATATTTAATATTCCGTATGTCTTTAAAAATGTTATACGAAATGTCAGTCACACTGCAACTAGACAAATCTAGAAACCTGAGCGAAAGCACATTGATAAATACTCTTGCAGATGGTAGAGTGAACAGTTTGTTGTCAGCCAACGATAACCAATATAACTTCCGGTTGTACTTGAAAGTATCCTGACGAATGTATGTCAAATTATTATGAGAAAGGTCTAGTCTTTCCAGCTCTTCCAAACCTAGGAATGCATGTTGCGCTATGCACCAAATAACATTCTTGGCCAAGCTGAGATTTACAATTTCCACGACGTTCAGTTGAAGAAACATTCGGTTACAGAGAAACGACAGTTCATTATGAGACATATCCAGTTCATACAGTTTACTGCTTTCACTGGCGTCTCTTGTGTCACGCGGAATCCGACTGCATAGTATAGTGGTTCCATGCGACATTACGTGGATACACAGAAGTATGCCATTGCACAATATGCTATGCATGTCCACCAATCGTAAATTTACTTTGTCGTTGGTCACAGAGTGCAAATGTCTTCAATTACACTCACTAACACACAAACAGAAACCATTTTTGAAGTCGCAGCACAAAGGCGATTAAGCTTGAAAACTTCTCACGCATATAGAGAACTAACGTTAGGGAAAATGTAAAAGTAAATCATCCTGGATAAGGCTCCACCAATGTAAACCACGATAAGATAATTCGCACTCCTCATGGTGAGGGTAAACATCATTTGCCTGTATTTACACGCATGTGTTCACACCATCTGCCACGCTGTCATCAAGGTGAACTAGAGTGAGCACGGCTATAATTCGAAAGAGTATTTGACACATCTTTACTGGTAAAATTTTTGAACATGTTGAAAGCAAAATTTACTACACTGGATTACCGAAAGAGTGTGAAGTGTAAATGACTCACCCAAATCCCTAATCTAGACTTATCTTCAGCCGAACAAAGCGTACCCACAACACCGATAGACTCGAAGTGGAAGACTCTGAGATTCAGCTGCCATTATGACACATTAAATGCGTATAAAATACGGGCTAGACTCAAACAAGTACGTAATAAACGTGGAATTGAGAAGAACTGTAACACCACGATCACGAAGCACGACTTAAGCCTACTGTGCTACAGCTCGCTACTGGTCCCTATCCTGAAACAAATCAACACAGTTCATGGCCTCTAAACTTATTTTCTTTGACGTCACTCTTAATTTTACCCTCTATCTACGACTAGGTTTTCCAAGTGGTCCCTTCCCTTCAGGTTTGCCGGCAAAAATTCTTCATTAACATCTCATCCACCTCATACACTGTCCTTCTGGTGCTCTTTTCTTTCGTCATACAGATAACAACTGCTGAAGAACACAAATTATAAGTTTATTCAGCAGTTTTCTGCAGCCTCCTTTCACTTCTTCCCTCTTATATACAAATAATTTTCTCGGCCCTCTTTTCTCAAAAATCCTCAAGCTATGTTCTTCCCTTGATGTAAACAACAAAGTTCCACATCAGTACAACGAACAGGTAGAATTATAATTTGGTACATTTTAATTTTTATTTTTCGAGACAGTGGAACTGAAAGTAAAAATATTGAACTGAGAGCTACCAAATATTCCATAACGTTAATGCTGCTTGAATATCAATGTAAATAAAATTTCTATTTGTTAATATCTTTCTCAGATAGTTTAACTTTGTTATATGGACACATGATTCATTATCTGTCTCCATATTACAGCTTTTTCCTGTACTGTGGTACGAGAGACAGATTTGCACCTTCTTGCTGTAATCTAATAGACCTTGTGCAATTCTCTTTACGTAGTTTTCCGCCCAACAAGTCATACTGAAAACTCAAGGGCAGAAGCTGATATAATTCATTTCAACTTCCTCCGAGTTTTCTTGGACCTTCCTACAAGCCATTCTAGAGAGAAGTGGAACAGCAGTAGTGGCAAGGCACATCTTTCTTTCACATCCTTCTACACCGAGAATAATTATATCATGTGATCACCTACACTGACCTTATTACATGTAATTAGTCTAATTAATTTAATGGACTTAACGAATTATCTCAAAATTCAAAAACAGGCCCCCTTGAAGTTTATACATACCTCATTTATATGTCAATGTACGTTTAGTCTTATACTTTCTTCAGGATCTGACGGATCGTGATACATCACCAGTAGGCGATCTAGTGAGGAATGGGGGTAGTCACTGCTTGTGGCATCCCGTTGATCCGTCACATTAAAATCCCCGGGGATGATAGCACACAATTTGGTCCACATAGACAGTTAAAATTAAGAGACGAGTGATGTACGAAATTTGTATATATTGGATAAGCAGTATAATATTCTCAACAATAATTAGAATTCATAATAATTAATTTCTATAAACAAATATATAAAATATATTCTTTCGACTACTTTTGAAATCCAATCAAATAAAGTTTTCGATTATCATAAATATCTCTCACATTTTATTCTGTAGAGGCACGCACCAATTTTTAATGTGAAAGGTGTATACCTGTAAACTTTTATCTGTTTGTTCTTTCTGTATTCCATACATGACAGATACGTTTTATCGCAATGTGGTAAACACATCGGCCTTATCTTCACACTTAAAAGCTTACAGTTACCAGAGCAACGAACAGGATCGATGTTGCCATGACAGTAATATCTTATTTAAATGATAAAGATGGCCAACTTTCTCAAATAAAGTAGGCACGTTTACACGGCTTTCCGAAAAAAACATTTTAGGATTCTTGAACATCACCATTTGAACACTGGAACAAAATTACAATTTTCCAGAAGCATATCAACTAGTAACACCCACACACATCTTCTCTCGTTCTTCACGCGTCAAGGCAGAAATTAGTATTGTCATAATCAACATTATGCAGTGTTTCCCAACCTATTTTTCCATGCAGAAACTCCTAAAATAGTTTCCCCGATCTCGGGGAACCGCATCCTATGACAGCATCTACAGACCACAAAAAGGTGACAGCGGGGGGCACACTTCAATTATTGCCGAACTGTTTTCAAGAACGTGTATTTCTAGAGCTACTATATATGTAATATACATATATAAGGCAGCTTACATTGCTCACCTTTCTGTTACCACCGGTGAGGCAGCTCTGTAACAGCGCGAAGCGAACACAGGCACAGTATAACTCGACGTAACATTAAACACTAACTGTCCAAAACAAAACAGAGGCAGTAGAAACGACTCGAGTATTGCCAAATGCCGGATAAAAATTCCGGCGGTGTTTCGAGGAATATTTGGCAATTTTGTGGTAACAAAAAGTTTTTATTTCTTTCTTTTAACATTTCTCGCGGTAAACCTAGCGATGATCCGCGCAACCATGTTTGGGGAACACTCCATTATGCCTTCGGAAATGGATTTGCAGAATCGCCACTCTGAGACAAAGCTCTCTACGAAAGTGACTCATCCGCTTAAATGATGCAAATTAAAAAAAAAAAAAAGGCTTAATCTTCGTTCTTCCAGCAGCACGCGTGTTGTAAAATTTATTTAAGACTCTTAACAGCTTTTGTAGATACGAGTCCATATGAAAATGACTTTAGCAACTACACTTACTTTCTACTAGGAGTTCAGTTGACTGGCATCTCATAGCTCACGTCCGATAGATCAAAGTTTGTTCAGTACTCAGGGACTTTGCTCAACGAGGCACGTCTGCCTATCTGTCTGGTTGTCTGTCCATTTACTGACAGACAGAACTATGGGAATCAAAACGAATAAGTTACAAAATGTCCACAGCGAGTAACACCTCTGGACCTTTCGCTCTGTTTATGCCGTACTTTTTTAATTCGTGTTTGTTTTAAAGAAAATGCTGACGCTGCTTTATCTGCAATATGTTCACCTCAACTTCTTCTTCGGGCTCAGCTTTTACACGACAGAGACCATAGCCTGTCCCAGTTATGAGGGCAGATCACTACGAGACATCACAAATGTAGGTATGCCTTCGTGTGAAGTGTCTGTCATTTTTTTTATTTTAACCATAATCGACACGTGTCTCCAAATTTCATAAGCATCCCAAATATGACACTTCATGATATTCAGTCCATCGGAAGTCGCGCTGTTCCATGCGAACAGACGGATGGACGAACATGACACAGCTAACAGTCGTTCACGCAACGACTTTGCAAAGGCCCATAAAAATTTGCACATTATATCTTAAAACTTTGAGCTGGCTACCGTATTTATATAATAATATCCCTGTTTTTAATATAGGGTTTATATAGAGTTTTCAAATAACTTTGTATTGTTTGTACACATTAGATAGAATTTCACAAGTTTTATACAATTATGTAAGGGAATGAGATTTCGGAACGACTGCTGAATCGGGGGACAAATATGGCGGAGAGAGGCGCCGTCATCCGTGTTAAGGCTACGTGGGTGTTCTGAGACGAAGAGGAAAACATGGCGTCAGTAACGCAGCGACGGATGACTGCGCGTGCATTCCTGAGTAGCGAGATGCCGCTGCCTCCCGGGATGAAGCCATGTAGTTTAGGATGATGAGCGTACCAGGTCATACGACGACCGCACGAGTTACACTGCAACTTACTGAGAATTAATCCGACGTCCTTAAGGAATTGTATACCGATACTGCGATCACTGAATAAGGACGTCAGGAAAAGTTTATTCGCATCACCGGGACATCCAAGCGAATCTCGCCTAAAAGATGTTGTAGGGACGTAAGGCAACTCGCGTACTGCATCCTGATAAACTTTTATGATATTTGTGATCCGTTGGACCATATTGAAAGCAAGTAAATGCCTCACAGGAATACACACACAAACAACAGCGTGAAACTACAATGGCGAACACCGTATGAAAGACGCTTGTTAGTGTAGCCTAGTGGGAAAGAGGCGGGAAAACCTCGACCCCACTATAGCAAGAGTTATATAAAAAGTGAAGTAGATAGACCATGTCATCATTGTGAAAATATTAGTAATAAATTTATTACTGGACATGACCTGAAACCAAATCTAACCTCTGTCCCAGGAGTAGTGACAGTTTTGGGGTAGGCTTGTTAAGCAGTGGGAAAGCGGCGGTAAACCCTCGAACCCTCTATAGCAAATAATAGTTTCTACGTAATATCACGAGTGAGGAAGGAATAGTAATAAATTTTATGATAGAAATATCCAAAAACCATATCTAACCTCTGTCTCAGAAGTTGTAAGATGTTTGGGGTAGCGTGTTGTATCCGTGGAGTTTTGTGGGAACCGTGTCGTAAGGTACATCGTAGCGACCACAGCAACATGTGTCAGCCTGCTACACATATGGCCCCCGATCCTGCGGTTATACCGAGATTTCTCTCTCGAAGATTATATGGAATACTGTACAGTTTCTTTCACATGCTCTTGTACATAGGTCTGATGATGGCCCGTAAATAGGCCGAAACCAGTTACCCTGGAAGTTTGTGTTGTGTCAGACGGGATGTAAATACGCCGAAACCAGTTACTTTGGAAGTTTGTGTTGTGTCAGACGGGATACTGAAACAAACCGCTCTCTCAGTGTAGCCTAACGCAATCACAACGTCTTTGGTGAACGAGTGTGATATCATTTTACAGAACGTTATGCTCTGTTTTTTTTATTCTTGTGCATTTCGCGTAAACGGCCCACCTGTCAGGTAAATAGCAAGAGTACCTTAAATATACGCATGTCTTCATGGAAAATTCTTTTTATTTCCTTGCGACATCAACAAGAGTTGGGATTTGTCGACAAGTTTTAGTAAAATTCCCCAATATAAGATGTCACAAAAATCTTCCAGGTGGCAGCCGTGATCTTTTGTGCGGATAGACAGTTGGACGAATGGCGTGACAAGGCCAACAGTCGCTTTTCGCACCGCCTGCGCCAAAACCTAAAATCACGGAGCGGGATATTTTCTTAAAACCCTAAATGAACGGTATAATGATATTTCCCGTTGTATCTTGGTTGCGTGACGCACACAAAATTGTACGGTGGAACGAAAAGCAGTGTCATTCAGTTCTGACCCTACGTTTACATACTTTATTGTTTTATATTCCCAAAATGTGAAAATTACAAACGTTCAGCATTATTTAATACATTTTATTACATAAAATTTCAGTAACACCTGCCAGTTGGCACTTCTATTAGCCCTAACACAATATCTCTCAACACCATAGTGATGATCAGGGACTGGAAAGGTAACTGCGCGACTTCCGATGAGAGTTTCCGAAATTAATTAGCTTAAAGCTTATTGCAAAAGAAAGAAACACATACATAGAAAATGAGAGCTCAACAAGGTCACTGTTGGTACAGGACCAGATATACTGACTAAAAATATAATTTCATCTTATACGAGTGGTAATAATACGCTTAATGTGAAAGAAACTGAAAATAAACACTCTGCAAATTCCTACAAACGGAACCATTAAATACACGTACTCTCCACACAGAAAAATGAGGATATAGGAATAAAAACGCATATTACTAACAAAACAACAAGCAATCTCTGGTGGTTTAAGCCCAAATATTCAGCACTGCTAATAAAAACAGGGATTTGTTACGATCCTAAACCACTTCTTTCTTACTTCCACCTTCAAAACGTAAGATCCCTAAGATCAAGATGAATGTCAGCTTCTCATCTTCTCCTCTGTAGCGAATCTCTAATAAAAATGATAACAATGTCAATGCAGTAATTCTCTGCCTCTCGCAACCCTCGTCGGAACAAACTTTAAAATATTTGCAAATAATAATATACCACGAAACATCCACTACACACACACGTATTATATATTATTATTTTATATGTACGCCTGTGTTATCCGATTGTATTTTCAAAATCGATGTTACATTCAAAACATTTGGTTGTTTTCTACGCATAACATTGCCTACAATCTCAACAGGGCGTCTAAGTTGAGCAGCAATGTATGTCGTGTTCCATCACCTACAGAGTTTTCATTATATGACGCTTCGTAAGTCCGGCGTGAAAACTCGACAAGGCTAAGCCTGCTCGCTTTTACAGCTATTTTCGCAGTGTCATAATTTGAAACGTCCATAATTTCATATATGTGGAAGTTGCCACATTCAAACCCTGTCCTAACTTCTTTTTAGATAGGACAAATAATGGCGAAGACTGATACAAATAAAAGAGAAGAATGAAATTATAGACAATGTTATTCTGATATTACAAGAGTCTGACAAAGAATAAGTCTTATTTTGCAAAAACATGTTGTTACAAACTTTGTAACTAACCAACTTAATGCACAAAATTCTTATTTCATAATAAGTTTATTATATTCCTCTACATGTTTCGAGCACTGTGTTCTCATCATCTTGAGGTCAAAATTGTATTATACAGCATATGATATCATCACACTTTGTAGGTGGCCGTCCGGTGCACAGGTGCACGGGATGGCCACCTACAGAATGTGATGATAACAGATGCTGTATAATATAAATCTGACCTCCTGATGATGGGCACATAGTGCTCGGAACATGTAGAGGCACATAATAAACTTCTTATAAAACAAGAATTTGTGCATTAAGTTGGTCAATTACGATTACAAGATTATACTCAGATGCACGGTCAACAAAACATCAAAAAATTTTGTCTGCCACAAAGCTTATGAAGATGGTGTTATGTATGTTGAAGCAGTCTGCTGTTTCTAGACTTCATCCGTCGTCGAATCACAATTAAAAATTAATTGCAGCACCATCTTTCGCAAGCACGCTCTGCTTCAGCCTTCTGGTTTTGAATTGAACCTTTCAGTTAGTCCCTTTAAATCGAGCTGCTGTTAGTCACAGGGCACCCTTGTGCTTTTAATTGCTTACAATTCGACGACGGATAAAGTACTTACTAAGAAGACAGTCACGGCTTACTTGTCGCTAAAACTTAACAGTTGTAGCCACCTTCACAATATTCCATTCTTACTTAACAGTCTCGGACACAGCTTCCCGCTTTGCCTAAAACATTACTGCAAATTATTTTCCGAAATTATTTAATTACTACCACCCCATCGAACTGAATAATTTAAGTCGTTCAAAATAGATCCTTTCACGGATATTTTTGGTTACTGTCACATGAGAACGCTGAAGAAGAACAATTCAGGGCCGTGGATATTCCAATTAATAATAAATTTACACATTTATTTATACAGTCCTAAATTTACAGTATCCACGTACTCAGATAAAGAAATGTCCGGCAATTGAAACAAAGACTAAAATAAATCACAAGCAGTACTTGACACAAAAGTGCCGAATTATGGTTTATTAAATCAACAGGCGAAACTATAGCAGCACTGTCACTTTCTGCACAAGACATGAAAACTGGTTCTTAAAATTTACAATTCGTGCACACAAACAGACTTAGCAGCAAAAGGAAATTACAGGAACTGAACGCATTTGCCACTAATAATTCAGTTTTGCCAATTTATCCTCCCACCAAAACTCATCTGGTTCAGGTTTGCCAACAACATGTGTAATAACAAGAACCACAATAATTGCCACAAACACAGAAGAAGCATAAATTCCAAAAATTAAAATATTTTCTGATGCTTTCTCATTTTCTGAAACAGATACAGTCGTACTGGCACTGTTATGTTCCCAAATATTGCTTTTTTCCGTTCCTAAAGTTCCTTTTCTCGAACAATTTAATGTGACAGTCATAGTTTCATTAATACCCTGAAAAAAGGAACATTCATACATATATGCACAGCCTGTAAGATTTATTAATGCTCCCGAAGTGTTCAACACGTTCACGGAATTGGCATCAAAAATGGATAAACCATTTTCCTTCAACACTGAAAGTTCCACTTCGCATAATATAATCGAAGTAAGGTTAAAAGGAAAATACTCTCCAAAATTGAAAGAATGTTTTGCATTATTTGATAAATTCAAACCTTTTATCTCGGAGACACAGATCCCTTCTGCCGTAACTCTTTCATTCTGCGGCAAAATATTGTGAAACACTGATAAACTAATGTTGCTAACATTGTTACTGGACACATTCAAGTATTTCAAGGTCTCAAGTCCTACAAATGCTTCATCATTAATTCCAGAAGTGTTGTTTTCGGTTGAAAAAAGATTACGTTCTTCCTGCAAGTTATCAAAACTCCTTGAACGAAGACTCTGCGAACAGTTCCTTGAAAATTTTAAACTGCCAAGTCTCTCGGTTCCGTTTCGTAACACATCTATGTAAAATAGTTCACTCTCTTTATAAGAAGCCGATGCATTATTATCGAAAATGTCGTTGCTAGACAACAAAAATGTTTCAAGTTTTTTTGTGCTATGAAACATTGTTCCTTCAATTTTCTTTATCCTGTTTCCTGACAGATCTACATAGGAAAGTGTTTTCTGGTTCCGAAAGATGTCTAGATGAATTTCAGTTAATCTGTTGTTCGCCAAGCTCAGCCACTCAAGAACAGAACTGTTGTGAAGCGTGTCCGGTTGAATGGAAGATATCATGTTATTTGATAAATCCAAGTGTCGAAGATGGTGGAGTAGACGTAAGGTGTCTGGAAGTATTTCAGTTAATCTGTTGTTCGCCAAGCTCAGCCACTTAAGAACAGAATTGTTGTGAAGCGTGCCCGGTTGAATGGAAGATATCATGTTATTTGATAAATCCAAGTGCAAAAGACTTTCGAGTAAATGGAAGGTGTGTGAGCAGAATTCAGTTAGTCTGTTGCTTCTCAGACGTAGGAACGTCATCCTCGGTGTAAATTCAAAAGCTTCACATTCAATCGAAGATATGTTATTTCTTGAGAGATCTAGATTCTCGAGAACCAAAAATCCACTAAATGTAAATTTTGTGATGTTCAAAATGTTGTTGCCAGAAAGGTTAAAAAACTGCAAGGAAAAAACCTTCCATGTACCGAGAGTATCCAGACTTACATTCAATTTATTTCCAGAGAAGTCGAAAATCTTTAACCCATCTTCAAATTTCCATTCCCATGTCTTATTAATTCTATCTATTTTCAGATCTTTGCATACGGCCACTGTCTTATTTGAACACTGACACACAACGGGGCATTTTATCTTTTCTTCCTTCATTTGATATACTGGCAAATGTAAGAACACAAACAAAATCACCATCAACATCATAATGAATTACGATTCAAACCACTTTCATACTGATGACGTTTCTTTACTAAGTTATATTTGTCATCCGCTATGCTATAACTTTAGTACCACACACTTCGCCGTCAGATAAGACTATCACACTCCTGCAAGATTAGAGTTCTTTAAATATTCTTAAAACAAGTTTTTCAATGCACGTCATGTGTATCTCGTTGTCACAGAATGTATTATTTTACGTTAAACACTTCGGCACAGGATGACAAGTGATTAATATATTCGTACTTATATTTAACTCCACCCACTGCATGTCCTGCCATGCCTAAAAACTACGTTTTCCAAAGTACTGTGAAGTGTTTTAGCTTTTGTTTAGTGTCGGCGAGGAACATACTATCTAATCTCAAGGTTCGGTTCCCCCCTCACAACCATACCGATGGACACTCAGACTCGGAAGAAAAGTGAAACACCACCCTAGTGTGGACTCCAGAAATTACCCGCACTTAAAGTAACGCAATGTTTCGCAGCCATTTTCAAACAAACCGCTGTGTGTGTCTGTCTACAAGGTAATTATTAACATTTTGAAAGCACTGTAATGCAGACTGAGCACATACTACGAGGCATATTGACATTCTCTGTGCATTATATTGGTGACTGTACACACACCAGGAGGTAATTATTGGCATTTTGTGTGCATTACAGTGCTGGCTGTGCACAAAATAGGAGGTAATTATTGGCATTCTGTGTGCATTACAGTGTGACTGTGCACAAAATAGGAGGTAATTATTGGCATTCTGTGTGCATTACAGTGTGACTATGCACAAAATAGGAGGTAATTATTGGCATTCCGTGTGCATTACTCGTACAGTGTGACTGTGCTCACACTAGGAGGTCATTATTGGCACTGTGTGTGTGCATTGGAATGCTGTGTACACACTAAGACCTAATTCCTGACATTTTGTGTGCAGTGGAGTGGTGACTGTGCACACACTACGAGGTAATTACTGACATTCTGTATGCATTTGAATGGTTACAATGCACACACTACAAGTTAACTACTGACACTCTGTGTGCACTGGAGTGGTAACTGTGTACAATCTACGAGATAACTGTTAACATTCTGTGTGCACTGAAGTGGTGTCAGAGTAAACACTACGAGGTAATTAAGCAACAGATCTTGACGCTGCTGTTGCTTCTTCGTGAACTTACAGCTTGAGAGTATGGATTTAAATCACGAACAGATTAACTTACGCCAAAAAAAAAACTAAATATCTGTTTTGCCTAGTTGAATTTAAGTGCATCAGGGACATCTCAGTCACAGGATAGTTAAGGAATCACCAGAGAAAACTACACCTGTGTGTGCCTCTGAATGTGACTGCAGGGTTATAAATGAGTAATCGAATAATTCGTGTACTATAGCTGAGAAGTTCGGCAGTACTTCAGTTCCGATAGTTATGTGATCCTACAGTGAAGGTAACACAGACAGATGGACAGACTTACAAACAATGTGCAAACATGGCGCGTTTTGCTTAGTGTGGAGACGAGTACGAAGTACCAGACCACATAAAATGATACTCTTATGTCTCTATTTTGTGCAATTAGACTTCGAAAATATCCGGTTCTTATCCTTTATTTCCTTCGAGCCATTATCTCAATACTTCGGATCTTCGACAATACACCTTTGCACTAACTTAATGTAGGGTCTGTCTAGAAATTAGGTCCTCCGCGACCAGCTGACAGTTATTCAGTTGATGGTTGTTTTGATGGATCCCAAATCAGAATAGGTTATTTAAGGCGATCTTTGCAATTTTGTGCATCTCACTGACGTGATATTTCTTTCAGACACAATCTGCACCTTCCTGTCACATCCTATTTCTCTTATGATTCATTCTAATATTGTTTGTTGTCTACTAAATTAATCTCTCCTTTTAATTGTATCAGATTAAATTTACTGAATCCCATCTGGGGCATAGATGTCTGTCTGTTGCGAGTGTTTTGTATTGTTAGTTACAGGTCTCTGCGACGAGCCGATCACTTGTACAAGGGAGTCCTACCGTCTGTGGTGCGTCGTTGTGTGTGATCTACGAATCTCGTGAATGAGGAAGCCCTGGCCCACTGGGGGCTTTGAGCCAAAATAAAAAAAAACTACTGAATATGTGTCATCTCTACCACAGGTATAAATATTCCGCTCATCTTATTCTTCATTACTTGATCACTCTAATAATCCAAAGCAAAGAATACAAATCATGAGGTCTCTTATTATGTAAGCTCTGAGGGTCTTACTTCCTCAGTCTCGGGTTCAAATATTATGTTCTCATAAACCCCTCACCTAAGTTCTTGTGAGGCCAAATTATTTACGAATACGGGAAATGCAGACTACGTTGCACACCGTAATCAAAATGTACAAATATCTTCTACTGAGAAAAGCACGATGTGACCCACCTAAACACATAACACTGATAAGTGGGAAATTCCGCTCCGATGTGGTTACATAAACCACGCAACAAGAGTTAAAGTAAATATGAATTTCGTGCCAAAGTTAACAGAAGTGCTGTGTGACAACTGGGCACTCCTCTGCGTATCGCATCTCCTCGTATCAAAGAAAACAAAGTTGTCCTTGTTCTTGTTTCTTGAGATTCGAAGTTCTACAGCATAAGTATAGCATAACGGTTCTGCGACTTTCACTCCATTTTTTTCTATCTCCAAACCCATAAGTCTTAAGGCAGTAAGTTCTGTTCGAAATAATTTGCTCTGATAAACATAAGCGGGTTACGCTCGGTGTGCGTGCAGATATCCACACACATGTCTATGTAAAGTGCCAGTTTTTTGACTGCTTCTAATAAAAAATGGAAGGCAACTACAAAGTTAATAAACCTCCCAATATCAAGTGCCATGATAATACGTTACGCGGTTCTCGACTTGTTACACGGAGCCAAAATTTGGGTGGAGGATACCGAAGGTAACATCAATTTCCCCCCCCCCCCCCCCCGCGGCACTCCAGATAACAACAGGATAAGTATTAAACCGACTGCCCCCCCACGGACTG
>Ga0123355_10008446_pt1 | contig 15565 bp, 13 predicted proteins | sample TergutEmb28metaG_3_FD_89872 | JGI IMG/M metagenome (GOLD analysis project Ga0123355, IMG submission 89872) | Embiratermes neotenicus P1 segment gut microbial communities from Petit-Saut dam, French Guiana - Emb289 P1 | ecosystem: Host-associated > Arthropoda: Insects > Digestive system > Gut ... | reverse complement strand
AGTGCTTAAACAAAAAGTCATGTATGGTATTTCCTCGTATACTTACCAAGAAGTATTACAAGGCTCAAGAGATAACGAAGAATTTAACAAATTGAATGAATACCTATCAACACAGAAAATTTACTTTCTGCCAGAATCCATAGAAACATATGAAAACGGTGCAAAGATGTTTTACAACTTACGCAAAGCAGGAATTACTATACGTAGTACAATAGATATATTGATCGCATTAACAGCTATAGAATATGACTTGTCCTTACTTCACAATGACAGGGATTTTGAAATGATTAAGGCACATACAAGTAATTTTAAAACAATCAGCGAACTTTTTTAAATCCTGCTTATGGAACAGCAAAAAAATTGCAAAAAATGAGTGTATGTGCTATAATTCAGCTCACATGCAAAGGCTTTACATCTTAAAAAGGGGGAGTTGCATGTGAATAACCAACTGCAAAACAATGTATCCTTATTCATAGAAAACTTGGACGCAATTAAAAATGACTTCATCTGGCATGGGGGTAATATTAAACGACTTGCGGCCCTTGTTTATACAATAGAAGGTAGGAAAATTGATAGAGATGCTATAAAAGATTGTTTCGATATGATTAAAAACGAGGTAGGGGTTTTTTCTGGCTTTCGTGGGCTTTTACGAGTGTATATGGCATCCTCTTTGTCTCTTTCGGAGCAACCAAAACAGTAATTTGATGATGCTATTCAGGTATATAACGAACTGAAGAGAGATGGTTTTTGGTCTCCCGAATTTCTTGCGTTGGTTTCGATAGAAATAGCCTCGAATGCAGATAAGGAGTATCATTCATATATAATAAATCGCTCAAGGGAATTCTACAGAGAGTTAAAAGCAAACCATCGCTATGCCATAGGTAGGGATAATTACATAATAGCTGCTATGCTTGCATTGTCAGATCTTGACCCTCATCAAGCTGCAAACAGAATAAAACAGATTTATCAGCTCGTCAGATCTAATTTTTCGTTTTTCATGTCTAAAGCATGTATGCTCAAACTTTCGAAAATGCTTGTTTTGGGCAATAACCCCGAAGATTGTATTTCTAATATCTTAAGACTTAACAGAGGCCTTCGTCAGCATAAAATCAGATTGGATAGATCATATACTCTTCCATCGCTGGGTGTACTAAGTATGCTTAGTAAAGAGCATAATGACTTGGCGAATGACATATTAGAAGTGATGAGTTATCTTCGATCGCAAAAGGGATTAGGAGCATTTTCCGTTGCTAGACAAGAACTGCTGTTATATACAATATCTATAATAGTTTCTACATATGCGAGTAACAAGGTGGATGCAATGGCGAATTCGAACGTTACATCGAGCATTGTAAATATAGTTATAGCGCAGCATGTTGCGATGTTAATTGCAGTTGTTACAGCAACCACGGCTGTTTCAGCAAGATAGTAAGCGAGGGATCAGCGGCAGGCTGAGAATGCGCTGTGAAGGCCTGTCAAACTCGCCCTTCGGGCTCAAACAAGACAGGCCTCCCCATCGCAAACCTCAGCCCGCCGCTTTTGAAAATTGGTTGCTTGCATAGTGTGATAAAACATATTGGCGCGGTCAGCAGTCAAACGACAGCTGACCGCGCCCTCATTTTTTCTTAGATGAGTAGGCACTCGGCGGTACTCCAAACCTTCGCCGAAACATTCTTGAAAAATTGAAGATGTCACTATATCCCACTCGCTGCGCAACCTCGCCTGGTGACAGCCCCTGGCTTACAATCATTTCGGCTGCCCGATCTAACCTAAAGTCCACAAGATATTGTTGCGGTGATTTACCAGTATATTTACGAAAAATCTTACTGAAATAGGCACGGTCAAGGTTTAAAAATTCAGCCATCTTACTGACACGTAACTCAGGACTTTGAAAATATACATCTATAAAGTTTAGGGTCATGCGAACATAGCGATGCGCTTTGCTCTCATTGATAGTTCTCTGTGGCTCAAGTAATGAAAGAAGTTCATATATTTTACCGCAGATATACCATTCACGATCTGTGGCTACGCTAGCACAATCTCTAAGTGCGTTAAAAATATGGGCACATTCAGGAGCTGTTATTACATATCTAGAGAAAATATCAGAAAGATCAAGTGATGATTCAAAGCACACCCAGGAATACTGCCAAGGATAACGTCCATCTGCTTCATATGCAACAACTTCATTAGGTAATATTACAAAAATTTGACCTGCCTGCACTTCGTAGTTTTTTGTGGGTGCTTTATATACCCCTTGGCCCGACATAACATAATGCAATAAATAACAAGGGCGTATATTCGGTCCCCAGCTATGATGAGGCTCACATTGTGCTTCACCGCAAGCTCGCGGATTTATGTCCTTGAGTTCTTTGTTTTCTATAAAGATTTCATTTATATATTTATGCATCAAACCACCACCTTGTATCTGTACGCGAATTGAACGATTGGTAATTATGACACATTATATCAAATGTGCGACACAAAATACAATACCATTTTCCGGTTTTATATGCTAGAATTAGACTACCATTTGGCGATATCTCAAAATCATAATAAAAATTGGAGGATTGTTTATGAAAAAGAGCATATTCCTACTATTAGCTATGGTAGTATTGGTGGTTGCCGTAGGGGCCTGCGCATCTGCACCAGAGACAGCACCACCAGAACAAGAAGCACCAGAAATATCCAATGCGGCACCTGAGGTTGAAACCGAGCCTATTGAAACCGAACAGCTAGATGAGCAAGTTCCAGCAAGCGATGTGACACTTACAATCATGACAAACATGGCAGGAGTAGCAAACGAGGTATTTGGAGATGTCACTCGCGAGTTCACAGCCGAAACAGGCATTGCAGTTGATTACGCTGCTCCCGCTGCCGACTTTGAAGCACTGATGAGAACCAGAATGGCAACTGGCGACTTACCTGATGTTTGGTCGACGCACGGTTGGGCAGTGGCCAGGTATAGTCCGTTTTTGCGCCCGCTAAATGACCAACCTTGGGTAGATCAGATTTCGCCGATGATTGCACCGATGATAACCGGCCCAACTGGAAATGTATACGTAATCCCGGTTGATATGGATATCGCAGGCATTGTTTATAACAGGGATATTTTGGCGAGTGTGGATATTAGCGTTGACGACATTAGGACATGGGCCGATTTTGAAATGGCATTAGAGGCAGTCCAGGAAGAAGGTTATATTCCTATTAAGGTCGGGGGTACTGATGACTGGACAATCGGACAATTGGGCAATTATATTGCGCCATCTTTCTTCGTCACAAATGAAGCACATAATTATCAAGATGAGCTTCTTAACGGTACTTTTGACTGGGATCTTTGGGATTCAGTTGCTGAGATGATTAGAGATTGGAATGAGCGTGGATTTTTTAATATCGATGCCACTACCTCCGATTACGCCACAATAACGCGTGAGCTTGGTCAAGGAAATGTTGCATTTGCATTCTTTGGCAACTACGCAATAGCTGATGGGAACCAGCTGGGGCCTGCCAATCTAGGTATGATGTGGGTGCCCTCCAATGACCCCGCCGATGAGCCGACTTTGGTTGCTGGCGAACGTCTTGCTGTTGGCGTATGGAATGATACTCCCTATGAAGAGGAAGCTCTTTTGTTCTTAGAGTTCCTTGCAAGACCCGATGTGATGGCGAGGCTTGCAGAAGCGAACGGCATGGCCGCTGGTTTTACTGGTGTACAAGTAGACTTAGGTGATTTGCAACAGGACTATGATAGATATGCAAATCTTAGAACATTCCCATACTTCGATCGCGTATTCCTTCCTGGTGGGATGTGGGATTTTATGTGTGACACAACCATAGGTATCTTAAATAGTAGCATGACGAATGAGCAAGTTATTACTGTTATGCGAGATGCGTTTACAGAAAGGTTTGGCGTTGAATAAGGTATTCGGACAAAAATAACTGGTCAAGCCAGCGAGGAGAGGGGTATTGCTTGAATATGCAATGCCCCTCTCGTTTTCGAGAGGTGATGTTTTATGTTACAACGGAATAAATGGAAGCTAAATTTTTTCTACCTTCCAGCGATGGTCTTGTTCGCAGTTTTTGTTGTTTTTCCGTTTTTTGATGGTGTTCGCATTTCTTTTACGAATTGGAGTGGCTTTCTGCCTGACTACGATTTTGTGGGTCTTCATAATTACCGTCAGCTTTTCACTGATGAACGTGTAAGAGAAACATTTATCAATACAATCATTTACGGATTCGGCAGTACGCTATTCCAAAATATATTGGGACTTGCTTTAGCTATATTTCTAAATGGAAAGTTTTACGGGAAAGGCTTTCTACGCACTGCTGTTTATGTGCCTGTCATGATAGCACCCCTCATAATGGGGTACATTTTATTTTTCATTTTGCAATTTAGTGGCGGGGCATTGAATGATGTAATGATCCTCTTTGGACAGGATCCGGTAAACTGGCTTGGATCGCCTACGCGAGTTATCATTATAATCGTGATTGCTAACACGCTGCAGTATGTTGGCATCTCTATGGTCATATATCTGGCGGGATTGCAAAATATTCCTGGCATGTATAAGGAAGCTGCGGAAATTGACGGTGCAAGATCGTGGAGTGCGTTCAAACATGTCACATTACCTCTTTTGATGCCGGCTATTACCTCCGCTGTTATTATTAACTTAATTGGCGGGTTAAAGCTATTTGATATTATTCGTGCACTGCTTCCGGCTTCTCCTGCCAGTGGCGGACATTCTCTCTCAACCTACTTGACGTTTCAATACTTTAATGCACAAAGAGCCGGCTACGCGGCTGCCATAGGTGTATTTACCTTCTTGTTTATATTGATTGTCAGCACGCTAGTGATGAAATATTTTGACAGCAGGGAGGAGCAGATGCTATGAAGACGTTCAAAAAAACTTGGTGGCGATATCTTATTGCCATTCCAATATTATTTGTATATTTGACTCCGTTTTACATTCTTTTGGGAGTGGCCTTTAGTATGCCTGCCGATCCGTCTTCGCGCTGGATGTTTCCCGGCTATCTCTATTTAGAGAATTTCAGAGTTGCAATGTTGGGTAGAATTGGACAAGGAATAATCGGTAGTTTGATTATCACAGTTTCGTCAGTTGTGCTTATTGTGGTTATTGGGGCTTTGGCTGCGTACCCGCTTGCGCGAAACAAGAGTAGGCTAAACAAATTTGTAAGGCTCTTTGTTTTGGGGGTTATGATGGTGCCGCCGCTAAGTATTCTTGTGCCGATTTACAGAGTTATGATCACCTTAAACGCAATATCGACATATCAGGGGATTATAGTACTTCTTGTTACATTTAGTCTGCCACTTTCGATATTTATATTTTCAAATTTTATTTCATCAATCCCAGCAGCACTCGATGAAGCAGCACATATAGACGGTTGTGGCCCACTTCGCACTTTTTTCTTCATCATTATGCCACAGCTAGTCCCTGTCACAACCTCTGTTGCTATTCTGACTGGTGTTGCAGCGTGGAACGATTATCAATTCTCTCTATATATTTTGCAAGCACATAGGATCACCTCTGTAACTCTTGCTGTGACGGACTTTTTTGCGCAAGTCGGGTCAAATCCCTTCGCTGCTGCCGCTTCGGCTGTACTTGGCGTATTGCCGATTATAGTTATTTTCCTTTTTCTGCAACGCTATTTTATTAAGGGGATGGTTGACAGCGCAATAAAGTGATTGATTTATGTAAAGCGAGATCGTAAAAGGCGCGGCTAGCAGTCAAATAACAGCTAGTCGCGCCTTTGTGCTTTTCTTGCTTTGCTTCACTATACTCTTGGTAATTATTTCTGCTGGATTTTATATTTAACAAAATTAATGATCTCCTGTTTTTGATAATCATTATAAAATGCAGAATTTGGAATAGGTATTACTTTCTCTTTTTTTGGAAGTATGTATACATTGGCTGAATCCTGCTTTACACAGTAAATTGCTTCATACATAAGATCAGTACTGCTCATATGCCTTAGTTCTCTTATCCTATCGTCTTTAAAACATATTTCTTGAGGGCCAATGAAATCATATGGAATTATAATACCATTCTCAATTTGCCCTTTGAAAACTCTCTTTAACAAAGGTGTAAATGTCAGAATCAACGACGATAAGAATAAGTAGCCAATGAAAAGACCAAATAGGCTAGAAATAAACAAATATGGATAATTATTCGATGCGCCATAATGTCTGACAAGGAGTATAATTCCCTGGTAAAAAAAAGCGATACCAATTAACGTACAGATAATTTGACCTATCGACCAACCCAGGCGGGTTGTGAATTTCAAACGACAGCATTTTGTTAATGCATTTATAAAGTTTTGTTCGTCCCATGCGAATTTTACAACAAAGTTTGATTCCCTATTTTCCTCTATACTATATGTAGAAATATTGGCACTCTTTGCCTGTACGATTGTAGACTGCAAATGTTTAAAGAAATAGCTTCGCTGACGGGCATTTGCAAACGCTTTATGTGGAACAACGATTCTGTTAAGCGGGGTACAAAGAATTATGCTGCATTTCGGATATTCTATAATTTTCTGAATAGCAGTATAGTATCGCTGCATACATGTGGTTCCATATTGCAGTTCCAAATAATCTTCTTTTATAGCAAGACGATGATGACTAAAATATTGCGGAATAATGTCATTACGCTTGAGAGCACGACTAACAACCCAAAATGCTAATATACGCACAAAAAACAATACAGCAAATAAAAGAGCAAGTCCTAATGAACCAAATAATATACCAAATATGATGAATACAAACCGATGCTCGGAAGGCCAAGGTGCCATGGATAATATGGCGACAACGGCTATAAGCATAAGTACAAAGTAAAACACAGTGAAACTAGATAAGCTAGAGCTGGTAGCAAGGATTTGAAAAGGTGCAACATTGATATTGTCGCTAAGTTTTTTCTGCTTAGTGTCAAACGTATGGATTGATTTATCAGATAGTATGTCAAAAGCATAGGTGAAATCTCTTTTTCTGAACTCATGTGCAAAACAATCAATTAAATCTTTTTTTCTGAACTCATATTCAATACAATTAATTTCCATAAAACACCTACATATTCTCAAGTTTGCTCTGCCTTAATGTCTGCTGAGACTTTGAGGTGGCACATGTTCTCATTCAAATAGATTTTATTCGATTTTTTTCAACATAAACTGTAAATATTGTAGCATAAACTTCATGAACACTCAAGTTAGAAAAATCTAATGAACCTTTTGAATGTATCCATCCTGGAATTTTTGAGATTTTTACAACTACAAAAGCATTAGCTTGAAAACAACACAATACAAACGGAACTGCAAGGCAAACAAAAAAAACAAGCCGATTCAGACAATGTATTGCCAAATATCCCCATGAATGTTAAGTTAAATGTAGTTGCAAATTTACAAATGGAGTTACACTTTATCGACATGAAAGCCTTTGCCAAAGCCGTAAACGATGAAGACAATGGTATAAACATTAAAGAAACTTCAGAGGATATGTTTGTAGATTGTGATTATTGAAAAAAAGATCCAAAGACGGTGACGAGGATTTTACATTAGCGAACGTCCACTAAGTTTCAAAAATAGAACAGAACAGCAAAAAAAGCCATTTGCGCGTCGCAGGTGGCTTTTTAGTAAGGTGCAATCAGACGAATTGCAGTGTGTAGGGGACGATGTCCACATCGTCCCGAGAATATGTGCAAACTTCGGGATGATGGGGCATCATCCCCTTCAAAAACATATCAGTTTTGGCCTGATTTTTAATTCTTCATTCCAGTCATTACAATGCCCTCAACAAAATATTTTTGCCCGATCAGATAGATAACAACACCCGGCAAAAATGACATACAAGTTGCAGCCATAATTGCCGACCAATCTGCTCTGAATCCACTGCGGAACATTGCAAGGCCAATTGCTATAGTAAAATTCTCTTGAGTATTGATGTAAACCGTTTGCTGAAGGAAGTCGTTCCATATCATGATAAACAGCAGTAGTCCCACAACTATCATCGCTGGTCTGATCGCAGGTACAATAATTTGTGTCAGAATGCGCAGTGGACCTGCTCCATCTATGGTTGCCGCTTCATCCAGCTCACGAGGGATAGTCAAAACGAACTGACGAATCAAGAAAATGTTAAACGCACCGCCACCACAGAAATAGGGCAGGATTAAAGGCCACAAAGTGTCGCCTAGCCCTAAAATACGTGTCCACATAAGAAAAAGCGGAATCAATGTTACCATGGTTGGCAATAGCATAGAGCCGATAACTAAAGTAAAAATGATCTTCTTGCCCTTAAACCTTAGGCGTGCAAAAGCATAACCTGCCATAGTGGCCGTAAGAGTTCCCATTATCACAGATGGTACAATAATTGTCATGGTTGTTCTGAAGTATTGCCAAAACCTAAATGTTTCTAAAGTTCGTGCATAGTTCGAAAACCTCCATACTACGGGAAAAAACGGTGGCGGGTATATAAATAGCTCTGTGTTTGACATTAGGCTGGAGCGGACTATCCACCAAATGGGAAGCATCACAGCAGCTGCAAACAGAATTACCAAAACTATGCATATAGAATTCCAGATCATTTTTGCTCTTTTTTTGCTTGGAGCAGATCTTTTGTTAAGCCCGTAGCGTTTGACCGCCAGAGGGGTTGCGTTCGCCATTATTTTGTGTCTCCTTCATAAAAGATCCAGCTTTTACTGGTGAGAAACAATATTGACGTAAAGATTGCGATAATTATAAAAAATACAAATGCAAGTGCACTCGCATAGCCAATTTGATTATTCCGAAATGCGTTATGATAAATCAAATAAGATATAAACATAGAGCCACCTGCCGGACCGCCTTGAGTAAGGGCAAGGGCCGGCGTTACAATTTGCAAATTTGTTATAAGGCTCATTAGTAAATTGTAAAATATGATAGGAGTCATACATGGTAGGGTAACATGCAAAAATCGCTGGAATGTGTTGGCGCCATCAATTTGTGCCGCTTCATGATATACTGTGGGCACGTTTTGCAGCCCAGCTAAAAAAATAACTATAAGATTGCCGCTAAGCCATACCGCAATTAAAGCCAAAGACGGCGCGACCAATCGTGAATCATTTAAAAACAGCACATTATTAATCCCAAGTTGATTTAAAATATAATTGAAAAGCCCGAAATTTGGTTCATAAAGCCAAGACCACCCGATATATACAGCCGCAGCAGGAAGCACAAAGGGGAGGTAGAATAATGCACGAAAAAACCCCCGAGCAGGGATTTTTTGATTCATAAGCAAGGCTATAACTAATGAATAAACCAGGCTGCTAGCTACTGAAAGAAGGGCAAAAATAGATGTTACTCGTATAGAGTTCCAAAAAAACGGGTCGAGGGTGAACATTCGTACATAATTATCGAACCCGGTGAAAGTTGGTGGAGCCAGACCCCTCCAGCTAAAGAAACTGATAATGAAAAGGGCTAGCAACGGTAAATATGTAAGGAAAATCAGGCCAACAAAGGAGGGGAACAAGAAACAATATGCGGCGATAGATTCCCTTTTTGCCCTGTCATTTTTTTTTGTTTTCATTACACACCCCTCGATTATTGATATGATATGGTCTGATCTGTGCGAGAAAAGGGCGAGGCAAGCCTCGCCCCTACAACTCTATTTTTAGCTTTTTACCACCCAGCGTGGGCGTTGCGTAGTGCATCGATGTTATCCATTATAACTTCTTCTGCCGTAGCCCTGCCAATCCAAACATCACCAAGTATATCACCAAGCAATTGGTTGAAATCTACAGTATTGTTAGTGTAATACCATGAAGCAGGCCTTGCATGGTTTGCAAAGAAATCAACCAGAACAGGCCTTGATTGCTCGATTGGGGGATACGCTTCGTTTGTTAACCATTCCATCATCAGGGTTTCATCAGTGAAATAAGAATCCAATGTCGGGTTCCAGATGCCATCTGCTATTAGGCCCCATGCATTCTCTGGGCTGCCGTACCATCTTAGCCATTCCATGGCCTCTTCTGGATGATTGGTCTGGTTGAATACTACATTTGGTCCGCCTGTGTTGATGGTGACAAGCTCTTGCATGTAAGGCAACACTGCAAGGCCATAATTCAGGCCTTCATCGCGAGCGGCAGAGAGAGCAGTTCCGATATTCCATGTACCATTAGTAGTCATAGCAACTGTACCAGCGACAATCGAACGCTGTACGCCATCATCAGTCATTCCGGAAGACAGCGGAGACACATTGTGAACCAGATGCAAGTCGGCCACGCGTTGAATTGCCTCGATAGCCGCAGGATCGTCGATTATAACTTCGGTGCCATCGTCGTTGTAGAAACCACTTCCATTGGACAAAGCCCAAACTTCAAGTTGCCAAGTCAAATTCTCGACCATAGCACCAAACTGTACGATATTGTTGCTGTCGAAGTCGGGATCGTTTGGGGTATTGCCGTTGGAGTCAAGTGTCAGCTGCCTTGCTACCTCAACAAACTCATCCCAGTTCCATGCTTCATCGGGATTGCTTGGAGGGTAATCAAGCCCTGCTGCGTCAAACATATCTTTGTTGTAATACATTACTAGGAAAACATTAGCCACAGAGTAGGCGACAGTATCGCCCATATAAGTAAACGCAAGGCTGTCCATGGGCCTGGGTTCTCCAGGTGCGTACATGCCGCTAATGTCCAGAAGCATGCCTTGGGATGCCCACTGGAGAACGCCGGCTTCACTCATAATACCTGTGTCTGGAAGATTACCCGCCATGGCCATAGTGTTCAGATTTTCCATATAGGTTTCCCAAGGTATGGGCATGATAGATACTTCAATTCGGTCTTGGTAAGCGTGGAATTCATCGATTGCAGCCTGAACTGATTCTGCCTCAGCCTCATTGCCCCAAAACGAGTAGGTAATCTGAACACGATCTGTGGCAGGCTGATCTTCAGGCTCTGGTTCGTCAGGAACCGTTTCGGGGAGTGCTGCGCCTTCTACAGCAGGCGGGTCTGCCGGGGTATCTGCAGGTTGGGGATCCCCATTTCCACCTGCGCAAGCGGCAAGTGACATAATCATTGATATGCACACTGCCAAAACAATAGTTATCTTTGGGTAGGATTTCATAGTTACCTCCTATTTAATTAAAATATAGCAACTTACCGGCTTATTCCGGTAAAATTGGTTCAACTTTAACATACACTCGCATCTCGTTTTCGCCACGATTTGCCCATAGGTAATAGGGTATCCATTTTAATTTGGCCTTTTCTATTTCTGGGTGTATGGTCGAATGTAATCTGCCTTCTTTGCTCACATAGCGAAAGGCCTTCGATTCCAAGGCAATAGCCACTTCTGGCAATCCATCTGGCAAAGTAGATTCTTGTAAAGAAGCATCGTGAGGCAAAAGTATTGCTCCAAGCAGCCTGCCGTTATCTACTTCCTCCAAACAATATACCAGCGGCCCACGCATAACTGCCGCCATACCGTTGTTATTCTGTACTTCTGGTGAAGTGTAGATAAGTTTTGGGTTCATATCGAAACTAAGTTTAACTGTTTGGCCGCTCCAATCCCTTTCAAGTGCGATATACCCGCTTTTAAGCTTGAAAGCCTGCTGTTGCCCATCTATTTCAACTGACAAAATTGGTGCCCACTGCGGGCAACGCAGAAACAGCTTGTAGCTCCCGCCTTTGGCAACAATGGAAGTTTCCCCGCCATATGGATAATCTGTCTTTACTGTTATACATCGCTCGCCATCTTTAGCGGAGCCCGAGCAGTAAAGATTTACATATAACCCCTCGGACGATTTTGCATAAATATACCCACCAAGCCCCATAACGGTGCGTGAGATGTTTGTGGGGCAACAGGAACAGTCAAACCATTTCTGACGAACCGGCTTAACATGTTTATAGTCGGGATTTTCAGCAATTCTTTTAGGATCCGATTCAAGAGGATTCACATAGTAGAATTCCGTTCCTGAAAGAGACATACCAGCCAAAACTGTATTATATAGTGCTAGCTCCATCGTATCAGCATACTGTGCGTCGCTGTGAAGCGCGTTCATCCTTTGGCAAAACATCATTAGGCCTACTGATGCACAAGTCTCGCCGTATATCAGGTCGTTAGGCAGATCGTAAGGGCCTGTGAACCTCTCCCCGATGGAAGAAGAACCGATAGCACCAGTTATGTACATTTTTTTCTTGACAATGTCATTGTATAGTGTGCTGCAGGCTTTACTAAGCTCTGGATCACCGAGTTCTGCGGCCAAATCTGCCATTGCACAGTACATATAAGTCGCCCGGACAGAATGCCCAGTAGCCCCGGTCTGTTCAACAGGAAGCATATGGGACTGTGAATAGTCCCAATCAAAAGTAGTAAGTTCCGGAAAGATCTCGTTGTAAGCAGATTTTAGCCGTTCCTGCTCGAAATAATTCGGTGGTGTGCCTCGTTGGTGTATGAAATAGCTGGCAAGTTTCAAGTAACGCTTCTCGCCTGTTATATGTGACAGTTTAATTAGTGCAAGTTCAACTTCCTGATGCCCCGGATATCCGTTTAACTTTCCCTTGTCAAGGCCGAAAGTGTTGTCGATGCAGTCGGCGAAACATATTGATATATCAAGGAACTCACGCTTTCCAGTTGCGTTGAAATATGCAGTGGCTGCTTCTATCATATGACCGGCACAATACAATTCATGACCATGCTGGAGATTAGCCCAGCGTGCTTCGGGCTCTTTAACAGTATAATATGTATTAACATAGCCGTCGGGTTGTTGAGCGGCTGCTATTAGCTCTATTACATCGTCGGCCTGTTTTTCTAATATGGGATCTGGATGAGTTTCCAAGCTGTATGCTACAGATTCCAGCCATTTGTAAAGGTCGCTATCTTGAAAAACCATCCCATAAAACTCGCCGTCTCGCCTGCCTGCAGCAATTTCAAAATTTTTAATACAGTGGCTGCGTGCGGCATCAGGAATCCTGTCGTTGAGGACTTCCCACTGATATGGGATCACTTTTTCCCTGACTAGCTTTATATACCTTCCCCAAAAGGGATCATCGATGATGACGTTTTTAAGCGGAAGTGGTTTAACAACATACATAAGCATCTCTCCAGTAAAGTTATCTAATCGTTTAAATACGTACTACAGTCTCCCGCAACACGAATTTACTTGGCAGTATGATATTGTGTTCACCAAGGTCTATGTTACCTTGAATCTTTTGAAGCGTCATTTTTGCTGCTGCCAGGCCTATACCTTTAAGGTCGATCTCTATAGTTGTAAGCTTTGGGCGCACTAGTGACGCGATTTCTCTATTATCGAAACCAATTACAGAAATATCATGAGGAACGCGCAGCCCGGCATCGCTAATTGCATCCATAGCACCGATTGCCATTAAGTCGTTCATTGCAAACAATGCGGTTGGGGAAGGGCTTTGCTCAAGCAGTTCAGCCATGCACGAGTATCCGGAGGCATATTCCCAATCGCCATTTTTAACCATGGTGTTGTCCAGCACCAGGCCGACCTCCCTAAAAGCCCTTTGGATGCCGCGAAGCCGCAATTTCGCCGGGTTTGTATGTGCCAGCCCGGTAATTATAGCGATATGTCGATGCCCCATATCTAGCAGATAGTGTATTGTGTCCGCTGAGATATCCTCACTGTCATACGTAACCGAACATGTTGTGGGGTCGGCGGATGTTGAATACGCTATAATTAGTGGCTTATTGATTTTATTGATTATGCCGGTGATGTCGCGGTCAAACATCCCAACATAGATAACTGCTTCGACTTTCGCCCCAAAAATCAATAAAGACATGGCTTTGTTAATTTTTTCTTTTTGCTGGACGATCTGGTCATATTGGTTAAAAAGGCTTTCGAGCATCCTTAGGTCGTTAAGAAGAATATTGTAGCCATTCTGTTCAGCATATTCAGATATGCCATTGATAATATCTGGTGTTGGGTAGCGGCGAATGTCCTCAACCAGTACCCCAATATTATTTGTTTTCTTCACCCGGAGGCTTTTGGCGACCTGGTTTGGCTGGTAGCCCGATTGTGCTATTACATCTAGCACTCGTTTTCTTTTCTCAGGCGACACATTCTTTGAGTTGTTGATAACATATGAAACTGTAGCGGTAGATACCCCAGCCAGTTCAGCAATCTTTTTAATTGTCACAGTAGACGTCGTCCTCGATTGAGTATTAACGATATACTAATCGTTTAGCTTATGGTTTTATTGTAGAACATTACCTTGCAATTGTCAAGAGGGATTTTGTGTTGCCAAAGTATTTGTTTCATTAAGCATTAGGCTTAAGGATGGCGTTTTCGATCGAATTCTAAAAGAGTTCTATACATCGCGAAACTACCAAATACACAGAATGCTAAGAAGAGTGAAATACTCCTGTTTATGCGTGCGCTGATGTGTTTGTCACCCATGGAATATTCGATATGTGCACCATTAAAATAAACCCTGAAGTTATTCCATCTACCAGGAATAGTGCCAGCTCTGGAAATAAATCGAGCAAAATTAATAAAACGATTGCTAAATGGGCTTATTCGATATAAATAATTTATATAATAACCATTCTCGTATACAACGTAGACCCGTGAATCTTGAATCTCCACAAAAGATATGACATTTCTGCTAGCCATTTCTATATCTACATCTTGCGCGGTCAGAGGAAATTGTTGTGCATCAGAGTACAGATTAACAAAAACAATAAATGGCAAGAATATACTAACACTTATACAAATACTAAGTATTATTCTTTTTCCTTTTTTGCTCATTCACACTCATCTCATTTTCTTCAAAGAATTCGCTATTTAGACTATTATTACTTAAAAAATTATGAGCTATACGAACAATTAAATATGGGTCTTTTCAAATCTGGGGTATGTACCCTTTCAGAATTTGAGAGACCCATTTATTTTAGTGCTTATATATATCTGTGCATTCTCATCAAAACACCAGAGTGCCCAGTTAAAACATACTCAGCATCATCAAGTATTTCCCGCACAGATTCAATGCTTTCAATACTCTGTTTGTGATTCATATTCACAAACCGCAAGAATGGCAAATAAGAATCCCTGCTTGACATACGCAGCAAATCACCACAGACAACTATATGATCATCTATAGAATATAAGGCAGAGCCAGGCGTATGCCCTGGGGTGGAAATCATTTTAATGGTTTTGTCGCCAACAACTATGGTTTCCTTATCCTTCATAGTGAGATAAGGACTCTTAAGCCTATTATGTATAATAAGTCTGCGTGCCGTTTCGCCATTTACCATTTGTTCTTCTGCCTCAGACAAATAGCATTTTACATTTGGGAATGCCGAACGACCGCCAACATGATCGTAATCAGTATGGGTCAAAAAAATATATTTTACATCGTCACGGGATATGCCCATCCTCCGAAGGCCGAATATAGCCAAATAAGGATTAATACCAGTATCAAACAACACGACACCAGCTGAGGTCTTCATTGCATAAAAGTTCACGAACCCACAGGAAAGTGCGTACAAATCTTCTGTAATTTCATGTGTTTCAACAGGATGGAAACGGCTGAAAAGGTAGATCAAAAAGATCAACAGAAGTATTATCATT
>Ga0123355_10008445_pt1 | contig 15566 bp, 13 predicted proteins | sample TergutEmb28metaG_3_FD_89872 | JGI IMG/M metagenome (GOLD analysis project Ga0123355, IMG submission 89872) | Embiratermes neotenicus P1 segment gut microbial communities from Petit-Saut dam, French Guiana - Emb289 P1 | ecosystem: Host-associated > Arthropoda: Insects > Digestive system > Gut ... | reverse complement strand
GTTCTTAGGTGTGTTGTCGAGCTGGACGGTTTCGGGCACGTTCTTCTGGCGGACCGGCTACCCGTTTACGGCAATCGATGGCACCAATACAGGTTTATTGGGCGCCTACAATTACGGCCCTGCGCTTGGCCAAAGCCTCTTTGCCGATAGCATGGTTGGAACCATTTCCTGCGGCGCTTCTGCAACCGTGACTCCGTGTCCGAGAGGCAGTCAGGTTGCGGCGCCGGGCAATCAGTTCGTGTCGCCGATCGTACAGGGAGGCTTCGGAACCTTCGGGAACCAGCGCAGAAATCAGATTTATGGTCCGAGTTTCTTCAACACGGACCTGACGCTGATGAAGACCTTCCCGTTTCCGCATTGGGAGGGCGCGCAATTGGGGATTGGCGCGCAGGCATTCAACATCCTGAACCACCCCAATTTCGATCAACCGCTGAACGACGTTACCAACGGTCAGTTCGGAACCATTCTCAGGACCGTAGGCGCGCCGACGAGCGTCTTCGGCTCATTCCTGGGAGGCGACTCATCACCGCGCGCCGTGCAGATCAGAGGCCAGCTGACGTTCTGACCGGCAGTTTCTGATCAAGGGGCCCGGCCTCGGTCCGGGCCCTTTCTTTTTGTGGGACGATTCCAGCCGGGATGTTTTTCGCTCAATCTTGGGTGGCGGGCAAGGTCATCTCCTGAACCGGTTCGCCGCCGACTATCTGCTGGGCGACGATCAGGCGGCGGGCTTCGGTGCGAATGGCTGGCAAGTGAAGGCCGAAGATGACCGCACCCCCCAGGCACGCTACCGCTCCGATGATGACTGCCAGAGGAGCCCCTAGCCGGTCGGCTGCCGCACCCCCGAAAAATGCGCCGAATGGGGCCATCCCCATAAACATCATGGAGTAAACCGACATCACCCGCCCCCGCAGGTGATCGGGCACCATGGCCTGAATCAGGGTGTTCGACGACGACATCTGCAGCATCATGCAGAAGCCGACCGGTGCGAGCAGCAGGGTCGACAGCAGGAAATTTCTCGAGAGTGCGAATGCGATCAGGGATACGGCAAAACCTGCGCAGGAAAACGCCACCCAACGGCCCAAGCCGCGAACCCCGGTCTTTGCGGCCAGCGTGAGGGCGCCGAGCAAGGCGCCGACTCCGGTCGCTCCCATGAGGATCCCGAGCCCGCGCGCCCCGCCATGCAGAATGTGGTCGGCGAAGATGGGCATCAAGACCGTGTAGGGCATCGCCACCAGACTCACCAGCCCAAGCAGGAGCAGCAAGGCGCGGATGGGTACGGTTTCGCGCACCCAGCGAAAGCCCTCCATGATGTGCGCGATGGGCGAACCTTCGACGCGATGCGCACGCGCCGGCACCCGCATCAGCAGCAGTCCGGCGATCACCGCGATATAGCTCACACCATTGGCGAAGAAACACCAGCCTTCGCCGATTCTGGCAACCAGGATCCCTGCAATTGCCGGCCCGATCACGCGCGCGCCATTGAACATCGAGGAGTTCAAGGCGATGGCGTTCATCAGGTCTTCCTTTCCCACCATCTCCACGATGAAGGCCTGCCGCCCCGGGATATCGAAGGCGTTCACCACGCCGAGCAAGGCCGCCAGAGCGAAAATCTGCGGAATCGTGATCAGGCGCGTCAATGTCAGGCCCGCCAAAACGAAGGCGAGCAGCATCGATGCCGTCTGCGTGGCAATCACAACTCGATGCCGGTTATGGCGGTCGGCGACGATTCCCCCCCAGGGCGCCGCCAGAAAGACTGGGAATTGACTGGCAAAGCCGACCGAGCCAAGCAGAAGCGAGGACCCTGTGAGCCGATACACCAGCCAGGCCTGAGCAACATTTTGCATCCACGTGCCGATGAGAGAGATCAGCTGTCCGCTGAAAAAGAGCTGGAAATTGCGGTGCTTGAGCGCGCGCAGCGTGGCGGCGAGACTCATCCCGCCTGGCTTGGCAGGCGGGCGATCAGAGGGTGAGGAGTCGGAGGCTGGCACAGAGTTCACATTTCTTGATGCGATCGGGATTGGTTATGATGCAAATCAGACACGAAAGACGTGGAAGTTTATTTTTACTTCCCGCCCCGCTCGGGTTGCGGTAAAGTGTTTCCCCATGTCCGGTGCGGAGAAGAATCGAGTCGAGCGGCGGTCGGGTCAGCGCTTCCTTTATCAATTACCTGTCCGCCTGCCGAGTCCCGGGCGAGGAGCGGATAGGCTGGGGATTTACCCAAGACCTTAGCTCACGCGGCGCCAAGGTGTGGACGGACCTCCGGCTTTCTGCAGGCGAACTCGTAGAGATGACGCTGGTCATGCCTTCGGAAATCACCCTGTCCGAAGAGATGGATGTCCGCTGCCGGGTGCGGGTCGTCCGGCGCGACCAGGCGGAAGCCGGCAAGGAGGCGTTTGCCGTGCGCATCGAACATTACGATTTTCCTTTACCGCGAAATGCCTTTTCTCGAGGAGCGCGCCCTAAAGGCGATGCCGCTAGTCCGCCAGTAATCCTTTAAAACCTCAACTACAACCCGAACAACTCTCGCAGTCTGCGGGTTTGCGCGCGGCTGACGGGGATCTCGGTCTGTTTCTTGTCATCCATGCGCAACTGATAAGAGCTCTTGAACCAGGGCACGACCTCTTTGATGCGATTGGTATTTACCAGATAAGAACGGTGGGCGCGCCAGAATAAGTTCGGGTCGAGGCTGTCGAGCAATTCTTCAAGCGTACGGCAATTCGACTGTCCTTCCATTCCATTCGAGCCGCTGGTTACGACCGTGATGATTCCGTCTTCAATGGAGGCAAAGCAGATATCTTTCTGATTCACCAGGAACAGCCTTCCTGCCGCCTTAAGCAGGATCTTCGAGGTTTGCGGCTTCTGCGACTCGAGCATGCGAACCAGGGTGTCGAGCTTGTCGGACGGGCTCGCGGACTCGGTTTTCCTCTTGGCCCGCTCGACCGACTGAGCGACCCGGCCTCGGTCAAACGGCTTGAGCAGATAGTCGACCGCATTCACCTCGAATGCCCGCACGGCGTACTGGTCGAATGCAGTGGCAAAGACGATTTTCGGCAGAGGAATTTTCTTGTCCAGCAGCTTTTTAATGACTCCAAACCCGTCGAGGCCCGGCATTTGAACATCCAGGAAGACCAGGTCGGGACTGTGCTCGCGAATGAGGGTAACCGCCTCCAGGCCGTTCTTGCCTTGAGCGACTACATGAACATCATCGATATTCTTCAGCAGATAAGCCAGTTCGTCGCGCGCGAGCTGCTCATCGTCGACGATTACGGTCGACAGTGACAACCTGCCCTCCTGTCAGACAAGAGTATAGCCAAAATAGCGCGGGCGCGCCCTCATTTGCGGCCAGATCATCAACTCCAGGTTACTTGCTCCGAATATCGGCCTTTCGGCCGAGGTCCTCGAGCAATTTGGATTTCGTGAGCCAGAGACCGAGCGCCACCAGCGAGATCCAAACACCCCCAATCATGAGAAGCGCCTTTAAGTCGCCAATACGGCTCGTCGTTCCGGGATGGGGCATGAGCGAAGCGATTCTCGCGCTCACCAGTCCCGCGAACAGGGCGGTCACGAGCGCTTTCGCCATCTCTCCCCAATCCAGGCGGCGAGCCGAGACCAGGCGGCGTTGATCGAGCAGAAACACCATGGCCAGGCAATTGGCTGCAATCCCGAGATCGGAAGCCGCCACCAGACCCGTGGTCGAGAACCTGCGGAACAGCGCCGCGTAGAGCGGCAGCGAGGCGACCGTGATGAGGCTGCTCGCAAGCATCGGCGTCAGGGTATTTCCGGCGGCGTAGAACGCGCGCGCGTAAAGCCCCTGCGCGGCCCAAAACGCCAGCGAGAAAGCGAACCAGGAGAAATAGACCGCCGTGCGCTCGGAATCGGAGAAGTGCAGTTGACCCCGCCGGTAGACCAGGTCTATGAGCGGCAGCGCCGCCGCGCTCATGAAGCTTGAAACCAGCAGCGCAATGGAGAAGACGCGATAGACGGAGCCGTTCACCGTCCGGGAAAATTCTCCCATTCGCTTTTCGCCGAAGAGCCGGGCAAAAAAGGGCAATGACGCCTGGCTGACGGCCTGCCCGAGGATGGCGATCGGCACCTGAAAGAGGCGGCGGGCGTAGGTCAGGCGAGTGATGTCGCCGGTCGAACCAGCCGCGAAATACCGCTGGATCCACTCATCGGCGGTCACCAGAGAGACACCCAGCATAAGCGGGATCGAGAGGCGTACCCATTCGCGGAAGGCAGGGTTTCCGACCGCAAACGAAATGCTGTACTTGATGCCGGCGCGTGCAGCCCCGAGGATATTCAGCAGAAAGATCCCCAGAAAGCATCCTACGACCCCGCCCCAGGCGAGAGCGGCTATTCCCAGGCGATGGGAAAACAGAACTCCCCCGAGAATGATGCCGCCGCTGTAGAACAACGGGCCGATGGCCGGAATAAGAAACATGCGGCGGGTTTGCAGGACCGCAGACGCGATTCCGCCAACATAGAAAAAGAACTGCGCGGGCAGCAGGATCCGGGAGATGTGAACGCACAGGGCGAACTCCGGGGGGTTCATTTTCCTGCCGAACATCAGGTGGTTGAGCTGTGGTGCAAAAATCTCCGCCATCAGGATCCCGATGGCGAGCGCCACCGACATCACCGTAACCACCACCGAAAAGGTCTTCTGCGCCTCCTGCTCCCGGCCCTCGGCAATGAAGCGCGTGTAGATGGAGATGAAGGTGATCGATGCCGTCCCGCCGGCGGCCAGGTAATTGACCCAGTCGGGAATGGTAAAGCCGGCATTGTAAGCGTCGGTGACCGAGGTCGCTCCGAAGGCCCAGGCGATGTACATCTCCCGCAGAAACCCGACCAGGCGCGACAACAGGATGGTGGTCGCCAGGAGCGCGGTTGCAGACCGAGCCGTATGTTGGTGCGAGGGGCGAAACAGGTTGAGGAAACGACGGAACGCGGGCTGCGGGTCGCGGTTCAATGTCTCGACGGGGGCCTGCACTATGGGCGATTCTACACGGAAAGTTCGCTCGGTCCCGCGGGCGGAGCTGGCGCGCTCGGCTAGCCTGCCCGAAGTGCGGCGAAGATCTGAACCGCGACTCGAATGCCGGGCTCGGTCTCGCGGGCGACCAACCACTGGCTGCAACCAGTCACTGGCGGAAAAAACTGCGGCCAGCAACTGTTTTTTGAAAGCTGGAATCAATAGATCGGAAGATCAGAAAACCCCCTCGTGACGAGTCACACGGCTACGCAGGACGTTCCGGGTTCCGCGCTGTTGCGGCGTTCTTTCCGCAAAACCTTCCCCCCTGCCCTGCGCGGCCAGGGCGCATACCTCTGGGACTCCCAGGCCAGGCGGTACCTGGACTTTTCGGGTTCGGCGGCAGTGAACTTCATCGGTCATGGGGTCGGAGAGATCGTGAGCGCCATGACCGAGCAGGGGCGGTCGGTTGAATTTGTGCACGGCAGCCAGTTCACGACGCCGATTGCCGAGGAGTATGCGGAACAACTGCTCGCCTTTGCGGGCGAGAGCTTTTCGGGGGCGCGGTTTACTTTTCAAGCGGGGGATCGGAAGCGGTGGAAACTGCTTTGAAGCTTGCCCGGCAGTATCAGGTCGAGACCGGAAACCGCGAGCGGTCGGAGATCATCAGCCGAAATCAGAGTTACCACGGCGCGACTCTGGGCGCCATGGCAGTATCGAGGAATAAGCGCCGCGAGGGAAATCTATCGGCCGATGCTCAGGGAATTCGCGGCCGTGAGTGGGCCCTATTGCTACCGGTGTGCCCATGACTGCACGGACGGGTGCGCGAATTGCGGGCAGGAATACGCCGCCGAGGTCGAACGAGCGATTTCGCTCTCCGGCGGCAAAACGTGCGCGGTGATTCTCGAACCGGTCAGCGGCGCAACTTTGGGCGCGGTAGTGCCGCCGCCAGGATACCTGCGGAAGGTTTCGGAAATCTGCAAGCGCCATGACATTCTTCTGATTGCCGACGAAGTCATGAGCGGCATGGGCAGGACGGGAAAGAATTTTGCCGTGGAGCACTGGGGCGTCACTCCCGATGTTATGGTCACCGCTAAGGGGCTTTCGAGCGGATATTCCCCGCTCGGCGCGGTCATCATGTCGAGGAAAATCGTGGAGGCCATTTCCTCGGGGACCGGCGCCTTCATCCACGGCTTCACTTATAGCTCACATCCCATTTCGCTCGCGGCCGGGCGCGCGGTCCTGAGATACATTCTGGAGCACAGATTGGTCGAGGCGGCTGATTCGGACCGTCCAGGAAGTATGGCCAGCCAGTTACGGGAAAAGCTCGCATTCATTCGTGAGCTTCCCTCGGTTGGAGATGTGCGCGGCATTGGCCTGTTATGGGCTGTCGAATTCGTGGCCGATCGGGCGACCAAGGCCCCCTACCCCGCACCCATGAATTTCTGCGGAAAAGTGGCCGAAGCCGCCCAGCAACGCGGATTGCTGGTTTATCCGGTCCAGGGATGCGTCGACGGCAATTCAGGCGATCACATCTTGATCGCTCCGCCAGCCGTTATCTCCGAGGAGCAGGTTTCCTGGGCTTTGGAACAGTTGGCGGCAGCGATCGTCGAGGCATCGTTTGGCGCCTGAAGCCGCGCTACGGGTGGTTGGCTCGGAAGCCACGCGGTGCGCCCGACAGGGTCGAGGGCATCAAGTCCGAGCTTGATTTGTGGGGAACCCGGCGGCGCTCAAAACTGGGAACGGCTGTAGCAATTCGAACGCCTTGGCAGCGGCGCCCTGATCACAATCGCACGCCGGTCGCGATTTCCACTACTCAGGGTGTGCAAAACTGGTTGCGATGTTCGAGAGCTTCTAATTTCACAAACTTACGTTTGTTCCCCTCGAATGTGCACCTAATTAGGTGCTGCACAGCAACTTGCAGCCATTCTCGGCTTTCGCGCCGTGCGGCGGCGCGGCTGCGATCCACCTGGTTCGCACGGCCAGTAGGACATTCCACAGTCTTTCCACAGACGAATCCAGCATCTCGTCGAAAATCCTGAGACTCTGAATCGTTCGAAAAACCAGCTAAACCAGGCGCTCCGCCGCCGTCTTTCGGTCTGCCCGGTACTTGGCTTTTGGGTTATTCGAACTCTACGTTCGCCCCGTCCGCCATCGATTCAAATCGCGTCGAACTCTTCAGGAATGCCAGCCTGATGGTCCCGGTCGGCCCGTTCCGCTGCTTGCGAATGATCAGTTCGGCAACCCCGTCCAGCTCGGGGTCATCAGGCTTGTAAACCTCCTCGCGGAAGATGAAGGCAACCAGGTCGGCGTCCTGTTCGATCGATCCCGACTCGCGCAGGTCGGCCAGCTGCGGCCGGTGGTCGCCCGAGCCCCGGCTTTCGGGAGCGCGGCTCAACTGCGACAGCGCGATCAGGGGGACGTGCAATTCCTTGGCCAGCGCCTTCAGTCCCCGCGAGATAGCCGAGACTTCCTGGGTGCGGTTTTCGTATCGTTTGCTCCCGCTCGACATCAGCTGCAGGTAGTCGACGACAATGAGGTCGAGGGCGCCTTTCGATTGCAGCAGCCTCCGCGCCTTGGCGCGCATTTCGCTGATGGCGATTCCCGGAGTGTCATCGATGAAGATGGGCGCCTGACCCAGTTTTTCGAGCGCCTGCGTGATCTTGCGCATGTCGTCCTGCCACAGCGAGCCGGTGCGGAACTTGTGCGCATCTACCTTCGCCACCGAGCACAGCATTCTTTGCAGCAGCGCCTCTTTCGACATTTCGAGCGAAAACACGGCCACCGTCTTACCGTCTTCGATGGCGACGTTCTCGGCGATGTTCATGGCGAAAGCGGTTTTCCCCATCGAGGGCCGCGCGGCGATGATGACCAGATCCGACTTCTGCAAACCGCTGGTCTTTTCATCCAGATCGACGTAGTGGGTCTCAAGCCCGGTGATCCGGCTGCCGCGCGCGAGAAAGGCGTCTATCGAGCCGAAGGACTCTTTGATGATCTCATCGACCCCCAGGAAGCCGCGGCCAATGCGTTTTTCCGAGAGCTGGAAAATCTGTGCTTCGGTGTCGTTGAGAATTTCTTCGGCGGGATCGCTTTGTTCGGAGGCACGCGCGATGGCCGCGGTGGCGGTATGGATGAGGGACCGCAACAGCGACTTGTCGCGCACGATCTTGATGTAGTTTTCAATGCTGGGGCGGTCCGGAACCCCGTCGAGCAGGGCCGATATGTAGGCGGGGCCGCCTATGGTTTCGAGTTCCCCGCGCCGGGCAAGCTCTTCCGACAGCGTAATCAGATCGATCGAGTGCGACACCTCGGCCAGATCGATCATGCGCGAGTAAATCCGGCGATGCGAGTCGAGCAGAAAATCTTCCGGCTTCAGGTGCTCGGCGGCCTGGTTGTAGGCCAGATTGTCGAGCAGGATGGCGCCAAGAATCGAGCGCTCGGCTTCTACGTTGGCCGGGAGCGACTGCGTGGAAGTGTAATCGGTGACCGCCAATGAACTTCTTAACCGTTCCGCAAGAAATCTTCCCGCGAGGTGACCGTTATCTTACGCCGAAGCGGGTTGTGAAGATGTACGCACTGGGGTGGAAAACAACACCGAGATTCCCTCGAGCCAGGGATCATGCGATGCCGCAGGCCAATCACGAGCCGCCGCAAGAATTTCGGCAATCACACAATTGCTGGCCCGCACCCATGGTGGAGCGAGGTTTTGCTGGGGTGAGCGAGCGGGCCGCCGGCGCGCATGACCCAACCACCACCACGGCACGGCCACAAGCAAAAACAAAATGCGGTTCGAGCCAGCCACTCGAACCGCATCGCCAGGTGAAGTTCACTCAACCTTTGCCACCGCAAAGGCCTGCCATTTCCGCCGCTGTCCAGCCGGGTTTTGATGCGCCGCTTGACAACGCATCGAAACTGGACCGCCTGCGGATCGCTCGCACTAGGAAGTGCGCCGCGATCAATCGCGTGTGCCAGTCGCAGTCCCGCAGTGCGAGACCGTTTTCTGAGGAGGCCGCAACGCCCGGGTACCCAGAACGCTTTCACGATTGGGAACCGCCCGGCAGCTTCTCTCCGCTCCCGCTCAACCTAGCCTTGGCGCTTGCTGAACGTCAGCCTGGAACCGCCTGCCGCAGAACTGGCTTTCGCGATCACTGGCAGCGTGACATTCACGCTCGCAGTGATTCGAATGTTCTCGCATTTCCCCAATTCCAGCAACAGGAAAATCGCGGCGGCGCTGTGCGAAAATTGTGGACGTTTTGACTTCCTTGTGGAACGCTGCGGAAAACAGGTAAGAAACGCGAAATCAGACTATACTTGAGGTACTGTCAGGCGTGGTTGCAGGCAACAGATTGGGAAGGAGCGGCAGCCCCGAGAGTTGCCGAACGCCATGGCTTTTCGATAACTGAAGGAGGAGGGGTTATGACTTCTCGCTTCGAGCGGCTTTGTTCATGCGGCGTCCTGCTGCTGGCGCTCGCGACTGCAGGTTGCGCTCACCGCTATTACGATCCCGATCACAACGATTATCACCGCTGGGACCACCAGGAGAGGGGTTACTACAACCAGTGGGCCGTCGAGAGCCATGTCGACCCGCATCGCGATTACAACCACCTGTCGAAAGACGACCAGAAGCGCTACTGGGATTGGCGCCACAGCCATGACAACGACCATCATGACAACGACCATCACTGAGGGACGCTGATTCGCAATTAAGCTAGGCGGGCGACGAAACGCGCTCGGGAGTTCGTCATCCGGCCTTTCGCGCCCACTCAACCGCCAGGGAACTTAAGAAGGAGTTCTTGACTTGAACTCCCCCGGCCCCGCCCTCGTCCCGTCCAATCCACCCTCACTGCTTCTTTTTCGCGGGCTTCTTGCCGTAGTTGGTTTCAACCGTGGCGTTCAAAGCAGTCAGCATTTGCTTGGCTTCGTCGGCGTGAGGGCCGCTTGGCTGCAAGTCGAGATACTTCTGATAGGCCTGGGCCGTACCATCCGGCGCACTGATCTTTCCACTGCTGTCGGTGCTCGCCATCCCGATTAGATTTTGCGCTTTCCAGAAATATGCGTCCGCATGACTCGGATCGGCAGCAATGGCTTTATTGAAGGCATCGATTGCCTGCTTCCGCATGTTGACATCGTTACTGGTATTGGCATTGGTCAGAACCGCTCCAAGATTGTAGTAATACTGGCCAGCATGGGCGGCATCCAGTTCCGCCGCCTGGTTGTAGGCAGTGACGGCATCATCCGACTTGCCGACGCGGGCTGCCGCCGCGGCAAAGTTGTCGTAGTAGGCAGCCAGGCGTTGTTTTTCCTGCGCGGCTTGAACTGGATTCTTCGCCTGCGGAGCCGGTGCGTTCGCCTGTGCGCCCTGTGCATTGGCAGGCGGGTTCTGTCCGTTGGCCGGGGCCGCGCCCGCTGGGGCATTCTTGCTTTTATAGAGGTCGATCGCCTTTTGCAGGTCGTTGTAGGCTTCTGTGTTGCGCTTGGCTTTCTCTGCGGCGTCGGTTTGTGCCTTGGCCGAATCAAGATAGGCTCCCCCCAGCCGGAACCAAACCAGGTCCTCATTTGGCGCCATTTGTGCAGCTTCATTGAGCGACGCGATGGCGCCGTCATAATTCGGGGGATTCCCCTGTTCGTCCGCGGTTGCGGCTTTCAATTTTTCGTTCACCGAGGAGATGTTTTTGTTGTAGGCTTCGGCTTTCGCCTGCTGTTCCTGCATCTGCTTGACCTGCTCCGGACTGATTCCCTTTTCTTTGGCCGTCTGCTGTATCTGTTGCTGCTGCGATTGCTTGAGGTCAAAATCAAGAGCTACTTCGTCGCTGGTCACCTGCTTCTTGTTGACCTGGTCCAGCTGCTTCCCGTCCTTGGTCAGGGTCACGGTATAGGTACCCGGGTCGATGCCCAGCGAGAAATACTCGCCCTTCTTGTTCGTCTTGATCTTAAAAGTGCGGCCATTGTCGTCGTTGTGCCACGTGACCAGGGCGTCGGAGATGGGAGTGCCTTGCGCATCTTTAACCACGCCATGAACCGTAGCCGTCTGTGAGAAGGCAGGTAGCGACGCGATACCCGCCAGAACCGTAATGAGCAGTAAGAAAAGGAAATTTCGTTTCATTGAAAGCCTCCGGGCTCGCCGCAGAACTCGCCCTTTCAACGGGGGACGGCAGCGGCCTAATTTTAAACTTTCCCAACGACAGGAACATACGGAAGCGGGTCTCTGGCTCCCGCTTCGTGAAAAGCTCTCAGCCGCAACACGCAACTATCACAGACTCCGCAGGCCTGGTCTTCGCGGCTGTAACAAGACCACGTTAAATCGAAGGGCGCACCCAGTTCAAGGCCGAGGTGAACGATCTCGGCCTTGCGCATGGCGATCAGCGGAGTGACGATTTCGATCGCGCCATCCGCGGTTCCGCTGCGGACTACGCGGTTGTAGGCCTCGTAATAGGCCGGCCGGCAGTCGGGATACCCGGAACTGTCCTGTTCGACGGCGCCGATATAGATTTTAGATGCGCCGAGGACCTCCGCCCAACTGACGGCAACGGCAAGGAAATGGGCGTTGCGGAAAGGCACGTACGTGACCGGGATGTCGCGGCCGAGATGCCGAGACTCGGGGACGGCGATCGTTTGGTCGGTGAGCGCAGAGCCGCCAATGGCTTTTAGAGCCGGGTTGGGGACCACCAGGCGGTCGCGAATGCCCAGCCGGTCGCAGATTCGTTCGAACGATTCATGCTCGCGCTCTTCCGTGCGCTGGCCGTAGCGGATGTGAAGCGCGGCGGCTTTGGCGTCACGCGCCGCAAGTGCCGCGCACACGCAAGAGTCCATGCCTCCGCTGAGGAGAACCACCGCGGTTGGAGAGCTCGATTCGATCATTCCCTCAATGCCAAAGCTCGAAGGCACGACTTCTACCTTCTCGATTCTCTTAATTCTGTCTCCTAATCCCTTACACGCCTTTCAGCGCCGGATCCCAAATCAGTTTGTGAATCTGCAGGCTCAGCCTTGCCGGAACGTTGTCTTCAAGCATCCATTCTGCGAGCTGTTCGGGATCGAGCACACAATTGGAGGCATTGCCCCGACCGGAGGCGTCCTTGCGGAATGCGGGCGAGAACAGCACGGCATGGACGTGCTTCCCAAGATCGCATCTACGGGCGAAATCACGAGCAAACTCGTAGTCGCGGCGGCTGCTGATGACGAATTTCACTTCATCATGGGGGACGAGAGCTTCGAGGTTCTCGACGCGAAACGTGTCGGGCTCGCCCGAGTCCGGACACTTTACATCGACAATCTTCACCACTTCCCCAGGAACCCGTGCGAGCGGGCGCTCTCCGCTGGTTTCGAGCAAAACTTTATGGCCCCGATCGAGCAGGCGCTCGAATAGGGGAAGGAGCTCGCGCTCCTGCAACATCGGTTCCCCGCCGGTGACTTCTACCAAGCCTCCATCCGGGCTGAGGCGTTCGACTTCGCCGAAGACCTGGTCTGAGGTCATCTTCTTGCCGCCGTAAAAACTGTATTCCGTGTCGCACCAGGAGCAGCGAAGGTTGCACCCGGTCAGGCGGACGAATACGCACGGCAATCCGGCATATGTGGATTCGCCCTGCAGGGACTTATAGATCTCCGTAATCTGCATTCCGCTGCTTCAGGTGGGGCGACAGGCCTGTACCGTGCGCCTCGAAGGGCGAGACGCGCCGCAGCTCCCACCTCGACCACTACTCGCTACAATCGGCTTAGATTGTATGTTGCTGATAAATAAGCGTAGTTGGTGCACGTTCCCGTTCATTGCGGGACGCCACTGTGCAGCAACAACCAAGTTTATATCAACTTTATGATGTCCGAAACGAAGCGCGAAGCGCCAAGCGCCAGAAGCCAGATTCAGGCGTCCCAGGCCTGCTGTTCAGGTCTCCTGCACAGGCTCGCCCTGGCCCCCATTTTCAATCCACGCGCCTTGCGGCGCGAAATGGGCGTCTGGGGAATGGCCGCCCGAACGTGGTCTGGGGAACGGCTTGCCGAAGCGAGAGAGCAATGCAGAGGGCAACTTCATTCAGGCCGAAGAATAGCCAGCCCACGAAATTCATCCCGACTAGGGAGAGACGTGGGCGACTCAAGCCACAACTTCAAGCTGAGCAACACCACAAAAACTTAAGAGTGCGGTTGAGGAGCGCGGCTCCACAACACATAGCCGTCGAGAGTCTCGAGAACCGAGTACCCTTCGGCTGCGAGCTCACTCGATAGTAGCTTAGACTCGGAGTTAGAAACGACAAGGACGCTGACTCGATAATGCGGCAGGGTTTGAAGCAACTCGTGGACGTGTCCGGCGGGAAACTGCCTCCCGGTTACGAGTTCTCGTAATTCACGCCGGTTGGCGGCATCTGCCGGCGTCATTCGGCCTCCCATTTGTTCGTCGTAATTGGCTCGCACGCTCACCAGTTCCGGACGATGCATGAGAATGGGAATCCATGCGGCAATCTGCTCAGGAGCCAGTACTGAGGTAAAGGGAGGAGCCGCGGACGATGCCGCCGTCGCAACCCTCCACTCCAACGGGGGAAGCTTATAGGGACTGAAAGAGAAGGACACTGCATTCGACTCGCGAAGAGTGGAATGCAAAAGCAACACGCCCGTGACTGCCAAAACTGCGAGGATGGGGATTACGTACGACAGACGCTCGATCCCAGGCCAACCAGCCGCCCTGGGCGATTGCCAGCGCCGACGAGCTTCGGAGAATATCCCCAAGACGGATAGGGCGGTGAAGCCGACCACGGGAAGGCTCCACAGTGTGCGGAAGACGACTTCCCCCGTCAATTTCGAAATAAGGGGAAACAAGAATGGATTGAGTGGACCAAGCAGGTACAAAAGCGCTGCATAGGTCAACCTTCTTCGAATCCTTTCCGCTTCTCCGAACAAAGGAGCGGTCAACAGGCCCAAGAACATCAAATACTGCCCGCGGGGACCAAAGACGTCGCGTATCATATCCCCGATGGTCTGCTGAACGGTAAAGTCGTCCGAGACCATACTAGAGCTCAGGGCTATACCCCAGACGATCGGGTACAAGCCTGGCATCAGCAGCCATAGTGTCCGCCAATTTGCTTTAGGTTGCCACGAGGCCACGCCTGCTATCCCTAGCGCCATGGGAACCAAAAACAAGCCAGCCGCCGACAACCCGAGTACGGCTATGCTACTGGCGCCGAGTGTGGCCCAGTCCCACGCGCGGCCGGTCTTCTGAAATTTCCACGCGAAAGCATAGATCAAGGGAATGCCTGCGCTGGCCAGGACTGCTTTACCCTGAAAGAAGCGGACATAGGCGAAATTTCCCAAAGAGTGCGGAGTTTCTCCCAGTAAAGCGAGAAGCACGAGCGCCACGATAGAAGCCTCGAGCCATCGACGGGTTACGGTTTGTAGAAAGAAAGCCCAGGCAAAAGGCAGGAGCAGCGCGCAGAGTACCGGCACCCCGGTGTGTGCCCACAAAAGACTAGGGGGGATGGGTCTCACCCCGCCAAAGGTTCCTGCCAGAATGGCTGCAAACATTTCAATCGAGTCCACCTTGTAGCCCGGAAGGACCAATGGAAACTGATGGTCGCCATACAAGCAGTCACGTTGGAGCACAGGGCTGTCAGGATGGGCCACTGAATCGGAGATGACGCCCACGTAAAAAGAGTCGTCTGCGTCCGGCCGATGCGCGACAAACGTCAAGCCCGCAGACAGCACCGCTACGACTACCAGCAGCTTGGTCGCAGGTTTGGAGGGTTGAGCGCCAATATAATTGGCTTCTTGACGGGCTTTGCCGAAAACCCTCCACGCAATCAGGAATAGAACGCTGAGTATCCAAAAGGGGAGGTAAGCGCTTGGAATATGGCGCAGACCAACGATCAGACAAGCTAGAACCAACCAGCACCAACAATGTGTCTGGGGCTTCTCGATCGTTTCCGGGGAGTTGGGGAGGTCGGATTCAGACGCAGCACTGCCTCTTAGAGACCGGGCTGCACAATAAATTCCGGCGACGATGGGGACGGGCGCGAGAAAGATGAGGCTGCGAAGCCCCAGCTTTGCTATTACCGCGACATGGCAGAGAAGTGTCCAGAGCCCAAAACACCAAACGAACACGTATAGGACCGAGATCCAGTGCGCGGCCCGAAGCTCGCGCGCTAAGTTCGTTAGCTTCGTTGAGAAATAGGCGTTCGCAAACCGGTTCTTAAGTTGGCTTTGGGGTTGTGTCTGGGTGCTGCTTGCCGACTCAGCCGTCGGCAAGGCCATAGCCAAGAGCCCGAACAGCATTACTCGCCTCGTTCTGCTCCTTGATCTGCCTCAAGGACCTCAACAGGGTTGCTGGGCAAAGAGTGAGACTTTTTCGCCTGCGCGTGGCGGACCTCAGCCTTTCTGGTTTTTGGCCTTTTAATCCTTGCAGTTGAGTTACCAAAATTAGGAGCTCCAATCAAACGATTTAGCAGCTGTTGCCGTTGCCGTTTGCTTTGCGGGTCTGCAAAGACCTGCATAGCACTCGGCTCGGAGGTTTCTGCACCCCCGATGCCTCTGGGGACGCCGCTTTTCCGCTGTTCTCGAGCGCTATCACAGCGGCTCATCCGGGAAATCGTCGCCGCCTTTCTAATCCGGGAAAGAGCCCGTCCGG
>Ga0123355_10008444_pt1 | contig 15567 bp, 7 predicted proteins | sample TergutEmb28metaG_3_FD_89872 | JGI IMG/M metagenome (GOLD analysis project Ga0123355, IMG submission 89872) | Embiratermes neotenicus P1 segment gut microbial communities from Petit-Saut dam, French Guiana - Emb289 P1 | ecosystem: Host-associated > Arthropoda: Insects > Digestive system > Gut ... | reverse complement strand
TGGGTTGGTTTGGGTTTGTGGGGAAGGAAAACCTTAAAAAAGGGGGAGGGGAAGGGGGGTAAAAATGGGAAAAAGTTAACGCCCCCCCCCCCCGCGCAGAGACCGGTATTTTTAAATGGAAGCCATAACTGACGAAATACATGTTACCATTACAGTAGCAAATGTTATGTTTTTAGACATGTATGCACAAGATACGAAATCTAATTCTTCTGGAATTACTGTTTTGCATGAAAAGTGTAGCAAGAAAAATACGAAATAGAGAGGGTGTGGGGAGACTGAAGAATTGGACAATGTCCGTTGTCTCACGCTAAAATAAAAATACAACGTTCTGGAGAAAGATCCAGTTTCAAAAAGCGTGGGGTTTTTTTTTTAGCCTGTGAAGAGTGATATTGTGAAAAATATCTGCTGAGACCACGACAATACACCTTCGTCAAACTGTCTGTTCCGACTATGACAATACACCATCACCAGAATCATTTAAAGTTAAACCCGAAACACAAACGCGGTATACCGTCAGACACAACACTACTGCCATACAACAGCGCACTGTACGTTTCGGTTCATCAGAACCAACATCAGGCACCTTTATTATAAAAGTTTAGAACACGTAAGTCCATATGAGACACGCAATCTCTTCTTTAGTGCCATATCACTGATATACAATATATTTATTAAAATAATAAATAATGTCATGTTTATTCTTTGAGTGTAAAATCTCTCACGTTGCTTGTCGTAGGCTACAAACATGATACATATGTTTTATTTCACTAAAGGTAAAGGTAAAGCAATCCCATTAGAGGCCTGGACAGGCCCTGAGATTTTCAGGAGGTTGACGCTACCAAGTTACAAGACAGTCGGCACAAGACGGTGGTAAAGTTGTCAGCCCTACGCACCGGCCGCCTTTACCCCCAGAAAATATTCTTGGTACTCATTTCTGTTACAGGTTGAGACGATCTCAGGGCCATACTGCGTCCGGAAGCATTATGTCAATGAAAAATTCCAATGACACCATCGGGAATGAACCTGAGACCTTCCGGCTTGTAGCGCAGTGCCTCAACCAACATAATTATATCTTAGTGACATCTCACTAAGGAAGAAATTGCATGTAGCGTGTGGAACTGCGTTTTTTTAAACTTTTGTAGTGAAGGTGTCCTGTGTTGGTTCTGATGAGCCGAAACATGTAGCCAAGTGCTGAATGGCATTGCACAGGTTCTGTTTGACGGTACAGTTCCTTCGTGTGTCAACCGTAGTTCAATACAGCTGACATCGCAACTGGGCACACGGACAGCGCGTATTGTGGAATACCAAGCCGCAGGTAATGCTGCACGTTACAAAACAAATTCACTTCCTAAAGGAAGATTGACTTCAAAACTGTCTGTCGCGGTGGCGTCTTTGTCAGCACCGTCGGCCGCACTGAACCACCAACAGCACGAAACCTTGCGGTAGCTTGTACTACCCGCAAATTTGCTATCAGCCGCCTTTCCGATACCTAGCTACGTGATTTGTTTAGCAGAAACTACAGTGAACATAGCGTATATCGTACAAATAATGTATATCCTACGTACAGTATCAGGAAAATTATTCCAGTCACTGCGTACCATATTATTACCATGTACACCGACATAATGAAATTATACATATTATGCTTGGAAAAACGGACAAACGTCACGGGTGAGATTTCCACATCAAAACAACGAACAAGTTCATATCATTACGTTCGCAAACACTTAGTTCTCGAGGAAAACCTAGCAACGGGCTGACCTCAGTCCATTAGATTCTGATATGTGAGGATACTCAACAGCCCTAGTGCATTCAACTGTAAGTGCAAATGTTCAGGTACTGCAGCAACGCGTCTCTGATGACTACCAAATCATTCGCAACTCTCCGGGACCTCTGAAAGTGTGTAACAGTCTGTGATCAGACGTGTCCTGAGTCAGGTGGAGGTACTTCGAGCAACTGTTGTGAATTGTGACTTGATGAACAATAAGAATTGAACAGTTACTAAATTGGGAAATTGTACTGCAAATGTATTCGGTGTATTGCAAGTAAAATAGTACAAATTGTTGGATGTAGTTTTTCAACTGAACTCCAAAGCCACTCACTTCTGGACAGAAGTTTGTCGAATTTGAGTCTATGTTTTGATGTGAAGAACTTATGCCTGCAGTGTGTTGAAACGCGCGCGCGTGTGTGTGCGTGCGTGTGCATGCGCGTGCGCATGATTGGTTGCAGTCTATATTATTTAATTATTTCAGTGCATTTTCGCGGAAAGTGCGTTGTCGTTCAGATCTGCGCGCCTAGTTGTTCGAACGGCTTTACACACTACAAAGAACGCCTTAAAGTAAGGCTATAGACCTAGTTAGACTGTGTCTACCAGCGTTCATCCCCATAATTGCGTGTATTCTGTCAGCCTAACCGGAGACAGACGTTTTAATCAACATGAACACGCATCACATTGGGAAACTTACAAACGGCGGTCACTTACGAAGTCCATCTGCAAATGTGACGCAGATACGTGAGCTGTATTTAATACACTGCAAACTGTTTCACCTCGCTAAGCGATCTATACACATTACGCAGATTACAGAGGGCACTTCGAAATCAACGGCTGGCAAGCAAACTTTCACCCAACAGGAACTACACAAATCTACCTACAGTTATTCAACTAGAACATCAAATCATTAAAATGAGGTTGAAATTAGTCTTACGGATTTTAATATATTTTTTAAAAAAACTGAACACGATTGTGTACAGCACATTCACCGAACTGGTAGTCAAAAGCACGGGCTTCACAACAAATCAATAAATAGAAATATACATTTACTAGCCACATGTTCGTCATAAAGCGGGATGACATAATATTCACGCGCTACTCCACTGAAAATCTGTTACCAGTGACAATAATTAATACTAATATATTATAATCAATAAAAACCCTAATGATGATAGTAATATGTAATAATCGATGCTAAAATATAATAAACGTACAAGCATTTATTACCATTGATTATCAGCGACAAAAGTCTACTAGGGGTGTGACTCACACAATCACACCAAGCGCATTATATGTTTTATGTGTATATATATATATATATATATGTGTGTGTGCGCGTGTGTGTAGGTAGGTAGGTAGGTAGGTAGGTAGGTGGATGGGTGGGTAGACAGACAGACAGACAGACAGATAGATAGACAGATAAATAGAGAGACAGATGGATAGATAGATAGATAGATAGATAGATAGATAGATAGATAGATAGATAGATAGATAGATAGATAGATAGATAGATAGATAGATAGATAGATAGATAGATAGATAGGATTATATGTCCGGTCAATCCACTGAAGCCCAGTTTTGAATACTAGGCTGTTGAACCTGTATTTTGCAATATTTAATGTTATACTTTATTGAAAAATAAAGTTCTACAACGGGAATTCTAAGACCATGTGAATAACTTAAAACACAGACATACGCATGTCAAAGGAAGTTGTTAAAACGTGTGCAGAGAGAAGATAGTACTTACATTATGTGCGATATATATTTGTTCATACTGTTCGCCTTGGGAGTGGAAGAACTTCACATAACTAGCCTTGCTGACAAGTTGACTAATTCCACTGAACATAGTCCGTTTTGTAAAGCTCACAGTCGCTCGGATATTCGTAAAACGCCCCACCCTTTTTCTGGTAGCCGAATGCAGTACGTTTCCCTGTTCACAAGGTTCCGCCACTGGACCAAATTACGAGTCAGATGAAACCACTCCACATCATTACGTCGGTCACTTACACTCCACTTTATTATTATTCTCCACTTACTTCAAGGTCTCCCACGCGATAAACTCCCTTGGGGTTTTCGACTGAAATTGATTTCCCAATCTCTCCCCTCCCATTCCTGCTACGTGACCAGTCCCTTTTGATTTGTCTACTGTAGTAACACACACTGAAGGGTAATACATGATACTAAGTTCATAATTACACTGATGTCTCTAGTTTTCTGTTCCTTGATTTCAGATGCCAGTATTAACCGCAGCAGCAGGTGCTGATACTCCTTTAAAGCATGGTGACACTTTAATTTCGACCAAGAATATTAATGCATCATCACATCACACGTCGCTTTCAAATCCCTCAGATGCCCTTAAATTTGTGAATCCTTGAATCCTTAGACAAAAGGTGCCTTTCACACAAACTCGCAAGACATTCATCTTGATGAAAATAAATTTGTCTGTGGTCAAATTAACTATTTAATTCACCAGCTAACATCCCGAAAGAAATTCAGTTTATCTCAGACTTACTACTATTCTACAAAGTTTGTGAAAGCTTTGCTTGTCAGTAAGGAATGATAGCTAACAGTGCCTTGGTATACGTTCATGCTATACATACACTTTCCATCATCACTCAAATGCGACAAGTTTTTCAATAAAGTCTTAAAAAAGATGAATTTGATTATATATAAGTATATATATATATATGTATATATTTAAAAAGTTACAATTGAACCACTTTTGTTGAAGAGAGACCCTTCATTAGCGAGGGAACTAGTTTTGGAACAGACCTCATTTGGGTTTCAAGATATAGCCTCAAACAAAAATGTTCCGGTGATTCTTTTTCTTTCCAGGTCTTTTTTTTCCCTCTGATGCACAAATAAAGTAAAACAGCGTTCAGTAATTGTGTAGGGAACCTTTGTGAGTTACTTTAATGAGCCTACTATATGCGTCATTTGCGACTTCGTTATTCTGTTCAAACTTTCCAGTTCTTAATTGCGTTTTATTGAATACGGCCACCCACTTTTCTTTTTTTTAACCTACCCAAGACTCTAATGGGTACAGAATTCCCCCTCTGATCCCCTGGCGGCCCCACCCACCCCGTACTGACATTGAAAAGGAAGTAATATATAAATTATATGAACTACAATTTAAACTTCTGTGCAGCGGGAGGGGAGGATAAATTTATCATTTCGATTAGGCCTACGTGAATTGTGAATCAAAAGTGTTCTACGTTGAATGATTCTAATCAATCGCAGAAGTGGGAGAATGACCTAAGGCGCAGAAGAGACTTGCTATGCTACAGAACCCCTAATCAAACCGAGTCCAGTCGAGTCGAACTGAGCCTAATTCACTAAGACCCTACAAGAGTCTGCCAGAAATATGGTTTGCAGTGCATATATTTTGAGTTCTTTATTTCTGTCTCTCACAAAAACATTTCAGATGTAACTGCACTGCCGTCCCACTCCCTTTCCATGTGGTTTCTGCAACGGCTGAGGCATTTATCATTTCGTGAGATAATCTTCTCTATTCCGTGGTGATATCAGCCCATGTCCTGTGCTACCGGCCACCGGTCACGCCTGTTTCTACGTCGCGACGATCTCTAAATTTTTGGCGGTTATAATTTTGCTTCAGCGCTGGAAACAGATGTCAGTCGCTCGGCGAAGAATTCCCCCAGACAAAATCGCCAACAGTGCAAATTCTCTTGTTACAAAGGTATATGTCATGTACATTTATGTTCTGGCTGACTCTCTTAGGAATGTAAGCTAAGATCTGCTGCACAGAATTCCAGTATAACCGTGCCACAATGGGTGAGCTGAGACCGGTGGGATACAGTGTCTGCCCGTGCAACAGTTCGACTCGATTCTGTTCGATTTTTGGATTCAATTGGGTTTGTGAGCCTAAAAACTTAGAGGCGCATTACGATATCGATATTAAATTTTATTTCGTTTCCTGCAATGAAGGGACTGCGGGTACCTACACTTCCACTACAAAAATAAAAAGATCAGAAACCAAAATTTTTGGCTGAAAAGAGGCGAATCTCTCGACAATATGTTGCCACGAATTTTCTTTTTGGGAAATTTCCAGCGGTCTACTTCGCGAGCTTCGCGTCACATCCTCAGCATCTGACACAGGCGCTACGTCTCATTTTGCGTCTCGCTAAAGCACTAGCAACATCTCGAAGAGATCAGTTGAATGATTTCAGGCTTCCGCCGCGATGTAGATTATATCTGCGTTCTTCTGGGCTGTTACGCAGCGTGTAGTGTTAAATCCTTACCGACGTATCGGCCCCAACTTCAAGGCTCTAGAATCCAAAAGGCTTTCTTTTTGGATTGTCCCGAAACGTCGGTAAGGATTTACCACTAGCCCCTAAGTAAAAACACAGACAAGTGCATATCTCAGATTCATTGAAAGTCGCTTCACATAAAGACGGTTTCAGTAACGCAGGCAATACGTCGTAAAATGGCAAGGATACTGAGGAATTCCTGGAAAAGCGTGTGGCTGGATACGCTCTTGGTCTAATTTAGGCTACTGCCGTGGCAATCGCCTGGAGGGACAGGGGATGTCGACAGAAACCTAAGAAAAGGCAGTCGCTGTTCCGGCCAGAATTCGAAATGGACACCTACCGAATTTGAGTGACAAGCGTCAGCGTTTGGAAGCCCTGTTCGGATAAAGATACACTGTGAACAGTATAAGGCCCCACAGATACCACGGCGCCCTGGGAAGGGGGGGGGGGGGGGGGGGGGGGTGAAATTTAAATCTCGTTTTTATTCAATATAAGGCTTAGCGTGAAGAATATGAAACCCGTCTTAATTAAAACGAATATAGTAGGATACACATACGTTCATTTTGAAGGTAAACTATTTAAAGATCACATTCATAAAATTTCGATATTAATTTTTGGGCTTTTTCGCAAAATTGGGAAAAGTGACTATTAGCTTCGCCGTGTCTCTCTGTCTGTGGGTCTGTATATTCGCATGGAACAACTCGGGTACCACTGGACCGATATTCATGGCATTTGATATTTGGTAATTTTTCGAAAATATTTCGAGAAAATCCAAGTTCCATTAAAATCTGTCAAGAATAACGGATTCTTTAATAAAAGCATGTGCGCACTTATTTTAATATCTCACTGAATTCTTCATAGAGTAAGAAATGTTACAGATAAGACTTGTAGAAATAATAAAAACACATTTATTTTAAACGACCCTTTTCAGAAAATCGTGTCGTTTATGAAATAATGTTGAAAAATAGATACAGACTGGACACCGACGACGAAATGGAGCACGCGGTTTGCGTGCTGGAAAACTAAGGTTACTGACACACTCTCAGAACATGTAATATTTATTGCTTTTCCACTGCAACAATGGTTACACGAAGGCATCTCAATATTATGTTACACTCACGTTGCCTGTCATGTGTACCAGGTTCTGCGAAAACATGCGCAAACTGGGCATGAGACAAACGTGTTTATGGATCGCGAAATTTCCTTCATTCTCTATGCGTATAAATAATAATGGTTAGGGTATGTTCCTGGCGATTTGTGACTTTTCGCCAGGAACATACAATAACCAATATTATTTATGCGCATAGAGAATGAAGGGAAGTTCGTGATCCATAAAAACATTTGTCTCATGTCGATGATGTTAATATACTGGGAGGAAGCATACATATTCTAAAGGAAAACGCAGAAGCTTTAGTAGCTGCTACTAGGGAGATTGGACCGGAAGTAGGTGCAGATAAATCTAAGTACATGGCCATGTCTCGAGATCAGAATGCAGGAAGAAATCACAGTGTGAGGATTGATAATAATACCTTCGAGAGGGTGGAAGAGTTTAAATGTTTGGGAACAACTTTAACAAATCAAAATTCTATTGCGGAAGGAATTAAGAGCAGATTGAAGTCAGAAAATGCTTGTTATCATTCGGTGCAGAATCTTTTGTCTTCTAGGTTGCTATCTAAAAATTTAAAGATTAAGATACATAGAACTGTAATTTTGCCTGTTGTTTTGTATGGGTGTGAAACTTGGTCGTTGATATTGAGGGAGGAAAGGAAGCTGAGGGTGTTTGAGAATATGGTGTTGAGGAGAATTTTGGACCGAGGAGGGACGAGGTAAAGGGGTATGGAGGAGACTGCATAACGAAGAGCTAAACGATTTGTACCCCATACCCAAAATTGTGCGGGTGATAAAATCGAGAAGAATGAGATGGGCTGGGCGTGTGGCGCGTATGGGTGAGGAGAGGGGGTGTATAGGGGTTTTGGTGGGGAAACCGGAGGGAAGGAGACCACTGGGGAGACCTAGGCGTAGATGGGTGGAAATATTAGGCTGGATCTCCAGGAGGTGGGATGTGGGTATATGGACTGGATTGGGCTGGCCCAGGATAGAGACAGGTGGCGGACGCTTGTGAGTGCAGTAATGAGCCTTCGGGTTCCGTAAAATCCGGGGAATTTCTTGACTAGCTGCAAACCAGTTAGCTTCTCAAGAAGGATTCTGCACCATGGAGTAAGTAAGTAAGTAAGTGTATGTTCCATCTGCCTTCAACATTTAATATCCACAGAATGTATTTACAGATTTCGTATGACTCTCGTAACAAGTAACTTTTCCATAAATGGCACTATTCACTTAGGTTTTTGTAAAGATGACGTATTTGCTATACGAAGTATAAGTAAAACTTTATCTTGAAAGATGTCAATGTTCAAGCATTTCCTCCCCACGTAAATATATCTCACTTTTCATAAATCCCGACCAGTGCACCCTCGTGATTTACACCAGTCCTAATTTTAATTTTGCTTCTGTGCTGGCTGTCATCCACATGCTAAGATTCGTGTAGACGTTTTTACAAGCCCCAGCACACTCACTTTGTAAACCAGAGCTCTATACTTTGGAAGTGGGAGCTGGAGTGCCAAAAAGAAATTAATTCAAAAAGATACCCGTCAAATTGCATTGCATTCTGTAAGCAGAACAAATGAACGAGCAACCTTCACCACGAGCTTAAGTTCAAGTATTGTGGACCCATGTCGTGCCACCAAGTCCAAGATATCTCCAAGTCCCTTCATCCTATCTGGTTGGTACTGGATGCTCAATCACGCGACGGAAACGTAAATTTTGCCTCTCGTATCCACATAAAGCTGATGTTCAAGAATGTGGAGCTACCTTTCCAACCCGTCACAAACCTGACATTATGGTGCTTACACATTGAAAAAACATTGCTTTGATACTTACGTATGTAGTACCATTCTCGTAGGACATCTGGTGTAATTCTAAGTACAAATGCCTTCGTATTCAAGAAATTCCCGTCTGTATGGAGCCCGAAGTTTCATTACCATTTCGCAACATATAGTCAGCTATACCTATCATGAGCCAGACGAATGCAGTCAACATCCTCTCCTTCTTTCCTTAAGATTCACTTCAATATTACCCTCCCATATACAACCACGTCTTCTGAATATTCTCTTTAAAGTATACGCTTCAATTAGGACACACATTTGCATGGTACTCTTCCAGTCTTAAGTTAAAAATGTGAAGGTAAAGGTAAATCAGTCCCATTACAGGCCCGAGGTGCCCTGAGCGTTCCAGGAAGTTAAGATTCCCAGATTACGTGACAATGGCCCAAGATGGTGGTAAAGTTGTCAACCTTACGCACCGGCTGCTTTTACTCCCAGGAAATTTTCCTGGTACTCATTTCTGATAGAGGCTGATTCGACCCCAGTGCCGTAGTATAATCGGAAGGATTATGTCAATAAAAAATTCCAATGACACCATCTGGAATCGAACCAGTGACCTTCCTGTTTGTAGCACAGCACCAAGTTAAAAATGTACCCTCCCTTAATTATACAACAAATATTTATTCCTCAAAGTAGAAAGTGAAAATCATAAGAATCTACAAGTTAGTAGCCTCCTTCCTTTCTCGTTTGTTATGACGTATTCTTGAACGACAAAGCAGCATTCGAAGAAGTTCATAATTTCCTCTTCGTCCTCTAGATCTCGTAGTGGAGACTGGTCTCCAAACTATCCTATAACAAGTCGTGCAGAAGACCTGCTCTTTGCATCTTACCTCTTCAGCAAAACTACAAGGAAATTTATTTCCATTACTCTAAGGCACGGCATTATGACTTGACAGTGGTTACACATTTGGGACGGAAACTTGCAGCTCACCAGGCATATCAGTTGCTGCATGTTAGAGAGATCTGTTGGACAGATGAGTAGCCACAGCACTACGAACACAACTGGAAGTGTCCCATCTGTAAGGTACTACCTTATTCGTACATCCAGCCACACAATAGAAGTTAGTATAAAGGAACAAATCGCAAACCAGTTAAAACATTTTCCCTTATAACTGTTGTGATTTCTATTTTTATTTAGTTCCATTTGCTTTGACACTTTATGAGTATAAAATAAATAATATTCGAATTGTATTTCATTCAGATCAATCCATGTGGTATTCATTGTAGAAAGTGTTCTGGGGCAGGTTATCTCCGAATACTTCCGTTTTCCCGTCAGTAACATCCTTCCAGTGCTAAAAACTAACATTTCATTCACCTATCATCGCCAGTATGAGCCAAGATATCGTAGACGGTATAGCGACCCTCTACGGGACGGACGGTTCAGGGATCGAATCCCGGTGGGGGCGAAATTTTTCGCACCCGTCCAGACCGACCCTAGGGCCCAACCAACCTTATATACAACGGATACCGGGCCTTTCCCGGGGGTAAAGTGGTCGAGGCATGGCGTTGAACACCCATCGTCATCTAGGACCGAGGTTAAAGAAAGAGTAGAGCTATATATATCTACTCTTCCTCTGGGGCTTCGGGGCCTGTTATAGGGAGAAATTTACCACTTCAAGTATATTATCTTAGTAACTAAGAAAGAGACGTCAGATAAAACACTTCCTTCTCGCTATCATTTATTCAACCTTTGAAACTGCTGTAGAAATTATGCTACAAAACTGTTCAAAGAGAATAGGGATTGGTATGTTTAACGAAATATGGTATCTGAATTTTGCGATACTTTTAGTGAGTCAATGCGTTTATTGTGATTTAACATCTTATCGGCTACTCCTAGCACATCAGCACTGTCGACTTGTTCTTCTATCATTCATTTGTGTAATTATTTCTTAATCTGAAGGAAATTAAACACTGCAAGGAACTACGCGTAGACGGGAGGAAATTATTAAAAATGGATCTTCAAGACACAGGATGCGGGGGTGGACTTGCTCGATTTGGTGCAAGATAGGGACAAGTGGTGGCTCTTATGAATGCGGTAACAAGCCTTCGGTTTTCATAATACGAGTATGTAGAAAATTTCTTGACTTGCTGAGAAATTATATGCTTCCAAAAAAAATCTGTTTCAACGTATTCATGATAAATATTATATAAACTAAGTTCCCTCTTATTCTATTAAACATATTGCTAAATAAACTGATTATTAATAGGCCTAAATATGTCAAGTTCAGTGTAGAAGGCCGCCATAACTGCTACGCCAACATGCACACAAATAGATAGTTTCTTACAAGAATACACTGATGTAGCAAGTACGTTATGTGCAATCCGCATGTCGATAATCCACATACATTTCCCTCAAACCGAAACACGATTACACGTTGACGATGTTCAGTGTTGCCATATCAACAAAGGTTGTTAATATCCCTCTATGGAACAGTCACAGTACGAACATAACACCATACAGTGATGAAGTCGATGCTTCCTTTCTCAAACGATGAAATTGATGTGCATTCGTTGTGGCTAGGCACATAAGCTTTAGAATATCATGTTTTGATATTATTATATTATTCATATCAGATAACAAAGAGCTATGGTGAACATGGTGGCCATATCGATCTGACCCGGTATTACACGCAATGTCACTACTGGCCTGACACTCTGTGCGTCAATCTACGTATCTATCAATTATTCGCACCGATATTACACAACATGACGGTCTTATGTCGTCTTGTAATACGCCTCTATAATGCTGATGATGTACAGTTGCTGCACTTCTAAATAAAGAACAAGGAAACCATGAATTTTCGTACCATGTAATATTATTAATTTCGTTTTACATTCTTTTATTTCGTTTGTCCCGATTCATTAACTCACGGGTATCAAGAACGTATGATTTTATAGGCAAAATACGGGTTTTACGAATTTGTCAGCTCTTAATATATTTAGATAAATATATTCATAAGTTCGCTTACCTTCACAGAAGTAAAGTTTCAAAATACGTGGTGCTCGTTTATGTCTATTTTACTTATTTATTATACAAAGCTGAAATTTACCGTGACATATCAAATGTACTGAGCGATGGAATTCTGAATAATTGGGTACACTGAAAAGTGTTTTTCTCTTAAGATCGAACCGTTAAATTGTGTTACGCGAAACAAAACACTTTAAACAAAGGAATACAAGCAGAATTGTTCCACAGGACCACAACATTTTAAAAATAACGAATGATAGCTAATTAAAGAAGAAGTCAGAACTCCGCTTGCTACTCCTCCGTACGTAAAATGTAATGTTATTGCTAGCCGAGGTAATTAGAAATGAATGGAAATGTAAGTGCACTAAAGGGGCTCTTCGCTCTGGATTAAAGGAACACGAGAAATAAGAATTATGAAGCTAGCAAGCAGTATGACGGACCAGAGGCAGAGCTTTCAGTGTTGCTACTGACACCGTGGCCAAGACAACTTACCTGAAAAAAAGTGAGAAATATTCCAAATTGTGCGTAAATTTGCAACATTATATACAAGGGAACGTAAACTGTATTGGCTTATTGATGTTCCTGCACTGTTGCCATCAGAGCCTCGTTTGTTTCTGAAACAACTGAAATTTAACCGAGCAGCGCTGGACTCCGAGGGGGTTACGTATGGAATTACTCGCATATCTGACACGATCGCAAGAACCTAAACTCCGACCGAAAAACACTGCAACAGCTTATAAGCGGAGGGTGAGTGACCATAAAGTGCTGCTGAGAGTAGTTCGAATAAGCCGGAGGCTCTGATGTGGCAGCAACTCTCTAGACTAATATTCGAGATATACTCGTTTATAATATCGTTTTAGGGTCATTGGCTATACTGACTGAAGTGTTTCGTGACCTTCATCAGAACCTCTGTGCAGTGTCGGGGATTCAGAAGGCTTTGTGCTAAATAATTTCAGATCATTAAATATCATATGTAGATATGTAGTCTAAATTAGAGAGAGCGTCGTAAAAGAGCCCATAAAAGAATAAGGAAGAAGTAATAGGAGACTGGTGAAAATTGTGTTAAGAAGGATGAATTTTACACCTTTAACTATTCGCCTATTATAAATACGGAGGATGAGAATGTCGGAGCATACAGCATGCGTGAGCTACATGAGAAATGCATTGAAAAGTTTGGTCCGACAATTTGAACGGAAGAGAATATATGGGCTACCTTCTGATAATATTAAAATGGAGGTTAAATAAATAAGCTGCGTAGTTTTGGACTGGAATAAAGTGGCAGTAGGTTCGAGTGGCAGGTCCATGTTAAAACTTTTTGCATTTCACACATGCAAGGTAATTTTTTTTTTTTACATTCTCAGCAACCATCGACTTTTCCTGAAGAATTATGGTTTATGGAGTTCATTTAAATACTTGCTTCGACATTCAAAAGTTAAAAGCTACAAATGAATGCAACGCTGAGATAGTGCTGTACTACTGATCACACAAATATCAACATATAAATATGGGTAAACATGCGTAAACAACGGCAAAGTGAGGCGAGATATTATTTTAGAAGCATTCCCGGCAGCACTGAACACCGCTCCAACGCTCTTCAGGTGAGAAAGCGCTAGCTAATCCGGTTTTCCTGACCGCTGGTCTCATTGTACGCGTACGGCAGCTGGCTTTGACACCGCACAGCGCCGCGTCACGGCGACACATAGTACTAATGCAGAAGAATGAGGCAGAAAGTTTCATGTCGCACGACAGACCGGAAGATATACGATTTTAATAGCTTCACATTCTACGGGGTCCTTCACGTACACCTTCCTCTTAATGATATCGAAATTAGAGTTTTCATCGCATGAAATAAGAGTGCAAATTTCACTCCAGTTTCCAGATATTTTGAAACTCGTTCTTCATGACTCTTATGGTTTTAGTAGCCGCACCAGTGATGTTTATTTACGACATACAAAAGCAAAGGTATTCAGCGTACGTATTGTGTAATAACGCAATTATTTTTCCTTTCATCATTTTAAAATACCAGTTCACAACACCCATAAAACTTTCAAATGATCTTTCATCAGAATTACGTTACTCTTCATACAAGTTCTTCCTGTAAGATGAGAAATCCTTCTACATAAAAAATGAGTATATTTCAGCTGCGTTTCGGTAGCTACATTATTGGATTCGTTGAGTCCATAAACAAATCTGTTCTACAGCTATTATTGGAAGAATCCTGCTCAAAATAACGTGTAAATACTTTATGAACTGCGGAGGTGAATTACAGGATAGAAACAAAACCCAAACGCGAGCTGACTTTAGTCACTGTGTAACAAGAACGCGTAATAAGTTATTTCTGGGAGAATTTACACTATTTGATTTTTAAAGTTCTTCGATTTGGTAGAGATATTACAGGAATGTAACACATTTCTTTGTTTTTATTACAACCAACAAATGCATGATTTTATATCAAAACAGCATCCCTTTTTGTAGTATATTCTCCTACATGATTCGACATTTCTATGTCATCATCAGGGAGTTTTAAATTTGTGTCTTGCTAAGTTACATAAATTATTAAAATTGAAGATGTTAAAATTACAAGGCCATAAAATTATTAATATACATTAAAATATTATTTAATCGTTGTTTAATAAAATCTGTTCGATGTTATTATCTCCTGTGCAATCAGTGTGTATTGGCGGCTGCATACACAATCCCTTGTTCATGTTGTGGTGCTGTTGTGTGCTCGTCTCTTGGTTGTAATAAAAACAATACAAGATGCAAGATATATGCATTAAAAAACACACCTCAGTCTAATTTGAACCAGCGAGAGAGGTAGTAATGTCTGGTTGAATAAAACTGCACATTGTAGAGTTTCGTGCACCTAATTTCTAATATTCGCCAAATAGATGTATTAGCTAGAATATTAAATAGATGAGAATATAGTGAGAAGGTATGCAGCACATAAGAAACCGACTGAAAGAACTGCATGGAGTAGAGTCATTGTTGAGAAGCTAACAATTTCTCTGGTAGTCAAGAAATTCCCCGCAGTTTATGGAACCCGAAGGTTCATTGCCACATTCTCAAGCGCCTGACACCTGTCTCTATCCTCAGCCAGATCAATCCATTCCATACCTGCTCATCCAATGTCTTGAAGATCTATTTTAATATTATCATCCATTCGAGGACTCGGTCTTCCAAATGGTCTCCTTCCATCAGCTCTCCCCACACCTTCCTGTCTTCCCATGTGTACTACATTCCCCACCCATCTCATTCTTCATACTTTCATCACTCGAATAATATGCGGTGCGGAGTACAGATCATAAAGTTCCTCATTACGTAGTCTCCTCAATTGTACTGTTACCTCGTCACTCTTATGCCCAGATATCTCACCTAGCAACCTATTCTCATTCTCCCTCAATGTGAAAGACCAAGTTTCACATCCATAAAAACAAGAGGCAAAATCACAGTTCTGTAAAAGCACATAAAATGTTAAAAAATTCATACACAAATTATTAGACGTGGCCTGCACGGTCCCCCGATTTAACCCCTTGTGACTACTTCCTTTGGGGTTACGTGAAGGACAAATTGTTTGTGCCACCACAACCCGTGAGCATACCTGATTTGAAGAACAGAATT
>Ga0123355_10008442_pt1 | contig 15569 bp, 13 predicted proteins | sample TergutEmb28metaG_3_FD_89872 | JGI IMG/M metagenome (GOLD analysis project Ga0123355, IMG submission 89872) | Embiratermes neotenicus P1 segment gut microbial communities from Petit-Saut dam, French Guiana - Emb289 P1 | ecosystem: Host-associated > Arthropoda: Insects > Digestive system > Gut ... | reverse complement strand
TTTTATAACTATAAAAAAGTTGTGTGGGTTTTCGCGTTTTTTTGGGGGCCCCTGGGGGGTGGGGGGGGGGGGGGGTTTTAAAACCCCCCAAACCCCCCCCCCCCCCCGCCAGTATGCCACTGATTCATTACAAATAAAATAATATTTCTGTGAGTTACAATCTTTACACTCTTGGATATGACATAGGAAGACACAAGCTGAAGAAATGAATGGAGGCAAATTTTTCTGGAATTTGATTAAATTTCATCAATCACATCACTCAGTTTGGTATAATCATTCCCATGTACAGTATTACTATAAGAGAACAATCACAGCTTAAACAGACATCAATAAAGCAAGAAAAGTCACTGACACTATTAATTTCTTAATATTACACACATGTAAAAATCTTGCAAAAAAATCCATTCCCCCTAGCACCTTTCATCACAATGACAGATTCCTAAATTGTCAAGAATTTTGTCTGTAATGTTTTGTATCAACAGTACTTGCAGCTTTGCTTTCCAAGCTACTGACAGCAGGCTGTCTGTATATGCAACACTAACCCATGCCCTGCAGTTCCCCTAGTCCAGAAAATGAAAGTATGCACTTCACAGTGTCAGTATGTCTGAAGAATTTACTTGTTCTTGAGGCAGAAGTGTTTAGCATGCAAGCACAGAACCATTCTACTACATGCCAGAAAAACATCCAATATCTTCTAAAGATGTTGTATAGCTGCAGTAGTGGCCTATTTCTAGGACTGAATATGGCAGAACTTCACACCTTTATGCTGTATATGCTCAATGTTTTAGGCAATAAGAAATGTCCATCCCATCACATTATATGAAATTCTCTCCAAACCAGCAGCTTGATTCTTCATGTATTATGTCAATGGCATTTGAAAAGGGGTTGAACATTTTTCTGCAAATGTGCTACACATTAGTTAAGTAAAAAGTGTTCAGTTTGAATGTGCTCCATGTTAGTTAAGTGTGTTAGCTGCAGTCTTAATCATGGCAACAATCAGAAGAGTTTAGACTTCAAAACTGAGTTGAAACTAATATGTCTCAGATGTCAGCAGCTTATAAGAGACGAAAATCTGTGGCATTATTACAGACCAAAAACACTCAGTGTTCCAAGGGGAGGATGTACTGTTTCAAAGCAAGAAAAGGCATTAGTAAATGAAAAGTGTCAGGCAATTGGGCTTCAGTGGGAAATACTTAAAGGCACTGAGAATGTTCATTTATACATACCAAAAAAGCAGAAATGTTGCCATACTCATATTTTAAAACCTAAGTGCAATACTGTGACAAATGCAATCATATGTTAGGACATGGACTGACAGATAAACAATTCAACCATTTTTGAGAACTACAGGTCCATATCTACCAGAACAAGCACTTTTATAAAGCTTTATAAAATCTTATTACAAAAACTGTTAAACCATACTGAACTCAGCTGACTTTAAAAGACTGTATTAGTTACCCTTACATTATGAGTTTCCCTTGATACACTATGAAAATATTGTTTCTTTTGTAAATTCCCAGGCAAATTCCTCCCTAGCTTCTAATCTGGTTGATAATGATATTAGTATTTTATTTACCATTTCATAAATCCCTAATAAAAACAATAAGTAGGATACAGTTTCTGTGTTCTTCTTGTAATATTAACATTGTAATTTACCAATTTCTTGACACAAAATTCTCCTCCATTCTTTAAAATCTCACCATCCCAATAGCAGACATTCATCTTCAGTTCAATATTAAATCAAAAAGAGAGGGAGGCCAAGGATGAGAAGAACAAGAACATGAACAAGAACAATTACAAAAAGACAGTACCTTGACCACAGTTTTGCTGCTGTCATCTAAGTGCAGTAGAAGGCACACAAAGTTACCAGCGACCTGCTCTTGAAATCCTTTCGAGTTAGATCTGCCATATTTTGCCAGGTCTCCAAACACACGGAAAGCAGCTTCCCGTACATGAGGACTTTCATTTTCAAAAAAGGGTTTTATTCGAAGTGCAACAGACACTTGGACACCTTGCACAAACTCCACGTCCACAACTTGCAGCATCTGTGACAAACCTCTCATGGCTTCCCTTGGAATGTTGTTGCTACTATCATGGTCATCCAGTCCCTGAATTAATGCTGACAAGACAGGCTGGCAATGCTGATTCTTGCGATGGAAATATTCAAATTTTTAATTACTACAACACATTAATTCCAACACACACACAAAACAATCAACGGTTTATTGGTTTTACATTAGCTCTCTAAATTGAGGTTCACCAACACTGAGTACAGTTTTCTCCCAAAGTAACTTCAGGGAACTTTACTGATGCATGAAAACAAAAACTTGTCCTTAGGACATACCTACCAAGCTAACTCACTTGCTCTTTTGTAGTGAAACCTATAACCGAAGTTCAATGGTTACAGAGAAGATGTGACAAAAATGCAGTCTTCTCCTGGTTCCATGTACTATGCCTATTTAACGAGATGTGTTAGCCATACACAGCGTGGGTCCATCCTTCAGTCAACAGCCAAGCCAAGTCATACAGAGGCAAGTGTGCTATGTACAGTAACTGGAACCTTAAGAATGATTTTTATTATACTAGTATGATTTTGCTTGCTTAATTCATGTCTTTATTTCACTCAGATGTTAAATAATGTTCAGTACAGGTGTTAACATTACTGGAACTACAGATTCCTCCTCATTTCAATCTACCTTTGGTAATTAATAAACACCTAACAGCTTCAAATCTTTAACACTTACCTCCCTATTATTTCCATAACCATTCAACTTTGGATATAGGTATTTCTGGCTATATTGATATAATTTAACCCAAGGAATGTTCTTGTGAAGTATGGTAGATTCTTCCTGGTAGAACTTTGTATGTGTAAAGAGGGCTTCTTTTTGACTCCATATAGTAGTATATAAATACTGGCACCTTTTCTTTGCAAATAATAATAATAATAATAATAATAATAATCTAAAGATGATTTTACTGTCTGCTTTGGTAAAGGATATGTCGATTTTTATATTTTTTAGTTTTACCTTTGCCATACAACTTAAAAAATATTAGTTTTAAAGTATCTGAACACTAGCAACTATCCTTTCAGAAGAAAATACCTAAACTCTGTCAACATAATGAAAATTTCACCTGTTCTTGTGAAAGTTGAGACAGAGAAGACAAGCCCTTTAGACACAGCTGTCTCACAATAGGTGATGGATCATTCAAACAATTCAACAGATTGTTCACAATGCTGTCCAGTAACACTGCTTCTCCATTGGCATTCAGGGAAACTAACTGCAATTAAACAATTTGTAAAATGTTTCAACACGTAAGAAAGGCAGTAGTGGTCACTATGTCATCTCTGATAGAGCACCATGTTGAAAAAACATAAATTCAAAAATAAGAGAAAATAGAAAAACTATTCACCATTTTGAAAGATGACATAGTCGTGACAAATGAGGCAGCAAAACCTCATTCATTCAAAACATTCAGGATCAAAAAATCAGGCTTCAAATGATTCAACTTAAAATTAGCCAATTTTTTTCAATTTACTTACCTCTTATGTTGTTGATTCAAGCACTGACGTGTTGTAAGTTTCAATTTCTTTTTCCTTAATTCAGCAATTAGAAGCCCTAATTCTTGCATTTTTTTTTTTAATACCAACTACAAAATTTAGTACAATTTACAACAGACTTCCTTTAATCCAGCACCCACAAGAGTGGACATGCGCTGCACTGTCAAATATTCCAGATTGCCAAACAAAACTTATTACCACCCACGTTCTTGAGGCAATTTTGTCTTACTTCACAGCCAGCCATCTTCGAATATGCACTTGTCAGTCACTTTCATCTCAACATAAAACAATATTCTTTTTCTCATTATCATATGATCAATTACAGGTTTTCCTTTGGACCACAATGCTGCAAACCACTTATACAACAACTTGTGAAATTTCATTAGTTTAGGCTGTTTCAATGTCTGTCACTTGAAAAGGCCCGTCACACTTTCACTTGGTGCTCTAAATGATCATGACTGGTCCTTCTGTTTCTTTCTATCACAGACAGCTGATGACCCAGTGTTGTATGAAACCATAACCACACAAAAGCTTTTGGCACTTTCAAGGCTCCTAATTATTTAAACTTTCTGAGGAACAGTTAATGTTGTGTTTTTCCTCTTGCTAGCAGGACCTTGTTTACTCATCCTGGAGTCTTTTGAAGCCATTATAATAGCCTGATAGGCTCAATAAATTCCAGATAACACAAGATAAAATCATACAGTCACTATGCATACTGGATATTATCAATGGCACAACTTCTGGTCTTGGGACTATTTTCCTCATCTGCTGAACTATAACTATTTCCAGAGTATTAGTAGCTAGATTCAAGAATGCTATTGTACATGACAGCCAGCACATGATAATTCACGTTTGTCAAACTTCAGTGTTAACGCAACACTGTAGAATTGTGCAGTCACCAATCATGTAACATGGCAGCAAGGTACATACCAGTATAAGTAGCAAAGCTGGGTTATTCCATTGAACATGAAAGATACAGAAAAATCTGAATACAAGCATACAATATTCAATAATTCCTTCTAAATACAGAGAGGTTATAGGCTTGTGTCAGGTGTAATTCAGTTCACACAATATTTCATTGCCATGAAAAAATGTACAAATGATGTAGCAGAATGCTCACTACATATGCAGTGTATATGATGGTTTCTCTGTACCACAGATAGGATATCAGTGGTTGGGATCAATTTGTCAACACTGAGAAACTCATCAAAGCTAATAGGAGTTAGACAATCCACATGACTTCAATTCCTCTCAATTGTTTCAGAGTAGTACATAGCACACGCAATGTTTGGCAGCTTGTCCTCTTTACAGTCAATTACAGGACACAAAAGACCCCACATGACCACTGCATGGATAACAGAAATTCAGTCATGTATATGGAACACACGCACATACGAAGGTGTATCCAAAAGTCCCAGGACAATGCTCATAACACGCAAGTCACTTGTAGTTCACGAGTTTCCCGCTAGGGTGTGTTGCGGTGGTGTCTTGTGAGTGAGTGTACCGAGTGGCATGGTTAGATGTGGAAGCGTTTGATTGTTGCACGTGTCTTTATGTGTGTATTGCATCAGCTGTCTGCGACTTTCTGATATGGGCGGTATGGCGGAAGTTGACGAACAAAGGGTGTGCATCAAGTTCTATGAGAGATTGGGTAAAATGGGAAGTGAAACTTTTGAAATGTTGAAACAGACTTTTGGTGATTCGTGCATGAGCCGTAGCCGAACTTTTGAGTGGTTTGGACATTTCAAGAATGGCAGAACTTCGACTGCTAATGATGATCGATCAGGTCAGCCAAGCACGGCAACAACCCCCTCAAAAGTGGAAGAGGTACGGGCGGCTGTCAACCAGGATCGTTGTCGTACCATACACGATCTCTGTGCAGAGGCTGGAATTGGTTATGGATCTTGTCAGCGAATTCTCACTGAACAGTTGAACATGCATCGGATAGCAGCGAAGTTTGTGCCGAGAGTGTTGACCCACGATCAGAAAGACAGTCGAGTAGAGATCTGTCAGGAACTGAAGGAAACTGTAATGAACGATCCCACACTCCTCTTGAACGTCATCACAGGTGATGAAAGCATCGTTTATGCTTAAGACCCAGAGACAAAACTGCAATCTTCGCAATGGAAGAGTCCTGGGTCTGCAAGACCCAAAAAAGCACATATGCAAAAAAGCAAATTGAAGATGATGCTCATTTGTTTCTTTGACCAAGAGGGGATCGTACACCGGGAATTTGTCCCACCTGGAATGACGGTCAATGCAGTCTTCTACTGTGATGTTCTAAGAAGGTTACGTGAAAATGTGCGATGCAAGAGGCCACAGAAATGTCAAAACCAGAACCTCATTATCCACCATGACAATGCCCTGGCTCACAGGTCCTTTAAAGTTTCGCAGTTTTTGGCCAAGAACAACATGACAGTAATCCCCCATACTCACCCAATCTGGCCCCCTGTGACTTTTTCCTCTTCCCCAAGCTGAAGCTTCGGATGAAGGGTCGAAGCTTCAACACCATTGAAGAGATTCAAGAGAAATCACAGCGGGTACTTGACACAGTTCTAAAAGGGAATTCCAGGGATGTTTCCAAGCATGGCAGAAACGCTGGGACCACTGTATTCATGCAAAAGGGGTGTACTTTGAAGGTGATGGAGGAATTTAACATCCAAGGTAAGCAAACTTCTTTTTACAAGTACTGTCCTGGAACTTTTGGATACACCTTTGTATAATTGAATTTTGGTTGTATCTGTGAAAGTCATGCTGAAGGGTGCAGGGACCCAGCTGAGCTACCAACCATGGTCCAAGACATACTTCCATTTTGTCACAACAATGACTCCACTATTCAACAGTAGTGCAGGAATGTTTAGGCAAACCGTCCATAAAATAACATATGTCAATTTTACAAACCGTTTACTAATCAAAGGCTATAATAAAGCTCCAGTTATAAATTAACCATATTTCTAATTAGCCACATTAAAGAGTACACAAAATCGTATGTCTAAAGCCAGGGTGCATCACATTACCTGGCTTATAAGGTACTGCAAATTGGCTCATTTAGAATTTTCAGGGTTTTACTGCACTAATATGTACAAGCAAATATGACTATTAAGAATGTTAAAGTCACAGCTGAATGTCATTTTCTTAAAAGGAAGGTCTCCTGAATAATCCAGTAAGTGTTTATTTCTGCTGTGCACACAAAAGTACAACATACGACCGTATAACAGTGTCAGTAGGTGTGTAGTGTGAAAACATACCTCTGCATAAAATGCAACAACTACTATTCTCTGTGGCTCAACAGTACTGGTACCATACTGGTTTAGACAGGTCACCAGACGCGGGATAGACTGGGGCACGCGGACACAAAGAGCTCTGAAATTATAAAACCAATACAAGCCACAGTCGAACAGAAAACAATTTCCCACACACAAAGTAGTAGGTGACCAAAAATATATAACTGTGTGTGTGGTGTGTGTGTGTGTGTGTGTATGTGTGTGTGTGTGTGTGTGTGTGTGTGTGTGTGTGTATCTGCCTGCACAAGGCTCATACAAAATCAGGAATTAGGATATGGACTGTATGCAACAATCGCAGGTTTGGGTCCAGGGCAGCATCCTGTGAACATATAATGAACCTTCCACAAAAGGCAGCAGAATGACCACAAGCTTCCCAGCAAGATCTCTCTTCTGTGATGCTAGTTATTAGTTCACTGGCAAAAACCATCAAATATGGTCATGCAACATTAATCAACATTCTGCTGTCATTGTCTCCCACCCTTCTCCAAGCCAGACAGTATGCTATATTTGAAGTTTGACAGCCCATTCTGATATTCAGATGTCATTCACATTTGTATGGTAGACAGAAAGTTCCTACATGTTTCCGGTTACAAAACATAACATGAAACCAAATCACATTTTGTATTTTTAGGTACACAATATGTGATCAGTACATTTCAATAAATGTCACAGAGGTAACACACAGCACATGAAGTCAGTTCAATTTTGGTCCATTTACATGCCAGTAGGTCAGAGTCACACTTCTGACTGAATGTGTGATTGTATTTATAGGGAGTCAATGGCCAGTACAGGTGTCTTATACACTCAAAATTCCATGCAACCACCAAGGAAGAAGTTCAGCAAGGTAGTGTCAGTTAACAACAAAGGCCATAGAATTGGCCCCCTCCATCCAATCAGAAATCCTGGGAAGGTTTGGTATACAGATCCCTGTACTGCCAAATTCCAGTGTGGAGGGGCACCATCTTGTAGGGAGATAATTAATGGCTGTAGTGCCATCACTTGCAGAACATAAAGTAGCTGTCTCTACAGGGGGGGGGGAACAGGCCTGTAACTCACACATGCAATAATCCAAGTCCGGCTGTCACAAACCTACTCATTAGCAAGCTCATGTGGGTAATCCACACTGTCAAATTCACACCTTAGTCAACTGACTTCTCCTGCTGACATGGAAATTACTAACATCTGTAACAATATCCATGAAACAAAACTACTGTCTTCATCAAAAATCCAACGAATAACTCTAGCGAAATATGCAGGTTTAGCTGGTCTCGCACTTCATTCGTATACAGTTTCAAATGTTTACACAAAACCCTATGCTCTGCTGTGAAGGCAAGTTCAACACACATGAAACAAGACAGATGGACTTCTTGGGGTTACATACACAGGCTTAACATATAAGACCCACAGTGTCATATGAGACAGATGAATGTCCAGCTCCTTTCCTGTGTAACACAGTGTCTGTTGCAAGCAATGTCCTTGCTCACTCTCTGACAAGTTGGTTTAGAAGATGGACTCTTAACCACTCATGGTAGTGATTTCTCTACATTGTTAGTATCAACTCTGACTTTTCAATGTAATAAAATGCAGTCACACCATGGTGGACAAAACGTTTATACCTCAAGGTACAAAATGATGCAAATCACATTACTTTATCTTCAGTGATTTGGTTGATATTACATCTTGTAACAGAAAAAGTTAAATCAGAAACACTATGAACAAAATGACTAATAAGAGGTACCAACATGCTAACCTTAATTTGTATAAAACATATAAATCTTCAAATATTCATAGCACATGTTGGCATCTTACTTGGTAAGAGCAGGAACCATCTCAATGAAAGAAACAAGACTGTCACCACCATCAATGTGTGTACACTGGAGCAATATTTCTGCTACATGCTCACATTTTGAACATAGCAAGAAAGACTTTAAAGCTTCAACTGCAACTCTGAAACAATAAAAATATTATGTTTGTGAAACAGACCACTCTTCCTCAAGACATGTGCACTCAGCAAACAAAATATGATGTGTGAAGCCACGTTACATGGTTAGACAACTACAGTACAACCCACACAAGATATTCAAATACGAGAAGATTTTTCATGCCAGGTTCTAAAATTTTGTGGTCTGTCTTTGTGCCACACTGATCAAATGACATCTATATTATTTTACTATGTAAGACATTCCTATACAATAGATTTACCATGTAATATATTCAAGACTGCAAAATACATTTCATTGCAATGTAGTTTTCTTTAGTGATGGTTACCAACTGCTCTTGATACAAGCACTACCTGCCACCACTGTTGTCAGTCAGCTGGTGTCTATCAAATCAATGCCTATAACTAACCAAATGATGGAGAAGCAAAGACATCTGAAGTTTGTAACAAGGTTACTTCAAAACCCTACAAACATTCAAACTTTCAGTAATTCCACAAATCTAAAGTCCAACATACACACAAATGAAAAACTACAAAAATTTATATCATGCAAAATATCATACCTTGCTGGGGCAAGTTTATATGCATTTCGATTAGGAACGAACGTCAAATTGCCTTTCTTGCCCTTTGCATGTTGTGGTGTACACACAGGGGGTGCAGTGCCAATGTAGCAACCCAGTGCAATAAGAAGAACAGAAAACAGTTCTGGAAACTTCTTCACAGCAATGTCCTGCATTGTGGCAAGTCGGAACATTTCGTGCATTGCACTTATAGCCTGAACAAACACAGTACACAAGAATTTTGGAAACTAAACCAAAGCACTATTCACTTTTATACAATGCAGAGAACAAACACAACTTAACATGTACATGAACTACAGAGCGACCAGTGGCGGCAATGCAGTAAACACAGAGGAAATATAAGAAAGGTGTGGAAGATATGGTTGGAAGATACGACAAGGAACGATCAGTTGTGAGCCCTAGGCCCAGATGGGAAAATGATACTGAAACTGATCGCAAAGAAATAGTGTGAGGCTGTGGACTGAATTCTTCTGACTCAGAACAGGGTCCTGTTGGCAAGCTCTTACAAATATCACAATGAATTCTCACTCTCCATGAAATGCTGGGGAATATCTGTGATAGCTGGGTAACTATATGCTTCTAAACCTATACTCTGTAAAACACAAATTAATATTTCTTTTACAACATTTAGCCACATATGCATGGGATGTACAGAGAATAAAGAAAGATGAAAGGAAGACAAACTGATCGAGATCATAACACACTTGGGAAGTAATATATTTACTGTTAGTCATTTTTACAATTACTTACTGCAAGTGGCTGCAAAGTTGCTATCTTGAGTTTGTCCCTGTCTGTCTGCACACTGTACAATGCTACACTGTTCATAACTTGCAGAAACTGCTCTATAATTATTGCAGACAGTACAGGATCCTGAGCCAGTACCGTCCAACACTCAACCACAGACCTACAAACAAACAGTTCACAACTCCTCACACACCTGGAGACTTGATACATGAAGGTCCTCACAGCAATGCGAGGAAACATCTTCTAAAATGTGACACTATATCATTTGGAGGCTACTTATCAAAATTTCACAAAAATCCACTGTACTTAAACATTCAGCCAGTCAAATTACTTTTTTCAGTCCTGCACAACAAACCTGGATGTATCAAAGCACACAGTGGAATGAGCGTTAATGTATACCACCTACGAGAAAAGTGGTTGTACAAGTACAACACAAAGATTCCAATCTTTATTTCAGGATGTTATCGTTCCAAAGGGAAAAACTATTCATACAACTACAAGTAAATAAGACAGACAAGGTCATTATCAAAAATCAAAATGCTGTGTGATTACTAAACAGAAATTTCATAAAAACAATCTGTGTTATGCTTCTGCATTCTTCTTGAAAATCCTTCAAGACACCTTTTACAGGAGAGAAATTTCACAGCCACAAAATTCATAAAAACTGAAAACATATGGCACAACAGACTTCCCCACACACACATGTCATGGCAGCTGATCTTTAATTTACCTAGCTCACATTTCAGAATCCTGGAGAATAGCACTGAATCAACAAATTTATAATAAATTGCATCTCCAGATATTGTAACTGTAATTAAAGTATGTTGACTGGAATGGCTTGGGCATGTTGTAAGAATGTACGGTAAAAGGCCATCCAAGAAGTAACTGGAAGGCAAATCAGGAGGAGGGAAAGAAAGAGTAAGACCTAAATTAAGGTGACTGGATGATGCCAAATTGGACTTGAAGAATATGGGAGTAAAAAGATGGAGAACATGAGCTTTGGACAGAACATAATGGGCATCTGTCATCAGGAAAGTAAAGCCCAAATTTAAAGGCCTGTAGTGCTAAAGAAGAAGAGAGGAAGAAGAAGGTATTTCAGAGAAATTATAATGTTCGTGAGATGTCTGTTGAGTCTGCAACTAGCCTGCATGTGTGTGGCCCACGCAGATGCAAGGAGACCTGCTCCATGCAGTTGGTTATTATTTTGACCAGCCATAAAGTTCTGTACCCAGTGTAATATGTGGTTCTTTGAAATTAATAACTTACATGTCAAATGGCAGTGGTTGGTTTACAAGACCTGTCACCACAGCCTTAGGGTGGTGATGTGCCAGAGTGCGCACTGCCTGCACACAACCCATGCGGGTTTTTACACACTGAATATTCACCAGCCTCTCCAAAATATTACCTACAACAATCGTACAACAGCTTCACTCGCTATGAAAAGTACTGGAAACAGTGTAAAATATTTTGTACACACTGTCAATGTTCTAAGACATACAATGAGAAAAATTCAACAGGGTAAATAAGAAACTGACAGCTGGAAAATGCACAGGTTGCTTCCACACAGTTCTGAATATTTTATCTTCCTTGCTCACATCTAAAAATCCAAACATTTAAAGTATAAAAAATTATAATGGTACCTATAGTTCTGTACAAATGTAAAACTTGTTCTTTCATACTGAAGGTGTTTGCAAGGTGCAGAGAAAAATACCAGAGCCCAGGGAAGAATAAGAGGTATTTACTGTCAGTAATGGCAGTTACTACTCAAGTATGCACTCTCAGTATCAAACACTCTGGTAGCATTACCCAGTATATATATATATATATATATATATATATATATAAAAAAAACACCCTATTCTTTTTTTTTTTTTTTTCTCTACACACTGTCCAAAAGCCACAGCACCTTCACTGCACACACTACAACTGCTGATGTGTTGGAATATGCACCAATTTTTTTACATACATCTAACTGGACCATTGGTTTTCCATTTGAACACTTCTGTGCTCGGTTTGCTCACCACCTTTGACCCTCAAATTCAAAGTGATATTTATGTGCCTGTCAGTAAATATATCAAAAGTGTAAGTTTCTTGATTTAAAAGTACAAGCCATGGAGATTGTACATCTGAAAACCTAAAAGTTATAAGATATGGTTTTCATTTCAAGAGAGGAGCAAGAAATGATGGTCCACATATGAGCCAATTTAAAAATACCCTTACACAATATGTCATTAACTTGGTGATACAGTTCACCTCCATGTGATTTGAGAAGAACATTCAGCACCACACTTGCACCACTTGAGCAGCAAGGCTCCACATCCATAAGACCATCCAAAAGGCTCTCCAAGAAATGGATAAGTTGAAAATGTGGTAACCTTGCACATATTATCTGCAAATTGAAAATAAATATGTCAGTTGTACTTTTCCCCAAACAGCAGAAAGTTCCTCTACACTATGATGGCTAACTTAATAGATAACACCACTAGGCACTTTTCTGTAATGGTTGTGACTCATTTATTATTGCACATTACAACATAAGCAAAAGCCAGTTTCAATGAGAAACATATGAATTTAAAAGATGGTTAAAAGTAAAATAAATAACAAAATTAAAACTCTGGATGCAAATTAATTCCCACAAATTGTGTTGGGAGACTTGTACCACCAGTACATCACTCATCACAAAATAAGACTAGAAAGGTACAAACCATACATCATATAAGAAAGCTGTGCATGCACACCATATGTTAAATTCTGTTCTTCCCCTTCTTCCTCACCTCTTCATCACTTTCTTAGCTGTATGACCTTTGAGTGACCTCACATAGGCCATTCGTTCTGTGCTGTCCCACCACTAGTGCTGGCCTTACTATTGCCAGCTGTAGTTTTCACATGCACTCTCTGTGTAATATTCCCTTATAAATGTGTCTTTCTCTGATATCAATCTTACTATAATTTAAATAGCCCCACCAAGTTTCTTCAAAACCTGTCCAATTGTTTCAGAGCAACAGACAATTACAATCAATCCTATGTACTTCAGTTTATGCGAACTGACAAATGCATTTAAGGAAAGTAAGATACAAATCATGCACAAAAAGATTCAATGTAGGACAATCCCTTTCCAACCACAGTATCCAGTTCTTCCAACTGTAGGACCTGGTTTTGTGTAGCCAGAATTTTAATTTCTGTTCACACCAAACAAGTGGTGGTTTCTGCACATAATATTCACATTTTTCACATTTCCTGGAAACAAGAATGTAATGACATTCAAAACTGTTTCCTGGCAACTTTCTTGGACACTTCTGTTTTACACTTGACATTTAATGTCTACATACTATTTGTGTTTAAAAGACAGAACAAGCAACCCAGGTAGTTCCCCTAAATCCCAATTTTCCATAAAGCTTTGGTCTTGCCAATGGCACTTCTTGTACCATTGTATTCTTCAGAAACACAACTTTCAGGGATATAGGTATTGGCTACTATTGATTAGTTTCTCACCTTGCCCAACTCATTTGTAACTCTGAACAATTCATCCGGATCTTCAGTCTGAATCTTTACACGAATTTGCAAAAGGTCACATGCATGGTCATTACCATGGTCTGGCATATGACCTTCATAAAGCGCTGCCAAACAAAGAACTAATCGCACACAGTCAATAGCTTCCTGCCTCACCAACATGCTGGGGTCTGTACAGCGTGGTACCACTCGACCCAGAATCCAGCCCGACTGGCTAAACTTGCTAGGAGCCTGAAAATATTACATTGGCAGCCATAAGAGAACAGCTGGCATCTGCACAAGCATTAATAGGTCTAACAAAACTGGAAACTTGTAAATTATAAAACTGTTGTTTATAATTCACAGCAAAGGGAAAAAATGAAGAGAGACAAATCCCACATACAATATACAGTAAATAATACACAGTCACAAAGGCCTGTTAATTCACAAAATAAACCAAACTGTACTAAATGTGTCAATAATAACACACAAAGGTACAACCACAAAAAGAATTCAGTAACATTAATTGCTGTATCAAAACTCACACACCTAATTTATGTACACATACATGGCAACGAAATTATATACAGAAATATTTTCAAACGGTTATTTTCATAAGTGTCAGGAAGACTAGATACATACTTAAATTTTAAAATAGAACATTATGACTAGAATGATGTTACTGGAAGTGGAGAAGGTACTAGAAAAATTATATAACAGAACTGAAGAATACCACAAGTGACAATTTGTGCCTGCATATAGTACTCTGTTGAAACAATAAAAACAAATTCTTATGAAGCAAAACTACATAAGAGGGTCACCTGATAAATAATGGCAACTGCATTTTGGCCCAAAATGGTGCAATGTGGGAAATGAAACACATGGCATGTACTGGTTTAAATATTATCACATGGGGGTATATGTACAGCATATATGTTTGGAGGCCACCCAACAATATATTTCTTGAAGTGTGGTTTTACTGTGGCATAAAGAGTAAATATGGAACAAACAGTACAGTAAAAACTCTCACATAACCTCTTCACAACCTTCACAGTAGCACCTGAGGTTGTGTATGGTTTGTTGCTGATGACAGAGAAGACAGCAAACACCACCATATCTCCTGACATGCTAATCTGTACCATTTCATAGCAAACTGCTGTTAAAATACCCTTACTGTTCTCACAGTTTCACACTCTGCAGCTGCTTCAGTTTGGGTTTCAGATCACAGGCATGGGGATTCAGGTTGCAATACCACCCACTCCGGCTGCTGGAAAATGTTCATAACAGTGTCTGCTGACTGAGGTGAAGCATCAATAAAAATACCTTGTAATGCCATGCATTACAAGGTATTTCTTTAGTACTTTATCCTGTAGAAATGGATGACACATCAGAACACCTTGCCGGTTACACACCAAAATAATCATCACCTTCACGGGACAGAGATTCTAGTCAAATTATGTTTTCATGGTGACTATGGATGATGCCACTTGCAGAAGTGTTTCACTTCTGGTTCAGAGGACCTTACCCATATTTCAGTTATTGCAATTATCTGGTTTAATACACTGTCCCATTTGTGACGGGACTGTCCCAAACTATTATGACATGCCTCATAGTATGCCCACTGCTGCACTTCATTTAAGTGATGTTGTACCCACTTGGCTGTAATCTTGTTTATTTGTAAGTTCTGCTATAAAATTCAGCAGCTCTGTACACCCAGAAAGTATGCTCAGCTAATTCTTTCACAGCAAAGCAGCTGTCTTCAGTCAATTTTGGCTAATGACATGTCTGTGTGAATCAACACAGAATGGTCACTGCCAAGCAGATCAGCAGTTGACAAACTTCCACTTCTGAATAATAATAATAATATTTATTAACTGCAATTGGGTTGTCACCCGGTGGCAGTGGTTATTTTACATTTAAACCAAACATGAAATTGGTTACTACTAAATTTAAGTCGGGAGGGCTACATGAGA
>Ga0123355_10008441_pt1 | contig 15570 bp, 9 predicted proteins | sample TergutEmb28metaG_3_FD_89872 | JGI IMG/M metagenome (GOLD analysis project Ga0123355, IMG submission 89872) | Embiratermes neotenicus P1 segment gut microbial communities from Petit-Saut dam, French Guiana - Emb289 P1 | ecosystem: Host-associated > Arthropoda: Insects > Digestive system > Gut ... | reverse complement strand
ACTGCAGTGTGTACAGTGATAAACGCCTGGTGATGGACAGAGGAACTGTCCGAAACATGTAGAGTTTTATTCCAAAAATAAATTTGAGAAATTAGTGCATCTAGTTGGTTTTATTATAAGAATACCCTTAAATTTATTGAATTGTTTTTTTCTTTCAAACATTTTCGTCAAATCTCCAAACAGCACATATTAGCTTTGTCATGCCGTCCTACTTGTCTGTCCGCATGTGTCAATCTCGGCTGGCACTGGAAGAATTTTCGTAACGCTTGATATTGGAGGTTTTATTACAATCTGCCAAGAAAATACATATTTGATTAGCAACGGACAAAAAATATCGGCACTTTGCGTGACCTGAGTTCGTATCTTATTGACAGACACATACGTAGCTGAGCAGTATACAGAGCAAAAATATTATAGGAAATGCGGTGTTTTGAGTTTCCATGGCGACGCATTAGGTTTTTATATTGTTGACAGCGAAGCGTGTGGCTCAAAAGACGGAGATAATACCAAAAGGGGAGTTTGACGTTTTAGTGTTGTTCTGCATATTGTTAAAAGCCTGCAAGATCGAATGTTTACACTAACGAAATTCTGGTATTATTTGCGACGTCAGTGACCTTCGCACGGTATCAGTGGTTACAGGAACGAGCCACGATATTACGTTGTATGTACCACGACGGCTTCTGTTTAGAAACTCAGCAACGCCGATGGTAGAGGGATTGATAAATGGCGAAGTAGAAGAAACTTGGCAAGATAGGGCGATGAGGTGTTCAGGGTGCCTCTCACGATGATTACCTAGAGGAACTGGAGGTACTCGCGATACTTCAGTGAATTTAGTCGGTATTTCGGTCGCAATTCGAAACGGTCGCATTTCCAAATACGAGTCCCTACCGTTACCGGTACACAAACTTTCGATGTTGTACTGCTGAAGAATACCTTTATGAAAATTTAGTTTGCGACAGCACTGAAGGTTTAGGCTGTGTCGTTACGACACCTAATTATACTTTAAGGGCTACCGACATTTGGCAGTTGTATTAATATTTTATATATTAAGAGGTTCAGTGTGCTTAGATTTAAGAGCGGAAGTGCTTGCAGCGGATTTCAGAATGGCTAGTTACTGGCCGAAACATGTAGTTACAATACATACGTAGGTACAAAAGTACATATATACATATGCAATATTACACATGCATACACACACACACACACAAGTACTATGCAGTCGAACTCGGTTATAACGACATCGGTTTATGCGATACCTCGTCCATACCGTCAGATATTTTCTGGTACCAATTGATTCTTAGCTGTTCATCATCATTTAGTAGTCTTGTCTTACGACAGGTCCAAAGCCTCTTCCAAATCGAGCTCTCCACACATTGCGATCTAGAGCTTCTTCCTTCAACTGTGAGTATCCTCGCCTTTCCTTAAGGTCATCCAGTAACTTCCTACGTTTTCTTCCTCGTCTTCCTGTCACTTCTATACCTCCTTTTATCTTTCCTTCAATAACCCGTTGTAGAAGGCAGTTTCTACGCAGAATATGACCAATCCAGTTAGCCTTTCGTTTTCTTATTTCATGTAGGATATTCCTCTGCTCCTTGACTCTCAGTAATACTTCTTCATTTCTCACATGATCGGTCCAACTGATCTTTTCCATACTTCTCCAGCACCACATCTCAAAACTTAGCTGTTAACCATAACATTGTGCTCCTAGATTATAACAACTGTTGTTTATAATACACAAATCATTCAGTCCCCTTCATAATGTTGTAACTATAACTGCAGTATGTATATATGTATGTACACACACACACAGTTCATCTTCAGGACAGGCACACTTCTCAGTCAACACACACCCCGCTAGATGCCATTATTGTCGGATGCATTTGTTATGTTTTTGAACTCAATTGTAGTATTTAACTCCAAATGGACAATTTTTGAGTACAGTGATGTAATTTAGTGCAACAAATAGCTCTGTGATCATTTGGAAGGAAGATTAAGCCTTGAGCCCCAAAGTCTGTTTTGTTTAACTCTAAAAACAATTAGTTCTAAATTAATCTCGGAGCAGATACCGAATGTTTTCGGATATAACTTTACATTGAAAGTGGGATGTTTGTGTGATATCAGGCCTCCGGCGCGGTGTAAATGAGATCTGCCCTTCTTTGGGGTTTTATGTAGCGTGGAATGGTAGTTTATCACCGACGTTTCGGGACAGACTGTCGGTCCCATCATCGAAGGTGAAGAATTCCAAGAACTTGACTGCTTGACCACTGAAAATGGGACCAATAAGTCGTCCCGAAACGTCGGTAAGAAACTGCCATTCTACGCTGCATAAAATCTGTAAAAGAGCGCAGATCGCAAGTGGAATATTTCTGTAAGCCTGAAGACGAGAAACAAATTAAAGGACTTTCTAATTTCCAATGTAAGTTACGCTGCTTTGTAAGTTACGTGCGTGGTGTCGCATTATGGAGGAGAGTAGATTTTGGGTGTGTTTTAAGAAAGTGGTGCTGAGAATATCAGAAGGTACAGGAAATGAAATATTAGTGGAGAACAGGAAACTGTGTCTTGAGGGAATTTATAGATCCCGCCCTTGTATCTTCTTGCGATAGGTTAATTAGAATTGCACAAGCAGTCGCGACTGAAGTGCCACCTTCATTAAAACTAAGGAAATACAGACTTTGTGCAACAAAATTTCTTTTACGTTTCTTATGTTTGTCACAATAAAAAATCACTTCCTTATGTGACGTAGAAAATCCCTTATGTTTAACATTTAAAGGAACCTTGAGGTTTGGCTTAACTTTATAATTTTACATTAAGTATTAAGTCATATTTCCCCGCGTTGCGAACTCCTGTACAGCCCTGGCTTGAATCATTGTCTAGCTGATCTCTGTGTGTGACTGACAGGTTGCCTACGTACCCTCATAATGGGGAATGTTATAACACAAAACTCTCTTTACAAGCCATTTAAAAGCTATTCAGAGTTCTGATTGGTTCAATTCAGCTGTGATTTCATGTTCACAATGCACTCGATAAATGCGAGATTTCAGTTCAGCTCCAAAGGATATCTCCTCGGGAACCCCATAGCGTCCATTTGTCGAGCTTCAGTAAATTCAAGAAATTGAATGTGAAGGTATTGCTGGAGTTCAGAAGTCTTCTTGCCTTCCTCAATCTAGCTGGATTGTGAAGTCACTTACCGCAAAATATATCTTAGTAAACCATCTTATTTTCCGAATACCGTATTATTCACTGTAAATCAGCTTTCGTACGTACGTATGTCTTATATCCAGAGGTGGAAAATTGCGTTCAAACTTTAAGAAATAAGGGTTAAAGTCAGTGGTCTTGAACAAGACCTAGATGCCCCTTGCGAAAGGGTATTCAGTACAGATGGTTGTAGTTGGTAAAAATAGTTGGATCTAAGTGTTGGTATACACTGTGGGGGACGTGATGCGGATTAAATGTTGGTATACACGTTAGGGGACTTGATGCGGATTAAGTGTTGGCATACCCTGTGGGGACGTGAAATGTCTAGTCTGTTTTGAGGTACGTCACTTTGGCCTCACTGCATGCTCAATGTGGAGGGTCATCTTTCAAAAGCTGGCGTGTAGTTGATGGTATTTTGGCTGAGGTTCCTGTGGTTTCCCGAGTCTCTGTAATCGCGTACATTGATAGTGGTGATTCTTCTTCTTCTTCTTCTGCTTCTTCTCCTTCTACTTCTTCTTCTTCTTCTTCTTCTTCTTCTTCTTCTTCTTCTTCTTCTGGCATTAAAGTCCGTGGTGCACCTTAACCTCTTCTATTTTTTAGAAGCTTCTCAACGGAATATATTTTTATGGGGTGGGGTTTTCAGCCCCATACCCAACCCCCAACCTGGAGGGCCGCAATATCCCCTTTAGTCAGGTCATCATCGTTGACCTGTCTGACAAGGGAGGCCCTACCAGTAGCTACACTACCATCAGCATAGCTTTTAAGATAATCTGACTACACCAGCCCCATCACTACGTCACAGTAGGTTTAGGTTTCGAGGGTGGGGGTAATAGTGTCTAGACTACTGTAATATATTTTGCATCTCTAATTAATTCCTTACCAAATATTCCTATCTGCCAATGCTATGCAATCGGAACTAATGAATGGATGGCCCTATTGGGCCATCCATTCATTAGTAATGAATAAGTCACAACAAAAGCGAGTCTGCTGATAACAATATTCTGGTGTGACTCCATGTAGTCTTGAATATAGACACTGATATTTCAAGGTAACCTCCAACCTCCATCACCATGGCAGATTGATTTATCTACCCACGATACATATTTGTCAGAATATACGGCGTCATATCCCGGAAAGCGTTTGTCTGCAAATTTATCACCATAAAATTGCCTCAAATTTCGGTACGTGTTACTTAGTATTTGTGTGTGAGTGTGTGTTTATGTGTATGTGTATGCTTTTATGTAAAACAGTACGTTATCGTTACCGAAATGGCAAACAGCTCCCGCTGGAAACAAGTAATGCCTCGTCTCCCTTATAAACTGTTCGTCACGTTGGTGCAAACTATCAGTGTATAATTCCCAGTCACAGCAGTGCAGGATTCCCATATCTTCACATATAAAAGTATAATGTCTGCCGTTTTTCGTCACTCTCTATCTAAAGTGAACTGTCTGTTATCCGACTTCTGATATACCCAAGCCACTAACCGAAGACCCTTGAGAAAAATTGTCGGATAACGATTTCGAATTATTTCTGTGTAAACACTTGAATTTAAAATTAGATAACTTACACTGTATCTTCGTGTGGGCCAGTGGTTTATTGTGCGGAACTAGCTACAGTCACATAGTGACATTACCCTAGCCTTAGCCTAGTGATCCTACGTGGCTTAGGCCAAACTTCAGTAAGTGGCGGAAAAACACGATCCATTTAGCAGAAGATGGCAGCACTAGAGAGAGTGGTTTGCACTGCCCGTCTTTACCAAAAAATATTTTCCTTAATGAACAACACGGTGAAATTCAAATTCTTATTATGTCGAGTTTCTTACTTTATCATAAATATTTTTCCAAGTATTTTCGTTTTTAGGGGCGCTCGTAAAATTGCGAAAAGCGGCTGTTGGCTTTCTCATGTCTGTCTGTCTAACTGTCTGTCTGTCTATCTGTCTGTCTGTCTGCCTGTCTGCCTGTCTGTCTGCCTGCCTGCCTGCCTGTCTGTCTGCCTGTCTGCCTGCCTGTCTGTCTGTCTGTCTATCTGTCTGTCTGTCTGCCTGTCTGTCTATCTGTCTGTCTGTCTGTCTGTCTATCTGTCTGTCTGCCTGTCTGTCTGCCTGCCTGCCTGCCTGTCTATCTGTCTGTCTGTCTGTCTGCCTGTCTGCCTGTCTGTCTGTCTGTCTATCTGTCTGTCTATCTGTCTGCCTGCCTGCCTGTCTGTCTGTCTGCCTGTCTGTCTGCCTGTCTGTCTTTGTGGCCGTCCTCATGGAACAGTTCGGCTCCCACTGGACCGATTTTCCTAAAAATTTGATAATTGAAAATTGATCGAAAACTTGTCGAAAAAATTAAAGTTCCATTTAAATCTGCCAAGAATAACGGGTGCTTTGCATGAGGACCAACACACGGTTTTGGTCATATCTCGCTCAATTCTTCTTCTTTTTTTTCTGAAATAATTCTTTATTTCAGAAAAAATATGTAGAGAAAATCAAAATGCATTTAATGTTCAATACCTTCTTTTCAACCTGGTACCGTTTATGAAATAATGTGGAAAAATACAGCGTGATTTTAAAAGATGGACTCAGTTTTGTACGTCTGTGTTTCCTGAATTATATACGGTATATAAATGATCCACATAAAATTTGAAACATGAGGTCATACGTTTCAAACACCATCGCTAGAGCGCTCGTCTAGCGCAAAGCCATGCAGTAGCGTCAGTTGAGAGTAAAGTGGCTACTATGCAGCACAAGATTTTTTGCGTGTATCAGAGGAGAACGTGAGATGAATTCAAGAGAGTTTTGAGCGTAGCCCACGCAAGTCAACCCGCAGAGCGAGCGGAGAACTTTGACTACCGCAAACAACTGTCTGGCTTGTGTTGAGACGCCGTTTACTCTTCAGTTGAGTCTATCTTTTTGAATCACCCTGTATCGTAGAGCCGGACAAGCCACAAATGACAATATGGCAGGTACGCATAGCACGCTGAATACCTAATGCTACAAATATACTCTCAGAATGTGTAATAATTATTACTTTTCCACCTCAACAATGGTTGCACGAACGCCCCTCAATGTTACCTTATACGTACACGGACTGCCTTGTTAATAGTACGTGTATGTTGTGGGAAATTAAAAATTATGTATACTTGCGAGGTGGTATTACCATTAGCAAGAAACTATCTAAAGGAACCCAGGATCGGAACGGATCACGAATCCTACGTTCTTGAAAGCCTGATGATTATGTTGAAGAAACTATATACTATCTCACCCTCCCTCTGTCTGCGAATCTCACAAGAAATTTTTATACAGTCAATATTTATCGTCATTGCAATATGGGGAGGATCTTAGCCATCAGTCTATTGTCTGTTGGCTCTAAACAAAGAACATGCTTTGATCGGAATTCTGCAGTGTTTACTTGTCTGAAGCATGACGTCTTGTGGTTGTTGGTATACTGAATTAGCACTGTGTGGTTGCTGACGCAAAACTGACAGTGTTGCAAGTATTTCTGTGTACTCTGTACTTATTGATATCATCAGAAATATTTTGGAAAATATCGAACAAATTTTAATCAATGTTTGGTTCTTACACAGTGAGGTTATTGTCAGTGTAGTACATTGGCTATCAATATGATCGTGTGACCCACAAAGTTTCTAGAAATCTAGAAAACACGTCCAAATTAGACGCGCCAGAATGGTGATAAGAATGACGTTCCATACTGAGAACACAAAATTCTGGGGTGACTTTTGACCTTCACTCTTATCTGGCACTTGCTGCTCGATACGTGTGATGTTATGCATAATTTGTATGTAAGGAAACAAACCTATAATGATTATGCTCGAAAGGCACTACCGTAAAAAAAAAATAGTCTCCCTTGTGACCAGTCGCCCGGGAATTGTACGCCGTTAGTGTAAATGAACCTCCATATTCGGTCCGCGTCTTCTTTCCTAGCGTATCACCTTCACGTTCCACGCCCTTTTCTTTAATACAATGTGCGAAATCTATATATTGGTTCATATTTTATTTTTCCTCACTGCCCTGAATATGACAGCTGCATTGTAAGTCGAAACGTCTCAATATATCACACTGCGCAACCGGGTTAAACCTCGAAAACCAATCCCGTGAGAACCGGTGTGAAGACTTCATGCCCCCGGGGGCACAATACCACAACAAGAATCTTTACCACCTCGAACACTTGAAATTTATTTTCTTTAACTTCCTGCGATTTCTCAGGAAATAATTAAGGGGAAATAAATAAGCAATAAATCCTTACAAAAAGCGCCAGAATTTCGAGTGGGTGGGAAGAACCTTAACAGAATGCCGTTTGTGGAAGATCAGAACAGATTGAACGCAGGGAATGCTTGGTATATTCCGGTCCAGAATAAATTGTCTTCCAGTTTGCTGTCCAAAAATATAAAGATTAAATTTTAAGCTCATGGTTCCGTGCATCGTCATTCAATGTTAATAAAAATCCAACCAGATGCAACAGTATGCAGATATTTATTTACTGCAGAGTCACTCTACATGTTTCGGGTGTCAAAGCACTCATCATCAGAAATACTAAAACTGTAACCGCAGCCTCCGGTACAGGTCATAATATTGGTACAGCTATTTCCCTCCAACGTGGCCTGATCAGACAACGTTGGAGGGAAATAACTGTACCAGTATTATGGCCTGTACCGGAGGCTGCGGTTACAGTTTTTAGTACTCCTGAAGATGGGTGCTGTGACACCTGAAACATGTAGAGTGACTTTGCAGTAAATAAATATCTGTATACTGTTGCATCTGGTTGGATTTTTATTAACATAAAGATTAAACTATAAAGGACTGTTATTTTGCCTGTTGTGTTTATAGAAGGAACACAGGTTGAGGGTGTTTGAAAACAGGCTGTTGAGGAAGATGTTTGGATGAGATAGCGACGACTTAACATGGGAGTGGAGAAGACTACATAATGAGGAGCGTCATGATCTGTACTCCTCACCGAATATTATTGGGGTGATCAGTTCAAGAAGAATGAATTGGTAGGGGCACATGACACGCATGTGGCATAGGAAAGTCCGTGCGGAGTTTTGGTGAAGAAAGCTGAGGGAAGGAGACCACTTTGAAGACCTAGGCGCAGATGGGAAAATAATATAAAAGTGGATATTTAAGGAAAAGGATAGGGACATGGACTAGATTGATGTGGTTCAGAATAGGGGTAGGTGGCGAGCTGTTGTGAATGGGGTAATGAACTTTCTTTGTCCATTAAATGCGGTGAACTTTTTGAACAACTGAAGAACTGCTAGCTTCACAAGAAGGACTCTGGGCTATGAAGCTGGGGGTACATATATAAGCAGTAATGCTATTGAATAACTTCAGAAGTTGTAAAGTCGAATCTTATTGGAAGGATGTATTTGAATATACTCGTATGTACAGATGAACTGTGAAGGGGTTGATTGTGGCTGATGTAATGTTGCTATACGGCCATTCGCCTCGAGGATTACGACAGTCTACGGCATTAATTTGTTGGGGGAGTATCTGGGTAGGAAAGTAAGTGGTGGGGGGGCGGGGGGCGGTCGGACGGACGTGGCCCTCTCATTAAAATAACTTAGAGATTTTTTTATACTAAAGTTTGCTACTTATCTCATTAGTACACCTTCCTTTCTGAGCTAATTTGCAAGACCTAATTAAAGCCAGAGCTCTCCACGTTATAATTCTTAATGTTAAAGTTAAATAATGTAGGATTTTGTTTTGGAAGCATGACTTTTCCCCGTTCCAGACGTAACTCTTTTTCGAACTTCGTCACGTTTGCAGCATTCTGGCCTTCTTTAAAGGAACCTACACAAATAATTTACAAGTTGACACTTGTAGCCCATATCGAAATCAAATTTACCGCTCGGAATGTCAAGAATCCTTGACGCTGAAACTTATTTTGTACAAACTTTAACATCGTCAAATCATCCCAGACAAGAAATGACGTTTCTGAACACTGTCCTTGTCTGCTCTGTAACAAGGGGTGACGTAATTCTGTGTTCTGCCGAGTTTATGAATTCCAAAATATATTTTTGTTTTGATAATTTCATTCGGGATATGAATTAAGTTACGTTATGTGCTGGACGCCCTATGAATCTTTTTTTTTTCGATTATCGGCGGGCAGAAGAGTTTACTTGGTATTCAAAGACCCCCATCCCGCCACCTTCATCCCACCCAGCCTTTTATCTGATATCTCTAAGTGACCTGAATGTAAAGTTACCGCTTACTTCCATCTGTTACCAAGTTTAAGAATGTGTAGACTTAAATCTCCACTTCTCCATACAACTTTATGGTATATGGAGAAGCGCAGTGACATATATTCACTTACGAAACGCCCCTACACGCGAGCTGACACGTGAAGAGTGAGCCACAAACCACACATTACGAGTACTGCGATATTTTGTTTTTGTCAGACACAGATCATGATGGACATCAGAAATGCTATTATACTCTCTGTCAGAGTGGCTCAGTTTCGGCCGCGTATGAAACATAGATAGTCCGGCTGTCGCAAATTTATGTCTGACGGGGTGTGTGGGTCATATTGCCGATAGCTGTTCACGGAATAGCTGGAGCATGAATTGTTTAGCGTCACGTGACTAACTTTTAAAATATATCCTTTTTTATCGTATGCCTGTAAATACAGTAACTGGTGGTTGGAATCGGAGCAGACAAATTGAAGAACGGTGCGAGATTTCAAGGATCCGCCTCTGAGTGGAGGAGGTCCTCGCTCTTCTGGGTTGTTACATTGGCGTGTGTTGGTATTTGCTGACCGACGTTTCGGAACAGACTAACGCTCCCATATTCAAGGGTCAATCAGTTTATTCGACGAAAACTATCATCCGTTTAGAATATATGTCTACACCTGTCATGTTAATTCTTGACAAGTAAGTGTCTTTGAAACATAAGGTGCGCATTTCGAAATTAATGTAACTGTAAAATATAGGGTAATTACGTGCAAGCACTTTAGGGGTAGGAGTATACCATGGCGCAGTTAGTTGAGGCACTGCGCTAAAAGTCGGAAGGTCGCGGGCTCGATCCCCATTGGTGTCATTGGAATTTTTCATTGACATAATCCTGCCGGCCACACTACGGCCCTGGGGTTGACTCAGCTTCTAACAGAAATGAATACCAGCAATAATTCCTTGGGGGTAAAAGCGGCCGGTTCGTAGGGCTTTCGTACCACTTTCATTTCCCGATTATCTTGAAATCTGGGAGCCTCAACCTCCTGGAATCCTCTGGGCCTGTCCAGGCCTGTAATGGGATTGCATTACCTTTTTCTTTAGGAGTAGTCTTAAGTTTATGTGCTAATTTTAGGTATCTGTATAAAGAAAATGCTAATAATTCTAAAAAAAGTTCTGAAACTAGAATTTTATTTTGTATACCAGGCTCGGAGAGTGTGAGTTTGGCCAATCATTCGTTTCTTTTCTGTCATGACTTGCTGGAACCGATTTGTAAGGAAACAAACAATGACAACGCAAGAAGTACTGCCGATGGTTTTGTTGCTGTTGTGCAAAGTTCGGTTGGAAATAGTAATTTGTTTAACGGCAAAACTTATTGCTAATAGTTTAATAGTTCCACGGTCTTTTGAAACACCCTGTGTAATTGTTGAGAACTAGATGTTATTAGCGCCGATTTTCATGCAGCCGAATATACGCAGTTAAGTACAGACGTGCTAAATGACGCTGAGACAATGAGGAGTTACCCCTACCATCTTACCTTTTGTTTGTTGTGCTTATTTTCCCCTCTCTTTCTCCTCTCTCGGTGTTGCTTCAGTGCACTGATTTACAAATAGACCCAAATACAATGTATATATACAAGGTGTCTTGCTAATTGAAAGGCCAAAGTAAAATTTTGTTGCAGACAGTTGAATGGGAGAACAGATTAATGGCTCTATACCTGAAAACAGGGGCGCCTTCAGATATTGTCAGTTTCCTTCTCTATGAAATATTCTGAAGACACAAAGATGATGTGGCAAAATTCTGATCGAAAAGGAACACTTTGTGCGATTTAACCTTCTGATGTTAATGTGTGTTTATTTCTCATATGATTCGATGTTGCGAACGAATGCGCTGCCCTCATAGCCATGGTAGGATATTAACTGTGACGCCGTGTACTTTTGTAAATAAGTGCGGTAAGCTCATCTGAAGTTGTTCTCGATGTTAGTTGCATATCCAACTCTCTCTCTCTCTCTCTCTCTCTCTTGTTGGCAATGCTATGTAACGAATGAGTTTGCTTCATGCCCATAGAGAGCATTTACAGTGTTTAGTGCATGTGACAGCGAGATGACGAATAACGTGGCACTGTTCCAGAAAATTCCGTTTTTTTTTTTTAAATCTTACCTAAGACAAACTTCCGTTTATGTACCTTCAACTTCCACGAGTATTACAAAGAATTTTTAAAAAATTACTGTGTTAGAAAGCCTCTTTTCTGCCTTCAATGTGAGGCATTGGCTGAGGCTGAAGAAACAGCTGAGCTTCGAATATACGACAGTACAGTAAGGATGCCGTGGATTAGTGAGCGAATATTGTGACGGCCCACGATAAGAGGGGACGCGGCCAATATAAATGTGTTAATGCATGTTTCAAACTGTCCTTTTTTTCTTTCTTTTGCCATGCATGACCTACATTAATTCATATGATCGCATTTCATTGCTACCCCTGCGCCTCCATGTGACAGTGACCGGAGGTCGAGCAAGTGTTAATCATACATGCCCTCGACAGTGAGATCATCAAACATCCTGAACCCACACACTGATTTGTCTCTTCCAAGGGCTCGTTAGGAAGCTCAAGTTTCTCGTGTGGTAATATTAGAAACGGGTTTGTTTGGCTCTTAATACTACACTTCGAAGTCTGACGAAGGGACTTTTACACTGTCTATTGCTGCATGTTTCAAACGAGCTTTATGTACAACGGTCGTTGTACTAATTATTCATTCTAATACGCTCTATAATGAAATGACTTTTCTATTAAACTTTTAACTACATTCTGTGTTATGAACAGCCTTTATTTCTGTTCTTCTATCTCTACACGAATACCAGCCAGTTCCGTTTCGCTTTACTCCCACCAATATTACAGTCCTTACCTTCTTTTATTCTTACATTTTTTTGTCCTTTTTTTTTCATTTCACTTTTCTCTCTTTTTGAAATTTTTTACTTTTCATCTTCTGTTTTTGCTTATTTGGGCTCTCTTTCTCACGCTGATTATATCCTCCATTACTGCATTTGATCCTTGTCCTCTCTCACTCTCTCTTCATTCTCATTTAAAATTTTAATATTACCAAATCCCTCTTTCTTTTCCATTCACTTTATTTCTTCTCTTGTAGTGTATGTCCGCTTATTTGTGTCCATGTTTTCGGATGGCAACAGGAATAACCGACATTGAAATGTTTTGGGAGAAAAATCTAGAGTCTGGAATGTAACCTCGCAGACTGGTGACAGCCACGTCGGAGCGTGTTTGGGGCAGACATTTGTTTGAGCATTGCCTGGACGCAGATTTATCTTCTGTCTGTTTTAGGCCCTCTCGTAACCCGATAGAACTGCTAATAAAATTGCTCTGCCTGTCCGTCCATCTGAACTAATGTACGATTTCTTTCACTGGAGAATTTAACTTAGTTCGGCATGAGAATTGTAGTTTCATTTTGAAACTGAAAATTTTAATTGTCACCTTAAACAAAGACCTGCATATGTTTAGGAAGAAAATAGCTAAATATTTAAGGACAATATAACAAAAATAGCGAAAAATGTTTCGAACAAAGTCTCTGGAGAACGGAATATATTTTTGTGTCCATTGCTAAATTAAATAATCGTAATTCAATGGGGTTTAGAAATAATTAGAACAAAGTGACGTACGAATATTTCCGAATTCTCATATTCAAAAATAAACGATGGCTTTTCGAAAATACAATAATATTACGGTCTGTTGTTGGTAATAACTGAACATATGCTTTTCTCATCAATTTTTTTAACAAGTTAGATTGAATCACTTTCAGAAGACTATAGTGTTTAATGCATAAAATAGCAACTCCCACCTCACAGAAAGCACACTATGTTGCCATTAGAAAATCCGCTTGTTAATGCTGTTTGGGAATTACTCTTTTATCCCTTGTATCTTAGGAAGCTCATAAATAAATCCGTGACCAAAACATAGAGACCCCTTTGATGCTAAAGCAAATTATAGGCCGGGCAAGTTTTGCTGTACATGTTGTTAACACTGTTCTTCAGGGCTTTGGCACTGAAAACTACTGTGGAAGCGGTACAACTTTGGCAACCACAGTACCTCGTACGCACACATTTAGTCAGCCACGCAGTGTCAATATTTGCACATCACTGTACTTTGTGCGGGCGTGTCCGCGGCAGCTACTTACGACTGTAAAGACGGGGCTTTAAAGTAATACTTTGTGAGGATAGCAGGTGGATTGAACTGGCCCATGGTCGTGTTCAGTGGCTGTAACCTCCGAGTTCTGTTTGTTTGTTTGTTTTACTGATTTTTAATCAGTCATAAATTTGACTACATACGAGCGTAACTTAGATGAGGTTGAAAAATGCTAGCACCAATGATCGCCTTTGTTGATTAGCTGACGCTCGGTGGAGCTTGATGTCTGCGGGTCTTCGACATAAAACTAACACCTAGAATCTTAGCAATTAACCAAGTTAATTCACAAATTCTTGTTTTGTAATAAGTTTATAATATTCCTGTACATTTTTCGAGCACTGTTGTGCTTATCATCGGGAGGTCAAATTGTATTATACAACATCTGGTATCGTCACACTCTGTAGGTGGCCGGACGGCTGTATAATAAAATTTGACCTCCTGAAGATGAGCATAACAGTGCTCGAAACATGTACCGGAATATAATAAACTTATTATAAAATAAGAATTTGTGCATTAAGTTGGTCATTTGTCTAAGATTATACTGAGATGCACGGTCAGCAAAACATAATAAAGTAGCACCTAGAATTTTGAGGTGGCTTCTAGATTTTTGGAAAATTTGAGATTATCTGACTTAGCCATTTTTTATTCCTGTCTTAAGTACACGGCTTTCATATAAAAAGTTAGACCAGTAGGCAGTCGCTATACTGTAAGCCTGTAGGCAAGTTCTGGAATGTATCCGTCAATACATGGATTTTGATTTTTGCTCTTTTTTAAATATGGATTTTGGTGTTTGTAGTATGAGCTTGTACAGTAAACTATAAAATAAATTTTATGGACTTTGAATATAAAACTTCATCTCAATTTATTTTATAGTTGTTATTCATGTTTAATTTAAAAAATTTAACCCTCTCAGTTATCAAATGTAAATTTTTATTGCGAAATGAAATGAAAAACACGTGCAAGAAAGCGGTTGTGGCCTACTTGAGGTGTTGTAATACCTTTTTGGCTGAACGGAACAATGAAAACAACAGTCAATACAATGCATTTCTTTGGTAAAATCCTAAGAGGAATCTTTGGACTTCAGTCTGCACCATTACCGACTCAACCAACGTGCTCCGTATTTAACTTTGTCAAGCGCAAATCTCTATATTAAGCGTGCAGAAGAACAAACTTTTCCTCCCTGTTTTATTTTATGCAGTCCTTGTAAATAACACTTATAAACTTTATATGTACAAGCGTCATTGCACTTGTGTTAACAAACCAGGCACTAACGTGAGTAAATAATAAACAAAGCTTCTGATTCGATTGAATTGATAGATTATTTGCAGCACGGCTACGTACTGTTATGTCTTTGAATATCTCTCAGTCCCAGATGACATTCCAGCATGAGTCATCTCTGAAGAAAAGGATTTTAATTTTTCACTTCCGTCAGTTTTGCATATAGCACTGGAACTTACGTTATACGTACAAGCCCGGAGCAACCGTGGGGTCCACTATTCTCTGTCACATTCCGTGTTTATTAGCAGGTTATCTCATCTGTATAGTGAATGGCTTGTGGGCTGAAGAGGGTAAAGAATGATGAATCGATTCCTAGCAGGAGTAAAGTGTACTTCTGCTCTTTATAGCTTTTGCACAGACGAGACGGCAGGTGCTTTATTTACAAATGCAGGTCACAATGAGCAGATGATTCGGACAAAAAAGATGAAGTGTACAGCACTTCTAATTACAGTTAACCACCAATCACTATATGAATGGATCCTATAGCACACAAAATGTTAGGAAGGGAATCTGGTCTATATGGCCTAATATTTAAAAATTTGATTCATACTTCCAAGAAAACATAGTATCTGAATTACACATACAAAAGTAAATCTTGTGTTTATTGGACCGTGCATGATTGTGATAGTTGAAGAATAAAAGACCAACTTGATGTCACTTGTTATTTTATTTCACTTCTTATGTGCTCAACATGTTTCGGACATTAATATATCCATCATCAGGAGCTTGCGACTATTCTGT
>Ga0123355_10008440_pt1 | contig 15572 bp, 8 predicted proteins | sample TergutEmb28metaG_3_FD_89872 | JGI IMG/M metagenome (GOLD analysis project Ga0123355, IMG submission 89872) | Embiratermes neotenicus P1 segment gut microbial communities from Petit-Saut dam, French Guiana - Emb289 P1 | ecosystem: Host-associated > Arthropoda: Insects > Digestive system > Gut ... | reverse complement strand
TGGGTGGGTTGTGTGGTATAGTGGGTTATTGTGGTTGGTGATTTTTGCTGTAGTGTCTAGGTGTGATCTAATGTGTAAGTTAATTAGATTACATACCCGTGGCTGTGTAGGCAGTCAGATCCGTTTGGTTGCTTGTCTGTCCATTGGGAAGCACTTAACACTTTTCTTATCTTCTGGCTTTTAAACTGTTAATTATTTTATTTCATAATAATTATGAACTTCTTGTACCGCCGGTAATTACCCAAAAAAGAAAACGTTTTATTTCTTGATTATACGCGACAAAATCATATGCTATTTTGATTTGCTGGAACCCAATTTCTGTTTTAACAGTGGGGAAATCGTACGCTTATTTCAGTTTTGCGGGTTCAAATTTCTTACCTTCGAATGAAGATGTTACACGATTGGTCATCTCCGTTTTGTCGAGATGGTATATGTGTTGCTCCTCCCTTCCAAACGCTTTCCACAACATCCTAACTCACGGCAATTTAATCTACAGTTTGCGTCTCTGTAGCTTAGTGAGGAGAATAACTTGAGGACCGCGGTTTGATTCGCTGCAGAAGTATAGACTTTTACTTTGGCATAATGCCCAGTCACGCGATGGAGATCATCGCAATGAACAATTCAATTGTTACCGGTAATACTTATCAGAAATAAGGCTCTGAGAACCCAAGAAGTCCTTATCATACTGTGACACGTCAAATTGAAAGGGGGTTGCTGGAAATGATAAAAGTCTTCTTTAATTTTGATAGAAAACCAATAATTACTGTCTCAATTATAGAAATGGAATCCTAGTGCGGTTAGAGGATCTTTGGTCTATAGACGTTTCTATATTCATCCGTCTTAGTACATTTTAAAAATATAGTCTATAACAAGAAATTACAGTATAGAGGAATTTATATTTTCCTTAATTTTGCGTGTTTTCGCAATGAGTTAAGTATTTTCCGCCAAACGATCTTCATTATATATGTAACGCGTATAGGTAATTCATGCATATATATGTATGTATATATATATGTGTATATACATAACGCACTGAACTGCGTTGGTAATTGCTTATGTGGTGCGTAAGATTAGGGAGAGGCAGTTAGCAGACTGATATACTGCTCATTACCAAAAAAAGAAATCAGGAGGCATTTCGTTACTTTATGAATTAGTTATTTGTAGAGAAGTATCATGTATCTTGTTCAAATACAGTTCATAAATATTGCTACTTTTACGTCTCAGTACTTGATATGTAATCAATTGAATATCCGACCGATATGAAAGAAACTAAAATAGATGGATAAATTTTTATATAGATTCTGACACATAATATTTCAATAGACTTACTTTTGCAGATGAGATCGTTATCGCGGCAGGAGAAAATAGAGTTTCCTATTTATACCTTAATTTTTATACGCGTTGTGACAGCAATTCGTAGTAAATGTCTGGGTTTTGTATAATCCCTGTGAATTCTGCTCTACTGACGTAAGGATAATTCGTCTGTCCTTACATGAATAAGTTTTCTAGACTCATGCTCTGTCATTTTCTGGGGTCCATTTTATGAAATCCATTAACGAACCGCTGCGCCTGTCAGTTCGCCCGGTTCGCCGCTTCAAATACGAGCACAAGTACTGCGGAGACTAACTGGTTTATTTTTTGTGAAACTGTGTATGAACTGCAGGCCCATAATGCCGCCTGTCTTTGGTGCCTTTGACTTTGCGTGGTCAAGAGTCCTAACATTATTTTCATGCGTCATTCTGTGGTGAAAGAAAAATGGCATAGGACATATGGTCTGAAATTTTGTCTGGGTACCGAGATTCGAAAGTGTTCAAATTTTAATTTTATAAGGTCGTTTGTTTCAATAGTATTTTGATGCTAATATATTAATTGACAACTCCAGGTGTCCAGGCCTCTGAAACTTTCAGAATACTCTAGAAGTGCCCATCTCTTTCAAAGTGCGTCATCCCCGTTGTGTTTGTTAGGACCTAAGGTAATAATTCTATAAGGATATAGCAATTGTAACACAACTATATTATCAAGTGTATATCATTTATCAACATCAACTACATGTTTCGTCCATTGCTGTTGTGGCCATCTTCAGGTTGGATACAATTTTTATCAGAGAAGCTTTATAGATATGATATAATATAGAAACAAATTATTAGTGTAGATAAGGGGCAAAGAGAACCAGGTTCTTTACCATCTGCACACACAACAGCCCACCGACTTTGTGTAAAACGAGATCTCGTTCCCCTTACCTACACTAATAATTGGTTTCTATATTATATTTTATCTATATAGCTTCTCTGATAAAAATTGTATCAAACCTGAAGATGGCCACAGCAACAATGGCCGAAACATGCAGTTAATGTTGATAAATTATACACACTTGATAATATAGTTGTGTTACGACTGCTATTTCCTTATAGAATTATTACCTTAAGTACCCATCTCTGTCAAGGAAAGTAGAACTGGCTTGAAGACCTATTAACACTGTGGTGCAAGGCGTTGTAGAGAAACTAATAGTTGTTTAGCTGTTTAAGAGTCTATTAGCTGTTTAAGAAAGCTTGCTTCTTTAAGGAACTCAGGATATTGTTACCCCGTCCACACGCTCGTATCATTGGTCCCTCTCCTCAGCCAGATGATTTTAGCCCAGACGACTTCAAGATTTACGTTGTCCAAATCCTACGGAAACAGCAAACGCAATATTCTAGTGACCTTAATATATCTTTCGCTGCACAGAACATCAGGCCCTGACTGTCGCTATAATTTACAGTTTCAATTTATAGCTAAATGAAGGGCATAACAAAATCATAAGTGCCTTATTAAAGGCGAAATGCATTATATTTGCCAGTTTGTAACGCCTTTGGTGATACGTAATTGGCAAAATGACACACTTTACCATTTGAAGTGTGTGGAACTCGTCTGAGAGGAGGGTTTGTGTACTGCAGAAGAGCTGAGTGCATCAAATTTTAATTGAATTATGCTGGGAATTTTAATGTAATGTTCGTAATAAATCTACTTCAGTTTGTTAAGTGAAATATTGTCAGCATGCCTATGAAGACAGGTACTTCAGAGGGTACTAAATCTGTTAATGTCCAAGCAATATAACCCCCGTTAGGAACAGCACACCGCTAGAAACTGAAGAAGATGCAATTACACTTGGTAAAAAGTAGCTAGAGACACTAATCTATAGGCTTTACACTTTAAAATATGGAATTTGAATTTCTTGTAAATAAAACCAAATTGGTGCACAATTTATTCTTAGTACATTTATAGGAGGGGTGCTGATAAGTCATTAGCCCGACCAGGAAGGAAACAAGCTACAGCGACTAAACTCGGGATTTATTCAAAATACTCCCCACGAAGCTCAATACACTTCTTAGTCCGTTGCTCTAACTTTTGTAAGCCACTCAAAAAAATTCAGAAGTTTGTTCGTCCAACCTGGTCTCCGCGGTAGCAACGACTTCCACGTCGGACGAAAAATGGCAAACTTTCAATTGTTTTTTCAGTCCAGGGAACATGTATTTATCAATCTCTACACGTTTCGGGCGACTATGCGTCCATCATCAGGAGAAACAACTGTGCTTGTGCGACACTTGGTACTTGTTATTCTGTGTGGATGACTGTCTGGTATGCAGGGTGGAGTGAATGTAGAGACTAATAAATAGAAATATACTAAGAATAAATTATGCACCAAGTTCGTTTTATTTACAAGATTATACAGCGATGCACGGTCAACAGAACATAAAATGGAATGTGACTGTTGGAAATTGCAAATTTCTGTACCGATACCCGAAGTTATTGGTTCATAGTATTTGTGGAATCACGTTTCTAACACAGTAAAGTATGTCAGCCAATTAATGTTTTAGTGGCTGGCCAGATAGTTTTACGTTTACTCTTTAAAATGAATATTTTTTTAATTGTCTGGTCTTTGGTAAGTGCAATAGATTTCACAGTTTTTCCCGTTCTGAAGCATCGAAAGAGATATGACCGGCCTAGTTAAGTTCCAGCCGTGCAACAAAACTATGCTGATTTCACCTGCTAAGCTACAGAGTCACCACGCTGTGCACAGTAGCGCAGTGTGGATACATGGCAGCAGTTATGTAGGGGTGCATTTGGACGCCGGTAACCACCAGAACGGTGGCCGTGCCACTTTTATGGTGGTTAGTCACCGGCCTTCCAGCACTGAGGACCAGGTTCGCCCTGTGGGATTAGTATGTGGTTATTTGTGGTGGGTAAGGTGAGACACAGGCTTGTTTCTCTTCATACTGTGCGTATTATTTCACTGTTGTGTATATGGTTATGAAACACCAGGCTGTGTAGGAACACACAATTTCTGAATGTTCATTATACAAAAAAAAAAACCCTCTTTACATCTTCCCAGTTCCTTTTCTCAGTGGACAAAAGAGGCCGTTTCTATTCTCTGTCCGGAGATCTTCAGAGTTCTCGGCTGTTACGCAGCTTAGATTGATAGTTATTTACCGACGTTTCGGACAAGATATTGGTCCCATCTTCAAGGGTCAAGGAGTTCAAGAAGAAAATGAGACAGATATGTTGCTTCGAAACGTCGGTAGAAACTACCAGTATACGCCACGTAACATCCCTTAAGAAATAAGATCTCGTTTACACTGCGGCGGGGGTAGCTCAGTCGGTATAGCGACTGGCTACGGGCTGGACGGTCCGGGGATCGAATCCCGGTGGGGCGAGATTTTCCGCACCTGTCCAGACCGGCCCTGGGGCCCACCCAGCCTCCTGTACAATAGATACCGGGTCTTTCCCAGGGGTAAAGAGCGTCCGGGACGTGACGCTGATCCCTCACCCCCTTCTAGTGCCGTGGTCAAGAAAGAGTAGAGCTATACCTCTACTCCCTCTACGGGCCGTACGGCCTGTACAGAGCTTCGGTGCCTGTACAAATGTACACTTTACTTACTTACACGTGGCGGAAGCCTGAAGTAATGTGTATTCCCTGCCCGATGTTCGCATTGCCTCTTATCTCTGCCCTTTACCTTATGTGTGAGTTATCACATTCCTGTGTAACCCGACACTCTTATGATGCTTCTGGCCTGAAATTTGAAATTTGACCGCACGTTGCCCCCAGCACCCACAGATAAGACTGCAAGCATTAATAAAACAGAGGACATAACGAAAACGCACTCAATCGTGGATACACCAAGTCCTGTTGCAGTACCAGTTATTTAATGAACTGCTTAATTAGTTATCTGTATGATCTAATTGCAAACGATGAGATGAAATCAAATAACACACCTCTCGATTAGGCCTGTAAGTAGCTCCTGCCTGTCGGCAAGCAAACGCAAGGTAAGGACTAGGAAACAGCGCAGTCTCTTCCTAATTTCACTTTACGGCCGCAGGATAAACTTCTTTATCAATGATCGTAACAAAATTATTATATTCCTTAAATTAGCATAATACCAACGGCCCGTGCCTAATACGTTTGGGTTATAGTTTTCTGTACGTAGGAGTTTTGAGCTCAAGAATGGCTTATATGTAATTTTGCATCATGAAAGTTAAACTTTTCCCTGTGCACTACTTGAAGGTGTATTTTGGAGTGGATGTGTACCTCCGCTTATTCTTAACAAAGGCACTAGACTGAGCTGGGTTGTAGGCTTTGTGAACCGTCCCCTGCCTCCCCATTGTGTAGGAAGCAGGCTATGTCCCATTATCGGGCTGGACACTTCGAAGGAAAGACGCTGTTGCTGTTGCTGCTGCTGGAGATCGAGCCACGATTCCTGAGTTATCCAGCCCCTGCCCTATTCACTGTACGGTATTCATATTGATATTGCTTGAAATTAAGCAGTGGCTAAACTAATTGCGAAATAAGTCGTAAGTATTGTGAAATATAACTGTAACTTTTGATCTAGTCCTATAGAGAGATGAAATTTGAAGAAAGCGGAAATTTTTTGCTTTGCTTTGTTTTGAAAATGATTAATTGAAACAAATTGCGATAACAAAACTCAGATGACAGAAATATGACAACGTAGCATTATACATATATGTCGTTATTGCAGCATAGACGTGCGGTTTGTAAATATTAAGTCGAATACCATATTTCAGTGACAACAATGGTCGACATCGACTTCTCTGAAAGAAACGAGCAGCCAAAAGATTTCTGCATTTGAGAAGAGTGTAAGAAAGAATTATACTGGCCATACTTTCATTACATGGACAAAACAACAACATTCCAATAGGTATTAAATTAATTTCTCTTTTTTTTTAAACTAACCTTTGGGGGTGTTTTGAGTTCTTAGAGCCACAAGTCACACACCTCTCTCTTTATAAAAGTGGATTTGACAGGAATTTAGTATTTTGGTGGTTATATTTTTACTCGTTTAGCCTGCTTTTGTGTTACACTTGAAATTGTAACCACAACCACATTAAAGTTTAGTTTTGTCAGAAATAATATTGTTAATTAAATTAAGTAGGGTTTGAGACTGTAAAGTGGGTGAATATTGAATTTCGGTAAAGATCCTAATTATGAAATACATTAAAGCCATATTATACAATCTTACGGAAAATACTGAGAGTTATTATTTTCACCATGAAGCATTTTAATTTTTATGGAACCCGAAGGTCTTTAACCCTTAACCTGCTAAAGTGGAGAATAAGGTGAGTTCCTAATAATGCCAGCAAATGGTAGGTGGGATTTAACTCGGCGTTTAAGGGGTTAGTTGTATCCACGACGTAAGCTATTTAACCCTCTTCTGGTCCACTTTAATCCACTCCATGCCTTAACACCCTGTTTCTTAGTTATCAATTTTAATATTATCCTACCATCCCTTCTTACCTGTCTCAGGTAACTGTGTTCTCGTAATTTTGTTTAAAAATGTTGCGTCTGTATTTCCCTTCGTAAATCGGCATAACTTTCATACACCAAACACGTTCAAAGGCTGCGTAGTTACGTGTATCAGCGAAAAGTTTCATTCCTTGAGATACTTCTTACACTCTAGCAGTAACATAGCACTCCTATCTGTACGAGGTGTAGGTGTCAGGATTACGCCATATATCGAGATTGACACATTCGATACATCGAGTCGATAACAACAAGCAGCAACTTCAGCAGTCCTATCGCCACCTTGCATCTCCTTTCAAGTCGCCGTCTGACAAGAATCAGAAGGCAGGTCACGTATGAATATTGGAAGCTGGCGACTTCATAAAAATTCGATTTATGTAAGCTTATATTTAAATGTTCCTATCTTATGATCTTTGAGAAATAAAAAAAATATGAATTAAGCATGAAATTTTGCATTCGTTAACTGACTACCTACAGGCTAATGTCTAACATTTTGCGTGGCCTGTTTCATACCCTTGCGCTGTGTCTAAAAGATTTCACATTTTACTACTATTACTTAACCCTTTGACGCCTAAAGACCCCTATAGTGGTCGTACCTCACCGCTAACCTCTAAACGTTGCATTTTATATATTTATTACACAAATATAGTTACTGAATATTTTAAACACGGTATATACTCTCTGTTTCTTTCTCTTCAAAATGCAGTTTGTTTCATAATTCTAACGTATTTGGTTCCTGTTTTGTTCACATTTTATATACAGAGTGTGCTAAAATTAAAAAAAAAATAATTCCGGCGCCGAAAGGTTAATTTAAGAAGTCTGTAACAACAAATTATGATAAGAATAAATCTGAAGGTCTTACTGTGATTAGTATCAAGACTACGGTCTTGTGATGCGATAAAGTGTAATTCGATAGCGGACCAGGACCATGAAGATGGCAGCAATAGATTTCTCACAAATGTTGGTAGCTCTGTACAATACGACAAATTTATAATCTGAATATTCGCCTTATAAAGGATGTTCTGAATGTAGCGTTTCAAATTTAGTATGATATATTTCGTACTAAATGGTACAAAACGACAAATTATGCTACTTAGGCATATAGATAGTCACCTCAAGTTTGGTCTCATGATGTGACTTCAAAATGCGGCACAAAAATTATCCCAGCTGCGTCGTGGAAGGTCTGGCATGAGTTTCGTAAATGCGCCTGTAAACCTTTGTCCGTAGATGAATAATATGAGGCACGGAAAGTAGAGATTATCCTTTATAAATTACCATAAGAAAATTCTAATGGAGCTAAATCGGAGGATCGGTGTGGCCGTGATTCCAGACCCGTTCGGCCTACCCTCCAGTTTCGAAATCGTGTGTTGAAATATTTACAAACACTCCTATGGAAACGAGGAATTTAGTCTTGTTGAAAAAAAAACTATTTTTATTTTTAATCCAGCTCAAAATGTAGGATGATAAAAATTTAACACGTGTAAATAAATAATACAGCGAATATTTCTCTCCGCAAAAAAATTAACATGGGCCATGCCCCCCCCCCCCCCAAGTTCGTGTTTCTGAATATGTTTAATTTTTGGCTGGCCTGATATGTTCTAAGTATTCGTTAAGATTCTCGCTAACCAAAAATCTCGAATCGTTAGTATTAACTTTCCTAGCTGCGCGAAATGTAGACTTATCGCCAAGAGTCACGAAGTGTAGAAAAACTTCATCCTATTTAATCCGCTTCAACATCTGTGGTGACCTGGAAAATCAGTAACTTGAATGACATTAAATGTAATTATTTTCTTAACACAAATTTGAGAGACTGTAAAATTAATCTGAAAAGAAGTACGCAGGTACGTGACGTGTCAATGGAAAGTGTTGTTCTTGAAGTTGTTACGTCACTGTTCTAGTACCGCTGTCGGCCATTTAGAGCGCTTCTTGCCTATTCAGACCAAAATGGCGAAATTCATTGCTGCAGAGCGAGCACTCATCGAGTTTCATAAGGATTCTCCCAGTAGGCTCTCTGCTTACCTGTGACAAGACGTTTTGTAGAAATGTATTTTATAAACATTGAACGGAATAGACTAGGCCTAAGGCCGTGTAGTAGTGATAACGAGACAGAACAGATTAGGGAGCGTTTCTCTTCAAATCGACGTGCCTGTAGGGGACTTAATGTTACACACAAAACAATGCGGTGAGAATTAAGAAAACGATTGTATTTAAAGCCGTAAAATATGTCAATATTGCAAGCCAACAGAGGTTCAGATTAACAGCAAAGTAAATATTTTGCAAGGTTATTTTACAGCGGGTTGAAGAATTTCGTTAAATATTTTATTTAAAATTAGGAAACAGCAGTACATCGAAAGATGGCCGGTATTCTGTAGAATCTTTTATAGAACAATTTATCTTTCTAAACTAAACAAAGTTGAACTTATTTCCTCTTTGGTTCGTGTTCAAAGCAGTTACAAGTAAAGAATACTTTCATTAAATAGGGGAAAGCAATAAAGAGTTTTAATAGGGTTTAAATTAAGCAGTTCTGTTTTTGTCCGCAGTTTGTAGCACATCCAGCCACTCAGTGATATCCATGTAGAGTTAAGAATGCAATGCGTCCATCTATATTTGCGTACCTTTTATGGTCCCATAGTGCTGAGACACAGTGACAAGGGCAATAAACTTTGTAACTGTTCTGGTAAAACGGTAATTCATTGTGTGAAGTGGTAATTGTGTCTTATGTTGCCAATAACTGGTAGTAGGTTCAACTACCATTATTTACTTATTTACTTACTTAATTAATCCATGGACCAGAATCCTTCTTGAGAAGCTAACCGGTTCCCAGTCAGTCAAGAAATTCCCCGCATTTTATGGAACCCAAAAGTTCATTACCGCATTCACAACAGCCCACCACCTGTCCCTATCATGAGCCAGATCCATCCAGTCCATGCCCTGAGGATCCATGTTAATATTATCCTCCCATCTACGCCTGGGTCTTCCAAGTAGTCTCTTTCCCTCAGGTTTCCCCACCAAAATCCTGTGTACGCCTCTTCTCTCCCCAATACGTGCTACATGCACCGCCCACAACATTCTTCTCGATTTTATAAATCAAACAATATTTGGTGACAAGTACAGTTCATTAAGCTCCTCAATATACAGTTTTCTCCACTCCCCTGTTACCTCGTCCCTCTTAGGCCCAAATATTCTCAACACCCTATTCTCAGACACCCTCAGCCTACGTTCCTCAATCGATGTGAGCGACCAAGTTTCACACCCATACAAAACAACAGACAAAATTATAGTTCTGTATATCTTAATCTTTATATTTTTGAATATCAACTAACATAAGTTTGTGTTATTTGAAATAACAGCAAAATTCGAAATCCATAATATAAGGTCGACTTCCTCCTGTGTGCCCTCTCCTGTCCTACCGTCAGCCACTGCTTTGCTACCTCAGCAGCAATAACGCGATGCAATCTTAACTGTTCTCGTCTTCGCAAGAAGAAGGAAGAAACGTAAAATTGTTAAGAAGGCATGGTGTTCGCTGGTCACGACGGCGAGCTTGGGCAGAGCTCCGCCATGTAATCACCAACATCTCTCTCTTTCTCTGTGTAAATTAGTCGCCTTTCTTGTTCTGTATCTCCTTCGTCCGTTTGTACACACACTGGTGTGTTTGTATGAGGACATCAGATGTTGCGAATTGTTTAGCGAGACTACACATTAACAAGTGAGTAACTGAACACGCCCGTTAAATGCAAGGAACTTGTTAAGCCATACTGCAACATAACGTGAGATTACAATCGGTCCATTGGTCACTAATAAATACTTGTCGGAAGTTTAAATAAAAATGGAGACCAGTCCTGGAAATAAAACTGCCTCTATAGCAGATTTTTTGTTCTGTTCGTAATTAGAAAAACACTTAATAAAGAATTTCTTGCTTTTAACGAAAATGATCACGGAGGGTCTCACCAGAGTACTGTGTCATAGCCATTTCAGTTACCTGTTTGCTACATGAAGATAAAAAGGTAAAGTGATCCCGTTACAGGCCCGGTGTGGCCCAGAGTGTGGGTAGAGGTATAGCTCTACTCTTCCATGACAGCAGCACTAGAAGGGGGTGAGTGGTCAGTACCACGTCCCGGTCGCAATTTACCCCCGGGAAAGACCCGGTACTCATTTTACAGGAGGCTGGGTGGGCCCCAGGGCCGGTTTGGACGGGCGGAAAATCTTGTCCCCACCGGGATTCGATCCCGGACCGTCCAGCCCATAGTCAGTCGCTATATCGACTGAGCTACCGGCCCACGCTACATGAAGATATACTGCAATATTATTCGTCCAAGTCCAAATTGATCTGCGAGTGTAATCTTTTATAATTTTGCCGGTTGTTTTGTATGGGTGTGTAACTTAGTCGCTCACATTGATGGAGGAACGTAGGCTGAGGGTGTTCGAAAATACGGTGTTGAGGAGAATATTTGGGACAAAGAAGGACAAGGTTGCCGGGGAGTGAAGGAAACTACAGAATGAGGAACGTAATGATCTGTACTCCTCACCCAATATTGTTCGTGTGATAAAATCGAGAAGAATGAGATGGACCGGGCATGTAGCACGTATTGGGGAGAAGAGAGGCATATACAGGGTTTTGGTGGGGGAAACCTGAGGGAAAGAAGCCAATTGGAAGACCCAGGCGTAGATGGGAGGATAATATTAAGACGGATCTTCAGGAAGTCGAATGTGGGTTCGTGGACTTTATCTATTTGGTTCAGGAGAGGGGCAGGTGGCAGGCATTTGTGAATGCGGCAATGAACCTTCGGGTTCTATAAAATGCGGGGAATTTCTTGGCTAGCTGAGATTCCGTTAGCTTCTCAAGAAGAACTCTGCTCCATGGAGTAAGTAAGTACGTCAGTAATCTTCACAATCTTTTACTTCAAAAATCATAAATAAATTTCTCTAATTCTCTATTTATTCCGTCAGATATTAAAGGAAACTGGACTGGAAGAACAAAGATTACATTCAAGTTTGTATATAGCTTTATTATTCGTGCTGTGGTCCTAAATCTAAACATAAATGACGAGTTGGACTCAGTTTACAGTAAGTAATGAAGGAAATATGACGAATAATAATTCACATGTACAGAAAGTAATTTGTCTTGCAATTAAGTGAAAAACGGGCCCTCAAGCACACTCATAACTATTTTACATGACCTAATTTCAACCGTACGCTACATGTTCCTGCCAGTATAAGCCATCATCAGGCATCAACTTTTAAAAATAAGTGTGATAATATTTATAAGTATTTTTTGTTTCTGATTTTTGAAATTTGATGTTGATGATGGCTTCTAAACCTGGAGAAATGTACCATATAATTTTACACTGAATATTTTCAGGTAAATGTGATTTTAATCGATGGTATTATTTTTGTTTACCTATATTAAATATTACAACGTGGCGCTTCAACCTAAAAACCGTATTTTATTTTCATTTGCTTTGCGAATCCTATACTTGATTATACTGGACTGTGCCTATGTTCTGCTAATTACTTTTACTACAATTCTCGCTCATTTCTTCTTAGAATAAGAAATATTTCAGACAAATTTGTACAGAAAATCAAAGTACACAGTTTATGTCCAATAACTGTTTTTTTTTCCTTCTAAAACCGTGCCTTTTATGAGATAATTTGGAAACACGTGGTAGAGACGGGCTGCCCACAGAAGACAATATGGCGCATGCGCATTGCATGCTGGATACCTAGGGCTACAAATAAACGCTAAGGTTTGGGAGTGCTCATTGCTTTTCCACAGCAACAATGGTTGCACGAGAGCGTCTCAACGTGACGTTATAAGTACATTGCGTGTTTTGTGCTACCTGAAACCTTAAATATTAAATTACATCGCGCTATAATTTTTCCTTCTCTTCTGTGTGCTTATGAAACTTGTCTCTCGTATGAAAGGAAGTACCTAGGCTGAAAGTCTTGTACATTACTGTGCTGAGACGCATGTTTGGTCTGCCAGGGATGACGTAACAGGAGACTGGTGAAAATTTTACCTTGAGGAATTTTATGACATGTGGTGCCAAAAAATATGTTTGCAGTGTTAAAATTAAGGAGTAAAAAAGAGGGATTTATGGCGTGTATGAAGGAGAACAAGAACGTATCAGACATTTAGTGGGAAAAACGTAACGGATAGAAACAAGTGTGGAGGCCTGAATGTAAATTGGAAGATACTATTAAAAGGGATATTAAGAAAGCAGAATGGATAGTAGTTGATTGACATGGACAAGGGTTTTGTGAGCACATTCATGAACACTTGGGTTCATAAAATTATGGGAATTTGTTGATCAGCTGAGTAATGAATAGCTTCTCAACAAGGAGTCTGTTTCGTGTTGCTAGGTAGTTAGTCAGGTAGTTGGTTACGTAGGTAGGTGAGTGGATGGGTGGGTGGGTGGGTGGGTGGGTAGTCACCTTACCGTAAAGACAATACAGATGAATAGTGCTGGTCTATAATATCATCACATCCACAAATAACGACTTGTTTATTAGCTAAACCAAATCGTATTTGCTTTCAAGCAAATCCCAAAGCCATGTAAAAAATGAGATATATTTATAACCTTCTGAAAACCCCTAAAATAGGGTCCATGCTTTCGGTTGGCTGTAAGCTAAGGTTGGGACTATGGTCGCATCGTACACCGAAGCAAACCGTTATGGTGCGGCTCGGATTTTGCATGCTGAAATCGATTAAAACTGTGCCCGATCCATGACATGTTCACGTAAGATTGTGGGAAGTTACAATCGAGAGATGCTATCGATAAGTAGAGCCTTTAGCTACTCGACAGCCAGCCGGTTTGCCTGCCTGACTGCCTGCCTGCCTGTCTGCCTGACTGACTGACTGCCTGACTGACTGACTGCCTGACTGACTGACTGACTGACTAACTGAATACATTCTGTTGTAGTTGTGTCTTTCATCCAGACTACTCAACGCTGTGCTTGCTGTTCTCAGTCCTGAAAAACTTCGGCTTCCAAATAAAGAGTTTCTCCTTGAAAACTGCTCGTCTTACAAGGTAAAAAAGAAGTAAAGCAGTCCCATTACAGACCGGAGGTGCCCAGAGGGTTCCAGGAAGTTACGATTCCCAGATTACGTGACAATGGCCCAGAATGTTGGTAAGGTTGTCAGCCTTACGCACCGACCGGTTTTACCCCCAGGAAATATTCCTGGTACTCATTTCCGTTAGAGGCTGTGTCGACCCCAGGGCCATAGTGCGATCGGAAGGATTTTTTTATGTCAATGAAAAATTCTAATGGCACCATCTGGAACCGAACCAGCGACCTTCCGATTTGTAGCACGGCACCTTAACCACTGTGCCACTTCGGTCCTCTCGTCTTACAAGATCAGTGCAAATATGAAAAATATACGTGATTATGGCCTGTAAGTTATTTTAACCCACTTTAGGCGCTTTTATAAAATTGTGGAAAGTGACTATTACTTACTTACTTACTTACTTACTTACTTACTTACTTACTTACTTACGTACTTACGTACTTACTTACTCTATGGTGCAGAGTCCCTCTTGAGAAGCTAACTGGTTTGCAGCTAGTCAAGAAATTCCCCGCGTTTCACGGAACCCGAAGGTTCATTACCGCACTCACAAGCGTCCGCCACCCGTCTCTATCCTGGGCCAACCCAATCCAGTTCATATACACACATCCCACCTCCTGGAGATCCATCCTAATATTATCCACCCATCTACGCCTAGGTTTCCCAGTGGTCTCCTTCCCTCCGGTTTCCCCACCAAGAACCTATGCACCCCCTCTCCTCACCCATACGCGCCACATGCCCAGTCCATCTCATTCTTCTCGATTTTATCACCCGCACAATATTGGGTGAGGAGTACGAAAAGTGACTTCGTTAGCTTCGTTATGTCTGTCTGTCCTTCCGTCTACATTAAATAAGTCGGCTCCCAATAGAAGCATTTTATTGCATTTTATGTTTGAGTATTTTTCGAAAACCTGCCAACAAAATTAAAATTTTATTAATATCTGGCAAGAATAACAGGTACTTTACATGAAGACCGATATATACGTTTATGGCAATAATTCGCTGAATTCTTCTTAGAATGAGAAATGTCTCAGACAGAACTCGTAGAGAATATCGAAACACAGTTTATGTTCAATAACGTTTTTGTGAAAATCGTTACGTTTATGACATGATGTGAAAAAATTAGGTAGAACTAGACATAACACAGATGCCATCACACCGAGCATGCGCTTTGCATGCTGAATAACTAAGGTTACATACAAACACTCAGAATATATAATACTTACTCGTATTGCTCTAACACGACAACACATTGGAAATTTTCATTGACATAATCCTTCCGGCCGCACTATGGCTCTGGGATCTACGTAGACTCTAATAGAAATGAGTACCAGGAATATTTCCTGGGGTAAAGGCGGCAGGTGCGTAGGGCTGACAACCTTACTGCCCTCATGTGCCGATTGTCTTAAAATATGAGAGCCTCAACCTCCTGGAACCCTCAGGGCCTGTCCAGGCCTGTAATGGGACTGCTTTACCTTTACCTTTACACGACAACAATGCTTACGCCAACGCGCCTCAGTGTTAAGGCTTATACGTGCATTTCCTGTCCTCTTATATTGTGCATTAGTACAGGGGAGGTTTTAACGGAATATAAATTTTGATGTTTTGCTGACCGTGCATTTCAGTATATTTATCTTAGTAATTAACCAACTTGATGCACAAAATTTTGTTTTACAATAAGTTTATTTCATGCCTCTACATGTTTCGAGCACATGT
>Ga0123355_10008438_pt1 | contig 15573 bp, 14 predicted proteins | sample TergutEmb28metaG_3_FD_89872 | JGI IMG/M metagenome (GOLD analysis project Ga0123355, IMG submission 89872) | Embiratermes neotenicus P1 segment gut microbial communities from Petit-Saut dam, French Guiana - Emb289 P1 | ecosystem: Host-associated > Arthropoda: Insects > Digestive system > Gut ... | reverse complement strand
CCTGTTTGCGGATCCGATCCGTGCGCACTTCACGTTCGTAGGCTGGAGCTTAGAGCGCGACGATCTGGAGTTGGATCACGAGTTCAACTTCGGTACAGCGGTGACGGCAGATGTGACGACGGTTTACGCGCAGTGGAGCGCGAACATGGTGACGGTGACGTTTGAGTCCAACGGCGGCATACCGCTCGCTCGTCAGACACAGACGGTGGCCATCGGCGGGACGTATACGGCGGCCATGGCGGCGATCACACAGCCGACCCGTGACGGCGGCTGGGTATTCCAGGGCTGGTTCACCGAGAGAATCGGGGGCGAGCGTGTGCTGCCGGGCGACAGAGTGACACGCACAGTGGATCACATCCTATATGCCCAGTGGGAACGTTCAGCGAGCAAAGACGACCATGTGGTTGAGTTCCTTCGCAACGACGGTAGCGACCCGCAGGTAGTGCATCACTTAGTAACAGTGCGCAGCGGTGACCATGTGGTACCGCCGATCACGCCGACCCGCGCCGGATATGTGTTCGCAGGTTGGCACACAACGGCAGGCGGTGGCACACCATTTAACTTCAGCAACCCGATCACAGAAGACATGCGGGTGTATGCACAGTGGACATCTGCGCCGAGCACGCCAGAGAACGACTATGTACGCGTAGACTTCTTCTGGAACTTCGATGCCACAGATGGCGATCTATACCGTAGCGTGCGGATAGTGCGGGGCACGACAGTAGGTCTGTTTGCCAACCCGATGCGCGCCCACTATGCCTTTGTCGGTTGGAGCACAGAGCGTGATGACCTGGAGCTGGAATACGAGTTTGACTTCACGACAGCGGTGACGGCAGACGTGACGACAGTGTACGCCCAGTGGAGCGCGAATACAGTGATTGTGACCTTCGAGTCCAACGGCGGCATACCGCTTGCTCGTCAGACGCAGACGGTGGCCATCGGCGGCACATATGCAAACGCAATGGCGGCGATCACGCAGCCGACGCGTGAGGGTTGGGTGTTCCAGGGTTGGTTCACTGAGAGAATCGGCGGCGCGCACGTATTGCCGGGCGACAGAGTGACACGCACAGTGGATCACATCTTATATGCCCAGTGGGAACGTTCGGCGAGTGACGAGGATCCGGTGGTGCGGTTCCTGCGCAATGACGGAAGTGACCCGCAGGTGGTTCATCACTTAGTAACAGTGCGCAGCGGTGACCATGTGGTACCGCCGATTACACCGACCCGTGACGGGTACGTGTTCATCGGTTGGAGCACGGAATCAGATGATCCGGACTTAGACGACGCGTTTGATTTCGCAACGGCAATCACGGCGGACTTGGATCTGTACGCCCAGTGGGAAGCGAACGCCGGCGGGACAGAGAGCGATTACGTCCGCGTGGATTTCCTGTGGAACCGCGATGAGGAAGATACGGCGCAGTACCGTAGTGTACGGATAGTGCGCGATACGACAGTGGGCCTGTTTGCAGACCCGACGCGCGAAGGCTACATCTTTGTAGGTTGGAGCTTAGAACGCGACGATCTGGAGTTGGAGTATGAGTTTGACTTCGCAACGGCAGTGACGGCGGATGTGACGACAGTGTACGCCCAGTGGCGGGAAGCAGGGGACGGTCCATTCTCACCGTACCATAACTCCTTCATGATTGGGCGGCCAAGCGGGAACATTTACCCCCAGGACAATATTATCCGTGCTGAGGCGGCGACCGTATTCTTCCGCCTGTTGAATGACGAGACCCGAATTGCAATGTGGCGTCAGCTCAACCCATTCCCCGATGTAACTAGCACCCAATGGTTCAACAATGAAGTGTCCACCATAGCAAATATGGGCGTGATCCAAGGTCTGCCTGACGGTACCTTTAGACCGTATGAGGACATTACCCGTGCCGAGGTCGCAGCGATTGTCGCACGATTCTTCGACGACATAGAGGATCAAGGAGAGGGCGCATTTACGGACATAGCCGGACACTGGGCGGAGGAATACATCAACCGTCTAGCCCACTTCGGCTGGGTAGAAGGCGACGGTGACGGTACCTTTAGACCCGACGACCAGATGACCCGTGCAGAGTTCGCTGCGATTGTGTGCCGGATGCTGGAGCGTGTGCCAGAGGATATTGATGCACTGCTTGACGAGCGTCACCAATGGCCGGATAAGACATACCCGACATGGTACTACTTGTATATGCAAGAGGCCAGCCACTCCACGGAGTTCGAGCGTCTGGAAAATGACTATCTAGTGTGGACTGCAATCTTGCCGCACATTGACTGGTCTGTGTTTAGCCGCTGGGATTCGAATCCGGACGACATTTTGGTTTCCAGAAGTAGGTAATAGGTATTCCGCCTGTGATAGCGGCGGCGTTCAACATTGAACAGGCGCAGGGTTCTTATTCTTGCGCCTGTTCGATGAAAGGGCATTTTGGTGATCGAACTGAAAGGGGCGAGATCCGTGCAACTTCAAAAATCTACAGATTATGCCATTCGTATTTTACTTTATCTCGACAACTATACAGCCGTGCATAACCTGCCCACGGCGAAAATGATTTCAAAAGGGACGGGTCTGACATACCCATTTTTCATCAAAATAGCCAGCCAACTCAAACAGCATGGCTTGGTAGATTCAGTCCAAGGGAGAAATGGCGGATACGGACTTGCAAAACCTGCTGATGAGATCAGCTTATATGATGTAATTTCGGCGATGGAGGGAGAATTGTTTGTCCTCCACTGTCTCGAAGAAGGTGTGACTTGCCCGCGCAACGGAATCCGTTGTGCTATGCAGGATTACTTTGGAAATGTGCAGAAGGCGTTGATTGGAATGCTGTCCAGCAAGTATATTGCGGACCTGGATACCATACGGCCTCCAACAGAAGCCTCTGCATAAATAATAGACAGAATTGTATTGTATTGTGTTGGTTGAATGAACGCCATTGTTGCAAGTTAAGATCAACGCAAAATAGAAGAAAACGGTGCAGTGTTACACTGCACCGTTTTTCATCAAAAACGTTCTTATTCAGGGCAGATCATATTCTGCCCTGTTTTCTATTTGTTGACCATTAGACGAGAGACGCTTCAACGGCGGCAACTGTCGCAGACATCTCTTGGATCTCACAGAGCGGCTGGATACAGTGCGTAATACATACTTCGACACAGTGCCGGCAGCCGATACAGGTCTCATAGTTGATCTGGGCGAGATTGTTTTCCATGGCAATGGAATCAGTTGGACACTCTCGGACGCATTTTCCGCAGGCGATGCACCCATAGGAGCATTTTTTCCGCACAATTACGCCCCTTTCGGTATTATTACACAGAACAGCCGTCGCAATAGAGGCGTTTTCCATAGTGATTAGTTTGTTAGGGCACGCTTTTACACATAGAGTACAGCCCGTACAGCGGGCCAGGTTAATCCGGGCGAGGCCATTTTCTATGCAGATGGCGTCACTGGGACAGACGACCTGACAGTCGGCGTAACCCATACATCCGAACGCACACGCGCCGGCACCGCCGAACAGTTGTTTTGCTGCTTTACATGTTTCGATTCCCTTATACTCCATCTTGATCTGCTGTGCGTCACGATCCCCCATGCAGCGGACGACGGCGATGGTCTGCGCCACGTCCTTGGCTGTGACGCCTAAAATCTCGCTCAACTGCGCCACCAGAGCTGTGCCGCCGGGGGGACATAGACTGGTATTAGCTCCGTCATCCGACAACAGGGCCGCAGCGTAGCCCTCACAACCGGGATAGCCGCATGCGCCACAATTGGAACCCGGCAGGCAATCTTTAATCGTCTGTAGGCGTTCATCCACCTCAACGGCCATGACCCGGGATGCGATACAGAGGATGGCAGCCAAGATGGCGGCGATGGTGGTCACGGAAAGAATTGCAGTAATAATCATATTCATATGTACACTCCTTCCGTCACCCGAATAAGTTTTCGATCACACCGGTAAACCCAAAGAATGCCAAGGACAGAATCGCCACGGAGAATAGGGCGATGGGAAGGCCCTTCATACACTCCGGCGGGTCTGCATTTTCCAGATGCTCCTGGATTCCGGAGAAAATCACCATGGCCAGCAGAAAGCCCAGCCCAGCCCCCAGGGAGTTGACCAGGGATTCCACAAAACTGTGTTCGCTATTGATGTTGAGGAGCACAACCGCCAGGATAGCGCAGTTTGTCGCCATCAGCGGCAGATAGACACCCAAGACAGAATACAGGGTCGGCATAAAGCGCTTCAATGTGATCTCCACCAACTGTACGAGGGCCGCAATGGTCAAGACAAACACGATGGTCTGTAAAAAACCGATTCCGTTGGGCTGGAGGAGAAAGATCGTAATAGGCCAGGTGACGGCAGTGGCCAAAAGCATGACAAATATGACTGCGATACTCATGCCTGTAGCGCTTTTCAGTTGTTTGGAAACCCCCAGAAACGGGCATATGCCGAGGAATTGAATCAAGACGAAGTTATTGACGAGCGCGGCGCTCATCATAATGACGATCAGGGCACGAAAATCCATTATTCAGCGCCCCCTTTCCCGCAGGCGGTAGCCGCCGGACATCTGGCACAGCCGGACTCCTTCAACTTTGCGGCGCGGCCATTGGACACCTTGTTGGCGATGGCCACCAAGATGCCAAATGCGATAAATCCACCGGGAGCCAGGGTGAAGATGGAAATATTGTGCGTTGCCAGCACGGGCAGTTCAATGCCAAACCACGTCCCGTCGCCGAAAATTTCCCGGATAGAGGCGATGGCCAAAAGGGCCAGAGTAAAGCCTATACCCATGCCCAATGCGTCGAAGACAGAGTCAAACATTCGGTTCTTTTTGGCGAAGATTTCCGCCCTGGCCATAATGATGCAGTTCACAGTAATCAACGGCAGAAATATCCCCAGAGCCAGGTATAGCGGGTATACATAGGCCTGGACGATGAGCTGGGTAATAGTCACAAATGCGGCGGTGAGCACGATATAGCACGGGATACGAACCTTATCCGGAATCACCTTCCGGAGCAGGGAAATCACCGTGTTTGTACACAGGAGGACAAATGTTGTGGCCAGCCCCATCCCCACGGCGTTTACGGCCTGAGAGGACACGGCCAATGCCGGACAGATGCCCAGTGCGAAAACCAAGACAGGGTTTTCCCGGATAATCCCTTTTATAAAGATCGAAAGTTTGCGCATAACCAACCGGCCTCCCTTACGTTTTCTTCTTTATGCCGCCCAGCGGCTTTGTTATTGTCAGCTTATTGATAAACGGGACGAGGACGTTCATAAAGAGAATTGCAAAGGACACGCCCTCCGGATATGCGCCCCAGGCCCGGATAATCACTGTGAGCACACCGCATCCGATACCGAAGATAATCCGTCCGGTAGATGTCTGGGGCGAGGTGGGGTAGTCCGTCGCCATGAAGATGGCGCCCAGCAGGAGACCGCCTGCAAACAATTGGAATGTGGGCTGGAGCCCCAGGAATGCCGTGAGGACAAAGACGGTTCCGATGAAAGTTACGGGAATATGCCATGTGATTACACGGCGGGCCAACAAATAGATTCCGCCGATGAGAAGCGCTAAGGCGCTGGTTTCGCCGAGAGAGCCCATGCGGGTGCCGATGAACATATCCCACATCCTCGGCAGGGCGGCCAATTCTCCCCGCTGGATCAACTCTAAAGGTGTTGCGCCGGAGATGGCATCCGTCGCACTGGAGATGGCATCCGTCGCACTGGAGATTGCATCGGCGGCGATGGGTGTCCACGTGGCCATAGCGGCGGGGAAGGACATGAACATGACAATCCGGGCCGTGATGGCGGGATTGGCGAAGTTTTTGCCGATCCCGCCGAAGAGCTGTTTCACCAGGATAATTGCCACACCGCTACCGAATATGGCCTGCCAGAGAGGGATCCCTACGGGCAGATTAAATGCCAGTAGTACGCCGGTGATGACAGCGGAAAAATCTCCGACGGTGATCGGCCTTTTCACCATTTTTTGATACGCCCACTCAAAGAAGACGCAACTGGCCACACAGACACCCGTGACCAGGGCCGCCCGCGGGCCGAAAATCAAGACAGCGGCGATAAACGCCGGACAGAGGGCGATGACGACATCCAGCATGATCCGGCTGGCTGTCACACGTTCCCGTATGTGGGGCGCGAAAGATACGATCATATTCGTCATATAATTACTCCCCCCACAGCAGTTTTTTTGACAAGGTCATGACTTGGGCCAGTGGACGCTTAGACGGACACAAATACGCGCAACAGCCGCACTCGACGCACAAGTTGACCTTATATTTACGGAGCAAATCCACCTTTTTACGCTCAAAGGCACCCTCAATAAAGGACGGCATCAGATTCATGGGGCACTGTACGATACAGCGGCCGCATTTGATGCAGGCCGACGGGATAGGCGCTTCAGCGTCCTTCCCAGAGAGGGCAAGGATAGCACTTGTGACCTTTACAATAGGCACATCCAGGCTGGGTACCGCCGCGCCCATCATGGGGCCGCCCAGGATGATTTTTTGTACATCGTCTCTTAATCCCCCGCAAAAATCGAACAGGTTGCGGATGGGTGTCCCGATGGGGGCGATGACATTTTGCGGATGTTTCACCGCCGAACCGTCTACAGTCACGCACCGCGAGACCAGGGGCAGACCCGTCCGTATGTACTGGGCGATCACCGCCACCGTGGTACAGTTGACGACGATACAGCCCACATCTGTCAGGCGTGCGCCCTCCGGCACGATCCGCCCTGTGACGTTGTATACGAGGACTTTCCGCTCCCCCTGGGGATAGAGGGAGGGGAGCACGTGGACGCTCAAGCCCTGTACACCTGTGCAGAGGGCCTCCAGCTTTTGGATGGCCTCCGGTTTGTTGCTCTCAATGCAAATCACTATATTTTTAGGGCCTAAGTATTCTTTTAAGAACAGAGCACCTGTCCACACGTCTGCGGTGTGATCCACCATGGTTCGGGTATCAGACGTGATATAGGGCTCGCACTCTGCGCCGTTAATCAGGATATAATCTAGTTTGGTGCCCTCTTTGAGCGTCAGTTTTGGCGCTGTGGGATATCCCGCGCCGCCCAGGCCCACCACGCCGCTGTCTTGCACGGCGCCGAGAAACTCCGCCAAGTTAGTTACAGGCGGAGGCGTGAGCCCTTCACAAAGAATCTGCTCACCGCCTGAGGCGATCCGAACAGAGATAGCGGGCGCACCCGTCAGAGGATCATAGGTGCCGATGCTTTTTACCTGGCCGGATACACTGGCGTGTACCGGGGAACAGATCCGTGTGGTGGCCTCGCCGATCAACTGTCCGACTTTTACACTGTCGCCCACGCCAACAATCAGATTAGCAGGCGCGCCGCTGTGCATAGACATGGGGATGGTTACCTCTGGGGGAATCGGAATTGCAAGAGGCGCACAGCCCGCTGTATGTTTCCGGTGCGGCGCCGTGACGCCGCCTATCTTTCTCGCCATGTACCCACCTCCAGCGTATTATTGCGTTTGTGTTCCCCCTGCCTATAGCGGGAAACATAAAAAATAGTATTTATCTCTCTCTAACCAGTTCAAATGCCTCAATGGCGTGGTGCAAAGCATGTTTCAGGGCATCGACTGTTACGGTGGCACCACTGATATTATCCACCCCGTCCGGGCTGGTCAGGCCGTAGAACAAGGCCAAATACGCCGGGTCTTCCACCCGGTCTCCAATGCCCCGGGTCTCCTGGTTGGAGAGCATCCGGATACCGGCGATTCTGCCCTCCGGATCTAGGCCCACCATGACGGGGACGATACCGGCATATCCTGGTGCAAATGTTTGAAAGACATAGCCCACGCCGTTTGCGGCCCGAAATCCGTCGGTGACCCCGTGGGGAAATTCCATATCAAATGCGATAAATTCGTCGGCCTCGGGTAAGACTTCCAGCCGTGCGGCTTGGGCGCGCTCCAAATTCATCCGCTGAATTTCCGGATCGGTGATGCTGAACGTGACCGCCACTGCCCACGTGCACAGCAGACAGATGAGGCCGAGCACTAAGATCGGTACAATAAAGTCATTGCGGAACTTTTTCACAATGCAAGACCTCCTTCATTTCTTACTAATTTTAATTTTACAGGCCCAAAAGCGCCTCTGTCAATGAATAATTTCTGTCTAAAAACAATTTCGGCGAAAGGCCTTAGATTTTATGGTGAGACGGCACGTACACGACCGTTTTTCTGACATTTTCACCTAAATGGTGTTTTTTTTAACAATGCCTATGATTTAGGAAGGTAACCTGGGCACACTTGCCGGATTTCGTTTACTTTTTTATTGTTTTGTAGTAGACTGATTAAAAAGCGCACAAGAGCGGAGGAAATGGGGGCATTGCATGAAAAAGAATATCGGCGTCAATCTGTTTTTGGCCTTTGTATTCACCAGCTTTTCCCTCGCAGTGATCTATGCGGCTGTCTTTAATGTCTCTGTGTCGGAGGACTATATGCTGCTGATCTTCCAAAATAGTGCGGGGGCGGCACTGTTATTGCTCCCGATCCTGCTCAGGTGCAGAACAAAGCTTCACATCCCCGCCGGGATGCTGATCCTGTACGCCGCGTTTTTGTATTGCGCTATTTTTCTGGGGACAGTTTTTAATTTCTATTTCAGAGTACCCCATTGGGATACGATTCTGCATCTTTTCAGTGGCGTGATGTTGGGTATCATCGGGTTTTCGGTGGTCAACTTGTTCAACCGATCAGACAAGGCTCTGTTCTCATTGCAGCCCGGGTTTGCGGCGCTATTCGCCTTTTGTTTTGCCTTGGCACTGGGGGGGATCTGGGAGATATTTGAATTTTCGATGGATTATTTTGCGGGTACGAACATGCAAATGTATGCCCTGGAAGATGGAACCCCCTACATTGGCCAAGCGGCGCTCTTTGATACCATGAAAGATCTGGTCGCCGATGCAATAGGAGCCCTGGTAGTGTCGGTATTTGGATTTGTCTCGTTGAAATATAAAAAAGGCTGGTTGGAGCAGGTGCTGTTGCGGCGGGAGCAGAAGACGGATTGACCGCTACTATAAAAATAGAAAACAAATCGTTATATCCGAGGTTGTAACTATGAAATACAATATATTATTCGTCGAAGACAACCAGATAATCGCAACAGGCCTTGTCTATGCCCTGGAACAGGAGGGCTACGCCGTCACGCACTGCCAGAGCGTCATAGAGGCGTTGACTGCTATAGCTATCCACAAATTTGATCTTGCCATCCTGGATATGCAGCTCCCGGACGGGACGGGTGCCCAGGTGCAGGAGGCGATCAAGCACACAGGCACCGCCGTGATCTTTTTGACTGTTGTGGACGACGAGGGGAATATCGTCCGGGCCTTTGAGAGCGGGGCGGCGGACTATGTGACAAAGCCCTTCCGCCTGCGGGAACTCCTGGCCCGGGTGAAGCGTGTGTTGCATATGCCGGACAATGGGAATGTCCTGTTGACCCTGGGCGACGTCTTGATTGACACAGGAGCGGGCAAGGCCTATCTGAGGGACACCCTGCTGGATCTCACGGCGTTGGAATATCGGTTGCTGTTGACTTTTGCGGCTAACAGGGGCCAACTCCTCACCCGGACGCAGATATTAGAGGGCATCTGGGACTCCTCCGGTAGCTTTGTAGAAGATAACACCCTCACGGTGTATATCAAACGCCTGCGGAAAAAACTGGGCGATGCAGTACAAATTGAGACGGTACGGGGGCTTGGATATCGTGCTGATTAAAAAACAAGAAATAAAAGAGCTGTCCCAAAATGTCCGCAAAATTATTGACGGACAGGATATAGACTTGCGTGTCAACTATGAGGGGCCGTGGAATATTCTCAAAAACGACATTCACATCCTGGCCCAACTGCGAAACGAGCAGGTGGCCGTGTTGCAACACGACCGGGACGTGCTCAAAGACACCATGGCCGACATCTCTCACCAGCTCAAAACACCCCTGACCTCTATGATGATTATGGTGGATCTCCTGGAGACCGCACCACCGGAAAAACGGGCGGAGTTTATCCACACGATCAAAATGGGGCTTGCGCGGACGGATTGGCTAGTCTCCACCCTACTCAAAATGGCAAAGGTGGAGGCGGGTGCGGTATCCTTTGCCCGCGCGCCCGTCCACTCCGCCGACCTGGTGGATCTGGCGCTGGAGCCCCTGTATATTCAGTTGGAGATCAAAAATCAACGCATTACACTTTCAGGCGAGGTAGAACTCCACTGCGATAAGCGCTGGACGGCGGAGGCCCTCACGAATATACTCAAAAACGCCTCAGAGTATTCGCCGGAAGACGGGGAAATCCGGATCGACGCCGGCCGAAATCCCATCTGTACGTGGATCGCCGTCACCGACAGCGGACCGGGGCTCTCCACAGCCCAGACCGCAAAGCTGTTTCATCGATTTGAGGGGTCCCAGAGCAGCACGGGCCACGGCATCGGCCTATCCCTCGCCCGGGCGATTATGCGTGGGCAAGACGGCGATATCGAGGTGGCGGGCGGTGGTAGCGGAGCAGGCGCGACGTTTACATTGAAATTGTTTAAGTGACAAAACTGTCACGTTCAGAGATACAAATAGTCACCGGATTGTCACATTGACTTGTTAGAATAGCGGCATCAAACCGGATTTTGTGCTCCCCCGCCTCCGGCGGGGGAGCTGTAGAATCCACTAGATTGAGAGGACAAATCACATGGCTATTTTACAAGTCGAACATCTGACCAAAACATACGGCAAGGGCGACACCGTCGTCACGGCCTTGGACGATGTGTCATTTTCCGTGGAGAAAGGCGAGTTTGTCGCCATCGTCGGGGCGTCCGGTTCCGGCAAATCCACGCTGATGCACCTGATCGGCGGCGTTGACCGCCCGGATGCGGGCCGGGTCGTGGTAGAAGGCAACGAGATTTACCAGTCTAACGAGAGTGAGCTGGCCATCTTTCGCAGGCGCAACATCGGGATCGTATACCAGTTTTATAATCTGATCCCCACCCTCACGGCGGAGGAAAATATCATGCTACCGTGCCTGCTGGACAACCGAAAGGCCGATCCGGCAAAGCTCAATACGATCTTAGATACCATCGGATTGTCCGACCGGGGATTGCACTTGCCCAGTGAGCTCTCCGGCGGCCAGCAGCAGCGGGTATCCATTGGGCGGGCGTTGATTAACGACCCTGCGATTATTTTAGCCGATGAGCCCACAGGGAACCTGGACTCAAAGGCCAGCCGGGAAGTGATGGACCTGTTAAAGCTGTCCAACAAGCGCTACAACCAGACCCTGCTGGTCATCACCCATGATGAGAAGATTGCCCTGGAGGCGGATCGCATCATCACCCTCTCAGACGGAAAAATTCTCCGGGACGAGGCGGTGCGCTGATGAAATTAACTAGAAATCTGGCGAAAAGCCAGTTGAAGGCCAATCGCCGCCGCACCATTTGGACACTGCTGGGCATTGTGCTCTCTACGACCATGATAACCACCGTTTACGGCCTTGTAGCGAGCAGCTTGAGACTTGTACAAACCATATGGGAGGGATCTGCGCTCCGGGCGGAATACGAGGCCATGCTGGCGGGTTTAGGGGTAATTTTAAGCGTTGTCATCATAGTATCTTCGATTGTCGTACTGTCAAATGCGTTCCGTGTGAGCGCGAAAGAACGCACGATGCAATTTGGTATTTTGAAGAGCGTAGGGGCGACAAAAAAGCAGATTCGACAGACTGTTGTCAGTGAGAGTCTTCTCCTGGCCGCCGTGGGGATTCCCGTGGGAATTGCCCTGGGACTTCTTATTCAATTTTTCGGCGTGACGTTGATCAATCACTTCCTATTGGATCTGTTCCAATCTGCCCGGCCGGATGAAGATATGGGTGTGCGCTTTGTGCTGTCATGGCAGGCGATTTTACTCTCGATCACACTTGCCCTTGCCACAGTGCTCTTAGCGGCGTGGCTCCCGGCGAGGAAAGCGGCAAAAATCCCTGCCATTGATGCCATCCGCAGTACGGGTGAGGTGAAAGTCGGAAAAGTTCGCAGGAATTGGCTGGCGGGCAAAGTCTTCGGTGTCGAGGGGACCCTGGCCGCCAGATCACTCCGGCGGAGCCGGCGCAATTTCCGCGCAACCGTTGTGGCGCTCAGCTTCAGCGTTGCGCTGTTTATCACTCTGGGGGCCTTTGTGTCCCAGATGAACCAGTTGACTGAACTGACCTTTGTAGACGTGGACGCAAACGTGGTCATCCGGTATCACACCAATATGAGCAGCGTGGAAGACGGGGCCGGCGGCTACCAAATAGAGTATACCGCCATCAGCCCCGATCTGGCCGAGACCATCTCCCGCCGATTTGAAGCCTATACCGATACGATCCCCTTCGGCATCGGCCTTGACGGCTGGACCTATCGTGTGGAACTGCCCACAGAGATGCTCACGGCAGAGGCCTTAGAGCACCTAGGCGGGCTCGGCGGCGATATCACTGCAGACGAACAGTGGTTTGCCGTGACCTTAATGACACTTGATTCCGTCCACTACGCAATGCTTGCCGAGCAGGCGGGGGTACCATTGGGGTCAAATATTCTGATCAACCACAATCGGATGCATACCCCGGACGGGCGGCGGTGGGAGTTTGAACCCCTCCGGTTCTCCGGTCAGACCCTGGAGCTTATCCATTACGAGGGCGGGGACACTGTGCGAAAACTCCCGTTACACGCCGTAATCGGCATGGGGGAGGTGCCAAATGAGATCCTGTACGCAGGGACCCAGACCGTAACCGTCCTTGTGCCGGAACTTAATGCGATGCACTACATCTGGAATGTGACCGCCGAAGACTCCACCGCTTTTTTTGACTACGCCTGGGATGTGATGGCGGAGACAGACTTGCAAGAGGGCGGCAACTGGCATGTGTTTAACAGGCAGGACGAACAGGAGTTTATCAGCGCCCTTATCGGATTGATTACGACCTTTGTCTGGGGCTTTGTAGCACTTTTGACGTTGATCTATCTGACCAATATTATCAGTACCATATCCGCCAATGTACAGTCCCGGGCACAGGAGTTTGCCGTGTTGCAGAGCATCGGCATGACCCATAGCGGTCTCGGACGGATGCTGGGGTTAGAGAGCATTTTATCTTCCCTCAAATCTCTTTTCTTCGGGGTTCCCTTGGGGATTGCGGGTGCGTATTTTGTCCATCTCGCCATAAGAGCTGCCGCACAGTTTGCTTTTCAACTGCCTTGGGGAACGATTGCACTCAGTGTAATTGTCGTGTTTGCACTCACCTGGATCGTTATGCATCACGCTGCAACCCGGCTCCGGGGACGGAATATTGTAGACACCATCCGTGCGGGGAGCGGGATGTAGAATTCGACCTGATCTCTAGAAAACGGGCACTTCAGTTGTGAAGTGCCCGTTTTTTGCTGGAGAAAGACGGCCTACACCCGGTCAAACGCCGGGTTCACGATGTAAATATTCCGTCGATCCATCCGCTCCCAGGCCAATTCGATTTAAAAAGATGGATTATGTTAACGTTAATTTATTAAAATAATATGCTCTTTCTGGTTGACATAAACTAATTCTTATGGTATAATAAATTATGTTAACATAAAGGCCGAAAGAATAGAACCTTCTTTGTAGCCAAAAAATTCCGTTTTCACTGTGAAGAACAGTCATATGTGGGAGGTGCGCTGATTATGATTGAAGTCTTGAGACAAGAAAAAAAATACCTGATTAATCTCGAACAATATTATCATCTCTCACGCCAATTTAGCAAGCTCCTGACGGAGGACAAGCATAGTAGCGGGGACGGATATTTGGTTCGCTCTCTATACTTCGACCAACTCGACGACAATGACTTTGAGGAAAAAATAGACGGCCTTGAGGTGCGGAAAAAAATACGGCTGCGTAATTATGGCGAGAATTCCCAATCAGCGAAACTTGAAATGAAGCAAAAGCAAGGCGTGTTGCAGAAGAAGCGCTCTTTGACATTGAGCAAGGAGCAGTCACAGCGTCTGGTCAAGGGAGATTACTCTGCGCTCCTGGAATCCGACTCCAGCTTTGCCGGAGAATGTTTTGGTCTCATGCATATGCAGTGTTACCGGCCTAAAGCGGTTGTGTCGTACATGAGAAAGGGCTTTACGGCAGATGAAAATGATATAAGAATTACCTTCGACCACCATATAAAAGGGACAGAGTCTAACTTCGATATTTTTTCAAATGACTTAGTGGAGAATATGATATTTGACCCGTTTTTGGTCGTTATGGAAGTGAAGTTTAATGGCTTTTTACTCAGCTACATCAAGGATATTATTAGCGAAGTCAATGCAAGTGAGTTAGCGGTTAGTAAGTATTGCCTCGGCAGAACAGTCGGTAAAAATTATATATTTTTATAAAGAGAGGGTACACAAATGAGAAACATACTATTGGATATTTTGACACAAAGCGGCGGTTTAACCGTTCAAGACATTGCGATTCGTATGGGGGCAGCGTCACTATTAAGCGTAGTCATCTACATTTCCTATTGGTTTACCCATGCAGGCGCGTCTTACAGCAAGAAATTTAATGTTTCCCTTATTACGCTTACCATTTTATCCTGCACCGTTATCACAGTTATTGGAAATAATATCGCCTTGGCACTGGGTATGGCGGGAGCGCTTTCTATTGTACGATTCCGCACAGCGATCAAAGATTCAAGAGATACAACCTACATTTTCTGGGCGGTCATTGTAGGCTTATGTAGCGGCGTAGGCGATTTTTGGACAGCAATTATCGGCAGCGGAGTCGTGTTCATAGTAATGCTTCTAATGGGGCGAGTTCGAAACGAAAACAGGATTCTGCTTATTATTAAATCCAAAAAATCCCTGGAGAGCGAGATCGAGGGAGTTGTGTTCCAGCATTTCAATATGAAGCCTATGCTTCGTGTAAAAAATACAACACCAGACAGCGTGGAGTTTATTTTCGAAATGGGCCGGAATACGTATAACCGCACCTATAAGGGCGAAAAAAATATCACGCAGCTACTATATGAAAAAGACGGTGTGGAGTATGTAAACATCGTCACCCAAAATGACGAAATAAGCGGTTAAAAGACGAGATGTGGTGAAGCGTAATGATGAGACGTAGTACTATTTATTATATGGCCGGCCTTTTGGCAGTTGCAATGCTTATCGTGGGAGTGATGTACGTCGGCGCAAGCGATGATGTACAACGCTACCACCAGCACCTTGAGCGTCCGAGCGAAGCAGACTTGGGAGATTGTTTGGATTGCGATGACCATACGCTTTGTACGCATTTGCCCCTCATTATAATCGACACCTTCGGGCAAGAAGTGCCGGGGAGGCCCCTTGCATTCGGCACCGGCTTCTACAACGACCCCGAAACCCTGTTCGCATTTCACTACGCCCCAGACGGTGAAGCGGAGATCGAAGTTGCGGTATCTGTAATAGACAATCCGGATAGTTGGAACCATGCAGATGATATCCCTATGTATGAATCTTTGGCGATGATGCGCCTGCGCGGAAATTCGTCCCGCTTCTTTGAAAAGCCGAATTATCGCATCAACCTCATCCACCCTGACGCAGAAAACAACCCATTACCACTACTTGGAATGAATCCT
>Ga0123355_10008437_pt1 | contig 15574 bp, 14 predicted proteins | sample TergutEmb28metaG_3_FD_89872 | JGI IMG/M metagenome (GOLD analysis project Ga0123355, IMG submission 89872) | Embiratermes neotenicus P1 segment gut microbial communities from Petit-Saut dam, French Guiana - Emb289 P1 | ecosystem: Host-associated > Arthropoda: Insects > Digestive system > Gut ... | reverse complement strand
AGGTCGCGTCCGATGATCTGTTTCATGATCTCGGCCGCACCACCGGCGATACGGGTGATGCGCGCGTCTACGTAGGCACGGGCGATGGGGTACTCGACCATGTAGCCATAACCACCGAAGAACTGCAGGCATTGATCCACTGTCTTGCAGTGCAGGTCGGTGGCCAGCAGTTTGACCTTGGCCGCATCGACCGAGGTCAACTGCCCGCCCAGGAAGAGCTCGATGCAACGGTCCACAAAGCATCTGAGACCGGTTGTCTCGGCGGCCAGGCCTGCCAGAACGAACTGCGTGTTCTGGAAGTCGCCGATCGTCCTGCCAAAGGCAGCACGCTGGCTCGTGTAGTCCACGGTCCACCCGAGCGCGGTTTCTGCCACGACGGAGCTGCGGACCGCCTGGGTGAGCCGTTCCTGCGCCAGCTTCGACATCATGATGGCAAATCCGCCGTTCTCGGCCCCCAGCCGATTGCTGACGGGCACGTGCACAGCGTCGAAGGTCAGCTCGGAGGTGTCCTGCGCCTTCAAGCCGATTTTCTCCAGTTTTCTGCCACGGATGAAACCCGTGCGCTCCGTCTCCACCAGGATGAGACTGATGCCTTTCGCGCCAGCATGCGGATCGGTCTTGCAGGCAACGACGACGACATCCGCCAGGTGGCCGTTGGATATGTACACCTTCTGGCCGTCGATAACGTAGTCATCACCCTCGCGACGCGCTCGCGTGCGGATTGATTTGGCATCGCTACCGGCACCCGGTTCGGTGATTGCCAGCGCGCCGATCGCGGTGCCAGCCACCATGCGCGGCAACCACTTGCGCTTGACCGCTTCGGTAGCCCCATCGAGAACATAGGGCGCCACCATCTCCGAGTGGATCATGAAGCCGGGTCCCGTGATGCCAGCGCGTGCCAGCTCTTCGATCACGATCACATTGTAGAGCCAGTCGGCACCCGTGCCACCGTATTCTTCCGGAATGCAGCAACACAGCATGCCGGCCTCCCCGGCCTTGGCCCACACCTCACGCGGTACCTGACCGTGCTTCTCCCACTCCGCGTGGTAGGGCACCAGCTCGCGGGCCACAAAGCGACGCACGGTTTCGCGGAAGATATCGTGGTCCTGGGAGAACAACGCGCGCTCGATCATTGCTGCCGCCTCTGCGGTGCCACGGTGACGGGCGTCGCCTTCCAGAAGTAGCGCTTATAATCGCGCAGCTTGTCGTGATCCTTGATGCGATAGACCATCTTCAGCGGCAGGCCGGACTCCAGTCCGTTTGGCCCCACATCGACAATCTCCATCAGAACCCGCGCGCCATTGGCGAACTGCACGAAGCCAACATACAGCGGCGGCGCGGCGTGGTAAGAGAGCCAGTCTGCCGTGAACGTGAACACCCTGGCGGGCTCATCGACGAGGCTGACATTGGTGAAACCGCTGGCGGGGGCGTTGCACGTCGGGTTGACGCAATAGCTCAGTTGCGGGAATTGAATCGTGCCGCACTTACCGCACTTGCCGGCGTTGAAGGCGCCGAGCTGAGGCAGCGAGCGGTATTGCTCGGTCAATGCGGTCTTGACCTCTTTCTCCGCACGCATGCCCCATTCGAGCTCGATGCTGCCCTGGAACGAGAGCATCCGCAGATAGGACGAATCGTCGATGCGGTCGTCCACTGCCTTCGTGAATCCGATCCGGGCACGGCGCTCGGCCAGTAACGGCGTGGTCCTCAACACCAGCGCGTCAACACCCTGACCGAAGGCCAGCAACAGCACGACCTGCTCCGGCTCGGCCCGCTCCAGTACCTCGGCAAGGGATAGGAAGGGAGCTGCAGCACCGGCAAAGCCTGTTGTCTCCGACTGACTCGGGGCGCAAGCCTGCGGTGATACCCCCAGCCGCTTGGCAACAGCTGCGGCGACCCCGACCTGCGGCGCGGGCATGATGAAATGGGCGACTGCGGCGGGCTCGACGCCGGCAGCCTGCAGCGCAGCTGCGGCGCACTCGGGAACCAGGCGCAGGTAGCCTTGATCGCGGATCCAGCGCTCTTCCCAGCTGTAGTCGAACTGCTCATTTGAGGCGCGAAAGCTGTCGGGAAAGAAATCCGACCGGCTCTCTGAGGCCAGACACACGGCGATGACGTCCTGCCTGCCGATACGCACGGCCGCGGCACCGGCGCCGAACGCGAGCTCCTGGGAACTGGCAGGCTTTCCGGCAGGGGCGTCGCTGGCGACGACAATCGCCGCGTCCTGCGATTTCAAGGCGGTGATCAGCGCCGATGTCGCGCAGCGGCGCGACCCGGCAATATCGATTGCCGTGATCCGCCTCGGCAGCCGCAGCGCATCGGTGACGATCGCCGAATTCTGCAAGTCCGCGAACGGCAAGGTGGTCGAGGCCAGATAGAACGCGTGCACCGCCTCCGGATTTGCGGCCACGCGGCGCGAAGCCTCCACGGCCATGGTGATCGCATCCTCATCCCAGGAGGGAAAGGACCGAAAGCCCTGCGGCGCGCCGGCCCGCGGAGACATCCACGCATGGGCCCTGGCTATGGCCGCACGCTCCATACGCATCCGCGGTATGTAGACGCCAACCGAGACGATTCCCGTCATAGCCTCGACCCCATTTTGGTATGCAGTCTGCAGCGCGGCCGCCTAGGAGGGCGCGAGCTCCGCGCGGCCGTTGTTGAGCACGACCACTGCGCGCTCGGCAATCAGGCTGCGGAAGCTGATGATCGGGCCGTCCCGCCAGATCTCTGTAGTCAGCGTCTCACCTGGATAGACCGGCGACGAAAAGCGTGCTTGCACCGAGCGCAACCGTCGCGGTTGCTGCTCGCAGCAGGACCGCAGTATCGCCCGCGTCGCCATCCCGAGAGTGCATTGTCCGTGCAGTATCGGCCGATCAAAGCCCGCCTTGCGTGCCATGGCCGGATCTGCATGTATGGGGTTGTAGTCCCCCGACAGGCGGTAGATGAGCGCTGCCTGCGGTATCGATGTCAGCACACACTTGTTGTCGGGTGGTCGCTCTGGCAGCGCATGCGGGGTCGGAGCCTCAGCGCGAGTGCCGCCGCAACCGCCGTCGCCACGCAACACATAACTCGAAGTCACGACGCTCACGAGCTCGCCGGTCTCCTTGTCGCTGAGCCGGTTCTCGGCGAGCAGCAAGGCATTCTTGCCTGCGCCCTTGTCAATGACGTCCGTGACTCGATACGCGCCAGTGTAGGTGCGCTCGGGCTCGAGCGGCTTCAGGATGCGGAAGCTCTGCTCGCCGTGCAGCAGCTTCACCCAGTCCACCCCCAGCTCGGGGTCCTTCACCCAGCCGCCCGGGTGACAGATCACGTTGACCATGGACGGAAAGACGCGCAGGCCCTGTTCGTAGGTGAACTGCAGATCGCTCCCATCGAGCGGATCGGCACTCACGCCGATGCCGAGGGCATACAACATACAGTCGCGCCGCGTGGTGCGGAACTCCAGGGCGGGAAACCTCCGCGCCATTACTTTGTCGACATTCACGATTCACCCGCTGAAGCGTAAGCCATACTCAGCGTGCTGCGTCATCGTTGCAGCTCATGAATAAACGATTATATAGGCAAATGGTAGACACGTATACGATTCGCTGTATTCCTGAAGCCACGGGCACTTCCCGTCCCTGAACCGGCGGCGCGGCCCGGCAGCAGACTCCGGGTGTGAGTCGCGCGTGTACAGTCGCAATCTTGCCGGGAGGCGACGTGCGGCGGCATCCACCGGACCCGGCCCCAGGTCTGTGTTCGCCGCAGTCAGTTCGCCGTACCCAACAGCCCGAAAACGGCTACGGCGGAAATCCCAAGGTACGGCACGCCACCCAGATTGTGGGTGAGCCCGGTCGACGGCGAGCTCAACTGACGCTTGCCGGCGCGTCCCAGAAGCTGGGTGTAGACCTCGTAGGCCATGCGCAACCCCGAGGCACCGATCGGGTGTCCGAAGCACTTGAGCCCGCCGTCCACCTGGCACGGAACACCGTTGCCGGCGCGATCGTAGAAGCCATCGAGGATGTCGCGCGGCGCGTTGCCCGGCTCCGAGATGAACAAGTCCTCCATGGTTACCAGCTCGGTGATGGAGAAACAGTCGTGCACCTCGATCAGGTCGAGCTGTTCGCGCGGCTTGCTGATACCGGCCTCCCGGTAGGCACGTGTGGCGGCATTGCGCGTGTTCCTTACGTGACTGCCATCCCACTGGGACATGGTCGCCTCAGTGCCGCTCGAGATGGACAATTGCACGGACTTGATCGTGACCAGGTCCTTCTTGCCCAGACTGCGCGCAATCTCCGGAGTAGTCACGATGGCCGCGGCGGCGCCGTCGCTGACACCACAGCAGTCAAACAAACCCAAGGGATCAGCGATCATCGGCGCGTTCAGAATCGTCTCGATCGAGACTGCCTTGCGCAGGTGCGCCTTTTCGCTGTCCACACCGTTCTGATGACTCTTCCACGAGACGTGCGCCATGGCCCGCTTCAGATCCTGGGCACTGAGACCGTACTTTGCCTTGTAGCCTTCCGCCAACTGAGCGAATCCAGCAGGTGCAGATCCCATCGGCATCCACAGATCGTTGAACGTGCCCTTGTACGGCGGGGGCAGCCCGCCGTAGCCGGTGTCCTTCAGCTTCTCGGCGCCGACCGCCAGCGCGATATCCACCGCGCCTGAAGCCACCGCGTAAGCGGCGCCCCGCAGCGCCTCGGTGCCGGTCGCACACATATTCTCCACGCGCGACACCGGGATCCCGTCGAGGCGCAGCGCCGTCGCGGCGGGAATGGCCGAATTGCCGACGTTGACACGATCCATGCAGGAGCCGAACCACGCCGCCTCAATCTGCCGACGCTCGATGTCGGCATCCTTGATGGCTTCGTCGAACGCCTCGGCCAGCAATTCGCCGGTGCCGACATCCCAGCGCTCGCCAAAGCGGCTGCAGCCCATGCCGATGATCGCAACCTTATCCTTGATTCCACCAGCCATGACCCACCTCGACCCGGCCAGATTGATGCCCTGCTCCAGGCGTACGCCGGATGTTTCAGCGGAAATCGGCAACGCAACCGCATGAAGGACATCGGGCCCATGATTCCGCGCGCGGCGACCAACGCGCAGGCTCGTTTGCTACGATACAGTATGCACGCTATCTATTATACCCGTGCAAGCTGTTCGGCACCACCGCGTGAGCGGCCGCGCTCGACTACCGCAAAGCCCACGTTGACCGTCAAGGCCCCACCGCGCTCACAGGCCGTGATACTGGCCCTTGCGGCGTGCCTTGGCCGCGGCGACGGCCTCGAGCAGATCCTGTGTCTCGAGGCAGCGCACCTCCTGCGCGAGCGAGACCTCGAATGCCGCCATGCCAAAGTCCTGCATCAGGCGGCCGAAGGCCCGTTTGGTCCCCTGCACGGCGACGGGCGGAAGCGAGGCGATTTTTGCGGCGATGCGCCGGGCTTCGTCGCGAACCTTTGCGGGATCATCCACCAAGTCGGTCACCAGTCCCCATGCGTGAGCGTCACGGCCTGTCAGCGGTTCCCCGGTCAGAAGATGGCGTTTCGCCCGCATGAGGCCCACCGATGCACTCCAGCTCGCCACCCCGCCGTCACCGGCGCACAGCCCGACGACGACGTGCGGGTCAGCCAAGCGCACAGTGGGCGTGGTCACCACGATGTCTGATGCCGTCACGATGGTCGCCCCGATGCCCATCGCATCTCCATGCACCGCGGCCACCATGGGGACCGGTGTGGATACCACCGCCGCAAACAGTCGCAGCGACGTTTCGTAGACGCTCCGACGGCTCTCCCGATTCGAGGCCAGCGCCTCGATGTACGCAAAGTCGCCACCCGCAGAGAAGACCCTGCCAGCTGCCGACAGCAGAACCACCCGTACCTCGGGGCGCTTGCTGACATCGAGCAGCGCCTCTGTGAATTCGACGTGCATGCGAGCGTCGAAGACATTGAGCTGCGCGGGGGTATTGAGACGCAACTCGGCTATGCCATCCGCTACGGTGACCTCAACGGCAGTATCGGTCATTTGCGCGCTCCAGCCAGCGACCGTGGCAGGAACGGCCCGTCGCTCCCCCGGGTCTGCAAACCTCCCAAGCGACATCCTGGTCGCCCCGTCCTCGAGGTCGACTCGACGACCCCGGCCCGCTCGGCTACCCCGTCGGTCATGACAGCCTCCACGCGCCTGGCGCGCAAAAATTGGTGATACAGTTTATAATATCGAATCTGTACTGTCCGCACCGGGAACCAGGCGACGTCACATGAAGCCCAAAGCCGTAAAAAACGCCAAGCCTGAACATGCGACCTCGGATCAGGACACCGAGCTGTTCCGCCTCGGCTTCCTCGTCCATGACGTGTCGCGCATGCGCCGTCGCCTCTTTGACCTGGAAGCGAAGGCACTCGGCATCACCCGCTCGCAGTGGTGGGTGTTGGGCAATCTGTCCCGACATCACAAGGACGGTATCATGCAAACCGAGCTCGCCTCGCTGCTCGATGTAGGCAAGGTTACGATCGGCGGCATCGTCGACCGTCTCGAAGCGGCTGGTTATGTGGTCCGCAAGCCCGACGCCACCGACCGCCGTGCCAAACATGTCCATATCACACCCGTGGGGCGCAACGTCCTGCAGCAATTGACCGCTGTCGGACGGGTCTTCAACCAGAAGGTATGCAAAGGCATCTCGGATCGCGACGTCAAGCTCGCCGAGAAAGTCCTTACCACCATGAAAAGCAACATCAAGCAGTTGAGCGGACCTGACGTCGAGGTGCCCGAGGAGGACAACGAGTGAGCAGCCTGCCCGAGGCTGCCGGCGCTCATTAAACCCTCAAACCCTCCCGATTCGATCGCTGCAGCGCCAGCGGGTCTGCCGCAGCAACTGCACGCTCCTGGGCGGCCATGCGGCGCACTACGACCGCCAGCACCGCAGCGCCGGCTGTACAGACTGCATAGAATGCCACGAACAAGGCCGAAGCGAACGGCGGCCCGAACCATAGCGTGCAGGCCAGGAACCAGCTGGCCACCATCACCGTGTACGCCAGCCAGATCAGAGGATTGGTGCCTCTGGTAGAGCGCCGTCGAATCAGCTGCGCCGCGTAAAACGGCGGACCTGCCATATTGGCGAGATGGAAATACAGGATGAACAGCGGATCATCGAGCTGGGCGCGCAGAAATGCCCACGTCACCGCGGCCACGATGACGCCCGCGACGATCAACGCTGCAAACTGTGTCTGACTCCACGATGGCAGCAATTCGCCGCGGCCGAAGCGCAGAATCATGTAGAGGAACAACAACTCGAACAGTACCGTAATGCATAGCGCGCCCCAGAATAACTTGAGGTACCAGTGGTTATAGACGTGGAAGCACACGTCATAACTCAATACGATCGACGCATCGCCCACCAGCCAGAACAGCGTGCAGAAAACGGGTACCGGAAACGCCCGGTCGCGAAAACCCTGCCTGACCGCGGCAATGAAATACGTGTAGTTGGCAAGCATGGCGAGGCTGCACAGCGCGATGATGTTCCACTTGTGCTGATCGAGCGACGCCAATACCTGCTGCGGATCGTACATCGGCCACACCCCACGGATCGTTGCCGCCACTGTCAACAGACCCCCGGAGGGGGCTGCCTCGAACAGGCTCCGCTAGCGAGGACATCTGTCGGCGTTACTCGAGCGTGGTCCGCTGCGGCTCCTCGCGAGCCGTGGGCGGACTTTCGAGCATGCGCTCCTTGAGACGTGCGAGCGTATCGACATCCACACCACTCCAGCTGAGCAGTCCATCCATCGTGCCAAAGCGCGCCTCGACGGACTCGAACATCGCGGTGAGGAATTCCCCGGACACGGAATTGATGACGTCCAGCCCGCCCTGATCAACGACTACGCCCATTCCCTGGTTAATCACGCGCTCGATGGGTTCTCTCAGGGCCTCGCGATCGAGCCGCTCTGCGCTCAACAGATAGTCGGCGAAAATAGCGTCCTTCGTCATCCCGAGAGCGTATTGGACGCAGGCGCAGACGACACCCGTACGGTCCTTGCCTGCCGTGCAATGGACCAAGACTGGGCCATCGCCAAGAGCGAGTCGCGTCATCAGCGCGCGGATGACGTTAGCACACTGCGTCGGCAGCATCCGATAAGTCTCGAGCATCATCCGCCGGGCACCGCCTGCTCCCGGGTCTTCGGCAAGCAGGTCGCGAAGTCTGCGCGCGTGCGATGCCACCCCCATGGCCACGTCCTCACTCCAGCGCTCCACCGAGTCGTCCCGCGGCCAGCGTCCAGGTCTGTCGAGCCGCTCGGCGGGACTGCGAAGATCGAACAATTCCCGCAAGCCGAGGCCCTCGAGGATCGCGACGTCCTGCTCGGTCAGGCGCGACAACTCCCCGGAGCGGAATAGCCTGTGGCGGCGTACGCGCCGGCCATCCGGGACGCGGTAACCACCTGCGTCACGGAAGTTACGGGCGCCCGCAAGACGCGGCCCGGCGCGCATCGCTTCACAAGCCTGGGCCGACTGGGTCGCATCCATGCTGAGAGCCTCCTAAATCCCGACGCGCACGATGTGCAGGGTGGAGTAGGTGTCCATGAGGTCACCGTGTCCCGTGCGCTGTGCACAGGTGAGCCTCATGAAGTGCATATATGTGAGGAGATTTCCCCAATAGAGCTTGGGGATCACTGAAATGGTTTCGCCACGGATGCGATGACGCTCGCCGCGCTCATCCTCCAGCTCGAGCTCTATTTCCCTCGTCTGCAGGCGACTTTCGGCATCCGGGCGCGTGCGCACGCTCATGCGGATGATCGGGCGCGGTACACCATCAACCGCAATCCACCCGCTCCGGAAGTTCACGCTTGGGGTTGGTCCGCCGGATTCCCACTTGTTCTCCGCGTTCAGGCGCTGCGTGTTCTCAGCGTTCAGGCGCTGCGCTTGGGTAGTCTCCCCGTGCGCCGAATCTCCCCCGGCCCACGCCTCCCCGAACTCCCGCACTCCGAGCAGCCCCGTATCGAGCCACGCGACTACGAAGGCGCAGTCATCGCCGAACCAACCGGTCATCCAGCGGTACGGCGGCATGCGCTCGGGTGCCTCCGGGCGTCGGTAGCTCCAGGAGCGATCACGCATGTAGAAGCCGTCGATCACATGAGCGCGACCGTCGAGCCGGAGCTGACCACTGGTGCGCATCAGCTGCGTAAAATGCTTGCCACCCGGGCGTCCGACTGGCGGCAGCGCGGCGCGACACTCGAGACGCAGCGCGAACTGCCGCTGCGAATCAGCGCACTCGATACGAATCTGCCGCAGCGGCTCGAGTACGGTGAACCGCACCGTGCAGCTCCCCAGGTTTGCCCGCCAATCCCTGTTGTCGGTGACCGCCGGCAGGTAGAGATGCTCGTTGAAGTAGTCCGCCGCAAGCTGGTGGGGCAGAACGCGTGCGCCGCGATGGACGAATACGTGAATCGACATCGTGTGGAGCACCGGGTGCCACAAGACATAGATATTCGAATTGATGTTCTCAGCGGGAATATTGAACCCGTACAGATTCGTCTCGACATGATCAAACGGTGCATCGGCAGGGACGGCGTGAAGGTACTCGTCCTGCGGCAGAACCTGCGCGAACGGAATGACGGCACCGCGGTAGCTGCTTTCCATCCACATGTGTGTGCTCCACCACTTCAGGAGGTCGGAAAACGCTCTCCCAGAAAGCGGATATAGCCCTCGAACGAAGTTGCAATCCCCTCTGGCGTGAGTGCGTAACGCTCCAACGAGTACTCGTGCCGGCCGTGCTTGTGCTGGGGGTTGGACGCGTTCCATGCAAGCACACGCCGTTCCGCAGCGGCCGAGAAGTCCATGGACGCGAAGCCGTAAATCCGCCCGATCGCGCAGCTGACGTCCCGATTGAGTTCCGCGAAGTCGATATCGAGGAAAGTCGCGCTCGGAGCGGTCGCACGAAACGCCCGGTGAGCATTGATCGCCGCGGACTGCCCGGCGACGAAATACGCGGCATCCGGGCGACTCGCGGTAAAAGGCTTGTAGAAGCACTCGAGCAGGCGCAATCCAGACGGAATCGTCACCTGCGGATGGCGATGAGTCATGACGAGGCGGGCGTCGGGGAAAGTTCGCAGCAGCAGCGGCTCGAGCCCCGAATACAGCGGGCTCTTCAGGATCCAGCGTCGGGTGCGCAGCGCCAGACCCTGCCATTGCAGGTACTTCAGAGTGTCGCGCAGCCACTCAAACTGTGTGGCCATGTCCTGGGTGCCGAGCCAGTCGAGATAGCCGTTGAGCGGAGCCCAGCCCATGAATGTCGGTGTGCGCAGGCTGTGCTCGAGTATGAAGCTCTCCTCCTCGGGCTCATGCGTCTCGAAGTGATGCCCATAGCGAGTTTCGGGAGAAGCGGCATCGAACCAGCGGGCGAAGGTATCGGTGTCGGCGATACGCGCGTCGGTCGATTCGGAGCGATCACCCGAGATCAGAGCCGGATTCAGCACCTGCCAGTAGGGCAGCCAGTTGAAGTCCCCCGAGGCCGCGAGCAGCTTCTGCGTCTTGGTGGACCCCGTGCGCGCCATGCCACAGATGAACACAGGCGCCAGGACCCGCTCCGCGGCAATGTCGGGATGTGCTGCAAAATCGCGTCGCATCCGCAACCGGTTGCTCAGAATGCGCCCCAGGCGCGCATGCATCGCGGCGGCCCCCGCGGCGTGCAAAGCGCCATCCTGGTTGAGGGACTTCACCAGCACCGTTAGTGGCTGCACCGCTTCCCTGTCGATGAGCCCAATACCTGTTCGTGCCCGCGCCTCGGCGAGCAGCGCCTCGGCGGGCGGAAGCCGATGGGTTGGGTCGGCCCTATCGCTCATATACGTGTCGGGAACAAGGGCCCAAGCTCGGAGACGAGTCGGATGCCGGGGCTGGCCGCCATGACGTCGGGCACCCGGTTCACAAGACAGGCGGCGGAGGTGTGAACCGGCTGAGTGCGGTCGACGCGCACGGCGGACGCCGGCGCGCCCTCGACTGACCAGTGCATGTGCTCGCTTTCACCTTGGGGAAGGATCCGCAACTCGGAATGCGCCGTCGCGGTCACACCCTCGCTGGTCTCGACCGTCGAAACGATGCGCGTCCCCAGACAAATTCCGGGCTCGAGATCGCGGCCGAGCAGGCGACAGAAAACCGGCTCCGCCGCCAGTACCGGCTCACGCTGCTCGGTGACGCGCGTGACGTGAAAGCCAAGTGCATGCAGTACGTGATGAGGAACCAGTTTGTAGAGGTTGCCGATTGCGGCCGGACTGCGCTGCGCGAATTCGCTCTGCGTAAGCGAGACGCCACACACGCGCATCAGCTGCACCGTCGCGGACTCCGCATCGGTGAGGGCGCGGTGAAACATCGAGCGGATGCGTGTCGACGGGCCGGCAACGAGTATGCCAGACCAGATACGCGAGAAATCCCAGATTCCCGTCCCCGTGAAGGTCGCGTCATTGCGCCGAGCGAGCTCGTCGATCTGCCCGGCAAGCTCCGGGTCGGCTCCCCACGGGAAATAGGCTTCGGCGCCGTGGCAGATGACATCGATGCCCGCACCAAGCAGCCGCTGATACGCCGGCAGATTCTGATTCAGGCGATCGGTGATCGCGACGATCGCGACGTCGGCGCCGAACCGGCGGTAGTCAGCTTCCTCGCAATCCTCGACTGGCACGCCAAGATCATCGCCGAGACCGGCCAGTCGGCCGAGGTCCTGGCCCGGCTTTGCGCCCTTGCGATTCACCGCGCCGACGATCGTCCAGCCCTTGGCGAGCGCGATGCGCGCCGCCTCCAGGCCGTATTGACCAGTGCCATAAATGAGCAGCCGGGGCTTTGAGCTCACCTGATCCCCTTTCGTGCCAGCAAACAATCTCGGCCCCCACCTACGGGCGCGCGAACAGCCTTCAGAACGCGCGACAGGCCGGGTTTGGGCTACCGGAAGCTTCCGAGGGTATCGACGTCCTCCATCGTACGCGCGATGCGGCGAATGAACTCGAGGGTGATGTCCCGGGGTTGCATATCGGGAATATCCGGGGTGGGTGTGAGCGTGATCGTCCACCAGGTCAGCACGGTCATGAGCTGTTGCCGGTAATGCATCCAGGCTTCATCAAAGCCGACCGCCGGCCCACCCGCCGCCTGCAATCGATCCAGGTAAAAGGCGAGCAGCTCACGCTCCCAGGCACGCCGATCATCCGTGCTCAGCGCAGTCGCTATGGCATAAGCGACGTCCCTGCCCCAATGACCTCGACTCGCGCATTGCCAGTCTCCGAGACCCATCTCGCCGTTACCCGCGACATACCAGTTCTTGAGATGAACGTCGCCATGGGCGAGCGTGAGCGGCAGATGGTTGTGCAGTTCGACCGACTGTAGCGTGGCCGGCCAGATCTCCTCGAAACGGCGGTAGAGACTCGGAGGGATGACCTCTTCTGCCGACAGGAAGCCCTTGTTCGACCCGTCCTTGATGCCGAAGCCGAGTGTACGTTCGAAGAATTCCGGCCAGGTCCCGATGCGGTCGAGCTCGGCTTTCGCCCGGGAATCGCTGTAACAGGTGCCGTGCGCCCGTGCGAGCAGACTCATTTGACTCTCTGCCCGCGCGCGCGTCATGCGCGTCTGGTGCGAACAGAACTCGGTCACTTCGTCGGTGATATCTCCCAGAACGATGAGTGAATTGAAGGTCTCGGGGTCGAAACGCGAGTAGTAGGCTCGCGGGGCCTCGATATCCAGGAGCGGGCGGATCGAAGCGTAAAACGTCGTCTCCACGTACGCGCCGCTCGAGATCCCGAGCACCATGCGATTCGCCAGATCCTGGCTTGCCTTGCAGAACAGTGCCGTGGGCAGCCCCGCCTCGCGACCGGGCTGGTTGTACTCCACGAAGATCCTGCGTCGATTTGAGGAGCCGCTGTCCGGTGGTCCCAGCCGATGGCCGAGCGCCCGTGCGCCTGGCACCTGCCGGCACAGCACGTCCGTCAGCCACTCAGCAGAGATGTCCTCGTAACAGACGGGCAACTCCGCCGCGGTGCGCACTGCCTGCCCCTTGCGACGCTGATCCCGCTCGTAGGCGGTCCTGATCTTCGCAACTACTTCAGACATCGGACCCCCTGGTGCCAGTGATCATCGGCGCGGGCCCCGCCCCTCGAAGGCCGGATGAATCAACTCGCCCTCGCGCCGCAGCTCCTGTGCAAGATAGCCACGAATCGCAGTGCGCAACTCCCGGTACTGCGCCGAGCGCGCTGCCTCGCCACCCATTTGCTGAACGTGGCACAGACCCTCGAGCAGCGCGCGACGCGCCCGGGCGGCACGCTCCCCCATTGCCTGCAGCGTGAGGTAGCTGCCGGGCACTGCGGCGATCTCGGTACGTGCCGCATCGATCTCAGCCTCCACCGGTTCGGGAAGCGGCGCCCCCGACCCGGCGCAGAACCCGCTCAGCTGCGCGAGCAGCGGGCCGATCGCCGCAATGTCATCTGCCAGAGCCTGCCCCTCGCGCTCGATGCGCAACCGCACGTGTCTCAGCAGGTGTGACATCGTCGCCGCCGCACTCTTCTCTGCCGTTCCCCGCAGGGCCGGCTTGATGACACTCTCGAGCGTCTCCTCGATGCAGCGCAGCTCGTCAGCGGCAGAAGGAACGATCATGCCGCTGCCTCCGTGTCCTCCACGGTCAGATTGAGCTCGCCGAAACGCTCCGCGCTACACGGCTCCACGAGCCCCATTGCCGAGGCGACGACGTGCCGCGCCATGTGCAGAACCTCCGTGCCCGTCCATGCCTGCCGCACGGTGCCGCCCGGCCGACGCACCGCCGCTCCGGAGTTGTGAGACAGCACGATGAGCCGCACGCAGCGGATCACCTGATAGTAGCCCACGGCCTCGGCCGTGACGGCGATGCCGCTTACGCTGCGGTAGTAGTCGAGTGCCTGCGGCAGGCCCCAGAGCGCGATGCCGTCGCGTTTGATGGGCTGCAGAAACCCCTGCATGAAGGCGAAGTCCGCGGCCGGATCGCCGATGGAGACCTCCTCCCAGTCGCTCATCGCGACGATCCTGCCGCTGCGAAATACTTCCTCGCCGTATCCGTTCGTGCCTTTGCACAGACACAGCCGGGGTGCGACCGGCGCGTGCTGGTGCAACCACTCGCATGCCTCCAGGGCGAGCGGCATCGGCTCCTCGCTCACGGTCGCAAGCTGTCGCGCGAGGATTCTGACGTAGTTGTGTGCGGCATCGGCCTCACTGGCCGGCGCCGGCAGTCGTGCGGCGAAGCCGAGTGATTGCCAGTCGACCTGATGAACAATGGCAAGCTTGCGCAAATGCTCGCGGGCGAGCTCGATGCGCAGCGGGTCATAGCGCGGATCCGGATCGGAGAAATGACTGACCCGCCAATCACCCTCGATTCGCTCGCGGATGTAGAACGGTCGCCCGACCCACCGCGGCTCGTCCTCCCACCAGAGCACGCGCGCAACGGGTACGTCAGAACGAGCCAGACGCTCGTAGACGAAATATTCCTGCTCGAGCGGGGTCGGGTCGATGCTGCCGCTCGGGTGATCGATGCGCAGCGTGAGATCCCTCACCGCACCGCTATCGTCCTCGCGTGCCGTGACGAACCACGTCTGCCGCGAGGTGCCCCGCGGGAAGCTGACGAGGTCGGTCACGGCAACCCGCCGGGCAAGCCGCTCGGACAGGTAGCCCGCGAGTGTCTCTCTGTCGAGCGGCATCGCTGTCACTTCATCATGCTGATCGTCAGCGCCCCGTCGACGAAGATCTCGGCGCCGGTCATGAATGATGCGGAGTCGCTGGCGAGGAAGGCTACGACCTCGCCGATCTCGGCAGGTTCGCCCATACGCCCCAGGGGAATCGCACCGATCAGCTGCCGCACCTGAGGGATGTCCGTGGCCTTCGCGGCGCCTCCCGTGAGCATGTCGGTCGCAATCGGACCCGGATGCACGGAGTTCACCCGGATCCCGTAGCGCTCGGTGGCGCAGTGCACAGCGGCGACCTTCGTGAGGTTGGCGACTGCGGCCTTGGTCGGGCTGTACGCCGCCGTCAGCGGCACGACGTTTTGCGTCGCATTCGAGGCGATATTGACGATGGCTCCCTTGCCCGTGCGCTTCATCTGTGCGATCGCCCGCTGCATACCGAGAAAGCAGCCGATGAGATTCACGTCGATGACGCGCTGGAACTCCTCGACTGTCACGTCCTCGATGGTCTTCGGCAGGTTGATCCCGGCATTGTTCACCAGGATATCGAGACGGCCGAACTGCCCCAGTGTGTATTGCACGACGTCGTCCCAGCCTGCCGGCTCGCTCACGTCGTGGCGTCTGAATACCGCGCGATGCCCCGTAGCGCGCAGACACGCCGCCGTGCGCTCGCCGAGCTCGCTGAGAATGTCGGTCAGTACTATCGCAGCACCGCGGCGCGCCAGCGCGTCCGCGCAGGCAGCGCCGATCCCGCGCGCGCCCCCCGTGACGATGGCGACTCTGTCGCTCAATTCCACTACGAGTGCCTCTGGCTCACCATAAGCTTGGGATATCGTACGCTAGCACACGAGGACTTGCCAACGCGACAGCCTCTACCCCGCACGCTCGCGGTCGGTCGGTGCGTTGTGCACGACGATGCCGGCATCGCTCCCGTT
>Ga0123355_10008436_pt1 | contig 15575 bp, 6 predicted proteins | sample TergutEmb28metaG_3_FD_89872 | JGI IMG/M metagenome (GOLD analysis project Ga0123355, IMG submission 89872) | Embiratermes neotenicus P1 segment gut microbial communities from Petit-Saut dam, French Guiana - Emb289 P1 | ecosystem: Host-associated > Arthropoda: Insects > Digestive system > Gut ... | reverse complement strand
ACACACACACACACACCCACACACACACACACCCACACACACACACACACCCACACATACACACACACACCCACACACACACACACACACACACCCACATACACACACACCTTTTTCATGGCAACAGTGTTTAAGCGAACGAACTTGAAGGTTGCGTTTTTTACTTACATGTCTGCCTTATTAGGGAATTTAAACCTGTGGGTGTATCTGAAGCAGCTGCAAGTGCTTGTACTGCCTTTGTCTCCATAACGAAGGGCTTTTCAGTTGTCCTGCCGATGTTGTCTTGAATATTCTACCAGCTAGACGATTACGGTTTCGAATCTCGACAAGCGTATATTTTTTCTTCTCCTAAATGCCCAGACCGGTTATGTCGACCAGACAGTCGCCTGTTCAGTTCGTACTAAGGAGTCCTTCATTGGGATAAAGCGGCTGGGGCGTCGAACCGAACACTTACCTTGTTCCGTTAGTGAGTTTCACAGTGAATGGACCTGTAATCCCACTCCCTTGTATGCCTTATGTCGTTCATAAGGAATTTGTCTTCAAAAACAATTGATTGAGGTTGAGCTTTGAAGCACTTCTTGAATTGTGAGTGGAGATTTCTGCATTCTGTTGCTAGAAACATGCATTGAGAGCTGTATGGAGCAACACTGTTTGTTCACCGCAATTTGTGGCGTTATATCAACAGTGATGATAAATCGAAATATTGTGCAATAGGGAACTGTTGTTTACAGACTTCCATGGGCGGTATGTGAGGGTGGCGCTATATCGGGGTTTGACTTTATTTTCGCTCGATTTTAAAAGGGCATATTTTTCGATAAATAAAACCAGCACAAACACGCTGCGGACCGAGTTATGTACATAAATCGTTTGCTCGTCGCCTTTCTGTTGTTTTGACTATCGCACTGCCCGATAGCTTACTGCAGCGGCTGGTAAAGGCGACTGTTGCTCAAATGCTGTTTTGTGCAAACGGCCAGAGTAAGGGACAAACACTGTTAGGCGTGAATTGATGAAAGGTAGAAGTGTGAGCAGATTATTCTGTCTGTACATAAATCAAGTGTCTCAATTTTTAATAATAATGACATCAAATATCTTGTAAGACGTCATAATGTAAGTTAGATGTGTAAATTATAGTGCTAGTGTATATAAACGTAAAGAAACCCCAGTTCAAACCTGAAAAGTTCTTGAGGTTTCCAGGAGACTGAGGTTTATTGATATCGAGACAGTCGGCAGGTGAAGGTGGTAAGATTGTCAGCCGTCAACGGCCATCTTTACCTCCCAGGAAATACTCTAGGCACTCATTTTTGTTAGAGGCTAATTCGACTCCAGGACCATAATGCAGCTGCAAGAATTATGCCGATGAAAATTTCCGTTAACACTACTGGGAATGGAATCCGTGGCTTTCCGGTTTGTGACGCAGTGCCTCAACCAATTGTGTCTTGTAATACTCCTTAATGTAAGTTAGATGCATTAAATGTAGTGATATTACATATCACATAAGACATCTTGACGGAAGTTAGATGTATCAGCTGTAATAGTATTTGATATCTCGTAAAACAGTTGAACGTACCGTAGGTGGAGGTGTCAGGTGTAGCCTGAGTACAGCATAATGAGGAGGAAATAGAGCTTGTAAAGCAAGTATAAAAACAGGAGGTAATTAAGTTAATGTAAACCATATTTGGGTAAACAATGACTACACGAAGGGAAGGTGACCCCTGACCGTCTTGGTTTCTCATGCGGTTATTTGCCAAAGCGCCAAACTTTATATGTAAGGCATGTTGTTTGCTGCTGAGAGATGTGGTATGGCAGACAGACGGACTGACTGATTCTAGTTTTCCACTTATCTAATTAAATCTCTGAACATTGTTAGTAGCAACATGGCTGTATGCTTTTGTCATACATAAGGGTCTAATTAACTAAAACATTTCGGGTCCCTCATCTCGCCTACTGGATCCCACCACAAACACAACACCTTGATATTCCGTGAAATGTTTTTAACGCGTTTTCAGTAGTCAGTTATGATGTATGTACAGTTTGTTTTATAATTGAGTGTAAAAGGGCAGAGACCTGAAAGACTAACATTTTAATGAATAGAGATTAGTTTTAAACTTGGTCCGTCGTGATTTACCCGACAGAGAGGCTTTGGAAGTGCAAAAGCACACGTGCATATCATTTTGGTTATTATTATTATATACCATTCGAAAAGCCTATGCAAGAAAGATGAGGGCATTACAAGGTAACGCTTGTAGGACTGGTAGCGTAGTCGTTATAGCGACTGGCTACGGGCTGGACGGTCCGGGGATCGAATCCCAGTGGGGTCGAGATATTCCGCACCTGTCCATACCGGCCCTGGGGCCCACCCAGCCTCCTCTACAATGGGTACCGAGTCTTTCTCGGGGTAAAGAGCGGCGGAGGTGTTACGCTGACCCCTCATCCCTTCTAGTGTCGTGGTCAAGAAAGAGTAGAGCTATTCCTCTACTACCTATATGGGCCGAACGTCCTGATAGATTCGTTGTGTCTCTTATCTGTCTGTCCGTACACGCTTCTGTCATTCAGAAAAAATTAGCTCCCTTCAACAAGACGGGTAGTTGTGGAATTTTATATTGGGGACGTTTATTAAAATCTGTCGAGCGGTCTCAAGTTTGTTTAAAATCGTGAAAATGTATTTGGCACTTTGCGATGATACGTCAGTGAATTTATGTGTTTCTGTGAAATTGTCTTCGGTTGTGAAAGACTTCATGATCAGCGGATTCGTGCCACACCGTCTTGACCTGTCCTCTGATTGCAGGTGAAGCAGACGGCATCCAGATGTGCAGGGCAGCTGCGAATGTATTGAAAAGCAGTTGCGGAAAGCCGACAAGGGGTGGTCCTCCAGATCGGGGGTTGGATGAGGGGCTAACTATCTTTCATACCAAAAACTTAACGTTTTATACACTGTTCAAAAATGCCTTACACTGAGCGGCACAAGGTAACAGGGTACTGGAGGAGGCTGCATAACGAGAAGCTTTATAATGTCTTGCCCACCAAATACTATTTCCATAGTCAAATGAAAGAGAAAGAAATGAGCGGACATGGAATACTTTGGGCTTATAACAGATGCATATAGAGGTTTGTTACTGAAACCTGTGGGAAAGGGACCTGTTGTAAGAACTAGACATAGATGGGAGGATAATATAAAAATTTATTTTAATTAAACAGTATGAGGTCTCGGACTGCGTTGATCTTGCTCAAGGTATGGTAAGTGGCAGGCTTTTGTGAAGAAGGTAATGAATCTTCGGCTTCCATAAACTGTGGGGTAATATTTTGACTGGCTGAGGAAGCGCTGGCTTCTCACGAAGGACTTTGCCCCATGGAGATGTTTAAGAAAAGCTTTATGTAACGTTACAGTGGAAATTAAAACACACAGCCTGCCTTCCATATCGAATGCATTCTTCCCGACACTGGTTCCTTTTACAAAATAGTAATACGACAGGCGACAGGGCAAGAGAGGCCAAAGAAATAATTTTCTACAATTGTTTTTTATGTGACGTAATAATCCAATGGCGCTCTATTTGCTTTTTTATCTCAGGTTCTGAAACAGGTGTCGATTTTTCTTCGTGCGATTTACACGACGCAAAATAAGGGAAAATAGCAAAGTGCGATAATAATATTTAATGTTTATTGATTATGTCTAGGAATATGAAGTTTCTTAGTTGGGTTATAAACATGCTTACAAATCATATATGAAACGTAGTTTGTTATCCAGCAATTACAAAATGTTTTGATGGGAAGGATATTTGAGGTTATATGTGACCGATAAATTTCACATATGAGAATTCCGCGTAGATGGAAGTGGACTGAATGGTACGGCCATCTGAGAAGTGTTCGGGATGTAACAATACAAGCACTCCTTAGTATTACATTTTCGCACGCGTTCTTATCCCTGTCTTGTTTAGTTTAGCTGCAAAGTTTCTTGTTCCCACAGGAACTCAGCCAGAGGTGCAAAAATCCCGGTCGCCAGGTCGCCATGGCGACTGTATATTGTGTTGTAGCGCACAATACGGTACAGTTGGTCCTCAGTGAGGAAGTTGATTTATGTCACCGTTCAGGCGCCTAGCATTTCAAGGTGGCTTCTAGATTTTTGGAAAAAAAAAAAATGTGTACGCCTGAACTCAGCTATTCTCCGTGCATTCCACCCCTACGCCACTCTTGTATATGTTGTGTTTTTAATTTTTTAATTTACATTGCTATTTATACCATTTAAAATCTGAATAGTTCCTCTCACAATACTTCTGAGAACTGTGAACGGTAATGCGTTTAAGTTGCGGTTGTGGAGGGTACATAGAAATGTTTCCGGCCACGGATACAGCGTGCTGAGACGTAAGGATGTCGTACATTTCGAACCTGAAGTCGAAGGAATATAACTGCAATTTTGGTATTGCGGGTCCGGATTTTGTTGGCTGGGACGGCGTCGTCGGTTTAGGTAATCACTACGGGATGGACGGTTTGGGTTTCGAACCTCAGTGAAGTCCAGACTGGGACTGGAGCCTATCCCGTCTCCTATGCAAAGGGTATCGGGCCACTTCTCCAGAGGTAAAGTGGCCGGGGCGTGAAGTTTACCACCCATCCCGATCTGGCGCCGAGGTTGAAGAGTGGGTAGAGCTACACTCTAAACCTCCATCCCCGTACCTTCGAAGCATGTTAGAAGGAAATTTTTACCTTTTTGATACAGAGTTCGTCATTAAGAAAATTTATATACTTCCAGTGTATTTGATTAAACTGAAGAGCATACTGATAAAAGCACAGTGTACATTCACTAGCACAGACTGAATAATTTAGGGATTTTTTAGTGATGCTCTCAGTTGATAATGGTAGATAAATGGAATGCGAGTATGGAGCACCGGTAGAATGATCCTGACGGAAAAGTCGAAGAGCTTTAAGGAAAAGGTTCAAGGGCCACACTTCCACCCCAGTCCCACACAGACTGACTTGGAATCAAAATCTGTCGTCCGAGGTGAGAGACCAGCTTTTGACAACATTAAATGTGGCACGATCCTATATATTCCTGGTCACAATTAGATGTTCCAAGCAGGGAATTCACCGTTATGACACAAGATTCCTATTCTGATATGTCGGTACCAACATGTAGGAGGAATATAATACTTCCATCTTCACGGCTTACAGTTCAGCCCTGACGATGGAGGCAGTACGATCCTCCGAAATTATAACGTTCCCTTGCCACGTCATGACACGCTGTAATAACCCAGAAGCAATATACGTATATAGACAATTTATCAATGTGGACTTGACTTGTTTCTTACCGCTTGAAATGCGTGTTTTGCTTAAACGAAGTGGGTCTCTTGAAACACCAACGATAATAGAATTGCACAGTACCAACTGCACAGTAGCAATTGCACAGTACCAACTGCACAGTACCAATTGCACAGTACCAACTGCACAGTACCAACTGCACAGTAGCAATTGCACAGTACCAACTGCACAGTATCAGTTGCACAGTACCAACTGCACAGTACCAGTTGCATAGTACCAATTGCACATTACCAACTGCACAGTACCAATTTCACAGTAGCAGTTGCACAGTACCAACTGCACAGTACCAATTCCACAGTACCAACTGCACGGTACCAGTTGCACAGTACCAATTGCACAGTACCAATTGCACGGTACCAGATGCACAGTACCAATTGCACGGTACCAGTTGAACAGTACCAATTCCACGGTACCAACTGCACAATACCAGTTGCACAGTACCAACTGCACAGTACCAGTTGCACAATACCAATTGCACAGTACCAGTTGCACAGTACCAATTGCACGGTACCAGATGCACAATACCAGTTACACAGTACCAATTGCACGGTACCAATTGCACGATACCATATGCACAGTACCAATTGCACAGTACCAATTGCACCGTACAAATTGCACAGTACCAATTGCACAGTACCAGATGCACAGTACCAATTGCACAGTACCAGTTGCACAGTACAAATTACACAGTACCAACTTCACAGTACCAGTTTCACAGTACCAGTTTCACAGTACCAATTGCACAGTACCAATTGCACGGTACCAGATGCACAATACCAGTTGCACAGTACCAATTGCACGGTACCATATGCACAGTACCAATTGCACAGTGCCAATTGCAGAGTACCAACTGCACAGTACCAGTTGCACAGTACCATTTGCACAGTACCAATTTCACAGTACGAACTGCAAGTACCAGTTGCACAGTACCAATTGCACAGTACAAATTGCACAGTACCAAATGCACAGTACCAGTTGCACAGTACCATTTGCACAGTACCAGCTGCACATTACCAGTTGCACAGTACCAATTGCGCAGTGCCAGTTGCACAGTATCCATTACACAGTACCCATTGCCCAGTACCAATTGCACAGTACCATTTGCACAATACCAATTGCACAGTGCCAGTTGCACAGTACCAGTTGCACAATACCAATTGCACAGTGCCAGTTGTACAGTACCAGTTGATGGCACATTTTGGAGAACTGTATGCTTCTCATAGCGGTTATTGTTCACAGATTCTCACGGCAGAGACACAAATATGGCGCATCGACCCTTTTATACCCCAGTGGATGGAAATCTGTCAGGCCAGCGTGTCACATACGAACCCTGTGCAGCATGTTAGGACATTTCGCGTGTCAGTGACAATACATGTCATAAATTGGTACCTGGTGAACGGATTCAAGGAAATCTCAATATTTCTCTCTGTCGCGTTGCTACATTTACCACTTAGAATTAACACAGCCGATATAGCTAGTCGGAATGGAGGATACGGGGTTCGAATCCCAACAAGAGTATTATATTTTCTTCAAATTCTTCCATCCGGCTGTGGGATCCATCCAGCCTCCATTTCAATGGATTCTGGGGTTATTTATAAAGGGTAAATCGGTCGGGGCGCGAAATTCACAGTTAACTCCATTTATTACAGAGGTTAGGATTGAGCGGAGCTACAGTTCTATTCCTCCTATAAACATTCATGATGTGAACAGGAGCACCTTTACCTTTACTTGCATTTAAAACCTCTGTTTAAATTACGGATATTCTGCAGTTTGCCCACACTACGTAAATTAAGCATATTAAAAAAAAGTTAGTGTTCCCGTTACAGGCCCGGTGTGGCCCAGAGGGTGGGTAGAGGTATAGCACTACTCTTCCATGACAGCGGCACTAGAAGGAGGTGAGTGGTCAGCAGCACGCCCTGGCCGCACTTTACCCCTGCGAAAGACCCGGTACCCATTGTACAGGAGGCCGGGTGTATGTAAGCATGTCAGTTTCCTAATATCAGAATAAACATGGATTTTTTTTCGTAAATAACCTTAACATGTTTTTGTTTGTAATGAAGACGAGAATTTTGATCCTGTTGAGAGAGGAAATTTTAAAATCTGTACGGTTGAAATGAAGTTTCTTACTGCTAAAGGCTGTAAGAGAAGACTGGATGACTCTAACACTTCGTTTTGAAACACTTCTATCGGAGCAACTCTCGAATTTTTTTTTATTTCGTGGTGCTTAAAGTAAGCTGATAGGTTCAATTTCTTTACTGGCTTAAACATTGTTAGCTCCGCAAGGAACGTTCTGCTCCATAGATTTAGTAACTTGATCATTAAAATTGTCCAACAACACGAAGAGAAAGTTACAATTGCTGAATCATTGTAAAGTGACATGCTACTGCCAGAAATTAATCTATTAATCTAACAGTACAAACATTTCAGTCCTATAATTTTTAGTTCCGCAAAATTCAATCCCGTACGTGGTTATTCAATGCGAGTTAACTTGTTACGTCAGTTCATTGGCGAGAAATTTGGACTGCTGCTTGTAATGATGGACTTTGATTAGTTATCATAATAAAGTGTTCCCTACAGTTGTATTTTATCTGAGAAGACTGCAAGGGAACAGTCGTGTTGACGTTTTTATATGTAGTGCATCCTTGTACAGGCACTGAGGCTCTGTACATGCCGTACGGCCCATAGGGGAAGTAGAGGTATAGCTCTGCTCTTTCTTGACCACGGCACTAGAAGGGGCGAGGGGTCAGCGTCACAACCCGGCCGCTCTTTGCTCCCGGGAAAGACCCGTTACCCATTTAACAGGAGGTTGGGTGGGCCCCAGGGCCGGTCTGGACAGGTGCGGAAAATATCGCCCCCCACCGGAATTCGATCCCCGGACTTTCCATTGTATTTATATTGCACTGTTAATATCGTGTAGGCAAATTAAGACGACAGAGAGTATTTGCCCATTTCCAGGTGCGTAATTAACGTGAATAGTGGGCACGTATCGCTGTGGTTGTGAACAGTGTAAAATGTTCATTCAACGCGTATGTAATTTCAGGGCATAGCGATGTATAATGTATAATGTTTATGACACTCGATTGATAAATAACTACTTCATATCTAGAAATAACCACTTGCATATAGAATAGACGAGAAGAGATTAGATGATGGGTTTGTGCTGCTTCGAGCGCGATGATCTTAAGCCTTTGACAGGCTCTGTGTGCCCCTTAGACTGATGTAATAATAATAATAATAATAATAATAATATTTATTAACTACAATTGGTTAGTCACCCGGTGGCAGTGGTTATTTTAGATGTACACAAAATATGAAATTGATTACTAATAAATTTAATGGTAGCCCTCTCTCTTTAATAAAGTTCCAGACTGCCCCAAGACTTAGACGTCTAACATCGTCAGGGTCCTAGAAAATTGAACCCAAATAAGTATGTGTGAGTGTCGCCAAAACTTCGCACTCACACATAACGTGAGCAGAGGTTTCCTTCTGTTCTCCACAACTCCCACACAAGGGACTGTCAGTCAGCGCTGTTACGTAGAGATGTCCTCTCAGGGTGCTGTGTCTAGTGAGGCGGCCAGTAGCTACATTCAATTGCGTCCTATTAAAGGACAGTAACCTAGTCTTAGCTGCAGGCCTAGGGCCTGAGATCAGTTCTCGAGCCTCTCTCTGAGTGCAGTTAAGAACCTGCCGCAAGGTCGCATGCTAGTTACCGAGCCAGCACTGAATCTTTTCTTTACTTTCTGTCTCGAGACCCACAAGGCCTGTTCCGGTCCAACAAACTGGTGAAGAGATCCCTCTATTGAGAGTCCAGCACTTGAATGTTGTGCGCCTTAATTCATCAGCTTTGAATGTAAACACTGTTGTTGAGGTGTGGAAAGATATATTATACTTGGCCTTACGTTGGGAGGTATCCTGGGTAAGAAATTATGTTTAGGTTAGTTTTATGCTCTCCTGTAACCACTCTCTGTAATTACGGATTGCGTGTGTGTTGGGGGCAAGGACAAATGCATCTTCAGATCTCCTGGAGGTAGCGACAGCAGATAAGCTCTAAACTTTACATATTCTGCTTGTTATGACGCTACCGTGCTTTGTGTGGGCATGGAGACTAAGGTACTATGAGTGGAAGTGTAAATACCTCCATGTAAAAACATAGAAAAACTACAGCGCCCTACGAGTGTAAAATAATATTTGCATGAAGTGAAATTAGGAGCAACATTATACAGCTTGCCATTATAACAGAATTTAGATCGCATTAGTAGATTACAGGCAGAAGGTAACATTATTAACGATTTATAAAGCCAAAGCCCTTCAAATTATATCTAACAACCGTTTCCAAGCGGACGTCATGGAGCCCTGTTTTATGTTAAGTGGGTGTCTAGTGTTATAAATGTATTATTATTATTATTGTCACGGTATTGCATTGCCTAATTAGACTGCAAAATTGCTAAAAGATATTTTTAGGTTCGTCTTGTCTGTCTGTCCGTCCGTCCGCATGGAACAAATCGGCTTCCACTGATGGATTTTTATGAAATTTGATATTTGAATATTTTTCGAAAATCTGTCGAGAAAATTCCAGTTTAATTAAAATTTGACAAGATATACTAGCTCTTTACATCAAGACCAGTACACATTAACGATCATACCGCTTTCATTTCTTCGTAGAATGAGAAATGTTTCAGATTAAAATTGTAGAGAAAATCAAAACACGCGTTTTACATTCAATAACTTTTTTTTAATCATGCCTTTTATGAGACAATGCGGAAAAATTCGGCAGAGCCAAACAGGCCACAGAGGACAATAGGGTGCATGCGAATTACATGCTGGATAACTAAGGCTATAGAAACACACTCAGAATATGTAGTATTTAATGCCTTTCCAGTGCAACAGTAGTTACACGAACGCTCCTCACTCTTACGATACACTGCCGGTCTTGTTTAGTAATATCTCTAATTTTGTAACTGGTTATTAGGCTGCTGATTCAGCATGCGAACAAAGAATTGAGCTGAACTGAATACTTGGAAGAGAAGTTTAATTAAATTTTGTGAAAGCTTGTTTGGACGTACGTAAATAGATATATTCTGGTTATCTAATTTGTCTGACATTAATTCCAACCTTTACAGTCCCCAAAATGTTGCTTTTTAAGTTTATAAACTATAACAGAGGTGCTGATAAGTACTTAGCCCGACCCTGGAAGAAAACAAGCTACAGCGACCAAGATTTACAACACTATACCAAGACTTGTGGCGTACAAACAACAGGAATATAGTCCTGTTGTTTGCACGCCATAAGTCTTGGTACAGTGTTGCAAGTCTTGGCCGCTGTAGCTTGTTTCCTTCCAGTGTCGGGCTAAGGACTTATCAGCACCCCGGTACTGCAATTTTGTACAAACAGCAGATGTCTATGTTCATTGAGAGGTAGACCTAAGCTCTAAGTTCATAAAGATCATAATTAATTAAAACAGAGAAATGTCAGAGTACGTTTTTAAGCCGTGTGTGCGAGTTCTTTCTGAAGATGTGGGAGTAATTTCGTTGTGAAATGTGAGCGCAAGTTCTTTATGAATATACAGGGGTGCTGATAAGTCCTTAGCCCGAACTGGAAGGAAACAAGCTAATGTTTCTGTCAGAATGGCGCCTTTCCTTGCAGGAAAACATAAATTGATGACAGCTCGCGTCTCGATGTTGTTGAAATCGCGTGCGTCCCTGACATGCTTCCGAACTTATTTCCTTCCTGGTCGGGCTAAGGACTTATCAGCACCCGGTACATTACTCATCTGATAGAAATATATGAAAGTTCATCAAGAGAATATAAGAATGTAATCATGAACAGACATGAAAGTCAGTTTGCTTCGCAGTGCATGTCCTTAGACTCGGCACTGCTTAGTATTGAACTACTCGATGCATAACTTTTACGTAGTACGGCCTACCCTTTTAATTCCTATTAATTAATTGTCTACGTCCTACTGCATGATACTTCTCACTGCAAGAAGTTCCTGAAGACGGTCTGGTTTCGAATTTGCAGTGGCACAACTAGAACCTTTCCCTTTCCTTACTTTATACAGACGCGCAAAAGACTTTCCGCGTCTGACAGTGTACCTTTAGCTGCTTGTCAGTGCCACGCTGCAATGCTATACAAACACAAGTATAACAAATATTACACCAAATGATTTGTTGTTTATGTAGCCCATGATAATTACAAGCCAAGACACTGTTACATTCCGCGAGACTTTGGGGCTACGAAAAGTTTTAAAAACATAATTCTGCATATTTTATTTTTTTCCGAAAAAAACAAATGAACGAGTAAGCTGGTAGGAAATGAAGTGATTTAAACCTTGTGCGTCGCATTTTGGCGTCGGGCCGGCAGCACTTGTTCTCTTCGGAGGGCAAGGACGTCGGAAAATGGCCGATTTACTGCGAGCAATATATCGACCCCCACCCAGCTACATACAAATCCTGCAACCCTGTACTTCTCATGCGACCACCAGCAGCACGATATACACCCTCCATATTGCAAGTCAGCATACATTTGCAAAAAGATGCTCATTTATTCTGACGAGGGTCCTACATTTTCTACGCCCACGAAATGTTTGCTTTCAGTCAGTATCACAGTATTTTATGCTAGAAACCTAAAAGCTAAACATTTCAAGAATTAAAACATTCAGATTTCTGAATTAAAATATTTGTATTTGAAACCCCCATATTTTACCTGAACTTCACTTTAAAGCCATAATTGCGACCTGCGTGTTGAGAAGGATGTAAAAAGTTTCGTAATAATGTTTGACATTTACTGTTTGATCCAAAGTAGAAAGGAGAGGAAACAATATTTAGGGTTAATGTCTGTAGCTTTCGACTTATTAATTAACTATTACCCCCCACTCCTTACTTCTTATTCATCACTGTCCTTGCGTGATATAAGGTAATGACAGCTCCATCGGATAAACAATAAATAAACGAAAATAAAGAAACCAACTAAATCAAACAGAAAGACATGAAACATTTTCTTCGTGTTTTAGGAAGTCGTCAGATTTCTCCGTTATCCAAAAGAAGTTCATAAAATTCATTAGACAGTAATTGATAAAACCTGTAATTAACATGGAATTAAGTACCTGACTGATGTTCATGCACCGCTAAATAAATGCCTGAGCTTCAGATACCAGAAACAAATAGCTGAAGTCCACGTATCTTGACACACGTGGCTGAGTTTCTGTAACCGTGAAATATATGGTTGAGGTTCAGGTACAGCAAAATTTCTGGCTGAATTCCAGATACAGTGAAATATTTGATTCAGGTATAGGTACCCAAAATGCTTAGCTGCATTACAGGTACAGGGAAATTTCTAGTTGAGTTTCAGGTACTGAGAAATACATGGCTGATTTTCGGGTACAACGAAATTCCCGGCAGAGTTTCTGGAACGTGAAGTATCTGTTTGAGGTTCGGGTACCTGACATACCTGGCTGAGCTGCAGGTGCCGTCATTTACGTAGTTGGTGTTTAGATATCGCGCAATAACGTTTCGTTTGTATTACTGGATTATAGTACGGCAAGTCTGCAATCAACTGCAGCTGCTCTGTAATCCGCAGCCATATATTGACATTTGTAACTTCTTTATGGGTGTCATCTCTGTAGCATGTACATAATTTGCAAGGCCGCCTGCCACTAATGACAGAGGACATCTGTGTTCTATAGTAACCTGTAAATGACTTGCGTACTGTGGCGTAGAATACAAAAATATTTCTGGCCGATACAGTGTGATTCTCAGAATAAGTAACTATTATTTTGCTAAATAACATTAATCCATTCCTCTTTGTAATTAACCTGAAGTGTGCTTTCTGTGTGGTAGGAAGTGAGTTTACTATCATTTAGATGGAATTATTCTTTCAACACGTTAATCGTGAAGCGACAATTTGAAACTTCTCTCTTGTCCCGGTGCTTTCAAATTATCTAAATCACAGTTAAATATTTCAGTAAGTTATTGCTGCTTTCGGACATTAGAACCAGTGGTCTGTTCCTAAAACACTGAAGGCTTTGTTCTACCCAATTTCGAAACTATTTCAATGTTCCTTTTCCCTTCGGACCTTCATCAGAAATCCTGTTTTTGCCTGTCATTTTCTACGACTTTCTCCGGACATCTTTGATATTTATTTATCTTATCCACTCTGATGGCAAAGCTAAAGTTGTCCTTCCGTTTGATTAATCTCGACACCATGGAGATATTCAGGCGCAGGAGAGAATAGTAGGTAAATTGTACCCATTTTTAGCCTCGACATTATATACAAATGTTCTGTCAGGTACAAGAGCCAGTCGTTTAACACCCTTAGAAAAATGACCAGCTTTCCACTGCATCGTAAGCTTAATTGTGGTGTTCATGCATCATCACCTTAGTGCACCCACAAGATAGCAATTACTGAATGTTACAGTCATTCATTCACTGTGTTTTTTGTCTTGCGACAGGTCCATAACTTATTCCAAAGCGAGTTCTCCTAAGAATGCTTCCGCTTTCAAATTCCAGTGTCTTCTCTTTTCCTTAAGGCCATCCGGTAGCTGTTTAACTCTTCTTCCTCATCTTCTCGTTCCTTCTATTTTCTTTTCTTCAATAAAGTATCTTAGAAGGCAGTGCCTCTGAAGAATGTGACCAATACGGGCAGCTTTATTTTTTATTTTATGCAGGGTGTTCCTTTCCTCCTCGACTCTATGAAATGGGTCTTCATTTTCCGCACAATCGGTATAGATCCTTCTCTAGCACTATATTTCAAAACTTGTGAAGTTTTTAAATCTGTTTCTTGAAGTATGATTCTGTCATACAAAACAATTTAGGGAATATAAACAAGACTACATGTTTCGATTAAAAGTTAGTCATCTTCAGGCTTATACAGTATTTTCGTTACCAGATGCTTTGCCCACTTTGGAATCCCATAGTGTTTACAATTGTGGAACACATCTAATTAAAACTATCTAAAAAGGTTTCGATTTTGTTTATAAAAAGTGTTTTTTACACATTGCATCTAAACAGTAAAATGTTTCAAATTTCTCCCTTAACGGTGCGTTGATGATCACCGGATATCAACGCACCGTTAAGGGAGAAATTTAAAACATTTCATTGTTTAGATGCAATGTGTAAAAAACACTTTTTATAAACAAAATCAAAACCTTTTTAGATAGTTTTAATTAGATGTGTTCCACAATTGTAAACACTATGGGATCCCAAAGTGGGCAAAGCATCTGGTAACGAAAATACTGTATAGGCCTGAAGATGGCTAACTTTTAGTCGAAACATGTTGTCTTGTTTATAGTACTTAAGAATAAAGATTGTGCTGACGTATACTGTATAACGTTAATGGAATTAAAAGCACATCGTGATGCTCTCATTCAGAAAATTTAGGGAATATTTTGTGTCCTTTCATTATAACTGCATGTATTGCAGTACCAAGACAAGGAACTTAATTTCAATGTACCATTAAAACAAAAAGTAAACAAAAATTTAAAAAAATATTAAAATACCAACATGCAAGAACGAAATACCGTTTTCTTAAAATTTTAATTTGAATCAGGATGGACTTTTTAGTAACATTGTCACATTTTATGCGATGGTCAATGAATCTGGCCTTAATTATCGAATGTTATGTATGTCTGATACTACTGGAGTTTGATGTATTTTCATGACGAATATGTAATAGTATTTAGATAACAAACCACGACTCTAAAATGTACACTACAGTAGCTACTAAATTTTCTGAAAATGCGGCTTAATGAAATTTAATTTCAATTCCAAAAGAAATTATACTGTTTGAATCAGAATATTTGGTCTTCCCGACTGCCATCTGAAAGGATAAGTATAAAATATAATACAAAAATATAATTATGTTTTTTGCCTTATATGGGTGTGCAACTTGGCCTCTCATAGTAAGGGAAGAATATACTTCGAGAGTCTTTGAGAGAAGGGTGCTGAGGAAGATAACTGGACATAAAGGAATGAAGTAACAAGATGCTGGAGAAGACTGCATAATGAGGAGCTTTATGATCCGTCCTCATCGCTGAATATTATTAGGGGCGATCAAAGAAGAAAGAATGAAAATTTCCCATGAAATTTGGTGTGTGTGTGTGTGTGTGTTCTACAGATAGAGCTCTCTTAGATAGTTTTATGACGTAGACTTCTGGAGAGAAAATGATTTGTGAAATAGCCAATCTTTTTTTATGAAAGAAACTTTATGGGAAGAAAGATTTCTTCTAGAACATGATTCAAATAATAACTCTTTTTTTTTTTTTTTTTTTTTTT
>Ga0123355_10008435_pt1 | contig 15575 bp, 8 predicted proteins | sample TergutEmb28metaG_3_FD_89872 | JGI IMG/M metagenome (GOLD analysis project Ga0123355, IMG submission 89872) | Embiratermes neotenicus P1 segment gut microbial communities from Petit-Saut dam, French Guiana - Emb289 P1 | ecosystem: Host-associated > Arthropoda: Insects > Digestive system > Gut ... | reverse complement strand
CTTCAAATTAATGTTTTAATTCAATTCTTATTGTTTTAATTAATTTGGAAAGTGCATTTTGTTGGTTAACATTGCATAATTGTATCACAATTGACGGCACAAAAAACATTAAGTTCGCAAATGCATTAATCTGGCTTGGGATGCAGACAAGTGGCGAGCTTCTTGGAACACGGAAATAAAATTGTTGTTTGACGTTTGTGTGACCGTACATCACTGATACAATAATATAAACAGCCAACTAGATGTAACAATAATAATTTTATTAATAATTTCAATCAGCTCTACATGTTTCGGGCGATAATTTCGCCCATACTCAGGAGCACTAGACTGTGTTTACAGCTTATGGTATAAAGCACCGACGTAGGTGTATTATACCACAAGCTGTTATTGTAACGGAAATAAGCATTCGGGTTGCTTAAAATGCGAAGATTTTCTTGATTGTCTGAAAACGTGTTAGGTTTTCAAGAGAGACTATGATTTATGGAGTTATGCAAATGACAAGACCTGCTTCTGTTACATAAATCGACTGACATCGTCATGTGTATAAACAGTAAACTTGTGATCACCTGTCATAAAGCCAAACGGTGTTTTGCATATTTATTATGTTTCACGTGATATTAGCAGCTGATGCTCTGAGTTTGCACAGGCTGCGTCAGCCGATGCTATTCATTTTATGGCACCTTTCGGCTGAGAGTCTCTTGGGTGGGAGTCCCCGTTACACCTACAGTCCCCGTTACACCTACAGTCAATTTTGCTTGGTGCCCATTTACAATGTTATTTTCATATCTGTATTGTATATCTGTATTAAATATCCCGGTATTCATATTTGTTAAGCGTAATGTTTCTTTTAAGATATTGTTTAATGTTTATATCACATCCGCCTAGTTCCGGCGTTATGAAGGAATGCGATAAAGGAAAACGTTTTTACTTGCTTATGGAGTATGAGATATGCATAAAATGATGACTGCCCAAACACTGGGTTTTCAAAAATAGAAGAAATTAAGGAATAGGACAGGAAGAAATACGGATATAAGAAGGTCGATAATGAAAGAATGCTGGAACTTGGAATACATGCAGTCTGGCTGGCTGGCTGGCTGAATGACTGACTGACTGAATGAATGAATTTAGAATTGTAGTTTTGGCTTCAATTTGATGTAGGACTAGTTCACATCATTCCTCGCCATTACATTTTCATTATATATCATTTTATGTTGTGGGCCCGGTAGCTCAGTCGGTATAGCGACTGACGATGGGCTGGACGGCCCGGGATCGAATCCCGGTGGGGACGAGATTTTCCGCCCGTCCAGACCGGCCCTGGGCCCACCCAGCCTCCTGTACAATGGGTACCTTGTCTTTCCCGGGGGTAAAGTGCGGCTGGGGCGTGCTGCTGACCACTCACCCCCTTTTAGTGCCGCGGTCATGGAAGAGTAGAGCTATACCTCTACCCACCCTCTGGGCCACACCGGGCTTGTAACGGGTTCACTTTACATTTACCTTTTATCATTTTATGTTACTAAACTGCGTGACATAATTTACGTTTCTCTTTTTCAGCTGTTACGTTGCACAATGCTCATTGTTGTTTAAAGTTGGTAAAATGTTCATATGCAAGTCAGCAGAATAGATTAAAGTTTCATGTGTAATATGTGGTTACAGACTATTAAATCAGCAGCGACCGTATTCACCTGCCACAGTCAATAAATTATCTACTCGTCAATCCAATAATTAATCTGTGGCTTTATGAAACCTTGCTACACGATACTTGCTGCCAGATTTCAGTTTACACAATAACTTGCAATGGTGTCGTGTTACAGCTACAACGAACAACATATTAGTTGTATGCTATTTAAAAAAATTGTAACAAAAGCTATTTTTGGAACTATTAACAAATCCAATGAATATTTATTTGCGCCGCTGCGTAGTATAAATTATTTACTGCTCTCTAGCTTCCTAATGGCAAACTGTGTAACACTTCGAACTGTAACGTGAATAATGCCAACAAGGGACATAAAATAACAAGTTAACTATACACCTGATTGCTCTTATTGGTTTGTCACATGAACATGGGCTCCGCCAGTACTCTATTTCTATAGTCACAAAAATGCTAGCAGATGCGTTGAAGCCGATTGCACACATATTTGCCAACTTCTTGAGAACGTTGTAAATTTTTTTGATCAGAACTATGTAAAAATAATTTTAATTTTTTTTGTATTAACCCTTTAAAGACGAAACCGCAGACAGCTTTATTTAAAGACCCAGTCCGTACCGCGCAGTAAACACTTTTCATTTCGGTTACAAAAACCAATCAGTTTATGCTGTAAGTGGCACAAGTCGCTGTTTGTTCTCAGATAAATACAAAACACATACATACAGTGTGGGCAGAACGTACAGTTGTTGAATGTTAAACATGTTGGTGCGTCACGTAACCAGCAGGCTTTAAAAGGTTATTTAACCCTTTAAAGACGAAGCGCAGACTGCTTTATTTAAAGACCCAGTACGTACCGCGCTGTAAACACTTTTCATCTCGGTTATAAAAACCAATCAGTTTATGCTGTAAGTGGCACAAGTCGCTCTTTGTTCTGAGATAAATACAAAACACATAAACACGGTGTGGGCAGAATATAGATTTGTCAATGTTAAACTGGTGATGCATCACGTAACCAGTAGGCTTTAAAAGGTACAAAGGATATAATTTCTTTATTATTTCTGAAATATTGATTTCTTCGAAGAGTCCATGGAGTAGGCAGGTATCTGGCTTGTTATTTTCCTTTCGATACACATACAAATGATTCTTAGTTTTGTACGTTTAAGTAATATTTAAATCGTTTTAAGTTTATTGCCGAGTAATTTCATTACAAAATCGATCATTGTTAGATTTATGTAAAAGAACGTTTCAAAAATCAAGTATGTAAAAACCGGATCGAATATTGAGCGGTTAAGGAATACAGAAAATTATGGACTTGGACATTTATTTCTTCGTAGTTTATTTTACGTCGCTGTCACTAATTCAGATTACATACCCTCGAGTGATAGCATGATGGATGAATAGGAAAGGATGTAAAAGGAAGCTGATGTGGTTTAATTGGACAGCTATTCCAGCATTTACCTGGAGGGAATGGGAAATATTACGTTGACAACAGGGTGTCAGGGACGAGATTGTAACTCAGGACCTTCAAAGTACAAAGAAGTTCTTTCAATTTGTGCGCCAGATTCTTTGAGACGGATGGATAAAGCGTAATGATAAAAAGAGAGCGCGTAACAGTTCAGGCATGACAGGCACTTCTTAATAGAAAGAGAGGAAGAAGTTATAGCTGTTCACAGTGTCAAGAAATTCCATTAATTCGGCTATGTACACATTGACAGCCTATCCTTTCAGACTGTGATCCAGTCTGCAACCCAATGCACACCTGACAGCTTACCATGTTCAAAACGTGTCCCTGTCGTAACTGTATTCACACGACAGCGGCTTACCTTGTTCACATTATGTCCCACTTTGCTACCATACAAAAAACACACACACGAGACAGCGTGTCGTCTTCACATTTTGTCCCAGTCTTCAGATGTATACGCATCTGGCGGCCATTACCGCTCACTGTATACGCCACTTTTCAACTTTATACATATGTGACAGCTTGTCTTCTTTACAACAGGACTCAGTGTTATTTCCAGTGACACTAATCAGAACGTGCCACGGCTCAAGCTGTTAAGTTACCGGTCTGTCACCGCCGGGGACCGGGCTGGATCCCAGGCTACTTAGTGTGCGATTTGTGGTAGGCGAAGGCGCACTGGGACTGGTTTATCTTCGAGTACTTTGGTTTGCCCCTGTGGTGTAGTATAGTAACGTGACGTAATGAATGGTCTGTTGGCTTGGACGTAGCGTAGGCCAAAGTACTAGTCTTTGTTAAAGTTGAATATGCAACACTATTTATTCTAGCAGCGAAGAGTAAAGATGAGTACAGCAGAGTTACACAATTTCCAAGAACAGATGATGATAGCCCAGGTAAGCTGTAGTAATACACTGAGTCGGAGATCAAGTACAGTTGTATTTTTACAGAGCGACTTACACTTCAATTTCGCTTACAATTCTGTTAAAGCTTCTATATATGGACTCTCTTGGGCGTTGACTCGGAGGGGATCATCACCGGGTGACTCTCCAAAATCGCCCTCTGATTGGGTCCCATTACGTCATTTTTAGTTCTGGAATGTCAACATTTATGGTTATACTCTCAACTCTTTCTCATTTAGTGGTGAAACTGTTAATACTTAAACTAATACAATTCCTTCCCCTTTCCAACGACCATTATCATATATATTTTAACACAGTCTGGCTTAATTCTTGGACTCTGGAAGTAAAGACTAAATTGTTAAGTAAACAGAAACATTACAATGCTCATAACGCTAATGCATGCATCCAGCTGTAAGCGTGGTGCATTAAAAGGTTTAAATGTATCAGGCATATAACCTTAAAATATGTCTTACACTCGAAGGTACAAAAGCATGACAAGGATTTGTGGTTATCGACAGCGTCTTTCTTCACATCTTTTCTCCTGCACACACTTCCTCATCACACCCCGTTAGTGTCATTCCATCAATGCCCAACACTCATTTTTTGATCTATCACTGCCGCTGTAGGATCTTAGCAATTGACAGCCTTTCCCTATCACGGCCGCTGTGGAATCTAGCAATTGACAGCGTTTCCCTATCATTGCCACTGTAGAATCTTAGAAATTGACTGCGCTTCCCTATCATTGCCACTGTAGAATCTTAGAAATTGACAGCGCTTCCCTATCACTGCCGCTGTAGAATCTTAGCAATTGACAGCGCTTCCCTGTCACTGCCGCTGTAGAATCTTAGAAATTGACAGCGTTTCCCTATCATTGCCACTGTAGAATCTTAGAAATTGACAGCGCTTCCCTATCACTGCCGCTGTAGAATCTTAGAAATTGGCAGCGCTTCCCTATCACTGCCGCTGTAGAATCTTAGCAATTGACAGCGTTTCCCTATCACTGCCGCTGTGGAATCTTAGCAATTGACAGCGTTTCCCTATCATTGCCACTGTAGAATCTTATATATTGACAGCGTTTCCCTATCATTGCCACTGTAGAATCTTAGAAATTGACAGCGCTTCCCTATCATTGCCACTGTAGAATCTTAGAAATTGACAGCGCTTCCCTATCACTGCCGCTGTAGAATCTAGCAATTGACAGCGCTTCCCTGTCACTGCCGCTGTAGAATCTTAGCAATTGACAGCGCTTCCCTATCATTGCCACTGTAGAATCTTAGAAATTGACAGCGCTTCCCTATCACTGCCGCTGTAGAATCTTAGCAATTGACAGCGTTTCCCTGTCACTGCCTCTGTAGAATCTTAGCAATTGACAGCGCTTCCATATCACTGTCGCTGTAGAATCTTAGCAATTGACAGCGCTTTCCTGCCACTGCCGCTGTAGAATCTTAGAAATTGACAGCGTTTCCCTATCATTGCCACTGTAGAATCTTAGAAATTGACAGCGCTTCCCTATCACTACCGCTGTAGAACCTTAGAAATTGACAGCGTTTCCCTGTCACTGCCGCTGTAGAATCTTAGCAATTGACAGCGTTTCCCTATCACTGCCGCTGTAGAATCTTAGCAATTGACAGCGTTTCCCTATCACTGCCGCTATAGAGTATTAGCAATTGACAGTGTTGTTAAATACATACGAACAAAAATCGAACTTACAGACTTTTCCAACTGAATTCCTAGCTAACTACAGTTATTACATACACGTATAAGGATTACAACCAAAAATTTGTTCCAGACGGTTATTGTGAGTAATGCAGTGGTCGATCCAGATATCTATGCGGTCTAAGGCGTAGGTGTACAGCTGCTTCGTTGCTGGGATCGCGGGTTCGAATCCCACTGATTTCAGGGGTTTTCGTCTCTTGTGTTTGTGTTATGTAGGTATCGGTCTCTGTGACGTACTGATTACTCGTTCAGAGGAGTTGTGTCTAGTATATGTGCCTAATTGTGTGTCATCTAGGAACCTCAACAGTGAGGCGACCTTTGTCCAATATGGGCTGCAGCACCACACTAATACAGGTTCACGAACATTTGTTCTTAGATATTTCAGAGTATACGGAGTTAGTTTGAATAGTACATATTTTTAAGCTAAATTTCCACCATCGGTACTTTAGTGTAGTTTCCGACTGTACGTCGCGTGTGGCAGTGATGATAAACAGGGTTATGATAAATCTGAATACGTGTCACTTAAGGCCGTGTTTCTCAACCTCTGTGAGACCGCGGCCCGGTAAATTCTTTTTTAATAAGACGTGGGCCTGGTCCCAACAGATTTACTCGTCAGTACCTTTCCAATTTTTTTTTAAGTTCATACATTAAACTAACATAAGTATTAATAATTAATTATGGCATAATCGTAAAGAGTATTAGTACAATTATGTGTAAGGTGTGGCATGTTGACAAATATAAAATTACATTTAAATTAGTTATCAATTCCAGGAGAATCTCTCGCGTCCCGGTATAATTGATGTCAGGACCCGGTACCGGGCCGCGGTCCGGCGGTTGAGAAACACTGACTTAACGTATTTCTCGGAAAAACAGGGGTTTGCTTCACCACATGTTGTATTTATGTCCTGGAAAACTGTCAATATTTAGCTCGGAAGTCAAATTCGTATCATTGCATGATTTCCCGAAGTAATGCTTAATTTTTTACTTAAATGTTAAGTTTATGTCCAGAGTTCATGAGGAATGTAGACTGTAACAGCATTACAGAATGTTAAAGCATAAGAGAAACGGTACTGTGACTTTAGGATACCTCAGTATTTCGACCGAGACGTGTTGACATCATCAAACAGCATATGCCCACGTTCAGTGAACATTTTAAAGTAGATGCCCCTTGTTGCCAAGAAGATGTGTTTGCCCTTTTGCTTGCTGTCTGCCATCATCGAGATCAAAATTACCGCTTGTATATGACGTTAAACCAAATTTATAATATCGATTTAGACGTTTGTGATGTGTGCTTGTTGTGAACAACAGTTCGAATAGAGTGTTCGGCAAATGTAACAGGGGTTAGAGAATAAGGGGCCTGCTCCACACTGCTAACTCTTGCTGTTTCGAAAACTCCAACATTTCCGCATGCGTTACCAATAAATGTACATTCATAATTATTTCACTGTGCATTTCTTAACTTGTTGCATAGGTTACATAACTCTGAGTTGCACAATGAGTTTGAATTACGCACTGTGAAGGATTTTGTAGTGACCTGTTCGTAAGTACTATCCAAGAATTTGCCCGAAGCGTCTAGGGATAACTATGATAATCTCAGAAAATAAAATTCTGCTTGTCTGTTTACGAACTGCTAACCAATAAATTTCCGCTTTCAATCGTGTGACTGGTAGAGTACATATTCCATTCCAGAAGTGCATTAGTTCCTGTAAATATTTCACAATTTTAATTGAACCCATGCTCCGTCGGACACAGATTCTGACTGGAAGATGAATTCGAGTGCATTCTCTTCCATGTACGACGTCGAATAATATCTAGAGCGGTGGTATTCAAATTATCTTCCAATTTTGATTGCGTATTATTTCTCATTCGTCGCTTCATAACTGATCGCTTTCCATACCATGTCCTTCCACTTATATTTCGGTCTAATCTGATAAGAAAACAACAATAAAGAAACTTTAGGATTGTTTGACCGTGCATCTTCCTCATGAAATAAAGAATTCTGCATTTTGTCTGTAGAGTGTGTTTGTTTTTTATGTATCTCAGTACAAACGGCGCGGCGATTATTTACCTGTACGGCTTTAAAAGGCTGGTTTTTAATTCTATACGGAGTATACGAACTTAATGTTTAAATGTAATTCAGGTTAATATACTCGTAGTTTTTAGGGTAGAGTATTGAACGGTTCACTTTGCAATTAACATAAAACACACTCTGTCTCATTTAATTAGCACACCAACTAATGCACACACATAAAATTTTTACATTAAAACATTTAAAATCGCTTCAACATGTTTCGATCCTAAGATCATCTTCAGGGAGCTACACTGTTCCTTGCTAAAGTCACATATTTAAAAACACTCACTGACTAATTGACGTTGCAACGATAAAGACACTCTTTCTTAATTATGAAAACCAGATGATTAATGCTGTTCAGGATCTTGATTGCCATTTATTCTGAGAACAATAAAAATTCGTGGAAAATACAGAGTGGCTTCATATTGAAGCAGATGATACATATTGTATAGTAAAATGGATAAAAGGGCAAAGGCTAAGCTGGTTAGGTCACCTACAGTGAATGGAGGAGGATAGGATGCCCAAAAAGATCTTCACTCAAGAACTGGAAGGGACGAGAAGAGGGGGAAGACCCAGGAAAAGATGGAAAGAGGAAGTAGAAAGAGATCTTCAATTGCTGGGAGTGAGAAGATGCAGAGAGTTGGTGGCAGATGGGTAAAAAATGGAAGGACATTGTTCGACAGGCCAAAGCCCACAGTGGGCTGTAGTGCCAATGGCAGAAGAAGAAGAAGATACTTATTGTTACCCTTGTGCGTTACAAAATAAAAGGTTTTATTTTCTTCCTTTGGTGGTTTAAATATATTTCTGGCCTTCGTATACACACACATTCTCATTTATTTGCAAAGTAATTAATCCAAGACTGTCTAATTAATTACACATATGTGATGTGAAGTTGGAGGCATGTGTAGACGAGTTAGAATGAAGTATGAACTATAGGGATGTGTTGTTACGTGCTGTCTGTAGTGTTCGTGCTTTTCTATTCAGCCTGCTTTATTAGTACAATATTTACAAATTTAGTCCATGTCAGTCTGTAATCTGCATGTTTTAATTAATTTATATGTAATTAAATCGGTACTGTAACAAATTCTGTAATTCATTACCTTCCCTGTAATCAAGTTTACACAGTCTTCCTTACTGTATGGAAACACAGAATTTTATATACTCGTGGAGTACAACCAAGAAGATACAACTTTTCAGAAATTATTTATTTCTATAAGACGCTCTACATGTTTCAGACGGGTTTTCCGTCCATCATCAGGAAATCAAAACTGCACAAACAGCGTCAGGTATTGGTCTGACAAATACCTGACGCTGTATGTGCAGTTTTGAGCTTCTGATGATGGACGAAAAAACCGTCTCAAACATGTTGAGCGTCTTACAGAAATAAATAAATTGTGAAACGTTGCATTTTGTTGGTTGTACTCCACGAGTTTATTAGCGATGCACGGACATATGGATGTTAAATGTTATATACCTTAAACATATGGAGGATATGGTGAATTAGACAGTGGAGGTAATACGTATTCTTATATAAGACTTGCAGCTCTACACACATATATAAGTGTGTATATATTAAATAGTTTTTCTGTGCGTGAATGTCGAAGGGTAGCCAACCTTTTCGAGTGTATGCAGAAGGGAACAGAAAAAAAAAACTGTATTTGTCAAATATGTCTTTGAAGTCGGGTTATACTTATTTAGTGAGCACAACTAGTTCTTTAAGTGCAGCTATAGCTACGTATTAGAAATTCCACAAAGATTCTTCTGTTATTAAACTGTTTGCCATAGTACTTCAAGTTTTTCGGACATAATCCAACAACAAGAAGCTTGTGGCTTTGTGTTACAACAAATGTACCTTTACAGGGGGAGTGGCTGTGTATCGTACAATAACAGAGTTTCTTTAAATGGGTTTGGACACAATCGAATAACAACAGTGACGTATTCTGTTCTAGAAGTCAGGTCACGCGGTAATGCAAACGCATGATTCATAATATTGACGTCAGTCTTGTCTTCTAACGTGACGTGTGCTGCGCGATACCACAGTATGGTGGGAATCTCTAATCGAGTGGTGAATGTACCCCTTCCCTGGCTTTTTGCATACTAAGTTAAGAAACTTTCTAGGTTATAAGCTACACAAATACTTACGAATGATTCCACAGGAAACATAGAGTCTGGATATATAACATGTGTTCCTCCTGACCCCGGGGTCAGCAAATGGAAATAAATTATTCTTAATTATCTAGCACACGTGAACCAGTAGGCTGTTAGGTTCGAATCACGATTATGCACTATTGTATATTCCCTATCAACATTTTTGAATTCCTGTGAGGGTGCATTTTACCATTGTTATCATTATATAACCTACTATTCTTGGACACCCCTGGTATAGATCTTTTAATTATTTCTATGGAGAGAACATTTGTTTATATATATCCTAATTTTTAATAGGCAGACTGGTCATCTATAGACAGACCGGAGCATTAACCATTCAGAATGCAATTTTTGTTTGTGTTTACTGTTGGCACTAATTATGGTAGTACAGCTGGTGACGGTTCCGAATATGGACATGACCAATTTCCATGTGCGTCGGTGAGAGCAGATGGGAGGAAGGCTTTCACATTTTGGTTGAATTTATGAAGAGTGCGCTACATTTTACCGTTACCAAATGAGTGCATGATTAATGTTCATTTTCCTTTAGCTATGATCGTTACCGTGGTCTAGGGCATTTTCCCTTTTCCGGTTTCGAATGTAATATTTAAGATTCAATGTTACGCATTCTAAATGCGACGAAAGCGCTAGCGCTAATTATGCGCTGCCTTGTTTTCTTTTTTTAGGCGCGTTCGCAAAATTGCGAAAAACGACTATTTGCTTTGTGTTGTCCGTCTGTCCGCATGGAACGACTCGGCTTCCACTGGACGTTTTTTTTAATGAAATTTGTTATTTCGCTATTTTTTGGAAAATTTTATCGAGAAAATTCAAGTTTCATTAAAATCTGACAAGAATAACGGGTACTTTACCTGAAGACCGATATAAATTTTTGATCATATCTCGCGAAGTTCTTCTGAGAATGAAAAATGTTTAAAGGTGTAGAGAAAAGTGGACCGCGGTAGCACAGTGGTTAAGGTGCTGTGCTACAAATCGGAAGGACGCTGGTTCGATCCCGGCTGGTGTCACTGGATTCTTCTTTGACATAAAACCCTTCCGATCGCACTATGGCCCTGGGGTCGACTCAGCCTCTAACAGAAATAAGTACCAGGAGTATTTCCTGGGGGTAAAGGCGGCCCGTGCGTAAGGCTGACAACCTACCACCATCCTGTGCTGTTGTCACGGAATTTGGGAACCTTAACTTCCTGGAACCCTCTGGGCCTGTCCAGGCCTGTCATGGGACTGCTTTACCTAAAGATGTAGAGAAAATCAAAACACACATCCTGTGTTCAATAACGTTCTTTTTCAAAACCGTGTCTTTTTGAGACAACGTGGGAGAACGCTGTAGAGCGAAGCAAGTCACAGATGAAAATATGGCGCATGCGTATTGCATGCTGGGTACCTTAGGCTACAAATATAAACTTAGAATATGTAATACTTATTACCTTTTCACTGCAACAATGGTTGCATGAGCGCTCCTCAATATGACGTTATATACACATTGTTTTATGGGATTATATTCGTGTAATAAGAGAAGTCTGGAATTCGCAACGTGTTTGCTTCTTTCAAGCTTTCAGTCTTACGAAACCCATAATGTGACAGTGCAGTGAATCCTTCAATACATCAGCCACCTCCCACTCTCCCTCTTAAACACTCTGCATGTTGACACTGTGCGGGAGAGTGTCCTTTTTGTTTAAAATGTTCAGAAACTGTATTTCAGGTAGCCATCGGGTCCTCGTAAAGAAAAAAATGACAGTATCATAAATGTACCCGGAAAGTTGGCACAAGCGGTACCCCCAAGGAATTGGATTAGGGAGATGCGTTTTTTTGTTTCAAATCTCAAAAGCGGCACCGAGTATCCTGACGTGGTACTCGTGTTTTTCCTGCACCCCTAGCTAAATACCGAGTAAGCACATCAAGGTGGTGTACAACTGCTTCATTTCACATTGATTATAATTCATTATTTGTAAAACATCCATCATTCGACGCTGTTTAGTGTGAGTTTCTGAGACGGTTCGTAAATATACAATTAGTAAAGGAATAACAAAAAGTATCTGATTCATCTATGTGCATAGTGAACCTAGTCTAGCCTTGCAGCAATATAATAGCAAAATTAGCTGAGCAGTTTAAAGACCAGTGGTAGTTATGTGTACCATTCGATGTAACATCAAGGAACTCGGCAGTTGGGCCATACATCCTATTATTTTATGTTTGGTACCAGTCTCAGACTATATGTCAATTAGCCGTCTGGTCTGTAGAATGGGGACGGTGCGTGTTCTCTATGGGGAATGCACTCAATTTTTATATGAATTGCAGTCTTCAAAGCGTTGTTACATTCGTAATTAACTGACTGTAGTTCTGTAAACGACATACAGGGAATGTGTATGGACTGACACATTATGGAAATTTGTTCACGTACCTTGGATATTAATGGTGCTTGCTGTGTATAAATCTACGTACGTACATACATACATACACACATACATACATACATACACACACATACATACATATATACATACATACACACATACATACATACGTACATAATACATACATACATACACACACAAATACATACATACATACACATACATACATACACATACATACATACACACATACATACATACACACATACATACATACATACATAATACATACATACATACATACATACACATACATACACACATACATACATACATACACATACATACATACATACATACATACATACACACACATACATACATACACACATACATACATACATACACATACATACATACACATACATACATACATACACATACATACATACACACTTACATACATACACACATACATACATACATACATATATACATACATACATCTGTAGGTAGATACAGATGTATTAGATAGCTTAGAATGATTAGTTGGAAGAGCTAATTAGATAGTGTAGACAGATTAGATGAATTACGTTACAAATAAAATATAAAACAATATCACAACTAACTCTGTTATTTTTTATTGTAGAATCATGTTTCGAACCTAAAGGGTCATCATCAGGCTAACATCCATTATCATCAGAAAAGAAAGATATAAAATAGCTTTAGCTAAACATTTAGCTAACGTAATGAAGGTCGAAACTTGTCGAGTCAATAAAAAATACCGGCGTTAGTTGGGTCGACATTTTTTATCTTATTTAGTAATTAATCTTACGGGAATACAACGGCATGTATAACTTTAAAATTGGATTAGGTAAATTGTATAGGTAAAGGTAAAGTGATCCCGTTACAGGCACGGTGTGGCCCAGAGGGTGGGTAGAGGTATAGCTCTACAAGAAGGGGGTGAGTGGTCAGCAGCACGCCCCGGCTGAACTTTACTCCCGGGAAAGACCCGGTACATTTTACAGGAGGCTGGGTGAGCCCCAGAGCCGGTCTGGACGGGCGGAAAATCTCGTTCTCCCCGGGATTCGATCCCGGACCGTCGAGCCCGTAATCAGTCTCTATACCGACTGAGCTACCCGGCCCAAAAATTGTATAGATATATAGATTAAATAGATAGATAGATAAATAGACAGACAGACAGATAGATAGATAGATAGATAGATACATAGACAGATAGATAGATAGATAGGCAGATTGAAGGTAGATGATTAATTAGATAATTAGAGTGATGGATGGATGGACAAATGGGTAGACAGATACAGATAGATAACAGACAGTTAGCTAGCTAGATAGTTAGGTAGATAGATAGATGATAGATGATTGATAGATAGGTGATAGATAGATAGATAGATAGATAGATAGATAGATAGATAGATGATAGATTCATAGATAGATAGTTGAAAGATAGATGATAGATAAATGATAGATAGATGATAGATAAATGATTGATAGATTGATAGAGAGACAGACAGACAGGTAGGTAGGTAGGTAGGTAGGTAGTTGGGTAGGTAGATAGATGCAGTAACACCCCGACTTACGTAATACTCAACTTAAGTCAACTGACTTTACGTAAATTTTTGCCGGCTTGTGCAAACTTACAAAAATCGTTGAAACATATTTTGCATTATTATATTATATTATATCCTCTTTTGTACTGTCATTTCTCCACATCTTTTTATTGTACATTTCGAAGCACACTTTTGTAATTTTTCCTGCGCGTGAGATAAAAAATTGACTTGAATCTCGGGAAATTCCGTAAAATTCGAGTTGCGTAAAATTCCATGGAACGCAACCCTTACGGCAGTCGGGGGTGACTGTAGATAGATGGATAAATAGATAGATATACAGATAGGTAGATAAACGGATAGGTAGACGGATAGATTGATAGACAGAAGGTAGACAGACATATAAATTTATACTTTATGAGAATGAGTTCTTTGAAGACCGGCATTTATGTAATTTTTACATACAAATTCAGGTTGAACCTTACAAATGTCACAGTCCTTCTCTTTTATAAAACCCACAAGTTTTTGCTGTTTGCGGAAATAATCTCTGTTTATTGTGACATTCTCATTGCATGAACATACTGTGTGGGCAAAATCGGAGTTTTAATGTTACAGCATGTAACCACTCGGATATTCAGTTAAATATAATCTTACTACACTGCATCTTCGTGTGTCTGCTAGTTGAGGCGATCAGCCTTGCTATCAGATGAAATAATAACCTTTTTATCAATTCCATTTATAGCCAGATTCAGAATGGTTTGCAGTGTACAGAGTGTGTGTGTGTGTGTGGCCTTTGATGAGGTAGGTCACCACATCATAGAGGCTTCCTGGAATACGAAACTCCGAGCCAAATGCTACGGCTTTTACGAAATAAAATGCCCTACTCGTCATTGATTGTAGGCGTGTAGTCAAGTCATTTTATGTGCTGCAATTAATCATTTCAACAACTGCATTAAGAAAAATTTAAGGGTCTTAGTCCGGAAATTGTATTTTGATTATTTATATGCAAATAGGGGGATAAACCATTCAGAAAGAGTGAAGTTAAAATTATATTTTGGCAATTGCAATAAGATACGGGTTCACTGAAGTCATACCGTTACATTTCATATGAATTTACCCGAACGTGTCCATTCGCGTCCTTGTTCTGCTTCCATACTTCCGTCCATTGCGTTGTCATTTGGGTGTGTTGAATAAATTTGTAGTTGTGATTTTATACGTAAATATTACCGTGTTTGAAGAAACCTATGTAGCGTACTGGTTTTTGACGTTCAGGTGACCGTGCATCATGATAAATTCTTATAATAAAACCAACTAGATACACTAATTTCTCAAATTGATTTTTGGAATAAAACTCTACATGTTTCGGACAGTTCCTCTGTCCATCATCAGGAGTTTTCACTATACACACAGCAATGTTATATGTCATACAGGTTTGCTGTGTGTACAGTGAAAAACTCTTGATGATGGACAGAGGAACTGTCCGAAACATGTAGAGTTTTATTCCAAAAATAAAATAGAGAAATTAGTGTATCTAGTTGGTTTTATTATAAGAACCTTACTTACTTACTTACTTACTTACGTACTTACTTACTTACTTACTTACTTACTCCATGGTGCAGAGTCCTTCTTGAGAAGCCAACTGGTTTAAAGCTAGTCAAGAAATTCCCCGCATTTCACGGAACCCGAAGGTTCATTACCGCACT
>Ga0123355_10008434_pt1 | contig 15576 bp, 17 predicted proteins | sample TergutEmb28metaG_3_FD_89872 | JGI IMG/M metagenome (GOLD analysis project Ga0123355, IMG submission 89872) | Embiratermes neotenicus P1 segment gut microbial communities from Petit-Saut dam, French Guiana - Emb289 P1 | ecosystem: Host-associated > Arthropoda: Insects > Digestive system > Gut ... | reverse complement strand
CTATCATCCAAAATTCCGCCGCATGTATGGTGGTATTCGAATTTTCGGAACGGAATGTGGGGCCAAAGGTATATACGTCGCGTAACGCTAGGCAAAACGGCTCAACAGCCAACTGCCCGCTGCCTGTTAGAAATGCTTCTTTGCCGAAAAAATCTTGAGAATAATCCACTTCACCTTCTTGCGTTTTGGGCAAGTTATCCATTGGTAAAGTTGTAACCCTAAACATATCCCCCGAGCCTTCGCAGTCACTGCTTGTTAAAATGGGTGTGTGAATATATACAAAATTATTTTTTTGATAAAATTCATGCAGTGCATGTGCCGCAAGAGAGCGCACCCTAAATACCGCCGCAAAAGTATTTGTACGTGGGCGTAAATGTGCAATCGTACGCAAAAACTCAAAACCGTGGCGCTTCTTTTGTAGTGGATAATCGGAATCACAAGAACCTTCCAGTATCACAGTCCTGGCTTTAATTTCAAATGGCTGTTTTGCCCCCGGGCTTTCTACAACTTGTCCAATTACGGTAATACAAGAGCCAACACTTAACTTAGCCGCATCTTCAAAAGACAGCCCGCCGGCATCAAGTTCACCTTCCAGCACCACTTGAACAGAACGGAAAAAACTGCCATCATTCAGTTCAATAAACCCCAAATTTTTATTATTGCGGGAGGTCCTAACCCAACCACCAATAGTCACTTCTTTGTTCAAAAATGCTGCCGTGTTGCGGTACAAATCTTTTAATCTGGTATACATAATCTCCGACCTCTTTCGCATTTATTAACGAAGTTTTAACGCCATCGTAAAACTTATTTACAATTAAGACATAAACTTGCGTTTTTCTTCATGTCAAAGTATATTAGACATAATCTTAGAAAAAGTCAATTGCAGAGTAATTTGCGCAGCGGCTTTATTATTTTTTAAGGAGATTTTTATGTCAGATAATAGATTTAAGGACTACCCAACCAAGCGTATTCCCAGCTTAAAACAGGAAAATAGCGATGAAATATCACAGTCACATATCGACTATGATGAAGAGGATTACGACTACGAAGATTACGATGACGAAGCGATAGAACCCGAATACGACACCAAACCTATACGCCGCAGACGCGAGCCGGAAGACCACGTGCCACGGGGCTCCCGCAGAGCTGAATATGGTCAGCCGCAAAAACGCCCTCGTAAAAACCCATCTGCTTACTACGGCGATAAACCCCAGCATAGCAGAAGCAGGACAGCATTTATAGGTATTTACATTGGTTTGCTGGTTATAGCTGTTGCGGCATGTATCACTGTATTTGTTCTGGTATTTCAATGGATGGCTCGTGAAGGCCCAAATCCCGGCGAGCTTTTTGAGCGTGAGCCGTCTGTTACAGATGAGACAAACGAGCCGGTAGCACCGGCCGGCCGGCCGGATATCCGCAGAATAGAAACCATGATTACAGGAATAGCTTCTGACCCACGAGGGTTGGTTTTGCTTGACCTTGAAACTTTAGAGGCAAATATAGAAATGCCTCTTTCCGAAGAAGCGGCAATTTTAGACCGTAGTAATAACGCTATAACATTTTCTGAGCTTAGAATTGGCCAGCTTGTACAGGTAGAGTACGACGCACGTATGCCAGAAATCACATCTGTTCGAGAACATCCTCATGCGAGAGTGTTTTCTGAACGCAGAAATGCGATTATTGATCTTGAAAATCTTACAATTTCTGTAGGGCATGACGCGACCTTTCTGTTTAATAGCCAAACTTTGATTTGGGACCGTGGTCTTGGAGAACGTATTCCAATAGATAGAATTAGCCCGGCAGACTCTGTTACCGTTATAGGCCTTAGAGACACAGCTTGGATGATACAACTTGATGCGGCTTCCGGTTCGTTGCAACTTTCGAATACAAACGAAATTATTAATGGCAGGATAACCGTTGGCAGCTTACACCCTCTTTTCCTGTCCGAAATTACCGGGCCAATTGATGTTGTAGAGGGGCCTCATCACATTACTGTGACAGGTGATAATATCGAGGATTTTGAAACCACTATTGTTATAGTACCAAGGCAAACCATAACTTTGGATCTAGGTGCTATAGAGTTAAGTACAGCAACACTCAATATTACAACCACCCCTGCAGATGCCAATATTTTCATAAACGACGAACCGGTAACAAGCCCTGCCGAAGTGAGCTTTGGTGAGCATACGGTTCGTGTAGAGCATGATGGATATGTAACTGAAGAACGCGTTGTAGATGTAACCAGGCCCACTGAAACCATACGTTTTGAGTTAGAAGCTGTTATACAAGACGCAATATTGATATTATTTACAAGCCCTGCCAATACAGAAATTTTTGTAAACAATGAACCGGTAGGCCGTGCAAATCCAAATATAATACTTGATTTGCCACCAGGTTCATACAGCATTATGGCGCGTTTAGATAGCCATGTAGACTACACCTTTAATATTCAGCTTTCACCAGGGCAAGAAGTTACGCGTTCCATGACGCTTACCCCTATCGCTATTCTTATTCCTAATGTTCCGGACACGCCTGGTGATAATAATGACGATACAGGCCCGGGCTTCTTTATACCGCCTCCGCCACCACCGCCAGCCCCTCCGGATAACGACCCGTCAACCCCATGACCCATTTTGACATTGCCAGCGAACTCAAAAAGCTGCCGCATCGCCCCGGTGTTTATATCATGCGGGATGATAACGATGTTATCATCTACGTAGGCAAAGCAAATAATTTGCATAATCGGGTACGAAGTTATTTTCAAAAATCCAACAATAATATAAAAACGCAACATTTGGCGCGGCGCATTAGCCATTTTGAATATCTTGTTACCGATAACGAAAATGAAGCGTTTATCCTTGAAAATAACTTGATTAAACTGCATCGCCCTAAATTTAACATCCGGCTGAAAGATGACAAAGCGTATCCTTACATTAAAGTGACTAGGGAACGCTTTCCACGGGTACAATTCTCCCACAGGCGCGGCAAGGATAAGGCAAAATATTACGGGCCTTTCGTATCAAAAACACGTGTACGGGAATTAATAGATTTAATTCACAAGCTATGGCCGTTACGCCGGTGCGCAAAACAATTCCCACGGGATTTTGATAAAGGGCGCCCATGTCTAAACCATCATATAGGGCAGTGTAAAGCCCCATGCAACCGTCTTTTGAATGAAGAAACCTACAACCAGTATTTAAGCGAAGCCGAACGGTTTATTCAAGGCAAAACCGGGCATATACTAAATAGGCTTACCGCCGAAATGCAGCAAGCCGCAGAGGATTTGGAATTTGAACGCGCCGCAGAATTAAGAGATACCATCGATTCGCTAAAGCTTTTAACAGAAAAGCAAAAGGCAGAAACCGACGGCGATGACCGCGATGTTATCGCCGTCGCCCGTAATGATGGCGATGCTTTGGTGCAAATATTTTTTATCCGGGATGGGAGACTCTCCGGGCGCGAACATTTCATTATGTCGATTGATACTGAAGATGCAGATTCGAACGGTGAAATAATTGCCGCATTTATTAAACAATTTTATAGCGAAGCCGCATTTGTTCCTAAGGAAATTTCTGTGGTAACCGCTCCTTCCGATCACGCATCAATTGCGGCATGGCTAAGCGGGCTTGCCGGCCGGCAAGTGAGTATAGATGTACCGCAAAAAGGCGAAAAACGTGATATGATAAACCTCGCCCAAACCAATGCGGAACTGACTGTACAGCAATTTGGCGCCCATATTAAAAAAGAAGCCGAACGAAACCAAGCTGCTTTAAGTGAGCTTTCTGATGCTTTAGGCATTGATATTCCACTAACCCGCATAGAAGCATATGATATATCCAACACACAAGGTTACGAATCTGTAGGGTCGATGATTGTATTTGAAAACGGCAAGGCAAAAAATAGCGACTACAGAAAATTTCGCTTAAAAGCCGTCATTGGCCCGGACGATTACGCTGGTATGGAAGAAATAATAACCCGCAGGCTTACCCGCTATAAAGAAGTGCATGACGCATTTTCCAAATTACCAGACATAATTTTTGTAGACGGCGGCAAAGGGCAGATAACAGCAGCAGAAAAAGCCTTAGCAGCAGTGGGTTTAAGCGTGCCAATATGCGGCATGGTAAAAGACGACCGCCACCGTACCCGCGGGCTGCTATTTCAAGGGAAGGAACTGCTTCTGCCACGCCATAGCGAAGGGTTTAAGCTGGTTACCCGCATACAAGACGAAGTGCACCGCTTTGCACTGGAATATCACAGAAAACTGCGTGCAGATTCGCAGGTACGGTCTGTACTTGATGATATTTCCGGCATTGGCGCAACCCGCAGGAAAGAATTACTAAAACATTTCAAAAGCATAGAAGCTATCCGCCAAGCAAGCCTTGAGGAGTTGGCACAGGCACCCTCTATGAATAAAAAAGCCGCCGAAGCGGTGTATGCGTTTTTTAATGAATCACAATAACACAATAAAGGATGAAAAATAGTGGATGAGTTTAAGTTTGATGTACAGTTATTGATCGAAGGTGCAGATTTATCTGAGGATAAAGTATTTGATTTCATTGCCACAAATATCAAAGGCGATAGCCTGCTTGCAGTTGGAGATGAATCGTTATTAAAAGTTCATTATCATACCAATGAGCCTTGGCAAGTGCTTGAATATTGCGCCTCATTGGGCGAGATTTATGATATAGTTGTTGAAAACATGGAACGCCAATCAAAAGGACTTCAAGGATAAATGTTTTATGGTGTGCCGAGGACACGGGAGGTGTTTGTATGCGCATAGCAAGCTGCGTACCGGCTAACTGTGCCAATGGCGGCGCACCATACGTAAGTAATTCCGCCCTCGGCGTTCCGCAAGAAAGAGAGGAAATTACCAATGAGCAATAGCTTAGCTGCCAGCGGTGCATTTAACACCCCCGGAATGGGCTATACCGTCCCTTTATCCAGGCTGGTTTCTGAATTTAATCTCGAATTGCTAACCCCAACGGTTAACATCGAAAAAAGAGTCATTTCCCAAGTAAACATCAATAGGCCGGCATTGCAATTGGCAGGTTTTTTCGATTATTTTGATCCGGATCGTTTACAAATTATCGGCATGGTAGAGCACACCTATCTGCAAAAATTAGATAGCAATTTTAGGCAGGAAAATTTGCGGCGTATTTTTCAACATAACATTCCCGCAATTGTCGTTTGCCGAGACCTAACGCTATTTCCGGAAATGCTAGACTTTGCGGAAGAATACGACGTACCAATCCTATCAACTGCATCTTCCACAACAGATTTTATGAATGAAGTCATTAGCTGGATGAAAGTACAGCTTGCGCCGCGCATTACAATGCATGGCTGCTTGCTGGATATATACGGCGTAGGCACATTAATTGTAGGCGAAAGCGGTGTAGGCAAAAGCGAAACAGCCCTGGAACTTATAAAACGCGGGCATCGCTTTATTGCAGATGATGCTGTGGAAGTACGGCGGGTATCATCAGAAACCCTTGTTGGCTCGTGCCCGGAAAATATCCGCTATTTCCTGGAGCTTAGGGGCATAGGAATAGTGGATATTATGCAAATGTTTGGTGTGCAGTCTATTAAACCTACTCAAGCCATTGATATACTTATAAATTTAGAACTTTGGGACCAAACGAGGGCATACGACAGGCTGGGGCAAATTGACGAATACACAGAACTGCTTGGCAACAAAGTAAGCAGCCATTCCATTCCCATCCGGCCGGGGCGAAGCCTTGCGATATTGTGCGAATCTGCTGCAATTAACCACAGGCAAAAGAAAATGGGCTACAATGCCGCAGATGCACTAACAGAACGCGTAATGAAAATTGTAAGTGGAAGCTGAAACGGAGGCCTGCAACTTATGCCGTACATTGACACTATTCGACCATTACTAGACCATGTTTTATTAGAAAAATCGTTGATAGAAGAGCCACTGGCACATCACACATCATTCCGCGTTGGCGGCCCTGCAGAAATTTTTGTAAAACCAAAAACTACAGAAGAACTTACAAAAATATGGGAAATATGCCGCAAGCATAATATCCCATTAACCATACTTGGCGATGGCACAAATGTTTTAGTGGCAGATGAGGGGCTTAGAGGCATCGTTATATCCACCAACAAGATGAACGAAATAGCACTGTGCGGAAATAACCGCATCCGCGCCCAAGCCGGCGCACGATTATCAAAAGTGGCAGAAGTGGCGTGCAAAGCGGGGCTAATGGGTTTTGAATTTGCGTCCGGCATACCCGGAACCATTGGCGGCGCAATATACATGAACGCAGGCGCATATGAACATGATATAGGCGAATTTTGCGAATCTGTAACGCTAATAAAAGACGATATTTTTGTAAAAGCCGGTACAGAAATGGAATTTGGCTATAGAAAAAGTTTTGCCCAACAGGGCGGTATATTGGTGCTGGAAGCAACGTTTCAACTAAAACCCGGCAAGGAAAAAGACATCCGTACAAAAATGACGGAATTAAATAACCGCCGCCGTCAGTCGCAGCCACTGGATTTCCCAAGTGTGGGAAGCACATTCAAACGTCCTCCGGGGTACTTTGCAGGTAAATTAATCCAGGATAGCGGGCTAAAGGGCTTTACTATAGGCGGCGCACAAGTATCCGAAAAACACGCGGGCTTTGTGATAAATACCGGAAACGCTACCGCACAAGATATTTTTGATGTAATAGAAGCTGTCCGCAAACATGTTCATGAAAAGTTTAATGTGTGGCTTGAGCCGGAAGTAAAAATTCTGGGCTTTGATTCTTGAATTAAGAGGTGTAGTATGCGCATAGTAATTGTTACCGGTATGTCTGGCGCGGGGAAAACCACTGCGCTAAAAATTTTTGAAGACGCGGGCTTTCATTGTGTTGACAATTTGCCGCCGTCATTTATAGGGCAATTTATCAAATTTTGTTTAGAGCGTGACACCGGTATAACTCAGGTGGCATTGGGCATAGACATACGTGGTGGCAAAATGTTTAACGACCTTTCGTGCAGTATTGCCGTATTAAAAGAAACAGGTATCGACTACTCCATTTTGTTTCTAGATTCGGCCAACGATGTTTTGCTAAACCGCTATAAGGAAACTCGTCACCTTCACCCGCTTGCTAAAAACGATTTAATAAGCGTTGGCATAGCCAAAGAGCGTGCCTTAGTTGAAGATATAAAGGAGCAAGCTACGCATATTATAGACACAAGCCATATTTTGCCGCGCAATCTTAAAGAAAAAATATTGCATCTTTTTACAACGCAAACCAACACAACACGGCTTTTGATTAACATAATGTCATTTGGATTTAAGTACGGTATTCCAAAAGAGTCCGATATGGTTTTTGACGTACGTTTTTTGCCAAACCCGTTTTATAACCCCGAGTTAAAACCACTGTCCGGATTGGACGCTCCCGTTAGCAATTACGTAATGAGCCACGATGTTAGTGTACGTTTTATGGAAAGCTTGTTAGCAATGCTCAATTTTTTAATCCCCCACTATATAAGTGAGGGCAAAAGCCAGCTCATTGTAGGTGTTGGGTGTACCGGTGGGCGGCATAGGTCTGTTGCTTTAGCAGAAGAATTACAAAGGTCACTGTCTTTGCAGGAATATTCGGTAGTCGTGCATCACCACGATATCGCCAAAGATCAATCCAGGAAGTGAAACGAACATGGAATCTTTCTCTCAAATGGTTCAAAAAGAACTGCTTAGTGACGATAATTTAGAAAAAGAACTCGATTATGAGCGTTCTTTTGTGCGAGAATGCTTTTTATTCGGTGGCATTATCTCCAACCCGGGGAAAACCTACCATGTAGAGTTCACAATACCCGAAGAAAAGGCGCAAGAATTACTAAAAATTCTGTCGGCGTTTCATTTGAGCCCAAAAAAGATTGCCCGCAAGGGGCAAACTGTAGTATATATAAAAGAGGCAGAGGGTATTGCAGATGTTCTAAACATAATTGGGGCGCACAAATCCTTACTGGCACTTGAAGAAATGAGAGTACAAAAGAATGTGCGCAATGCAATAAACCGCAGAGTAAATTTTGAAACAGCGAACATAAACAAAACCGTAGGGGCGGCACTTAGCCAAATAGACGCAATCAAATATATTGCACAAACTGTAGGTTTGTCCTATTTGCCTAAACCGCTAAAGGAAATTGCAGAGCTGAGGCTCGACAATGAGACTTTAAGCCTTACGGAAATTGGGGAGCTTGCAAACCCGCCTCTTGGTAAGTCGGGAGTAAACCATCGTTTACGCAAAATATGTAAAATTGCCGATAATCTACGGCATTAAAAGCGGCTTCGCTGCGCGTTTCGTTCAGAGCAATTTCCTAGCAGACAAGTAAAAGCCACTCCGTCGCTTCCCGCAGCGTGGCAGAGATTCATTCCCTGCAGAGCGGCGGGGTATACACCGGTGATGCCGGCGATGCGAAGCATTGGGCCATCCGGCCAAGCAAGCGTAGCTTGCGAGAAGGTTTGGGGCAGCGCCCCATCAATAATAAAGAAAGTAGGCGATATCGTTGATTGAGCATACAATTAAAGTAGGCCCATCTTTTGAGTCGAAGGTAGTAGCAGAATTAGTGCAGAAAGCAAGCCAGTTTAAGAGCCATGTCTCGTTAGTAGTAGAAGAAAAAACGGCTAATGCAAAAAGCATAATGGGAATTATTTCGTTAAACCTTCAAAATGGCAACACGGTTTCGATAGTAGCAAATGGCGAAGATGAAAAACAGGCAGTAGCTGAACTTGAACATATTATTGGTATCTAGCGAACGTTAAGTACAATTACACTTAATCCCCACCACCTGCTTAGCGAGTGGTGGGGATTTTGATTAAAAATTTACTGGAACAAAAATTTTCCTATTTCCAATCTACCCTTTGTTCAATGGGTTTGCGCCCGGCTTGGTTACCTATCGTTTCCGGTACGCCAATTGGCAAAACTGTACGTACTTGCCGCGTTTCAGGAATATCTAACAATTTAGCAATTGCCTTGTTGTTTCCGTTTAAGCGGGACATTCCATCGTACCAGCAAGAGGCATAGCCAAGTGCTGTAGCCGAAAGCAAAATATTTTGCACTGCTGCGGCGTAATCTTCTACTTCAAAATCAAGCCCAAAATCAAATGTTACTTTTTCTGTTGCAACTACTATTATTGCAGGGGCGGTGCGCGTTGCATCGGATTGTATTATGTCTGCCAATTTTGCCAACAACGTTGGGTTTGTTACCACAGTGAAATGCGTGGTTTGGGCATTGCAACCGGAGGGAGCTTGTGTTGCCGCCGTGATGATTTTTTCCAAATCTGCTTTCGGTACACTGTCAGAAGTATACTTTGTGCGGTGGCTGTAGCGTGCAGCTACAATTTCAAAAAAGTTCATTTTATTACCTCCAAATATTCATTTATCGCAACCAGGTAATGCACCGGGAAGCCGTTTTTATTTGGCACTACATACTTAAATGCATCGTAGTGTATAGATTTACGCCCACCAGCAATCGCATTTGTGTGATGCATGGCCAAATCCTTACTTGGGAGCAGAAAAACTTCATCTTTTGTTTGAAAATGCACCAACAGAAAGCTGATGCCTCCTTGCTTGCGAAAAGCCTCCATAAACTCAATTTGATGGACATGTATGTTTTTGAGCGGCAAATTTTGCTGGCGGGTTTCCTTCGCATCAAAGCATATGGGCAAACCTTGCGCTACACCTATAAAGTCGATGGTGCTTTTTTTTTCGAAATAAGCCGAGGTTATTGTGCGCGACTTATTATCCACCGCCACAGGAGTTATGGGGGTTGGTACTTTTTGTATAATGGCCAATTCCTTTTGGGCGTAAAGCTGGTTTGTAAGGTCTACCATTTCCTCAAAAGCACTGCCGCGCAAGCCTCGTGTGTTCCAATATGCCATTACGCACCTTTTTCCAAAAGTGCATTGAGCTTGCCGATTAACGCCTTGCGCGCCTCTACGGACACACCACCTATTGCCCATACAAGTGCGCCAAGCACACTTGGGGCATCAAGTATTTTTAACGCAAACGGTTTTTGGTAGTTTTCTTCTAAAAATTGCGCCAGCGCAGTAACCAAAACGGAACCTGGGTTCTTTTGAAATAATGAACCCACAAGAGCAATTTCCGGAGGCTGTGTGTATGTTAAATGATCAAGTATGCCCAGTACGCTTTCCCCGTAGGCCTTTGCAGACGTAGTTAAAATATTTATTGCAACAGCATCGCCCTCTTTGGCTGCTTGAAAGGTCATTTTCACAATATCCAAGCAAAAGGCGTTGTGGTCTTCGCTCCATACATGAATATGCAAGGCTTCCATGAAGTCGCTTTTGTCTGTAATTTTCATTCTTGCCATAAGCATATCTACAAGCTTAGAAGCCGGATAACGCCTAAAAAAGTGGCTGTATACATAGGAAATCGTTTGCGTCATAACATAACCGCCGCCGCCAAAGTCGCCGGTGAAATAACCCATGCCGCCTATTTGTAGGGTTTCGTCTTTTTCGTCTAGGCCAACAACAGAAAAACCTGTGCCGGATACGCAAGAAATACCGTGCCCATTGGTCGAAACTGCTTTAATACCAAGCACACAATCGTTGCCCAAAGAAAAATCTGCAAAACCTAAATTACTTAGCACTTTGGATATTTCTGTGTGTTGTGTTTTTGTATCTACGCCCGCCATACCAAAAGCAGCGCGGTAGATATCTGACGGGGTTATACCATGTTTGCCTAAAAACTCGTCAAGCATTTTTTTCAAAACTTCTGCCAGTTCTACATACAAGCCCGGCATATTCTCGTAGTTCGTGCCGCCGCCTGTATATAGGTCAACCATTCCTGTTTCATGGTGGTACAAAGCGATGTGGGTTTTTGTTCCGCCGCCATCAAGCCCTAAAAAATATTTGCTCATGTGTATGAAAACCTCCTAAATGTACTTAGTGAAATCTCTGCTGCAAGCATTATAACCCTACTCCTTGTCCACTACAACTACCTTTACACCCGTTTCTTCGATTTTTACAAATTCATCTTCGACAGCATCCCAATCGGTAATGAGCATGTCAAATTTATTGGTATCGCACACTTTAATGAAATCCTTGAAACCTATCCTTTGGTGCGGCATTATCCATGAAAAATCTTGAATATCGAGGAAGATATTCCATAGAATTTTTGCCATATTCCAAGAAATTCAATTTCATGTTATAGTACTTGCATACGTACGAGAGGAGCCAACCAAATTGGACATAATCGCAAAATTAACACAGGAATTTTCCCTGCTGCGCTGGCAGGTAGAAAACACAGTAAAGCTCATTGACGAGGACAACACAATCCCCTTTATCGCCCGCTATAGAAAAGAGCAAACAGGCTCTATGGACGACCAGCAGCTGCGCGAGCTTAGCGAGCGTCTTATTTACTTACGTAATTTAGAAGAACGCAAGGCGGCAGTTATTGCCTCTTTAATTGAACATGGCCACATAACGGACGAGCTTGCGGCAAGCATAACCGCCGCTACAACCTTGCAAGAGGTAGAAGATATTTACCGCCCATACAAGCCAAAACGCCGTACCCGCGCCACAATGGCGATAGAAAAAGGCTTGCAACCCCTTGCAGATATTATTTGGGAGCAAGACCTAACCATTGACCTGGAAACCATTGCAACGCCATTTATAGACCTAGAAAAAGGCGTAGAAACCGTAAATGACGCTCTTCAAGGCGCAATGGATATCTTGGCGGAAAAAATTTCCGACGACCCGACATGCCGTACATTGGTACGTCAGTTGACATATGACGATGGCATTATTACATCTGAAATTTCCAAAAAAACGAAAGAAAACCCGGAAGACCCAAACGCTGCCGTATACGAAATGTACTTCGAACACAGCGAGCCAATTAAAAAAATTGCGGGGCATAGGGTTTTGGCTATAAATCGTGGAGAAAAAGAAGGCTTCTTGAAAGTGGATGTAGCGGTACCGGAAGATAAAATCTTCGACCAATTGCACGGGCTTTTTATTAAGCGTAACGATTTTACGCAACGCCTGATGGAAGATACCCTGGCAGACAGCTACAAACGCCTAACCGCCCCCGCTGTAGAGCGCGAAATGCGCAACCTGCTTACCGAACAAGCCGAAGAAGGCGCAATAAAAGTGTTTGGCAAAAATTTACGCCAACTGCTGATGCAGGCCCCGATAAAGGAAAATATTGTGCTTGCAGTTGACCCTGGCTTCCGCACAGGCTGCAAACTGGCCGTGGTGGACGAAACCGGAAAAGTGCTGGAAACCGGTGTGGTGTATTGCACCACAAATAAAGACACCGGGCCGTCCAAACAGATATTGGCGCAAATGATAAACCGCCACAAAGTAACGGTTATCGCAATCGGCAACGGCACCGCGTCCCGCGAAACGGAAATTGTTGTGGCAGAACTGTTGAAAGAAACGGGCATAAAAGCCCAATATGTTATCGTTAACGAAGCCGGTGCTTCCGTGTATTCCGCATCCAAGCTTGGCGCAGAAGAATTCCCGGACTTTGATGTCGCTTTACGCAGTGCGGTATCCATTGGGCGCAGGCTGCAAGACCCACTGGCAGAACTTGTGAAAATAGACCCCAAAAGCATTGGTATAGGCCAGTATCAGCACGATATGAACCAAAAATATTTGAGTGAAACATTATCCGGCGTAGTGGAATCTTGCGTAAACTCGGTAGGTGTGGACTTGAACACCGCCTCCCCTAGCCTGCTTTCCTATGTGGCGGGTATTAACCCCGCTGTCGCAAGAAATATTCTCACATACCGGGAAGAAAACGGTAAATTTACAAGCCGCAAACAGTTGCTCAAAGTCGCAAAGCTTGGGCCAAAGGCGTTTGAGCAATGCGCCGGCTTTTTGCGTGTTCCCGGTGCAAAAAATCCGCTGGATAACACGGGCGTTCACCCAGAGTCTTACACCATTGCGGAAGCATATCTGAAATATGTACCACCTGCGGCAAAAGCCGAAAAATCCTTAAAAGACTTATCCGTCACGCCAAAACACGACTACGAAACAATGGCAAAAGACTTGGGCGTGGGTGTACCAACCCTTAAAGATATCATCAAAGAGCTGGAAAAACCCGGGCGCGACCCGCGGGACGAGCTTCCTCCGGTGCTGCTTAGAAGCGATGTGCTGGCAATGGAAGATTTGGTCGAAGGCATGATACTCACCGGCACTGTGCGCAATGTCATTGACTTTGGCGCGTTTGTAGACATTGGCGTTCATCAAGACGGGCTGGTTCACATTTCCCAAATCGCAAAACGCCGCATCAACCATCCGCTGGATGTGGTTCAGCTTGGCGATGTGGTGAAAGTAAAAGTGCTGAGCGTGGATTTGAAGAAAAAACGCATTGCGCTGTCTATGAAGGATGTGGATTGATGAAAACGATTGAGTTTGCGGTTAAAGGCTTAGTAATTTGTGACGGAAAATTTTTAGCTGTTCATAAGGCATCGATCAAATCTCCTAAATTTGAATTGCCCGGCGGAAGGATGAATTTTGGAGAAATGGCAGAGGAGACATTAATCCGGGAAATGACGGAAGAAATAGGATTGCACGTAAAACCAGTAAAATTGGTGGACACGTGGAATTACGTTGCTGAAACGAACCAAGTAACAGGCATTATTTATCTGTGCGTTGCCGAAAATCCCGAAAATATCATTTTGTCAGAAGAGCATGATGCTTATGAATGGTTATCTCCTACCCCGGAATCTATTGATAAAATGAACCGATTATTCAAACCCCAAATGCTAAGATGGGACTGGAATGAACTTATAGAAATTGCCGGAAAGGCGTGATTATTTGCAATATATATTATTAACCCTAAAAGGCATAGCAATAGGTGCCGCCAACGTAGTGCCCGGCGTAAGCGGCGCAACTTTAGCAGTTATATTCAGGGTATACGACAAGCTGATAGAATCGATAAATAACATATTCAAAGACATGAAAAAATCTTTGAAGTTTCTCATTCCCCTTGGAATTGGTATGGCGGTTGGGATACTTGCTTTAGGGTCTGTACTGGATTTTTTTCTGCAGCGGTTTTCTTTGCAATCCGGCGCATTTATTGCGGGGTTAATGGCGGGTAGCATTCCATTTATCCATAAAATGGCTTTATCGAAAGATAAGAAGAAATCATATTCTTACGCTGTTGCGGTTGCTGCTGCCATTATTATTATTTTGCTCTCCATATTCGTGCCTGCGCACGATGTTTATGTGGATGTGCAATTCAGCATTGGTCTTGTAGCGCTCTTGTTTGCCGGCGGCGTTCTAAGTGCGGGTGCGTTGATGTTCCCTGGTATAAGCGGTGCAATGGTGCTTATACTTTTGGGGATATTTCCTGTGGCCATTCATACAATAAGCCTGATTAGGGAATATCTGATGACACCTTTCGATTTTACGCTGCTCACGCCTATTTTAATTGTTGTCGTGCCAATAGGACTTGGGCTGGTTGTTGGTGTGTTGCTTACATCACGTTTGATTGCCTTTTTGCTTGAGAAGCACCATGGTACAACATATTTTGCAATAATCGGTTTAATTTTTGGCACTATTTTTGTTGTTTTTAACGACGACGCCACTTACCAAAGCCACGCAGAAATAACGCCTATGCTGATTATATTTGCTGTTATTGCTTTTGCTGTAGGAATGGCTGTATCATTAACATTAGGTAAAAAATAGAACGCGAATATTTTATGTGCGAAAAAAACATACTAGTCATATCCGAAATATCTGAAATGTAAAGGATGACGAGTATGTTTTTTTGTAGAATTTTATCCCTGCTTATTACGGCAGTGATGATTATAGCAACCGCCGGATGCGGCAGAGTCATGAATGAACCGGTTCCCGCCACGCGCAGTATTGTACGTGCACCACAAAGGGCTATACAGGATGTGCCGCCACATATTCCGGCAAAACCATTTGTTGCACCAAGGAATGAGTCAAGACCAGCAATACAAATTCCTCCACAGCCGCAAGCTAATGCGCCAGCTACAGTACCGGTACAACAATCGCAGCAATCCAAAAAAGAGCTTGCTTCGCACGAAACGGAATTTAACGCGAAAGAGACAAACCGCGGCAATAATATCGCTCGCGCAGCACAAAGTATTAATGGTCATGTCGTACAGCCCGGTCAAACATTTTCCTACAACGAAACCGTTGGCCCAACCAATGAACGCCGGGGCTACAAAAAAAGCACCATTTTTATAGAGGGCGAGAAGAAAAAAGGTGTAGGTGGCGGTGTATGCCAAGTTTCCACTACGCTGTTTAACGCCGCCGAAGACGCAGGCATGACCATTTTAGAACGGCACGACCACTCTTTACCTGTAACTTATGCCAAATCTGGCGAAGAAGCCGCTACAAGTTATGGTGGCATAGACTTCAAATTTAAGAATGAAAAGCCCTACCCTATTGTGATTAACTGCACCGTTGGCAATGGGAAAATTAAAGTAACGATAAACGCTATATAAACTCAACTACCACCGCCTGAAGGCGGTGGGTTGACGAGCGACTGAAGTCGCCTAAAGTGCAAACTAAATATTTATTCGGTAACGTTGAAGTTATCGTTGTTTTTCAGTTCTTCGACTTCTT
>Ga0123355_10008431_pt1 | contig 15578 bp, 6 predicted proteins | sample TergutEmb28metaG_3_FD_89872 | JGI IMG/M metagenome (GOLD analysis project Ga0123355, IMG submission 89872) | Embiratermes neotenicus P1 segment gut microbial communities from Petit-Saut dam, French Guiana - Emb289 P1 | ecosystem: Host-associated > Arthropoda: Insects > Digestive system > Gut ... | reverse complement strand
TTTGATATTCTTGAACAGCAGCACATGCATTGCCATCACAAAATCCATACACAAAATGCATATCGCAATATTCCACGTGGGGAAAAAACAAAAGGCATGTTTGCACTTCACAAGTCACCAACTCACTGTAGCGCACACGCCAAGGTCACTGGATTAACATGTCGAGTTGATCTGGCAGGCGCATTGGACAAGTATGACGTCACGGACAGCCTACAGTATGTTGACACCTATGACGCCCACACTTTCTCTGGCCATTATCTCCATAACCGTTCTACTTTGGACATAGGTGTTTTGGGTTATATCGGTATAGTTTAACATAAGGAACACTCTCCCGAAGTCTCGCACATTCCTCCTGGGACACCCTGTATTGTGTTTCTGAGTGTTCACATAATTTAAAAAATATTAGGGGAGTCAATAGGCAACAGGATTTTCAGTTTTATCTCTCATCCAGAATGATTAATTTTTGCATGGTCAAGTCCCACTGTGGCTGGGGAAGTTTGTATTGTGTTTTATATGCCTTCATATTTGTGTACAAACTGTGTGTTCAGATCCCATTTGTAGTTTTCTGTTGTGCTCACAGGGTTTCAGACGTAAGTGTGTGTGCTCTTTGGTCAGTTTTATTCTTGGAAGTGTCTGAAATTCTTCAGTGGAATACTATTTCACACTTCTGCTTGACACCTGTTGAATGTTTCAGCTTGTATCTCGAGCCGCCCCGGTCAGTGTGGTCGAGCTGATGGTTACATACTTGAAGGAAAAGAACTTGAATTCTACATGAGAAAGATAAAAGCAAAGAAAGGAAAATAAAATGTAATGTTAAAATACGGAAAACCGCTGTGTTGAGAGGGTCTGTGAAATAAAATCTGTTGTCAGGCTCCACAGTGTGTGTGTATAAATGTCCTTTTCCTGTGAAGTTCTGTAGTTTGCATTAACTTTTTATTTGAGAGTTTTAATCAAGAAAGAGGGCTATATGATCTCTACACAAGCCAGTCTATTCTCATGCACACAAAACTAAAAACATGACATGCTCTTTTCCAGTTACAGGAATTAAGTGTAATTTTGGCAAATGTTTTCTTTCAAATATGAAAGAATTGTTAAATAATGTTCAAGGATAATTGTATCTTGCAACACATGACAGTGCAGGCAGATTAGTTATGCAGTGTCACCTGACATCAAGTAGAAATGTGAGCTGTTTGCATAGTGATGTGTTCCTTGTTTGTGAAGTAGAAATGCACAAAACACAAGTTCTGCTACCGAAAGCATTAGCCAGATCATTCACCTAGCCTCACCATTATGCTGGGAAGGTTGAGCAGTATGTATAAAAACATTGGTTTTGTTAACAGTGGTGTGTGATTTTAACAAACGGCCATCGGGCTGGGTTAGACGGTGTTCCCCCACACACACACACGTAGGCATAATTTATGTCTTGCTTGTTGTGAACACAATACAAGTAATTGCAGTGCATAGTTGATCACACTGGTGCTTCTCTACAAAACCATGAAATCCATTCTGCACTTCACACATACATAATGAAGTAAGCCATTTCTGGCATCTGGAAATTCAGTCTTGGGGTGTGGAATAAGTATTTTTTTAGCAAGAAAGGTCACCAGCATCCCAAACTCATAAACTTTTTACTAGCTTTAAATTTCTGTGCTGTTAGTGTATGCATTTGCTTTAGCACATCATCCAAACATGGTAAAGATCAGTACCGACTTACGTCTTTATAGTCCCATTACCCCAGATGATACAACTACTGATGAAATAGGTAAGCTGAAGACAGTTAATGTGAAGCATAACAATTCATAAGATGGCAAAAATTGAAATTGTATGGAAAACTGCAGTATTGTTTTCCTATAAAGTGGGAGTCATACATGTAAAAGTTAAGTGCGTATATGTCTCGGTTCCTTTCATGATTTTTGTTTAGAAATTTTGGCTTAAATTCATTATATCATTTCTGGCAGATTATAGTCATCTTATTGTGAGGGAAACATTTTCCTGTTTTCCAGATGTTGGTAAGTTACAGTATTTAAGACAGCTGTTGCAGTTTTTGTTGGATGAATGCAAATAGAGCACCGAGTGTCATTAGATGGTGCACATTGTTGTATCAGAATCACCTGTGTTTCAGAGCAGGGCTGTAGTGCATGACTTTGGGCTGTTTGAACTTTCACAGAAATTGATATTAAAATGTATAGTAGTTTGTGTGTGAACATTTTGGGTGACATGCTCTTTGTTTGGTTTGAGCTTGGCTGTTGCGCGTTTTGTTGGGATTGTGGGCACCGGTTTTGCTGTGGTATTAGTTTGAAGGGTAACTGTTAGGACACATTTTATTGTGTTAAGATCATTTATAACATGGGAATTTACCTTAGCTGATATGCTGTGGGGGCTGTAAGGTTGCAGATGGCCTTGTCAGTATGGTGGTAACTTTTGGTGTATATAGTCTGCTGGTGCCATCCCAGGCAGGCTAGTTACACGCATTTGGGTACTTAGTGTGGAAACCTCACATAGAAATAATCTAGCAGCACAATGCAGCAGTGAGTCCCCATTTGCCTTGATGTACAGTCAGTCTGCAGCAAACTCATATTGTTAAACTCCGTTGTGGTGTCATCTTGATACCAAACTGCTTAATGCCAGCCTAATTCACCATGTGAGAACAGCAAAGGGAAGTGTAGTTGGTTCTGCATCAGCTGCCTAACAAAAATTCGCTGTAATCCTCCACCTCATTGGTGCAAAATAATGTCTCATTCAGCTCCCATACTATCAAATAAAATGGTGACCACCCCATTACATGTTGGGCGATTGTGTGTTCACAAATCGAATCCCATGGCTTCATGAGTTGCCAGTTGAGATTGAGGACTTCTTAATTTCTTATAAATTTGGAATACTGATTCTTCTCCCTTCTGCCTAACCACTGTAGTGATTGGACTATTCCAGTTTTCGTTTACTGTACTGATGTGTTTTTTTCACATTCATTATTTCTGTCAGTTGTTTTTTATTCCATATGACTGGTTCACATCTTTCAGAAGTTTTTTGGTGCCATAATTAGACTATTACATAAACACAACTGAAGTATGTGGAATGTATGAACCTGTCATGTCTTTTTATGTCGCGTTAAGGACATGAGTCCATCTGAATGTGATGTACAGTATAACATCCTAGGCATTTATAATGCTGTATATTTAAAAGTACCATATTCAGGGTTATTTTCCAAAAATGTTTTAAATTACCTAAAATTAAAATTTTGATTCAGAATTATGTAAAAGTGCTTCTGTCCAGATATGCACATCTAAAACACCATAAAACATGGTACAGGTATGTATAAAACAGCAGCTTCTGTTTTCATCTGTACAGTGGTCCGACACCAAACCCATGCAAGAAGGTGTAGCCTGTTGAAGTAGATTTGTTATGAATGGGTTTGCCAGTATAACCTCTTCTAATTCACCTGTGATGTACAGACAGAAAGTGACGAGTTTTGAGAGTGCTTTACTACCAAAAACACTTAAAATTAGAATACAGAGTCATTTGTAATGGAAAGTTGCTGGTCTGCATTTTACCGAAGTTCCTACTATTACTTGACTTTCCATTGAATTAAAATATAGAGGCTGAGGTTTTGCAAGATGTGGAGATCTTTATCAATTTGCGATAGTTCTTGTGAAATCATCAGTATATCCTGGAATTAAGTGGGTCAACTATCTTCCCAGCCATGAGGGCAACATTGGTGTCTGTGTCCAACACGAAGTAGAGAAATGGGTGTGCGATGACAAATCTCTCAGTTGTTGCTCTGGCTGCCATTGTTCCTGGAAATGGAAGTTTTCATTGTTTCAAAACAAGGTTTTTGTTATGTTACATATTTTTGCAGTACAGAACAAGACCGATTTTACCCCTTGAAACTAATGAACGTAATGAAAGTTCTTCATTCATTCAAAAGTCAGAAACAGTTCAAAAGTACTAGCTGGTGTGTATGCATGCACTAACATACAGTGCAATATTGCATTTACAGAACGGCTGCACTTTTACAACCCGCGTGAAACTCTGTAATTAAGAAGAAAGGAAAGACAATCTGTGCCAGAAGTTATGAAGTGCCCAAGTGCATTCTTTATGACCATTACTTTTAGAGAGAAAATAGTTCATGAACTGAGACATTTATTTTTGTAATTCAGTAACTGGGTTGTATGTACATGATACGAATTTACAACGTAGTGAGAAACAGTTTAGTCAAATCTTGTGTTGTCTTGATCCTAATCAAGTAGGTTTTGTAGTGTTACTATTGTTTTTTTTTTTGTGGGGAGCTTTTTATATGTGTTTTGCAGGGTTGATGGGAAACTAAGAGTATATGGTGAGTATTTGCTTATTGGGCAGTTTCTTATCTAGAATAACATATCTCGCCCTGAAGGTTCATACATTTGTTACAGTGCATTGTCTGGGCATGTATACCTTCAGCACAGAATTCTAGGCTTTGAAAATAGAACCACTGTGAGCCACATTTCTGCACGTCAGCATGACTTTGCAACATAAGGAACTTAGTGCCAAGACCCCACACATCCCAACAGAGGCAGCCTTGTTACAACAATTTGGGTGGGAGTGTCATACAACCACTGTGACATCATGCCAAATGACTTCCATCTTTGTGGCTCTCTGAAAAAGCATCCTTACAGTCACAGATACCAAAGTGTTGCATTAAGTCTAGGAAGCTGACAGTGGTTCTGTTTGCAATGCCCACAGTTGTGTGGTAATACATATATTGCCCGAGTGTGTTGTGACAAATGCATGAAATTTTGTGATAAGTATGTAGATGTTCCATTTTCTGATGAGAAATGTTATTTTGAACAAAAAGTTGGCAAATATTCACCATGTATTGTTACTCTCATATCAACATGTATTACCATACAGTATTTCTGATCCTGCAGTAAGAGGCAATAGTGTCACAACCAATTCACAAATCTGTGTATGTGCAGTGATGTACCAAATGCACAAAATTAAATAAGTACAAGTATAGGGTGGTCTCCAGCAGAATACAGTAAAATCCCTTTGATCTGGAAGCTGATACTCCAGAAATCCTGATTCTTTGGTGGTTCAGACAAACCTGAAGTCAGGAGTTTTGGCTGCAGTAACATCCAGTATGTATAGTGATCTATGTTTTTATCTAAGGTTATCTGGACTTCATTGAGCCTATTAAGCTATTATAATAGTCTCCAGAGATCCTAAGATGAGTAAACAGTGCAATTAAATGATAACAGCTCAACTGGTGCATTTTACAAGACATCACCTACTTGTTTAAGCTTTCCATATAAGCCACATAGGGTTGTAGAGTAATTCAGTAGATACTGCATTTCATTTATACATGTATATTGAATCTTTGAATTATTGTATGGCCTGGTGATGTTTTAGTTATGCTACACTGTTATTGTTTGTGTAAATACACAATGGGATAAACCATGTACACAAACTACTGCTGGCAAGAAACTCCAGAAAACCTAGGAGATCGTGATGCCCCTGCATCAACAGTTGAAGGAGATATCCGAATTGTGTACCCTGACTAGTTGGGCAGCTCAAATATGGGAGCGGTAATAAAAAAATTAACCCATAAGAAATGAGGTCATTGATGGTACTGTTTGATAATCTTTAATATTTGATAATTGGGCAGCTCTCTGGTCTCATAGGTGCTGCATTAAAGAAATTCTGCTGTAATGTTAACATTACATTTTGTGGATGTCCTGCTGTTCCGCAGATGAAACGTCACAATATCTGACCAGCAGTGAATGTATTCCTCTTGTGCATATTGTACAAAGAACACAAAATCCATTAGAATTTCATAGTCAAGATGTAACCATATAACATTTTATTGTTTTGCTTCGTGTTACAACAGGAGCAAAAATTCTTCAAAGTATGACTGAAAAAATATTTTCATTATGCCCTGTGGGGATTCATATGGTCATGAGCAGATTGCTGTGTTGCGGTCCCTGAAGGCTTAATATCTCATGCATACGTGAGTAGCTGTATGGATCATGTAAATGTGCCATATGATAAAGTCCACAATTTATGATCTCTTAAAACTGAAGTTTTGGGCATGCCATCAGTTGAAACATGAAAAATATATGCAGTTGAACACTGTAATTTAGAATAAGGTGTTGTGTTGTTCCTTAGAGACATTTTATCCAAATGCTTGAATATTGGCATCCACTCTCATAATTCATGACAAGTTTCAGAACCCCTTTTGTTAATATTAATAGTAAATTTACATTAAAATGTGTATTATGACTGCTTGATATTTCTTATGCCAATGTCTTTGATAGGTAAAATTTTTTTCTCTGTATTTTTAAAGAAATGTGTACACCTATATTTTAAGGTTTAAATGCAGAATTTCTGTCTCCCAGGAAGCTGTACATATCTGTTCATACAATGGTGGAGGAGGCAAGGAATGTGTACAGAATTGTAAACTCTGGAATGTAATTCCCCTTTGCTATGAGTAATTATGTGTAGCTGTAAATAATATAATGATAGCACAAAGTTGCTCGAATGTCCAGCCTGACATCATTCTATTGTTTCATTAGCTCATGCCCAGCTGGGTACTCAGGTTTACAAATGAAAGGTTGCTGTGCAGAAGACCCTAGTTCCTGCCTCACATTCCCTCCAAGCAAAACAAAAGCTTTCATAAATACTCTAATTACAGATGAGTCATTATGTGTAACCTTGAAATTGTCAACACTAGTGCCATCAAGTTCTGCTTCTAGCCTTGGATCTGCACAACACTTGGAATGCAGGGAGCCACAGCCCTGTGAAATGGGCAGTCTCCTACAAGTGGACATTAATTTCACGGTTGTCAAATCTGGCACAGTTGCATCATTGTAACCAACTTAATTAGCTAAAAATGCATACCCATGATTGATAGCTACTTTCATTGTAATTAGTTTGTTCTTTACTGTGTTACTTCACAGTTACAAGGCTACCTGTCTAATAATTGCTCATGGAAGACTTCATTGCGATTATGAAGGGAATGGGGAGATGACATCTTTGACTAATAACAGCAGTGAACTTATCATTCAGCAAGTTCTGTCATACTTACTGGTTTGGATGTCCAGGATTTTAACATAGTTCCTTATGACGACAGTTACTGATTGTTCAATGTTTCTCACATAAAGTTCTGGATCATCAGACATTCCAGATAGGTCAGACCGGCGAGGATCAAACACATCCCAGATACCAAGCTGGAACAAAGTCATCCACAGTAAATAAAAAAGTATTACAACTACCTTTTGGTAAGCGTGTTAGAAGTAATTCTTGTCTTCCTATTTTATAACTTCAGTTACATGTTCACTCTAATATAAACATGCAGGACAACATTTTTTAAGTCTCCAATTTTTTTTCTAAATGTACTGGCATTTTTTATTGGTATTGCACACTTATTCATTGAGTTTGCTTTAAAGTAAAGGTTAATTTAAAGGTCTCAGAACATGTTATTGCCAGTTTTGTTCAAATTGCTTAACCACTTACAATAACTGTAAATGTTTTTATACATGCATCACTCGCTGTAAATACCCCCATTTTTAATTGAATACGTAAACTGTAACTGTGTCCTACTTCCTTATTTACATATTGACAGAACAATTCCTTTAATCTCCTGTTTACTCTTATTTCCACCAAGTGGTCTTGTCCCTCAGGTTTTCTGAAAAAGATTTTGTATTCATTTCTCTTCTCCATCATATACATGCTTCTGTAACTGAGGCCAGATTTGCTGAGAATAGTGGTAGGGTGCCTGGGACTCCGAGTGCTTTCAAGTTTGTTCATATTTTACCCAAAAGTAGTTCATCACTGAAGTTTAAATATAGCAACATATTACCTGCTGCAATGTTGGGGTGAGAATAACAAATCCTTCCACCATAAAGCTGGGTATGATAGCCTGCACTCTGGTGGGTCGAAGAGCTTGGTAGATTTCACGTAGTGAGCAAGATGTCAGGTCATATATAAGTTGTCGCAGTCCCCGTCTCTCCATAGGTAGTAGCAGCAACAACTTGTATCGCTCATCCTGTCACACACCACGCTTTATAACTTTATAATCCTTGAAGGAAATCTCGGGACACGCAGCTTACCATATACGATATTAAAACCTCATCTGTGAATATGTATCAGTGCAAAATGTAGTTTTGGTACATTAGATAGAAAAGGATATCACCTAGAACCAAGCATTTTTTGTTTCAAAATTTAATTTGCTCTGTCATTTCTTGCATGTGTTAAGAGTGGACTGAAAACAATGAAATGCTTGTGAAATAAGTTTGAGTGATGTGTGGTTAATGTTACAAATTAATCTACCTAGTCTTTCATTCATCTGATTTGTTTTGTCTGACTTAACATTACATTATAGCATGTACCAAGTACAGAAAACTACAAGTTTTCATGCTGATATGTAAGGTCAATAGCAGGGGTGCACAAATCCCAGGCATCAGGTTACCTGGGTGGCTAAATATTGAATGACATTAATGTTTGTAAGTGCTCAGTATGTAACTTGCTTCATATGATGCTTCTGATGCCTAGAATATCAAGGTGCCTCCTAGACTGTTGGAAAATTTGTACCCTCCTGGTCAACCATATTTAGGTAGTGAACTAGTATAAATCCAATGCAGTCTGTAGGTGTTGTAAAATATCATTTTCCTTTACATATCGTCCAGAATTACGTCAGTGCTGACATTCCTTTCGATGTCCAGTAGTTGAAGATCTTTATGTGTTTTGGAAACAGCTAATAGAATGTTAATGAAACAGAGTACAGCCATGGCACATTTTTGTTTTATGCAACATTCATGTCCACAGATGATGAACTGCCATTAATTTGAGAATCCTGCTATGGAACTGTATTTAAGAATCAACACTTACATCTAAAGGAAACTCCAGTGCTTGTGCATGCAGGCGCTGTAAGTAGGCAAAGCGGAATATTGCTGTGTAGCTCATAACAGGAACCAGTTCCTCAGATACACCATCTATGAGGAAAGGCCTCTTAGGCAGCTGGTTATACAGCTCATAACCACGAGACAGCTGGCTATCAAACATTCCATTCTGCAGCTGGAGGCTGATGTCAGGAAACACAATCGCAGCATCTGAGAAAAATAAATTTCCTGCATTGACTCAAAAATAAAATATGTAACTGAATTATACTCCCTCATTATAAGACTAGAACCAGAGAAGACATGGAAGAAGAAAACATCCTATCCACAATGCATCAGAAAAGCTTGTTGCCAAGTGGATGAAGAGACGCATTAAGTTTGGTGCCGTGATAGCAACTGCATGTCTGCTTGTATGCACATCTTCTGTTTCTAAATGCAAACATTTGTCTGTGACATCATCTTTTCTCACTCTAACCTGTTTTTAGTTTCAGCTCTCACAATATTTTCAATCCAGGTTTGCAGTCAGTTTCTGTACCACCCCATATCTATAACTTGTAATTAACAGTATCTGTAGCAGGACCAAGTGTTAACACAGTAACTGTAAGATTAAGGATATACTGGAGAGTAGTTTTTGAGGTCCATACCTCACATCATTCTTTACAAACAAAATTTGAATCTCATGACAAAAAAGACAGTGTAGGATCACAGAAACAAACAGCACTTTACCTTCTATGGATCTTGTTGTTCTTTTACTAGACATCAATGTTGAATTTTCGTGCTGGGTTGGATTGGGTAAGTTGTGTGCTAGAGGAAGGGGTGTGCTTAGTATTGTCTCAGGCTCACTGATCCCGTTCGTAGACTGAATTAGCACATCTGTGTCTGGGACAGTGCTTTCTCTGGTGTCTATTTCTGTTGATACCACATGTTCTGTCGCATTGTCAGGAACTGCGTTGTCTGCTATGTTGGTTACTGGGAGGACAGTCATTTTCCCTGTTGGCTCTTCCGTCAATGTCTCCATTTCTGTTTGTTCTTCTGTCAGTGTCTCCATTCCTGTTGGTTGTTCAGTTGGTACCACTGTTCCTGTTTGTTCTGTCTGTGCCACCATTCCTGTTGCTTGTACTGTCTGTAAGACTGTTCCCATAGGTGATGTTTCTGTTTGTTCTGTTGGTGTTACTGTCTCTGTTGTTTCTTCTGTTAGTGCCATTATCTCTGTTGGCTTCTCAGTCCCTGACACAATTTCTGTTGACTGTTCCATCAGTGCTGTTAGTTCAATTTGTTGTTCTGTTGGTTCTGCTGTTTGTGTTTGTTGTTCTGTTGTTTCTTGAGGTACAGTTGGTGCTGATTCCTCAGGTACTTTTCCCTGCACAGCACTGGAAGTAATTTCTGCTGATGTGCTCATTCCCTCATCATCAGTAGGTGACGCTGGGCTTGTTATAGATGCTGACAACAGTGAGGACGCCTGTTCATTTCCTGAAGCTGCATCACTGGTCAAGAGAGTTGTAGATTCACCTGCTATTGTTATGTCATCACCAGGAGGTGTTGGCAAAGTAGTGCTTTGTCCTGGTATGTTCAGTGTGACCAATGTAATGCCAGCTTCTAGGGATGTTGCAGCTGTGGATATCGAATCTTGCTCTGTAGTGGTATCAAGTTCTTTAACAGTTTCAGTTGCTGATAGTGCTGTTGTGTAGGTGACAGCTGTGCTTCCTGTCACATCATTACTTTCTGTCACCATGCCCTTGGGTTCCATTGTTGTCATGGTTTCAGTTGTGTCCATTGTAGAGCTGACATCTTCATTGGTTGTTGACATGGTTGTAGTGGTTGTTGTGGTTGTAGTGGTTGTACTTGTGGTGGGAGGGAAAGTGTTTCCTGAAGCCAGACCCACATCATACCCATAGAACCGGAGCACACGTCGATACTCCGGTAGTAAGGAAGTGTGATTCTTGTTTAGCGTCAGCCCACTCAGGTAGCCCTCATGACTGAAGTAGCCCTGTGGAACAAAGGTGGTGTATGAGATGTGGGAAAGTATCATGTATCAGTTATATTAGCATATAATAAAAACAAATATACTTGTCATAAATGATCAATATTTCTTTAAGCTCTCACGTAATATGGTGTAGTATTTATGTAACAAAATGTAAAATCTGAAAATGACAAATATGAAATTTCACCCACCATTGAATTCATTCCTGCACCATTAGAGTCCAGTTCATATCCTTAAGGCCGTTTTCAGTGAAATGGTAATTGACAAATTTGACATTTTTCAGCTTTCTGAAAGCCTTGTCACACACATGCCCCATTGTCTGATGGATCTTCACCACCAGTCACTGGTATTTTTGCTGTGTAACCCTTCGAGGCCCTACTTATGTACGGTTCTGAAGTAGCTGGTATAAACAGGCGCCCTGGGCGAACCTCGCGCAAGAATGAGTGGAGTTATACCTCCACTTCTCCTATATGTTCAGGACAACTTTTTTTTACTTTACTCATCCCGATCTAGGCTCAGATTCTTTGATATGTATAATCGTTTAATGGAGAAATACTAATCAAGCGGCCAACCTTTTGATTTTGTGCGGACGTTGCAATAAGTGTGATACAGCTGAGTAAAATCTTGTTTTACTGTCGGGCAAACGCCATTACAAATAGAATTTTCTGTAGTAGCCGTCAGAGCAGAAAGGGGCCGTTACGTGTTTACCGGAAGAACTGTTGTGGTCCTTGTAAGCCGAATTACAGTGCGTTTGTTTTACCACTGTTTTTAGCATCGCAGCTGTCACGGGGTGTCTTGGCGGATGCTGGCCTGCCGTGCTATAAGGCTGCCACACTCGGAGGGACGATAAAAGAAAGACTATATATCAAACATAAACGCGAAATTATATTTGACAATATTTGTGAAGTACACTGTAATGCAGTCGGGCTAAGAGCATTTTTTAGAGAGCTGTTCCTGTCTTCATAGTCAGGGATAGGGACAGAACAGGTCTATGAAACGCTGTTTCCAGCTGTGAGCCGGATATTAGCCCGACTGTACTCTAGTGAATTTGTTTACGTTAAAGCTTTCCAAGCCTTGGGTTTATATAGGCTAATATTTTGAAGTTTACATGGAAGTTCCGGTCACCGTTATGAAAAACAGCCATTAATATTTTCTGTGGTAGTAGCTCTGTTTATATAATACGTATTAACATCGAATTTTGTTTGTACTTTGAACTCTGTACTTATACTACATTCTTCAATCGTAATGTTAAGAGACACACGCAGTCTTTGGCAGCTGTGTGTGTTGGCAGACCGAAGGATGAAGGAGATGGGATCATAGCACGTGTGGTTGGAGGGGGTAAATATGTCCCAGCAGAGTTGCCTCCCTTTCTAAAATCACTAGTTTGTGTCTTCAACTCAGTACACCAATTTATTCCCTTTCATGTCCCTTCTGACAGTGTACGCTATTTCACGTCCTTCACTGCGGATGACTACGGTTTCCTGCCCTAGAGAGTGCCGCTCTATAGTACCGTAATTCTGTGAAGAGTGGTGTTTTTGTTCGGTTAGTAGAGGGAAACAAAAGGATCTGCTGTCCGTGAGAGCTTGCAAGCAACCAATTCGACACAATTCTAGTACCTCCTGTGGGGGAACCCACGCAGTGGGACTGAAATCTGTTCTTTTCTCAGTGCCATAAGACTGCGAACGGACTCTAACACCTGTAAGTTGCAGGTATAACCCAGTTCGGTTCCCATAACAAAGGTGCTGACCCGCAAGTGACGGTGGATGTCCCGGAAGCCGATGCGTGTGACATCCACGTTCCAGGGCAGTCGCAGCGTATTGTGTATTTGTCTTGCCGACTCCCCTCGTGCCCCCTCGTACAACACCACCAGCACTGACGCCACTCCGTACGGAGAGAATGCAAAATTGCTTCGAGTGTAAGCGTAATCCTGGAAAGAAGTTGACACAAGAGTTAACTGCATAGTGAAAATACCGCATTGCGGGTCAGATTTGAGGTTCTGGAGGTGGTCAGCACAGGCAGTGCCACCTTATGGTATGTAACACTGTGTAACCTGGTAAACGTTTATCGACGTTGCGGAATAACCTACTCGTTAAGCAGGTTTGTCCGAAGTGCCGGTACTTTTCTAACAGACAACACCGCGTCACATCCCAGAAGACTGTGCTCCTCATAGTGCCTTCTCATAACATCCCAATACACATAACCTCACAGTCGAGCCATAGTGGCCAGGACTGGCTAAGCGCTAAAATGACAAAACTACGGGCCGGATAACGGAGGATTCGTGGTTGAATTCCCGCAAGGGGCAAAAAATTTTTCTCTAGTCCAAAGCGTCTAAACCGACATGGAAGTTCACTGAATCTCCTACTTAAAGAATATCGGGGGCTGTTTTCTCGGGGACAAGTCAGCTGGGGCGTGAAGCTGGCAACTCGCCTCCATCCAGTGTCGAGGTTAAGAATGAGAAAAGCCATAGACCCTCTTCCTCATATGTCTTCATGGCGTGCACAGGGACAGCTTTACGTTACTTTGCTTTGCTTTAGCGGTCGGGGCGTGATGTTGACCACCCACCCCCACGTAACGTCGAGGTTGAAGAAAGAGTAGACCCATGCCTCTACTCCCCCTCTGAGCCTTCATGGCCTGCTCTAGGATGAAATTTACCTTTACTTTTACTTTACTTAACTTACCTTCAGTATAGCCCTATACAATATACATGTATTTCAGAACTTTTAAAGTAACAGGGTTTACATTTTTATACGCAGTTGTTGCATAAAATCTTTGTCTGAAGACATTTTATGTCTCAAGATTTCCGTTTGAAGTTTTAAGCAGACCGACGTTGATGATGATGATGATGATGATTGTATTTGTGGTGGTGGTGGTGGTGGTGGTGGTGGTAGTGGCAGTGGTAACACCCGACCTGTGACATCGATGGATTAGGGTAATGGAGCACTAACAGTCCATGAGCAGCGCTTCAACATTATGAGATGAAATGGATACATTGTATTTATTCTGTATGCGCTTGTGACATTAAGTGATTTCTTGTACGGCGGTAGCTTCGATATTAGTCTGTAGTGTATTTGGTATACTGGACGTTTCGGAATGTGGCTGTATTACCTTCTTCTTATGTATTTCTAGATGGATAGCACCAGTAAGGACTGAAGCCGGGAGATGCTGAATACTGGACTAACTCCGGGCCGCCAGTCCATCAGCATAATGACAACCGGGCACATGAAGCAGCAAGCATAACTATCTTCCGAAATTTATATAAGTTTATGACAAACATAAACGCGAACAATGAAGAATTCCTAACACAATACGAATGTACCCTCCGTTCAGGTTAGCCAGTCATACGGTTAAGACGGACGGTCCGCCAAACGCTTATGCCAATACCTACGTAAAACAAGCCGGTTCCCGTACTTCAGCACAGCAGGGCAACCTCTAAGTTCCCTCTGCAAGGTTCAAACTCGCGTTCGGCTGTAGCGGAAGATCCCTGTTAGTCGTGTGATTTAATATGAACGCGACAAACCAGTTTTGTCCGATAATGTGTAAGGTACAACATTTTATGTAGAAAGACTGAATTGTCTATGTGTCTCTAATTGTCTATGTGTCTCTAATTGTCTATGTGTCTCTAATTTAGAACATAATTTTAATACTACAAGTTGAACTGTCACAGACAAACATCAAACGCACTGAGCTCTGAATATCTCTGTTTCGGCTCGTTAAGCGCGGTACCCTGTAAGGCGAACGTTTTTGTGGATTTCGGTGCAGTAAACAATAGACGATGTAACGTACTTGCAGGACGGCTACACCTAAGTCGTTAGTGACATCCACCATGGCGTCTATAGGGCGCTGATATACGAGCACTGGACCAGGGATGCCCCAGAAAGGTGAATTTCCACCAGTGATCTGTGCTGCCGCCAGTAGTTGTGTTACGAACGAAAGGAACCCTGTAACAAATAGTTACGGGAGATAATTACGATAAGTGTTTTCATGTAATTTATTATGATTTGTACAGTCTAGAAGAAACGGTGACTTAGATCAGCTGCTGTAAGACGCAGTGCATAATTTTCCCATTTAGATAAAGGACCGGATATATGTACATAACATCAAAATTCTCACCTGTGCACGTTATGATGTGTATAGACTGTATACATGTTTCGTACGAAGATGTGTATGTTGTTTAATTTTATATTATCTTTGTCTCTGATCATTGCAGCCTTCGGAGGTAATGGAAACAAAACTTGCCTCATCCTTAAATTAGGCGCTATACTGAGGTAAATTGTTAACTTCATCCGCCAGGCCGCGCGGTTATCGGACAGTTAATTTTAAAAGTCCGACGGCAATGATGATAATGGTGGTGGTGATAATGATGACGAAAGAATAAGAATACAGTAAACGTAAGCTTGTCCGTCTGCAAGCCATGAAGGCATGTAGCTGCGATCATTCTCAACTTCAGCACTAAAGTAGTTATCATGCCTGCAACATCCACTGAATAGCAGGCTATGTTGGCCTTACAATCCGTCCGCATGTTGCAGAGAAAAAAAATATCTTTGTCCCTGCCGGGAATCGAGCTACAAATACCTCGACGCTAGAACCCCTAGCCTGGTCACTGAACGGACTATTTCAACCTGGCTAGCTGTATATATATATATATATATATATATATATATATATATATATACATACACACACATACACACGTATATATATATAAACATTCGTATTTTCATATATATATA
>Ga0123355_10008430_pt1 | contig 15579 bp, 7 predicted proteins | sample TergutEmb28metaG_3_FD_89872 | JGI IMG/M metagenome (GOLD analysis project Ga0123355, IMG submission 89872) | Embiratermes neotenicus P1 segment gut microbial communities from Petit-Saut dam, French Guiana - Emb289 P1 | ecosystem: Host-associated > Arthropoda: Insects > Digestive system > Gut ... | reverse complement strand
GTGCTCAACATGTTTCGGACATTAATATATCCATCATCAGGAGTTTGCGACTATTCTGTTGAATTACCACATTGGTCGTATTGTTCTTGGTTCGATGTGTGTTGGAGTTTCGGTATGGTTTGGTTGGAGTGGTATTCGTGTTGCAGGCTGAAGTTGTGCACATAAGAAATGAAATAAAATAGCAAGGGACATCAAGTTGGTCTTTTATTCTTCAACTGTACCTGTTCATGTCGGATAGCAAATGACATCAAGTTGGTCTTTTATTCTTCAACTATACCTGTTCATGTCGGAAAACAGACGACTGTAGGAGCCCTTACGCACGTCAACCTGCAGATTGGCCACGTTTGATTAATTTAAATATCTGATTTAAAATGGAAAATTATGTTCTTATAAGGACGGAATACTTACGTGTTAGATTTCAGCATAATTGTGTGACCTAAATTTGAAATCACGACACAGAAATAGTTGTTAAGCCGGCTATAAAGGGCAATTTGTGTTCCCTTTTTGCTGTTAAAATATTCATGTACTCTGTCACATGGTTCAAATGAAATTGGGTCAGAGGATATAACTGTTTCCAGAGAGAAAGCTGTGTTTTTAGCTATAGCAAGTACAAATAGGGTATGTGTTTCCTAACCCTAGAATTGTTATATTCACACATTAAATTCTGTGGAGAATTATTTACATATTTGCCTCGCGATATTCGGACGATTCGATTTGTACCGCAATTGGTGTCAGAAATTATTACATGCCCACTGGCTTATCCGAATAATCACATCGTTATTAAATTCTAATATAAGAAGTAATATTCCATATTTGCTGATTCTGAGAACGCTGTTGATATTATGTATCTGTTGGCGGATTGTGTGAACCTAACTTTACCGCCTTAAAAGATAAGAAATTTCGTTATTGAATACGATGCTGTGCCTGTCCCCTTCACCTCCGGCCTTCGCGACGTGGTTCATAAGATTCGTCTTATCTTCTTTTTTTCCCCCTCTATTTTTCTCGTCCTTAAAAGTGGTATTTTAGTGAGCAGTTTCCTCACCATAATCCTCTATACATTCTTTGTCTTTACAGTTCTCGTCGCATGGATTTCATTTTCCCAACAATAGAAACTAACTTGCGAAAGTACCAAATTTGAGGTTCTAAAAGCGATTAAGTTTAGTATTCAGGTTTGCTGAGAATATTTCGCTGTGTCGTCGGGTGAGGATCCACCGACCAATTGACACGGCGTCACATCCTACCAAACTTGAAGCCCTTAAACATGTTCCTCGTTATTGTCCTTTCATTCTTCGTATCGAACTTGATACGTTGTTACGTAGCCATCTTTCCGTAAGACCTACAGCAGGTCAGTCTTCACACTCACACAGAATTGCTTCGCACACTGTGTATTCCGAATTTCATGACTTCTGTGGAATGACACAGTGGCGTACCGAAATTACGAAGCCCCTCCAAAATCGTGCCAAACTCAACCCGATTGTGAAAACTGTTAAAAATTGTTGAATTTAGGACGCCAACACCCCAAGATGTTCGGAAAAAAGGCAGTAAAATTCTGAAACTACTTAAGTTCGTAATTAGTTTACATTAGCAATGACAAATACATTGGTTGTCATCATAAATAGTCTTAAAGTACCAAAAATTAAGAAAATTTTACTATATGAAATGAAATTTCTTGTACCAAATTACAGCTGCCTCCAGAACCCCTGACTAGGGGGGCTACCGCCTCTAGATCCCCGTTCACTCTGCCCTCTGTCCTCAATTGAATTTGTTGAAACCCCCCTCCCGAACAAAATTCCTGGGTACGCCACTGGAATGGTAAGTTTTAGAAGTTAATATCAGTAAACATACAGTCTGGCAAATAAATTGTATGATGTTTGCGGATAGATTAAAAACCTGCGAGTCCGAAATACTTTAAGATGACTTCCATTAGGGTAAAAGGATGACGGAGGTAGACTCTTACCGATCAGAGGTAAAGTAATATCTTTTGTTACATTGCACGTTCTGGGAGGGTCATCTGCTGATAGTGAGTTGAAATTGAATTGTTTTTATAAGAATACATTTTGTGTAGCATTGTTCACGTTCATTAGTTATGCCACTAAATCACGCTGATGATGTCACGTTGAAGTGCGGTGCGCATTTTTTCATGGGCGTTTAATGGTAAAACTGGTATTTGGCGTGGGATTATTGGGATGATGTGTCTTAAAAAGTCTGGAAATAACTGAGGTAAGAAACAGGACTGGGAAGGGTGATGACATCTGCGCCAGGTAGGTGGACAAGGTCGCTTGACACACACACACACACACACACACTTTATTCATGTATCAAGCTTGTAAGTGTAGTACACTTACATCAGCACAGGGTTTTTTTTCCTGCCTGTCTGTCTGTCCGTCCACATACCCTACATTGTATTATTTCACTTAAGCTTATGTTGGGATATGAAAACTCCTCTCTTCTCCTAAACAACATTAAGTGGTCAGTCTAATACAACTGTGTTTTTTGTTCAAAAGCTACATGTTTCGGTCTAGAGAGCGACCATCATCAGGCTAAAATACATAGTCTTTAAAAATCCGGTAAAATTGCAGTATTTAATACATCATCATGGCCACATTTGTCGTGAGATCCCACAATTTTGCAATTGTCTTTTTTGTTACATTAAAAATTGCAAAATTTTTATATGGTCGATGGTAGTTACATGTTAAATATATGTATGTCAATAAATGTCCAACAAGATGAAACTATACACAGTTTACTTTATCTGTAAACTGCTCCACATATTTCTGGTGGTTTCTCCACCCATCATCAGGAGCACAAATAACTGTATCTACAGCATCAGGTACTAGTCAACCGTTGTTGTTACCTGTCGGTATCGTGGTGGAGTTGAGACTGATTTGCGTGTGCACACGGTTGACTAGTACCTGATGCTGTACATACAGTTATTTGTGCTCCTGATGATGGGTGGAGAAACCACCCGAAACATGTGGAGCAGTTTACAGATGAACTGTGTGTAGTTGCATCTCGTTGGACATTTATTGACGTAGAATTGCGATGCACGGTCCCATGAACATAAAAAGTTAAATATAGGATTATAATGTTAATATTTTGTAATACTTTTTATTCCTTAAAAACAAATGGGGTTGCGAATTTTTCTTTGGCATTTCTGCCTATTGTTTTTTTCTGAACAGAAAGGAAATGCTGTAAGTTGAAACGTAAGATCTGTGAAGGGAAAATAATAATAGGATACGTTATATTCATTAAATAGTTAAAAACATATACTTGAAATAGAGTCAGCTTGAATGGTACATTTAGATGGTGGGCGGTTATTGCCCCCAAGCGCCATTTTACTGCACTTTACCCACCAGTAATTTTATACTACCCTTAATTCCATCCAAACTGTGAGCGGTGACGACTCACTCAGGACACCCGGAGGTTGTGGACTTACGAGGATTTGTTTCTGGTAGCTGCGTATTGTTTTACCTTCGCAGTTATATTTGGACCTGCCCTTCTTTGCTGTTACCTACCTTATCTGCAATGGGTACCATGAAATGATTCCCTGGGAATAAAGACAGCCAGAGATAAGAACGGACTGTTTATTTCCACTTGGGCGTTGTTATTAAGTTGATGTGAACCTTGGCTTCGTCCTTTATTTAACGTCCTCCTTGTTCAGGAGTCAGTATTCCTTTAACATCAGTTCTGGTTTAGCCAAATGCCATTGCAATTGTTAATCAGAAAAAAGCCTGAAAGAACCACAGTCATGACGAGTTCATAACATGTTTTGTGCTGCCAAGAAGGAAAAAAAACTCTTTCTGTTGCTACATGATCATTCTGTTAGAATCTTTGCGGTACTGCCTGTTCCTAAAATAATTATTTTCCGCCTTCCAAGATTATGTCCATCTCAACTTTTAACTTTTTGCAGTAACAAGTATTCAAATACAAAATATTGTTAATAACAGCATGTCACAGTAATTCCAGGAATGATGTTTATTCATTAGCATGTTTTGACTAAGCCTGTATCAGCAACGTCACCTCTAAACGCAAACAACGCAAATATTTTGGCAATGTAACGTTTGCGAAAGAGTTGATTTTTAATTAATTTATTTTACACATGCTTCCCTTTATGGCTATTTTTTTTGACGCCATTCTGTATGTTGTTATATAAGACAGCATTTGACTTACAGGCTTGCATCCCATTGGTGGTTTCAGGCCCGCTTTCTCCTGTTTCTTGGTTGGTTGGCTGGAACCATGACGATAGTGGCCACATAATTGGCACCAAGCCTTTCACATTGATCAATACAAAGTGTCCGCGATTTTATTTGGCCCTTCGGCACTTCACTACAGCAATCATTAAGAACACATGTTTTCATTCTTCCTGCATTGCTGCTATTCTAAGCTTCTGGGCACGGAGAGGGCGCTTGTCTAAAGGAAAGGGACTTGCTGACGTAATGCATTATGCTCTGTAATATTGCAGCATCTAAAGGCAAAACTCAACAGCGGTGTTGCCAGCCACACGGATCTTATTGTTGAGCCGCTTATTTCACAACACCATAACATTTACTGAGGTTGTTTGTGGTAAACTGCAGTGAGAGAATTGAAAAGATTCAGAGAGTGAATGGCCTTGGAATATTTAACTCTATCATCTCGGCGTCCCTCTGGAGTGACTTATAATACCACGAAACATTGCTGATAGGCGTAACTGATCCATTAACCAAGAATCGAACTGGGCATCCAGTGTAGGTTAGATGCAATACCGCTTAGTTATATCTTAGTTATGCACATCGATTAAGAGGACAGCCTATTTTAAGGCTTTAGCCTCACGTATTTCTGGAAACAGGAGATCAAGTTACGCCATCGAATATTATGGGAGGCTTGAAGAAAGTGTTAACACATTTTGGACGTTGATATTGGGTTAGACGTGGGGAGTTGTAAGCTTCAAGCTCCAACTGCTTGTGTTCGTCGATACTTGCTGATAAGGAGGTTGGATGGTCCCTCGGGTCGGTCCTGACTACAGTAATGTGTCCTAAACTTTTTAGGCCCGCGTAGAAGGAAGACTGTTCCCCCATGCCCCTAACGTTTATCAGATACCATATAAAGGAAATATACCGGTTTCTAAGTAGCATTTCGCTAAACTGTAAATGCTGGCGGCCAAAAATGCGACTGTTTATTTAATTTGGGTGTAACCATCGCAGCGACAGAATGGTTCGTCATTCAAGCGGATTAAAGTCTGCAGGTTTTGCGTGTCCTATACGAATTGTATTCTGCGTGAAATCGCCTGAAAAAAAACATGAGAGCATGACCCCGTACAATTATGTTACTTGTGTGACACATATGAGATTACTGAATCATTGAATCACAAAGGCAGTACCACACAACAGACCCTCAGACTAGGATCGTAAGACAGGTATTAGCGCAGCTGATCCAGCTTTTCTCAATCCCATTCGATTTACAGTCACCTGCAGACACACACACACACACACAACAGCAGCACGCTATATTACTGATTGACATGTAGACGCAGTACGCATACTTGTTTCGTGGTACGAGAACTGAAAGTCTGGTCTTCTGATATCGGAACAAAATGGTAACATGTACACAGAAATACGGACATCCTACCTGTATATGACCTGGTATTCCTGCTACTCCTGCAGCCTTGGAAAAGGGGATTGAATCAGCATTACCGTACCTGATAACACTATTCTGTACTGAATTAAGTACATGCATTTTGAATGCATTAAAATTGTTAGAGTACTTCATATCACAGATTGCGTAGTTTCTCCATACAAAGCCACACGTTTGTTGTATTAACTCTAAGTTAAATACCCGACATATTTGGATTCATTTTGAATCAATATCACTTCTGCAGTTCATAAAATGGATTGTACAGCGCGTACTTTCTCCGGGTACTTTTTCTGCGACTATCTGGGCGAGCGGTGAGCAGTTGATTCAGCCAATGCGCCACAAGACCGGAAGTTCTGGGTTCGATTCCCGGTAGTGTCCTTGGAAATTTTCATGTGACGCATTCCTTCTGCCCGCGTTCAGCATCCGTGGGGGTCCACTCAGCCTCTAACAGAAAAGAGTACTATTGAGGTAAAGTTCGGCCGGCGCCTAGGGCTGACAACTCTGCCGTCCTGGTGTGTCGAATGTCAAAGTAAAGCTAGAAGCCCAACCTTCGATCACCGTTCTGAGTCTTCATGACTTTTTTACGGGAAAGCTTTACCTTTACCTGTCAGTGTCATTTCAGCAATGATAACGCGCTTGGCTTAATCTGTCACAGTCAGTCATAGATTTAGCAAGTTACAGCTTCTCTGAACAACACAGTTCAATATCGATTAAATGGGTATTAAATAACATCCTTTTACCAATTGTTGTACCATTAACTTTAACCTGGGTTTTGACGTTTTGCTGACCGTGCATCTCAGTATATTTATATTAGTAATTAACCAACTTGATGCACAAGATTTTTGTTTTACAATAAGTTTATTTCGTGCCTCTACATGTTTCGAGCACATGTGCTCATCATCAGGAGGTCAAAATTGCATTACACAGCCTCTGGTATCATCACACTGAAACAAGTGCATGGTCTAAAATTACCAAAATACAATTCTATAAATATGAGCAAATAATAGTAAAATTTATGTGTGAATTTTTCTGGTGTGATTACTGTGTATTACTTACTATAAACATGTTATGTCACGTAGAGGTTATGTTTATCCAGTTATTAAACTTATTAGAAAGGTACTATGTCTATTTACATTTCTATTTGCTTAGTCTATCTAGTCAAAAAATTGTATAAATTGCTGATTAGTTGTTGTATCTATAAGGTTATGTTTGTCCGGTTGTTCGAATTGTTAAAAATACGATGATGAGCACATGTGCTTGAAACATGTAGAGGCATGAAATAAACTTATTGAAAAAACAAAAACTTTGTTCATTAAGTTGTTTAATTACTGAGATAAATTTAACCGGTGTGTTGAATAACTGGTAGGAATGCTGGTTTCTTATATGATAACAAATTGATAGTCTTCATGGTGAGTCGGATGCAGCATAGATATGGTTCCTGTTCATGTTACCATGTTGGCTAGCAGTTAGGAGGAAATCGTATCTCTGACCTCGTGTGTGTGTTGTAAGCTCTGATGTTGGAGTGCAGGGTCTGTGTTAAGTGTACAGATGACCTGGTGTCGCGCTGTTGTTGTTGGTGGTGGTTTTTACGTGGCACGTAAAAAATTAACAGTACTAAAGTAATTTATTGTGTCTGATGTTAAAAGTTAAATTCTGAATAGCTCTACCCTTTGCGTTTTAAGACTGTTTTATGCGATTATGTACCTTATGCCTTAGGCAGCTTGCTTATTTTGATGTCGTTATATTTACTCCGGAGACCGCGATGGTACAGTGGTTAAGGTGCCATGCTACAAATCGGAAGGTCGCTGGTTCGATCCCAGCTGGTGTTATTGAAATATTTCATTGACATAAAATCCTTCCGATCGTACTATGACCCTGGGGTCGACTCAGTCTTTAACAGAAATGAGTACCAGGAGCATTTCCTGGGGGTAAAGGCGGCCGTTGCGTAAGGCTGACAACCTTACCACCATCCTGGGCCATTGTCACGTAATCTGGGAACCTTAACTCACTGGAACCCTCTGAGCCACTCCAGGCCTGTAACGGGACTGTTTTACCTTTTTATATTTACCCCATGGAAATAATAGGTTATCAAATAACTATATCACTGATCCTTAAAACGTTTTAAAATCAAGTTTATGAACTGTTTCGATGAGGGTGAGTCAGAACTGAATCAAGTCTTCCGCTGGTGGACTAAACATTCGCCGTTTCTATGAAAGCCCATCCTTATGTTCGGACACACACATTCACATGCCGTGTTTCGAACTCTTTGAGTCCTCTACCGTGACGGGGACACATGACGGTAGGTTTTATCTGTGTGTCCGCAGATTTTATCTTCGAAACTACTAGACAGATTTATAAAAATTGTAGTATGGGCGAGGGGGTTGGTGGGCTACTGCAGTTTACGCGGCTATTATTTTTGTGTGTACAGACAATTACTAGAAAACATATTTTAAGTAAGGCTCAAATTGAATTCCGCCTTATGTTTCAAGCAAATCCGATCATCCTTACAAACTATTTGCAGTCTTCCTGATGTGGTAATATATCAATTAAAATTTTCAACTGTTATTTAAAAAAAAATATTAGAGACGATCAAATAAATGCAAGGAGAAGCTTTTCCCTACTGTGTCTTACTGCGAGTGCTGTAATAGGCATAGTTTGTAGTAATAAATCTGTGTCTACCGTAGTTAAAATTGAGTACAAGGAACATACCTACACCGCTTTGTTAAGGAGTTGGATTGTGTCGTCTCTATAGTAACTAGGCTGTGAGATAAATGGCCGGTTATAGTAATTTAATCAGCGGCAGAATCAGGATTTTTTTGTGTGTTCTCCGACTGGGTCTGAGAATGAGGTTCACCAAACTTCCTGTCTCGTGGGTACGGGATGCTTATTCCCAGGGGCTAAAGCCGTCGCGGTGCGAAAACAATTTACTCAACCCAATATATATCTGAAAGATGAAAGGGATTGGACCTTTAATTTCATTTCCATATAAATATAAATATAGATATAGATATAAGTATAAATATATATATATAGATATAGCTATAAATATAAATATAATTTTGATATAGCTATAGATGTAAATATAGATATAAATGTACATATAAATATGAATATAAATATAGATGTAAATATAAATATAAATATGTGTATATTCTTCATTTTTATCGTAGTGTTGGTTAATTCAGCACAGAGTAGCTGTATATTTCAGCATTGCAATGTTCAAAAATCCGCTGCTTTGAACGGTATGTACTTGCTTCGTAATTATATCTACAGTGACCCAAGTATACAGCTGGTCGTGACCATGAGTACAAGACAAAGGCTCGTCATGGAAATGTGACGACATAACCTGAATGAAATATCAGACTGAATGGCTGTCTTAATGACTGAAGAAGGTCGTGTCTTCGATGGTAGTGCCTTATCCGAAAGCATTGAAAATCCTGACATTGAACATAAATACTTGAATAAATACATTGCTATTTTTTTAAATAACGCAAGATATTTTAATCGCAAATACATATTTTTTAAATACGGATTTTGTACAGATTTTACGTAGCTAGAAAAATCGAGATCGTTTTCTTAACAATTTTAGCTTGTAGAACATTATTAAAGTAACAGTTGGCCCTATTCATATGCATTTAGAAAAAAATAATTTGGCACCAGAATTCTTCGAACTACGTCGTAACAGTGTACAGTTGCGACACCCTGCTTGTTTATTAAAATGAAAAAAACCAACTGTATGTCCTGTGAGCACAGCTTATGTGTATATTAAAATAAATACAGCGACTTGTTTCGACTGTTTAGCCATCAGGTTTTAGCCTATACACAGCCTGATGGTGGCGGTTAAATAGTCGAAACAAGTAGCTGGATTTATTTTGGTATAAATATGAGTGCAATTTGTACTCGACGGACATACAGTAGGTTTTTGTTTTAATGGTGATATTTGCATTTACTTTCAGGTACGTACTAATAGCGCTTCGAACCATAAATAAAATACCAGACTGTTACTGAATGTAGAAGAAGCAACACTTAATGTATCTAGACGAAAAATTTGGCGTCTAATCTAGAATTTGTTAGCAAACGGCAGACGTAGGTTTACTGTATTATGCGACTGTGGATTACCCTGACGAGTGTTTACCCACGGCTGGACCTGAATGTGTAAATAGGTTACTACACACTGAAGACGTGATTTTGAAACACCTTGTAGTTAATTACTTTTAGATGAGTTTCACTGGAGCATTCCGAGAAGAATATTGGATTGTGGAGAATATGGATGGCTATGGAATTAAACTCCAATATAGCCCTTTGGTATGAATGTCCCATGATTCGCTGCATTGACCCTGAAGTAAAGAGCTCGCTTTCTTGCCTGCCAGCTACCTGTTCTGTATCCGCCGCCATCCGTGCCTGATGTTCATACAATTGGATCCAAAACCCCCACATGTTTGTTCCTCAGTATCTTAATGGACAAGCAATTGCATAATTTATTGTGAAAGATTTTCTGTACACAGGATGTCTTACAATAGTATAAACCACAGAATACGTAGGCTTGTCCGTGCCACACAACCAGCTACCGGCGGCGATGGAAAATTAATGGGACACTATTACTTAAGAAGAGAAGTGACTTGATTTGAATAGAATTACATTTAGTGGTCATGCGTCTGAGAATTGGCCGTGCTACACACGTGCCCGGCATTTTATGTGCTAGAAACTGATATGAGAGAGAGTTCCAACAAAGGAATCACGGAGAAAACCAGGCGGACCGGTGCGAATATGTGAAAATAATATACTACGCTTTTTTAGACAAACAAGATAGTGACTTGCTGAACACAAAAAACAACTCTTGGTCTGCACAACTGTGTGATCCCACGCATACATACGAGACGCAATAGGCAAAAAGTACTTATCTACTGTGATACGACGCACGAATTCCACTTCGCTGTTGACATATACACAATACTATTAGTGTATGGACCATTGTGAGGCCTGAATATAGTACATGAAGGTTTAGTTTTACCATTTTACTATACTATTCCACTGTTTTAACCTTAAGTAAGAATTTTCATATTTTATCAAGGTTTAATGTGAACGAAATGGGATCCCATTGAGTGTCGTTTTTACTGTACCTTAATTGTTGCTCTTAGTTGGCCTGAAGATTGCCGGTCACGGCCGAAACATGTAGCAAAATATAACCTAATTGTAATTATTGCATCTTGTTTGATGTATGTTGTGTATTGACGGTGTATAATATATTATACAAATTTGATAATTCACAACGGGATGGCTCCTCTTAAAAAAAAAAACAAGGAGAAGTTAAGTAGATTCTAGAGAAGGTCAGTATTTAAAAGATTTTTGGATGATGCTCCGCTGGTAAATGTTAACGTGATTTATTATAAATAATTAAACGGCCATATAGAACCTTTCAGTTAAAATCAGTTGTTTTACTACGCGCCCTAAGTATTGTCTCATGTTTTTCCTTACTTAGATAAAGTAAAGGTAAAAGGTAAACTTTACACAATAAAGTGACATGAAGGCCCAGATGAGAAGAAGAGTTATAACTCTACTCTTACCTAAACCTCGGCTGTAGGTGGGGATGGGTGGTCAACGTCACACCCCGGCCGCATTACCCCCGACGAAGAAAGTCGGTACCCATTTGTACAGGAGGCTGGTTGGGAGGCAGGGCCGGCCTGGAAGGGTGCGGAAAATCGCGCCCCCCCCCCCCTCACTAAGATTCGATCCGCGGTTCGCCCAGCTCTTAGCGAGTCGCTATACCGACTGTGCTGTCATCCTTGCTTAGGGGGACCAATATGTTTGAAAAGGCGCCGTCAAATAAAATAAGCAACACGCTGTCTCAACCGTGGTCAAATTATTGATTTGGTATTCCTACTAACCGAAGATTTTCTGTGTAGAGAGACCATGAGTAGCTTATATCGAAAATTATATTCCCAAGTAATTCGTCACAAGGTGTATTTATTTTAAAAAGCCGTTAATCTTTCTCACATGAAAAATAATCTGCAGCCAGAATGTTCAAACGTAAGGTAAAGCAGTCCCGTTACAGGCCCGGTGGGGTCCAGAGGGTTCCAGGAAGTTAAGGTTCCCAGATTTCATGACAAGGGCACAGGATGATGGTATGTTGTCAGCCTTACGCACCGGCCGCCTTTACTCCCAGAAAATACTCCTGGTACTTATTTCTGTTAGAGGCTGAGCCGACCTCAGTTCCATAGTGCGATCGGAATGGTTTTATGTCAATGAAAAATCCACTGACAATAGCTGGGATCGAACCACCGACCTTCCGATTTGTAGCACAGCGCCTTAACCACTGTGCCACCGCTTTTCCCGGTGTTCAAACGTATATGTTGAATTTTTTGTCACACCAAGGAATGGCAGCAGAGTTTTTCACTGGAAACGGTAGATCATTTATACGAAGGACAGTGAAACTCAGATTATTTTAGAGACATTGTGTACTGCCACCATCTGAACCTATGTGGTCGAGAGAAGTGTTGAAATGGAGAGAAAATGAAATGGAATGGATGTAATGGTTAAATGGAAGAAATGTATTGCAGGAAGTAGGAAAGTAACATATTAACGTAGAATACGGAAACAATGATCATACGCGGATCCCGGTGGCCGCGCGGCCTAAAACGTGGGTCTGCGGGCACTCGCTTACTGGCATTGGTGGTTCGAATCCCTCCGGGGGTATGGAATTCTCTTGTGTGGGTGATGTGTGTTAACAGGTCGAGGTCTGTGCGTCGGGCTGATCACTCCTCCAAGGGAGTCCTACCGAGTGTGGTGTGCCTGAGTGTGATCGTGAAGTTTCGATAATGAGGAGGCCCTGTCCCACTAGGGGTTATTACGCCATGTTAAACAAGGTCATATTCAACAAAGGTGCTGATTTTATTTATCGTTGCACCGTGCATTTTGTAGTTTATTTAAGTTGTTGTTGTGTCACTTATACAAAGATGCTGATATTACATGAGGGGTTCTGTCACGTTACAGACACAAATAGACAAACAGAAAAAAATGGAATAAAACGTGCTTGTAAGCCTCCATCACATTCAGCATACAGACTAAAAATATTTATATATTAAGTTACCTACAATAAGCAAAATAGACAGTTGTGATACAGTCTTCTCTGGTGTCACCAGTCGCAGTGAAGGTCAGCGTTTGGGCGACCTCTTAGTCATTATCATTATTTTATCAGACATAGCAGGTCTCCGAAATGTTGGATTTCCGATTCCAAATTGGTATGTCTATTCGCCGGAGTCGGTTTTTTTGCTTCTAATTTTCGTGAAAGCAGGCCATAAACATAATGAGAGTAGAATAAAGAAGTAGGCAGATGTAGACGTTTTGCTAAAGAATTTCAGCGCGTTTCTACCCTTCTTTTTGAAAGTGTAAAACAACGGAGTGTTAAGAACAAAATTAAGGGCTCACTGTTTACTCTACGACATGCGTTGAAATGAAGCGGTTAACTTCTTTGTGTTTGCTTCGAATTCGTGTTAAAATACTGCATTACATGTAGCAGTATTACAGACAAGTGTAAGGTACATAACAAAACCAATGTGGTATGTGTATATATCGTTAAAACACAACTATATTTATTAGTAGTATAATAGAGTGTTACTACATTAGGCACAACTACATGTTTCGGCCGCTAATGCTGGCCATCTTCAGGTTGTACATGGACTTATCGAGTAGCTATACGACAGATACGCAACATAAGTGTTGTGTTTTTTTAGGTGGGGAAGGGGTTTGTGTGGGACCAAGATGTCGGTCCCACACAAACCCCTTCCCCACACCTAAAACACCCCACATATGTAATATCTGTTGTATAGCTACTCGATAAGTCCATGTACAACCTGAAGATGGCCAGCATTAGCGGCCGAAACGTGTAGTTGTGCCTAATGTAGTAGATACCCTATTATACTACTAATAAATATAGTTGTGTTTTGACGATATAGTACGTATACACATATCACATTGGTTTTGTTATTCTAATAACTCAACAGGACTGACGCACCTCAAAATTGTACGGTACATGTTTATCGAATTATACTAGAGATAAACTGAGAAATCACATGATGAAAAAGTACCGAAATTTTTGTGCAACTTTAAACGAGTTTCGACAATATGGACAATATTTTTTTCAGTCTCTCAACGTAAAATTAAACGAAAACTCCTCGTATTTCGATTATTTCATAAGCACGGAGATGCCGATAGAGGGATGGACGGACGGTACAGTTTAACACGAAGTCCGCAGAGTTGCGACAGCTCCTGAGAACACCCATACTTATCTTCTGTAAAGAGATTGTTATTGTCATCGCATTTACGATTAATGTTTATATTACAACTGACCTTACAGACATAGGTTGTGAAAGTTTGTACTTCATTCAACTGTCTCTGGATAACGACAGGTGGCTCGCTCTATTGAACCTTCAGGTGGTTCCACAAAAGGCGAGAAACATCTGTACCAGCAGAGAGACTGTCAGCTTCTCAAGAAGGACTTGGCTATATTGAGATAACTGGTAGCACCATATTAGTGGTCGAATGGTTTATATAATTCTTGCCTTTGAAAGGGTCCTTGTTTCGAAACAAATTTCTCACCGATATCGAAAATAATAAACAATAGAGTAGATTGAAAGCTTGTACTGAAGACGGAATGGAACGAACTTCGTACTGGTTATTTAGACTCAATATCAAGCACGCGTCTGTGAGACATGTCCAGTATTTTCGGTATAGCGAATCGACAGAACTTTGGGTAGCCGTGACCAGAAGCGCTGTTTTTCATTGGTTATTTCGGAACGCTGTGTCGATTGAATAAGTTAGTTTTGGGTCAAGCTTGCCAATATGACAATTTGGTGGTATGCATGTAAAGGAACGGGAATATCTCGCGACTTCTCCGACATTCAGACTTTTTAATGTAACCCGGAATGAAGAGTACATTTTATGCTCTAATCGCGACACTAATAACATTTTCGTCTTATGTGGTCTACATGCCGTTTGCGAGAAGTGACCTTATGCTCACAGCCGAACTGAATTAATTTAACCCCACACCCTTCCCCCCCCCATTTATGCAGCTTTCCATAGAGACTAACAAGCATGTGCAATTTGCGGGTTGTGTGGGCCGAATATCATATTGAACAGGTCCCAGTGAGGATGTGCATAATATACTCTTTAACGTTGTTTAAAGTTTTGGATGAATCGCATTTAATGAATACAAATGATGTTAATTGGATATGCGATAAAGAAAAGCCGGCAACATCATTTAGTTTTGATCTCTCCACTGTTGGAGATGGGGTCAGACCCGTTGCCTCGTGACGTGGATGTAGTACCGGGTTCATGCCTGGGGCTTATTTCGTGAGCGATTATTGTTGGTATTGTTCGTTTATTGTTGATTACAATCATTACATGCACGCGCGAGAATGGCCAAGCCGAACTGACCCAAACTCGTGCCAGTGATACCCCAACTGCTTTCTGCACATTGTGGTATTCGCTTTATTTAGAAAATTACAAAGTGCGGAATAACGGCAGTTACGTACGAAGTTTTGTTGCCTTGTTTGTGTAGGAACTGTGATAGGCATGTGACTGCGGACTGTTGCTGTTATTTTTTCGAGATTTGGAGGGGGGTTGTTAGCTGTAACTAGTGTGTCAGCATTCGGTCTTAGGAACAAGGGATGATCTTCACTTGGCCCGGACCTCACCATAAAAAGCAACAGGTTTCGAGAACTTATACAGAGTCATAGACTGTTTACTGCAGTGTGTGAGAACGCGGCCCGTTAAATTCTTTTTTCATAAGACGAGGGCCGGGTCCGAACAAATTTACTCGTAAATACCTTTCCATTTTTTTTAAGTTCATGCATTAAACTAACATAAGTATTAATAATTAATTGTGGCATAATCATAAAGAGTATTAGTATACTTATGTATACGGTGTGGCATGTTGACAAATATAAAATTACATTTAAATTAGTTATCAAT
>Ga0123355_10008428_pt1 | contig 15580 bp, 5 predicted proteins | sample TergutEmb28metaG_3_FD_89872 | JGI IMG/M metagenome (GOLD analysis project Ga0123355, IMG submission 89872) | Embiratermes neotenicus P1 segment gut microbial communities from Petit-Saut dam, French Guiana - Emb289 P1 | ecosystem: Host-associated > Arthropoda: Insects > Digestive system > Gut ... | reverse complement strand
TCCACAACTGGACTACTCTCTTGTACATTCAAGTGATTATTGAACCATTAGTACATGGAGATTGCCGTGGGCTTTAACTCTCAATCTGGAAGTGTAACCGACTAGATCATTCCGTACATCAGAGGTGTCATTTTTAATGAATTCTTTTGTTGCGTGACAATGCATGTACTACCTATTACCCCAAGCAACGTCACCCATCGCTCCGCTCGGCAACATCCCTCAGTATCTGTCCAAGGGAAACGCGTAAATTGTTAGTAACACCTGCAGATACAACACTGCTATCAGGTGTGTGAGGTAAATGTAACAGTAGAATTGTCATACTGTTTATGTTGTGGACATTTTTGAGTATATAGAATGGTTTTAAAAAACTTGAAAATTATGATGTATTAAAGGATGCTTGTTGTTGTTTATGTCCAACTAGATATGAGTGATATGTTGATGAAGTCAATTTGATAATCGTTACTTGAATTGCCATCACTGCTACCTACTTGATACCTGAGGTTGTGGTCATACAAGGTACAGTTTGTGTGTCACTGGCTAGCGAGTATCCTCTTTGTGGTTGAGTGAACTGCATCAATGAAGCTGGTAACTGCCATGTTGCAGTGACTGGAATAACTGCATAAATTTTACTGCCCGGTAGCTGTGAACCATAAACTGTTTAGACACTTGTATTGTTTGAATCACTGCTGTTACTCTCATACTGATTAACAGTGAAATGGAAGGTTTTCTTTTCACCACTCAAGTTTCCTCTTCTCTGGTCTTTATTTTTGTATGAGCGTCATAGTGTTTTCATCTTCAGGGTTGAGCATTCCACTCTTTTTGGACTGCTTGACCCTGAAGGTGAACACACTCTGGTACTGCAAAACAACATTCATTACTTGTATTTATCCAATGACACAGTGTGTCAGCCCTGAAGACTTGAAGCTTCTGTAATATAGGTGTGAGAGCCTCAAATCTCACAATTTAATTACATAGAACAGCTGATTCTTACTGTTGGGGGAAATAATTGCCATATATTGTGAGAATCATATAGACCATGTAAGTGCTTTGTGTGGGTAAAATGCAGAGTTTGTGTAATGTTGGTGGCAATGATAAATTATAAAAACCACTCTGCTGAACACGTGCGGCTAACATCTGCTTTTCGGAATGGGTTGTGTGCTATTTGTTCAGTAGGGATGTGTACAGTAATATTTGCACATTTTAGGGTAAGTTTCTTTCCAGGTGGAAAAGTAAATATATGAGATTGCCATGCTCTGCGCTCTTCCATTTCACATTCCAAACCTGTTGACCAATTTTCTGAAACTTGGTAATATGTTATACCATTGGATGTCACCCCAAGGCCATGTCAGTACTCTTTAATTTCCTACCATCAGTTATAACAACATAAGAGTTACACAAGCTCGTGTGGTTGGAACAGCGTTAGCACCACTTAATTTTGTGGTGTGAAAAGATGACTTTAGTTGATGCACAGTGTGATTCCAAGAAAACCAAACATCAACTAAAGTAATCACCCAAGAAACTTAATCTAGATCTTTGTTTTTTCCTCCCTCCTCCTGGTTTGTTTGATGTGTACACATTGTAAAGCACTGAATGTCAATTATAAACATGGAAGTAATATGAAACTTTGACATATGTGTGACAGATTTAATGTGTACAGGATTTGTACGTAAGTGATACATTCTTCACAAGAATAAAGTAATAGTAATAATACTAATAGCTTTGTAGAAGTATTTAAGTATCGATTTGAAAGTAGTCTTTGAGTTGTGCCTGGAAATCTTTTGCTGATAGTACAGATATCTGTATGTCTTTGCTGTACGTAGCATATAAGCCTTTATTCTCTGTCATTCATGTTTCTTTAGAGTAGATTATCAGGTAGAAAATTCTTGTGTCCCAGTAGACAGTGTGTGGAAAAAAATGCATATAGAATTATTATCACAAAACCTCTTGGAGTGTGACTACTTGCATGACAGCAATAAAGTATAAGGAGATAAGAAAAGTAATTTAAGTTACAAATAGTAGCTCATGTGAATAAAATATTATATTACATTTGTGAAAAGATGTGTATATGTTGGTCTTAATAAGCATTTTAGTATTCAGTATAACCATGAATCCTTCTCAGAGACTGTGTTTAAATTAAAAGTTGCTCCAAAGAAGGCTCAGTATGCCTCCCCTAAAATGCAGTTCAGTCCTCCTAACGAACGTGTTGATTTATAGCAGTACAATGGACCTTGTTTCTTTGTAGTTGTCTGTTACTGCAGTGATGTCAGTTAAATGTTGCACTATACAGTGATGGTATCTCAATTTTTCAGAATGTCAAGAGGATCTTAAGCTTCCTGCACGTGTCATGATAGAGCTTTGTCCACGACACAATGAAGCTTGGAGCCGAGTCCAAGCAGTGTCGCACAATCCTCGGATACGAACTCTTCTTCCTTTGCAAAGACGGCTAAGTTCCCTTCTTGCGTACCTGAACTACCGCTGGCGTCCATCACACATGAAGCACGTATCCTTAAGATAGACAGACAAGACATTTGGTATGCAGCATGTATATTGATCTATTTTCTCTGCTTTCTTCCTTCCAGTAACTATGATGCTTTCAGAAACCTGTTTGCTCTAAGGTGACTAGTACACTGTGCCTGATGTGGGAGTTTTATATTTTGTAAGATACTATGGCTGATTCTATGCAATAAGTTACAAATCACCCTCTTAACAGATAGAGTGTAGGACATACCAATCAGTTTAGAGGTGTATTAAACCTTGACATTATATTTCAGCGAGATAAATTATTGTCAGCCATGAGTAGCTGTGATCTCATCCCACAAGATTCAGAAGACGAAAAAAAAGAGAAAGAACCACTACTGCGTGTAGCACCGCGTGTTGGAGTGCCAATATGTCTACCAACCGTGAACATGACTGAGTGCATGACCAGTTCAAGCCTATGCCTTAGCTCATATGAAGACCGTTTTCAAAAGTGGCAAGCAGAAGCTACAGTAGCACCTTGTACTGTGGGGAAAGGAGGTGGGAAGGGGTGTACTTCAAGGAAGGGGGGGAAAAGGCAGCGTGTTGACAGTTCAAGTGACAAGAAGACATCTACCGAGGCTTCTGCCACATCAACGTCCCTTGGGAAACAGAAAGAGAATCTGTTTCCTGAGAATGAATTTGTGTGTTGTGGTGTTACAATAGACAATGCCTGTGACAATAATAAACCTGTGTTCATTGGTGTTCCACTCGTCCATGATGGAGATGAGGACCACGTGATCATGGAAGGTGATAGTGATTGTAACACTGTGACTGTGAATCACGTACACCCTGAGCAGCATCTCACAGGTATCATATCTCATAGCAACTGGGAACAAGTTACATCACCTTGAGTTCAATATGCTGTTGGGCTTTATTACTCTGGTATCAGTATATCAGTTTCTACACAGAACTGAAGAAACTAATTGTTGTCATTCATTCCTCTTTCTTCAGTTGCTGAGCATGTCTGTAGATTTTTTTTTAATATAAATTTATATGATGTTTTATGTGTGTGTGAAACTATTCTGTTATCATAAGACAAGAATAAAGTTTGAGGGTATATCAGAACAGGGTGCTATTTAGAACAATTTAATCTCAGAGAAAGTGTGTATGTTGGAGACAGTTGCCTGAAGATGAGCTTTTATAATGTGTACTCTGAATGAATTGTTATCATGGTGGTCAGAGAAAGGTGGATGAACTGGGCAGGGTATTTGGATATATGGGAAAGGTAAGAAAGGCATACAAAATTTTAGTCAAAAAACTTGAATGAAAGGCATTATTTGGGGTGGCATAGCACAAATGCGAAGAGAATATTAAGTATGGATTCCTGTGCATACTATGAATATGTACCTTTCCAGTTTATTTTTTTTTGTGCATCATATACACGGTAGCTTCAAAATGTACCCAGAATCACTTTATGTCTGACAAATGCAAAACATTACAATCGTTTAGGCTACATTTTCTTCAAAATAGTCTGCTTATGCCACTACACTATTCTTCCGACGACTGTAAAGGTGTTGGAAACGTGCCTGGAACCCATCTTATGAAAGCCTTTTCAACTCTTCCATCACATTCTTAATTGTGTCAGTAGCCTCACCAACTCACTGTCCTCTTCAAGGATGATTTCAGTTGAGGGAACAGCTAAACATAAGCTGGAGCCAGTTCAGGAGAGTATGGGGGAAGCTCCAGTGTTGCCACATTGTTCTTAGCTAAGAAATCCTTGACCAAAACCAACTGGTGTGCTGGAGCATGGTTTTGAAAAAGAAACCAGCTTATTGAGAAATACACAATGGGATGCCAAAGATTGTTGGTTCTTGATTGTTCGGGGCATTTCCTTCTGACTGCATCCCTAAGATGACAAAGGATATCTATGTACATTTCTTTATTTAGAGTAGCAATTCCCCAAAATTATGCCAGCGTATTCCTGTAAATATACCACTGAATTCTGGGAACTTTTTGGAGCTGCTACATGTATATACTTGTATTGTAATCAAACAGTGAAATCACATACAAGTTCTTCAATAATCTACTCTAGTTTTTCTCCACATGAATGAGAATTATTGCCGGAAGTTTCCTAGACTTATCTATGGATGTGGAGTATACACTGAAGGTTTGCGGTTTCAGGTGATGTTGCTGGAAGTTCAAACTTGAACATTATGTCTCCTGTAGATGCTGAGACAGTGCCACTTCAGAAGGAAGTGGTAGATAGTAATACTGAAGTAGCAGCTCAGACAAGAACTACTCCAGATCATAAGGTTGGTGACAGTAAAGAAATCATCAACAGGATACGAAGTGGATGGACAGTTGAAGATGCACATTCTATTTCCATAGGCGAGCTGTACCTCATGGTTTGTACTTTGCTAATGATATTTTTTGATTAATGGTAGTGAGACAAGAAACATGTTCTGCAGTGGCATGCATTCTTTACTTTTATGTGTGCCTCGTTAGTCTTGGTGTTCATATTGTGGATACAAATGTACTATTACAAACATGTTGACAGGATTCAAAACAAGACAGTGTATGTATAACTGTAATGTTGAGATGTGTCTGCATGATCATTGTTGCTGTGGAAAAGCAATAAGCATTATTTATGCTGATTGTGTGTCTGTAGCCATAGTATCCAGCATGCAACATGCATGTGCTCTCTAATACTGTCGTATGTGGCCTGTCTGACTCTACTATGTTGTTGTTGTTGGTGCTACTGTTATTGTCACTTTTGTATAGGGTGCTTACAGATATACACCTGAAGCAAACAATGTTTCTAGAGTATATAGTATTGCAGCTGTTCTTTATTTACAATTTGTGTTACAGTAGTGTTATTTTGCATGGTAAATATGTTTTTTACTTTTATTTTAGTACTTTCTGAAGTATGTAGTGCCCAATATGGCTGTTTTTTTGCAGTTCCTTGATTTCATGCTTTCATGGTATGTTGTTCAAGTATTGTCTGAATGATTGTGGGATGGTTCCAGTTGTCTCTGTTATTACTGGTATCACTTTTGCTTTTACCTTCCACATGTGTTGAATTTCTATTGTAAGGTCTTTATATTTTAGAATCTCAGCTTCTTTCGTAATCACATTCTTGTCTCCTGAAATTGCAACATCTATTAACATGAATGTTCCTTTTTCATTTTCATGGATTATGATGCCCAATTTATTGTTAGGAATTGTTCTTTTGGTTTGCACTTGTCGATTTCATAATATGTTTACCTTACCTTGACAACTTGTTTCATCTAATTTTAGTACATTGTCGTACCAGTGTTCATTGTCTAATTCACCCCTATTTCCTTGCAGATGTTTATTTTAGCTGAGCACACACTCTTGTCACATCTCTTTATGTATTGTTCTGTTGCCAACATTGGGCATGCTATATGATGTGCTATTGTCTCATCAAATTTTTGACATAGTCTGTATTGGCTGTCTGTGTCTGTTTCTGCATGATACTTTGTTTGTAATGCCTGAGCTTATGCTGCTATTATTTCATATTCAGTTTCTCTTGTCAGACCTCCTCTCGACAGCCACAGGAATGTGTCTTCTATGCTAATAAGCCGTCTATCTGTACTTCTAATATACTGGCCATGCCTTCTTCTTCTTCGTCTGTAGGGCCCGTGGCTAAGCCACGGATGTACTGCAGCCTCTGGTTGGCTTATTGTACTCACCCTATCCCCCCCCCCCCGCCTGTTTGGACGTTCCCACGTTCGCCGCCAGGTACCCCCACGTCCCCAACGATGCGAGAGATCCTAGTAGCGAAAGGTGGAACTGTGCGGGCAAGAATTAGCCGGTAATTTTGCCTGAAATTGCGACTTCCATGTCAATTCAGGGATCTTTTACATGCCGAAAATCTGCGACATGGGACCCACGGCTTTACTTCCCTTCCAAAGGAAGGCGTGCTGAGGATTTTTTCGCCATATTATTCTTCCCATTATTATTGTTTTTGTTTTTGTTGTGGTGGTGGTAACAGTGACAAAAATGAAACTGAAAATTGTAACAACAAACCTAATCACAGTAGACTATGCAAAGCGCTGTATCATAAATTTATCCCTTGTGTTTCATTAAATATTCACAAATTTTAAAATGTTTACAATAATTATTTTAGGCTTTAATGAGGACTGCATTTTTTTTGCATGGAAATTGTTTTTGTAGTAAACTGTTTTTGAAAAACTACATTTAAATTGAATCTTCCTTAAAGGAAGAATAAGCAGAATGTGGGAATATGTAAATGATTGCTTTGTATACTGTGGAAAATATATACATATAAGAAAATCACTGTAACTAAATGATTCGATATTGAATGCAGGAGACTTTAGCGGACTGCAGGTCTGTGGTATAAGGGCTTAGACAGGGCACATAGTAGGCCAAGGATATTTAGTTCCACACCAGGAGTACCAAGTAGTCTGTTACTGACTGAGTTAACAAGACTGAGTGCAAGTAGAACAATACTGTGGAGACTTAAGACAATTTTGGGATTCATAAGTGACTTCCTTCTGAAGAGTCCACATACAGAATCAGCATGTGCCTTGAAGAAACTACAGATTTCTGGTCAGAAACTTCTTTGGGTGACAGGTAGCTGGTGAAAGCTTGGAATTTATAGTGGACACCACACAGGTCAAGCAAGAAAGCATGTGAATTTGTGGACTAGGTTATGACTTGTGTCTTGTATTCTGACATCAGGGCATGTTGCAAAACATTGTTTTGGATCTTCAGTATAAAAACATCATATTTTTTCAAAATTGTCATTGTTTTTTACACTTACACCTCTCAGTCGGTGTGACACTGAAACTCATCTAAATATTTGTAAATTCTTTGCACTGATGGAGATTCAGTTTATTAAATGCAGTAACCATGTGCTTTGTATTAATCAAAATATGGTTAAAATTATAACAATTTTTTAAATCTATGTAGGCACCCTTACAATTTGTGGTGTGTTCTGTCGTTCAGGTTTCCCGGTATAAGAAACACATAAAAATACAGATTTCCTTGATGTTATACATACACTAAGATACAAAAAAAAACTTGTGTTAGTAGCTCAGTAGATTTAGTAAAAACGTTTCTCTATTTCACAAATGCTGGATGTGTTTAGGAACAAGTATGGTTCATATCAAATGAACAGAATTTTATTTATTCTTATAATAAAACCAACGAGATGCACTAATTTCTCAAATGTATTTTTGGAATAGAACTCTACATGTTTCGGACACTATCTCTGTCCATCATCAGGAGTCCAGCACTGTGCATACACCAATAGGTATATGTCATACAGGTTATGCTGACTGCTTGCTAGCAAGCAGTCAGCATAACCTGTATGACATATACCTATTGGTGTATGCACAGTGCTGGACTCCTGATGATGGACAGAGATAGTGTCCGAAACATGTAGAGTTCTATTCCAAAAATACATTTGAGAAATTAGTGCATCTCGTTGGTTTTATTATAAGAATAAATAAAATTCTGTTCATTTGATATGAACCATACTTGTTCCTAAACACATCCAGCATTTGTGAAATAGAGAAACGTTTTTACTAAATCTACTGAGCTACTAACACAAGTTTTTTTTTGTATCTTAGTGTATGTATAACATCAAGGAAATCTGTATTTTTATGTGTTTCTTATACCGGGAAACCTGAACGACAGAACACACCACAAATTGTAAGGGTGCCTACATAGATTTAAAAAATTGTTATAATTTTAACCATATTTTGATTAATACAAAGCACATGGTTACTGCATTTAATAAACTGAATCTCCATCAGTGCAAAGAATTTACAAATATTTAGATGAGTTTCAGTGTCACACCGACTGAGAGGTGTAAGTGTAAAAAACAATGACAATTTTGAAAAAATATGATGTTTTTATACTGAAGATCCAAAACAATGTTTTGCAACATGCCCTGATGTCAGAATACAAGACACAAGTCATAACCTAGTCCACAAATTCACATGCTTTCTTGCTTGACCTGTGTGGTGTCCACTATAAATTCCAAGCTTTCACCAGCTACCTGTCACCCAAAGAAGTTTCTGACCAGAAATCTGTAGTTTCTTCAAGGCACATGCTGATTCTGTATGTGGACTCTTCAGAAGGAAGTCACTTATGAATCCCAAAATTGTCTTAAGTCTCCACAGTATTGTTCTACTTGCACTCAGTCTTGTTAACTCAGTCAGTAACAGACTACTTGGTACTCCTGGTGTGGAACTAAATATCCTTGGCCTACTATGTGCCCTGTCTAAGCCCTTATACCACAGACCTGCAGTCCGCTAAAGTCTCCTGCATTCAATATCGAATCATTTAGTTACAGTGATTTTCTTATATGTATATATTTTCCACAGTATACAAAGCAATCATTTACATATTCCCACATTCTGCTTATTCTTCCTTTAAGGAAGATTCAATTTAAATGTAGTTTTTCAAAAACAGTTTACTACAAAAACAATTTCCATGCAAAAAAAATGCAGTCCTCATTAAAGCCTAAAATAATTATTGTAAACATTTTAAAATTTGTGAATATTTAATGAAACACAAGGGATAAATTTATGATACAGCGCTTTGCATAGTCTACTGTGATTAGGTTTGTTGTTACAATTTTCAGTTTCATTTTTGTCACTGTTACCACCACCACAACAAAAACAAAAACAATAATAATGGGAAGAATAATATGGCGAAAAAATCCTCAGCACGCCTTCCTTTGGAAGGGAAGTAAAGCCGTGGGTCCCATGTCGCAGATTTTCGGCATGTAAAAGATCCCTGAATTGACATGGAAGTCGCAATTTCAGGCAAAATTACCGGCTAATTCTTGCCCGCACAGTTCCACCTTTCGCTACTAGGATCTCTCGCATCGTTGGGGACGTGGGGGTACCTGGCGGCGAACGTGGGAACGTCCAAACAGGCGGGGGGGGGGGGATAGGGTGAGTACAATAAGCCAACCAGAGGCTGCAGTACATCCGTGGCTTAGCCACGGGCCCTACAGACGAAGAAGAAGAAGGCATGGCCAGTATATTAGAAGTACAGATAGACGGCTTATTAGCATAGAAGACACATTCCTGTGGCTGTCGAGAGGAGGTCTGACAAGAGAAACTGAATATGAAATAATAGCAGCATAAGCTCAGGCATTACAAACAAAGTATCATGCAGAAACAGACACAGACAGCCAATACAGACTATGTCAAAAATTTGATGAGACAATAGCACATCATATAGCATGCCCAATGTTGGCAACAGAACAATACATAAAGAGATGTGACAAGAGTGTGTGCTCAGCTAAAATAAACATCTGCAAGGAAATAGGGGTGAATTAGACAATGAACACTGGTACGACAATGTACTAAAATTAGATGAAACAAGTTGTCAAGGTAAGGTAAACATATTATGAAATCGACAAGTGCAAACCAAAAGAACAATTCCTAACAATAAATTGGGCATCATAATCCATGAAAATGAAAAAGGAACATTCATGTTAATAGATGTTGCAATTTCAGGAGACAAGAATGTGATTACGAAAGAAGCTGAGATTCTAAAATATAAAGACCTTACAATAGAAATTCAACACATGTGGAAGGTAAAAGCAAAAGTGATACCAGTAATAACAGAGACAACTGGAACCATCCCACAATCATTCAGACAATACTTGAACAACATACCATGAAAGCATGAAATCAAGGAACTGCAAAAAAACAGCCATATTGGGCACTACATACTTCAGAAAGTACTAAAATAAAAGTAAAAAACATATTTACCATGCAAAATAACACTACTGTAACACAAATTGTAAATAAAGAACAGCTGCAATACTATATACTCTAGAAACATTGTTTGCTTCAGGTGTATATCTGTAAGCACCCTATACAAAAGTGACAATAACAGTAGCACCAACAACAACAACATAGTAGAGTCAGACAGGCCACATACGACAGTATTAGAGAGCACATGCATGTTGCATGCTGGATACTATGGCTACAGACACACAATCAGCATAAATAATGCTTATTGCTTTTCCACAGCAACAATGATCATGCAGACACATCTCAACATTACAGTTATACATACACTGTCTTGTTTTGAATCCTGTCAACATGTTTGTAATAGTACATTTGTATCCACAATATGAACACCAAGACTAACGAGGCACACATAAAAGTAAAGAATGCATGCCACTGCAGAACATGTTTCTTGTCTCACTACCATTAATCAAAAAATATCATTAGCAAAGTACAAACCATGAGGTACAGCTCGCCTATGGAAATAGAATGTGCATCTTCAACTGTCCATCCACTTCGTATCCTGTTGATGATTTCTTTACTGTCACCAACCTTATGATCTGGAGTAGTTCTTGTCTGAGCTGCTACTTCAGTATTACTATCTACCACTTCCTTCTGAAGTGGCACTGTCTCAGCATCTACAGGAGACATAATGTTCAAGTTTGAACTTCCAGCAACATCACCTGAAACCGCAAACCTTCAGTGTATACTCCACATCCATAGATAAGTCTAGGAAACTTCCGGCAATAATTCTCATTCATGTGGAGAAAAACTAGAGTAGATTATTGAAGAACTTGTATGTGATTTCACTGTTTGATTACAATACAAGTATATACATGTAGCAGCTCCAAAAAGTTCCCAGAATTCAGTGGTATATTTACAGGAATACGCTGGCATAATTTTGGGGAATTGCTACTCTAAATAAAGAAATGTACATAGATATCCTTTGTCATCTTAGGGATGCAGTCAGAAGGAAATGCCCCGAACAATCAAGAACCAACAATCTTTGGCATCCCATTGTGTATTTCTCAATAAGCTGGTTTCTTTTTCAAAACCATGCTCCAGCACACCAGTTGGTTTTGGTCAAGGATTTCTTAGCTAAGAACAATGTGGCAACACTGGAGCTTCCCCCATACTCTCCTGAACTGGCTCCAGCTTATGTTTAGCTGTTCCCTCAACTGAAATCATCCTTGAAGAGGACAGTGAGTTGGTGAGGCTACTGACACAATTAAGAATGTGATGGAAGAGTTGAAAAGGCTTTCATAAGATGGGTTCCAGGCACGTTTCCAACACCTTTACAGTCGTCGGAAGAATAGTGTAGTGGCATAAGCAGACTATTTTGAAGAAAATGTAGCCTAAACGATTGTAATGTTTTGCATTTGTCAGACATAAAGTGATTCTGGGTACATTTTGAAGCTACCGTGTATATGATGCACAAAAAAAAATAAACTGGAAAGGTACATATTCATAGTATGCACAGGAATCCATACTTAATATTCTCTTCGCATTTGTGCTATGCCACCCCAAATAATGCCTTTCATTCAAGTTTTTTGACTAAAATTTTGTATGCCTTTCTTACCTTTCCCATATATCCAAATACCCTGCCCAGTTCATCCACCTTTCTCTGACCACCATGATAACAATTCATTCAGAGTACACATTATAAAAGCTCATCTTCAGGCAACTGTCTCCAACATACACACTTTCTCTGAGATTAAATTGTTCTAAATAGCACCCTGTTCTGATATACCCTCAAACTTTATTCTTGTCTTATGATAACAGAATAGTTTCACACACACATAAAACATCATATAAATTTATATTAAAAAAAAATCTACAGACATGCTCAGCAACTGAAGAAAGAGGAATGAATGACAACAATTAGTTTCTTCAGTTCTGTGTAGAAACTGATATACTGATACCAGAGTAATAAAGCCCAACAGCATATTGAACTCAAGGTGATGTAACTTGTTCCCAGTTGCTATGAGATATGATACCTGTGAGATGCTGCTCAGGGTGTACGTGATTCACAGTCACAGTGTTACAATCACTATCACCTTCCATGATCACGTGGTCCTCATCTCCATCATGGACGAGTGGAACACCAATGAACACAGGTTTATTATTGTCACAGGCATTGTCTATTGTAACACCACAACACACAAATTCATTCTCAGGAAACAGATTCTCTTTCTGTTTCCCAAGGGACGTTGATGTGGCAGAAGCCTCGGTAGATGTCTTCTTGTCACTTGAACTGTCAACACGCTGCCTTTTCCCCCCCTTCCTTGAAGTACACCCCTTCCCACCTCCTTTCCCCACAGTACAAGGTGCTACTGTAGCTTCTGCTTGCCACTTTTGAAAACGGTCTTCATATGAGCTAAGGCATAGGCTTGAACTGGTCATGCACTCAGTCATGTTCACGGTTGGTAGACATATTGGCACTCCAACACGCGGTGCTACACGCAGTAGTGGTTCTTTCTCTTTTTTTTCGTCTTCTGAATCTTGTGGGATGAGATCACAGCTACTCATGGCTGACAATAATTTATCTCGCTGAAATATAATGTCAAGGTTTAATACACCTCTAAACTGATTGGTATGTCCTACACTCTATCTGTTAAGAGGGTGATTTGTAACTTATTGCATAGAATCAGCCATAGTATCTTACAAAATATAAAACTCCCACATCAGGCACAGTGTACTAGTCACCTTAGAGCAAACAGGTTTCTGAAAGCATCATAGTTACTGGAAGGAAGAAAGCAGAGAAAATAGATCAATATACATGCTGCATACCAAATGTCTTGTCTGTCTATCTTAAGGATACGTGCTTCATGTGTGATGGACGCCAGCGGTAGTTCAGGTACGCAAGAAGGGAACTTAGCCGTCTTTGCAAAGGAAGAAGAGTTCGTATCCGAGGATTGTGCGACACTGCTTGGACTCGGCTCCAAGCTTCATTGTGTCGTGGACAAAGCTCTATCATGACACGTGCAGGAAGCTTAAGATCCTCTTGACATTCTGAAAAATTGAGATACCATCACTGTATAGTGCAACATTTAACTGACATCACTGCAGTAACAGACAACTACAAAGAAACAAGGTCCATTGTACTGCTATAAATCAACACGTTCGTTAGGAGGACTGAACTGCATTTTAGGGGAGGCATACTGAGCCTTCTTTGGAGCAACTTTTAATTTAAACACAGTCTCTGAGAAGGATTCATGGTTATACTGAATACTAAAATGCTTATTAAGACCAACATATACACATCTTTTCACAAATGTAATATAATATTTTATTCACATGAGCTACTATTTGTAACTTAAATTACTTTTCTTATCTCCTTATACTTTATTGCTGTCATGCAAGTAGTCACACTCCAAGAGGTTTTGTGATAATAATTCTATATGCATTTTTTTCCACACACTGTCTACTGGGACACAAGAATTTTCTACCTGATAATCTACTCTAAAGAAACATGAATGACAGAGAATAAAGGCTTATATGCTACGTACAGCAAAGACATACAGATATCTGTACTATCAGCAAAAGATTTCCAGGCACAACTCAAAGACTACTTTCAAATCGATACTTAAATACTTCTACAAAGCTATTAGTATTATTACTATTACTTTATTCTTGTGAAGAATGTATCACTTACGTACAAATCCTGTACACATTAAATCTGTCACACATATGTCAAAGTTTCATATTACTTCCATGTTTATAATTGACATTCAGTGCTTTACAATGTGTACACATCAAACAAACCAGGAGGAGGGAGGAAAAAACAAAGATCTAGATTAAGTTTCTTGGGTGATTACTTTAGTTGATGTTTGGTTTTCTTGGAATCACACTGTGCATCAACTAAAGTCATCTTTTCACACCACAAAATTAAGTGGTGCTAACGCTGTTCCAACCACACGAGCTTGTGTAACTCTTATGTTGTTATAACTGATGGTAGGAAATTAAAGAGTACTGACATGGCCTTGGGGTGACATCCAATGGTATAACATATTACCAAGTTTCAGAAAATTGGTCAACAGGTTTGGAATGTGAAATGGAAGAGCGCAGAGCATGGCAATCTCATATATTTACTTTTCCACCTGGAAAGAAACTTACCCTAAAATGTGCAAATATTACTGTACACATCCCTACTGAACAAATAGCACACAACCCATTCCGAAAAGCAGATGTTAGCCGCACGTGTTCAGCAGAGTGGTTTTTATAATTTATCATTGCCACCAACATTACACAAACTCTGCATTTTACCCACACAAAGCACTTACATGGTCTATATGATTCTCACAATATATGGCAATTATTTCCCCCAACAGTAAGAATCAGCTGTTCTATGTAATTAAATTGTGAGATTTGAGGCTCTCACACCTATATTACAGAAGCTTCAAGTCTTCAGGGCTGACACACTGTGTCATTGGATAAATACAAGTAATGAATGTTGTTTTGCAGTACCAGAGTGTGTTCACCTTCAGGGTCAAGCAGTCCAAAAAGAGTGGAATGCTCAACCCTGAAGATGAAAACACTATGACGCTCATACAAAAATAAAGACCAGAGAAGAGGAAACTTGAGTGGTGAAAAGAAAACCTTCCATTTCACTGTTAATCAGTATGAGAGTAACAGCAGTGATTCAAACAATACAAGTGTCTAAACAGTTTATGGTTCACAGCTACCGGGCAGTAAAATTTATGCAGTTATTCCAGTCACTGCAACATGGCAGTTACCAGCTTCATTGATGCAGTTCACTCAACCACAAAGAGGATACTCGCTAGCCAGTGACACACAAACTGTACCTTGTATGACCACAACCTCAGGTATCAAGTAGGTAGCAGTGATGGCAATTCAAGTAACGATTATCAAATTGACTTCATCAACATATCACTCATATCTAGTTGGACATAAACAACAACAAGCATCCTTTAATACATCATAATTTTCAAGTTTTTTAAAACCATTCTATATACTCAAAAATGTCCACAACATAAACAGTATGACAATTCTACTGTTACATTTACCTCACACACCTGATAGCAGTGTTGTATCTGCAGGTGTTACTAACAATTTACGCGTTTCCCTTGGACAGATACTGAGGGATGTTGCCGAGCGGAGCGATGGGTGACGTTGCTTGGGGTAATAGGTAGTACATGCATTGTCACGCAACAAAAGAATTCATTAAAAATGACACCTCTGATGTACGGAATGATCTAGTCGGTTACACTTCCAGATTGAGAGTTAAAGCCCACGGCAATCTCCATGTACTAATGGTTCAATAATCACTTGAATGTACAAGAGAGTAGTCCAGTTGTGGA
>Ga0123355_10008426_pt1 | contig 15581 bp, 6 predicted proteins | sample TergutEmb28metaG_3_FD_89872 | JGI IMG/M metagenome (GOLD analysis project Ga0123355, IMG submission 89872) | Embiratermes neotenicus P1 segment gut microbial communities from Petit-Saut dam, French Guiana - Emb289 P1 | ecosystem: Host-associated > Arthropoda: Insects > Digestive system > Gut ... | reverse complement strand
CCCCCCCCCCCCCCATCTCTCCCCTGTGTGTAAGATGTTGGAAAATTCAAACACACTGGGTTAACGTTTCAATAGGAACTAAGTTTTTCCCATCGCAGGCGTGGTCTGGTTCCCGAATTCCGTAAGACACTAGTAAAACACTCGCCGGACCAGCCACGTTACTGCCACAGTAACAGGGGAAGAAAAGTTACGACTGCGACAGCTATAAATGGAAAATAAACATAGCAAAATCGCAAGACTTCACTACTTCAAAGTGTCATCGAGACTCAGCAGGCAACTGTCACACAGTATCACGTAACCTAGTAATTGGAACTACACATACTTGGAACTTACACCCTTCGCTAGCGTTAATGATAACCCTTTCAAAATGTAATGTTAGCACAGACATTAAAATCAAGAACAAAATTAAATTTGAAGTTACGCAATCGTAAAATAAGATAATCTGTAATATAAGGTGCACAGAAACTTCTTAATTTTAATTTCAGAGTCTGTTTGGTGTATCTAAGTTCTATAGAGTTAGTTACTAAACACTAATAGCACACTTCTGACGACTAATTCAGCTCTATAGGATTCTGCAATTATATTATAAAGTCTAAACAGTCGCATTTTTTAACCAGTCAAACGTTCAGCATTCCGCCACACTTTTACCTGGATACACTGTGTTTAAACTCTTTTGCTTTATCTTTATACACTGGGAGAAAAATAAAATAAATAATGTAGTTAGTTCTGTTTATTTTATCTTCCACTGTTTGGCTCCTGGAACAATTCAGCTATTTTTGGGGGTGCAAAGGCATACCTTAGTATTATACAGCACATGTGGTTTTTCAAAGCATAAGGCAATTAAAAAGTGGTGGTGAACAGTAACTGAGGGACACGTGGATTTGCACAGACTTCTATTCAACACGAACCGGTCTCGGACACACACACACACACACACACACAATTCAATATTTCGTAATTCCATTGCGCAGGGCCCCTGGGACTGCCGCCCCATTCGCCCTACCCTAAGGACGGCACTTGCATAAATCTGCAGTAAACGCCATTACAGCTCACAAATGTATTTTTAAGTACTGTACTTCAAGTCCACCGAATAAAATACAGTTTTCAGCTCCTCGTACTATACATATGACTTTGTCCATGGAAGACGAACCTCTCCACTTGGCAAATTAGTTGACAAACATGGCAGTGCGCAGAAATGGCGAAAAAGGTTGCCAAGTGTTTTATCGTACGACCCTCCCAGTTTCGAACATTACATAGCGTCGGTGGTAGATGACTGTAAGATGAGTGTGAGTAATGGTGAAATGATAATTACAGGGGAAACAAAATTACTCCTACAGAAGCCTGTTCCAGTGCCACTGTGTCCACCACAAATTCCACACAGCATGGCCCGGAATCGAATCCGGTCCTCCGTGGTGACAGGGCGTCAGCTAACCACATGAAGTAACGCCGGACAGGGAGTGCGCTCCGCAGACTATATCCACTGCACATAGTTTTATGAAAGTACCTAGTGGCCGCGTGGTCTAAGGCGTAGGTCCGGGCGCGCCTCCTGAGATTGTGGATTCGAATCCCAACGGATGCATGAATGTCTGCCTGTTGTGAGTGTTGTGTGTTGTCAGGTAGAGGTCTCTGCGATGAGCTGATCACTCGTCCAGAGGAGTCCTACCGACTATGGTGCGTCATTATGTGTGATCTATAAACCTTGTGAATGAGGCGGCCCTGGACCACTAGGGGCTGCTGCGCCAAAAGAAAAGATGTACCTACAGATGAAACGGGTTCGGGAATTAATTAGAACCTGTTGCTATTTACATCCAGTACGGTTTTTAATGCATCTAATTCCAAAACAGACCTGTCAAAATTCTGTAACTAGAAGCAACTATAAACCGGGTAAAACCGATTCTGAAGAAATTGCTGGTTCAGGGTGAAGGTTCATATTCGTTCAGGTTGGATGAAATTATGTGGTATGGTACACAGCCAAGGTTTTCTGAGACTTCTGATTTATGTTCTTCCCTCCGAATTAGGAAACAAATTGCAGACCCACACTACACTAACAGACTGTTTTCTATACTGACTTTTGTATTTCGGGGAGTATATGAGATATCAACGGTATATGAAACGAATGTTGCCATAATTCATTCTTCTTCTAACTTCAGTATGCGCCTTCTGTATTACAGTCTGCCGGTAGGATCAAAGTCCTAACTACACACAACATCAAACAGCAAAGTTCAATATCATACTGTGTGATCTGTATAGCTACGATACACCAGCACCAGATATTGTGGGCGTGTTGGCAAGGCCGCCATGATGCAGCTCCTGGGGTAGGGCAGGCAGAGCACGGTTGCCCGAGTCCAGCAGTCCCGACCTCACACAAAGTTCCAGCATCCCGAGCTGGAGGAAATCGATTCCTTCCCTGCCCCACCTAAACACCAAAAGCTGCTTACAGAGAACCGTTCGTGCTGAGGCAAGTAAAAACTCATTGGGCAGCACAGTATTCGCTCCAGGATATGGTCAGACTGTAAGCTATGGGCTTCATACCGTCTTCGGGGTAGTCATGACACTGAACAAGAAACTAAGAAAATCGAATATATATAAATCTTTTAATTTCTGGACCAAAGCCTTCACCCCCAACCCCAAGACCATGAAGATCCCAGCTTCTTGGATGTGACTGCGCAGCTAATCACCAACAATATTCATGAAGCTTCTACTTCCATCTTCAAGGCAATCTCAAGAAACTGCTGCATGTGCATGCTGTAGTCATCTGACTTATGACACCACGCAGTCTGGTAGGTCAGTACAAAAAGTTTCAGAACAATACTCTGCCTTTCATCTTCATGGCTACCCTAAAGTTGGAGGCACTCGGAACATCCACAACGTAAGTACCTTGCTATTGAAATACATGGCGTCACGTTCCGGAACTCATCTATGTACACGCCGCCAAAAGAACATCAGTTCTCGCATTGTTAGCTCACTTTCCATATAGGAAAGCGGACCATTGTCAAAACCATGTTCTGTGTGTGTGTGTGTGTGTGTGTGTGTGTGTGTGTGTTTGTTAGGAGTTTGATTTCGACCAGATGACCGATTTTGAAGAAATGAGGTATGAACGTTGATGCTTTTGAGGGTATCCGAACGCCGTACATTTTCATTTCCTATAATCAATATTAATAAGAACATGGAGGAAGAAACTACGTTCTCTCACCTTTAGGAACTGATATGATGCACGGTAATAGACCTGGAAAAATAGCCAGCCTCGGTTACAGTAGGCCAACATTAACAAGACGGCGGTGCGAAAATTTTCTTTAACTTTCCGTTTGATGGCGATAGCTGATGAAGTTATTTCAGCTATACATATGAAATCTGGCATGGCGACAGATCGAAAATGTACCTTCAGATTACGTATAAAATACTGTCTGGACGATGAAAATGAAAAACATGGTGGCGGACCGACACTACGAGCTTACGTCCGACAAATTTAACCTGTACTTAAATAATGTGTTGTCCCCCCAAAAGAAAACAGAACATAAAAAACAGTAATAATACTAACAGATATTTACAACTATAACTCTAAGTAATAAAAAACAAATCTTTTTGTTCTGCTTGGAACTCATTTTTCAGCTATGCAATCATAATACTGTAATACAATTTAGACTATAAACCATTTTTATAAAACGTTACAGTATAATGTGCCTTTAATAATGATCCTAGGATCTGAACAGGCGTCACTGAATGTAATTATAGAGCCAAGGGTGCTGTACTGGGATGGTTCTTATGCTCAACATACACAATCATTTGTTTGATATGTTATGCCTATATACCAGTGTATTTCTTGTGTACGTTCTACGCAGTTTCATGAAGCAGTCACAAAATTTTTACAACTCAGTTGTGCTTTAGTGCTTCTTTCATCATTTAATTCTAAATTCCTTTCTAAACTTACTCCTCCAGTATTTTTGTTCCTTATGTCTTACTCGCATCCTTTATTTTCTATTTCTCATTTCCTTCCTGAATTACGAAAAGACGCGTTACTCTGCAGTGAATGAACACCAAAGCCAATGATATGTGGAAAAGAGCAGCGAACACATCTCGAAAATAAGTGCACTCCACTGGAGTACAAATTTAATACCCCGCTAAAAAATTTAACCGCCGGTCGTACTGATATTCAGTCTACATTATATATCCAGTGCAACGGCCGGAAAAGACAGTCTAGTGAAAGACGAAGGGTATCAATCATTCACCGATGCTTTCCACCATCTTAAGACGACCAGAAAGGATGTAGATGCTACGCAATGTAGCGAGGGATAAGAAAAACTCATCATTCTTGCGGCGGTACAGCATAATGAATTTTAAAAATCTGTCAAAAATTTTACAGGACACGTGGGTTAAGTCTATTTATGACCTCATGTACAGTTGGTGTTGTAATCGGTCAATATGGCTAAATCCAAAATGGCCAAATAACGTTATGCAAATATCACCTTAACGTAATTTCATCCGAAGCTGGCCAGTGGTTTGCGCCATACACGAAAAAATGCAATGATCGCCGCAGTAAAGCGAATTTTATGAGGCGTTAACCGAAACTCGGAACTGTCCAACAACTAGTAACGGAATGAGGACGGATGCTTCGGACACAACTTAATTGCACACTATATGTGTAAGGTACTCAGACTACATCTCACTGCTCATTAATTCGTCATTTTCAGGTCTGTTACATGAATAGCTGTCTTTGTTAATGTGTATTTTTTAGGGCTTACATCTCTGCCTTTCATATTTTGCCGCATTACTTGATCCATTTGAATCCTTTTTTGTTAGTCTGGGTAATTAAAAGTTTAAAACACAGTAACGTAGACTAAGATTATTACAGTATTTACGATGTGTCCTGTGTAGGGAACCCTTCGCAACTACAAACGATACAAGAAACTAAGTCAACATGCGGAAAGAACCACTTACATCGTGTCTCACAGAGTGTGTCTTTCAGTTGCAGATCTTCTTATGGTATTCCAGACGCCCTGGGTGTGCACACTGAAGTCCAGAATTTCGCAAAATTTATTGCGTACACCATCTTCATGTCATCAGGGAACAATCGAATTAATATCTCATGCGAATGTCAGTTCCTCCGTCAATCTCACAGACGCCTACGGTCTGCGCACTTCTGCAAGTTAACGATTTTAATCTTCAGGGTTATGTCCCATTCTGAGCAGCGTTCAGTAAGCCACCCGATCACCACTGTGATTTTCCAGAGTCTCGAGCCAACTAAGGCGGTGATCGGGTGGGACGTAAGTCACGAGTCGAAAAAGCGAAGTGAGTGACAAAGACACACAGAAGGTAAAAGAGAGAGGAGCCTGATGAAAAGACGAAGGAAAGAGAGAAGAGAGAAATGGAGAAATAAACAAGGAGGAAAACAGATAAAGTAACGGTTCAAAGAAGGAAAAGGAGAAAAACGAAATAAAAATGAACTGAAAGAAAAGAATCATGAGGTCACACAGGGGTTCTAAGAATAAACAAAAAATAAAATCAAAATGTTCATCTGAAAAGTTCACGGCGTACAGCAGTCTGAGACAGATCCGTGACTGTGTTAGAAGCAGATAAACATAACGGGGACGTATAGTTATTAGACAGTGACGCTATTACAATATTCACAACTCGTATAATGTTTATAGAACAAAATATATATATTTACGGTTTGTAAAACCCATTAACGAAATGTAACAGTCCTCTGACCATTAGTAAGGAATACATGCAGATCGCTGAAGGGGGTGGGGGGCGGAGACGAGTTTTTATCAGAATTATGCTCCACTGCAAACAGGAACTTGAAGCAATGCACGTCAGTAAAGATGAAGTGCTACATTTCGTCTAGGACCTCAAACTTTCTCTTCGCTTCCGTACTCTGCTAGATATTCTGTCCGCCATCTGATTTACTTTTGTACTTCTCAGCTGATGACTGCAGTTGAAGTATTGTTACATCATAAGTGGAAACGATTACATTTCACAACTATAAAAGTTCTCGTTTCTGTTTCGCGAAAAAAAAAATCATTGCTAAATAGCCTACGTGTGGCTTAATAGGCAAGTCAATTACAATAAATTCCAGGCACTTCGCAATCCTGCGAAGTGCCTATTAAGTCTCTCCGTTCGTCCTTCCATCCGTAAGCACGTAACAATAACAGACACGCTGAACGGACTAGGAAACTTTAATTATATTTTAAATAAATCAATTTAAAGACAACTTTATATAAATATCTGCAAGCTAAACATTTTTGGAAGGAAAAAATGCCTGAAGACAAACAAGTATTTAAAAACGAAACATACGATTTGCGTTCGTTCAGTCTGCTCTTTTCGACAAAATTTCAGAAAAACAAGATGGCATGTGTAATTACATTCCCGAACTTGTGTATTTAACAATCCACAGTAGTCTTCGAACGTGCACACAGGGAGTACCTAAGTATCTCGTTGACAATAACAAAACTAAGTTCCTTCACATCCCAATTTGTATGTACACATGATTATAAACACACCTTTCATTTAAATCTAAGAACGCGTCGCTGTAACAGCTACTTTAATAACCTGTAAAATTTGTATTTCAGAGAAAATTTGACAAAAGAGAACAAATGCGTCAGATCTGTTACGCTGTACGTCGGCATATCCATCTTGTTGGGCATTATACTACCAAAAGGAATGACACTGCTTATTTTATACATCTGCGTGCTAATTTTAATTGCTAAAGTCTCGTGTGGGTGACTGTAGTGTATCTTTGAATATGATAACACACAGAATACTTAAGATACACAGAACTATAATTTTGTCTGTTGTGTGCAGGTGTGAAACTTTGTCGCTCACATTATGGGAGAAATGTAGGATAAGGATGTTTGAGAATAGGGTGTTCAGTAGAATATTTGGACCGAAGAGGGACAAGATAAGATGAAAGTGGAGAAAAATACATAATGAGGAGGTTAATAATCTGTACTCCCCTCTAAATATTATTCGGGTGATCAAATCGAGAAGAATGAAAAGGGAGGGACATGTAGCAGGTATGGGGAGAGGAGAGGTGTATACAGGGTTTTGGTGGGAAAACTTGAGGGGAAGAGACACTTGGAATACCCTGGCGTAGATAGGAGGATAATATTAAGATGGATTTTGAGAAAGTGGGATGGGGGGGGGGCATGAACTGGATTGATCTGACTCAGGATAGGGACAGGTGGCGAGTTCTTGTAAACCCGGTACTGAACATTCGGGTTCCATAAAATGCAGTGCATTTCTTGACAAGCTGAGAACCGGTTAGCTTCTCAAGAAGGACTCTAGTCGATGGAGTACGTAAGTAAGAAAGAAAGTAAGCAAGCAAGTAGGTAACACACCCGAAGAGTGTGGCTACTGCAAAGCGAAATGTCTAAACGTGTTAGACTCTTATGTGTGCGTGTGGGCTCTGCACAATGTGAGACAGACAAGGTACCGAGTCTTGTACGTACGCCCCACAGATGTTTTACTGGTCCTGAATAAAAACAGGCTGCACACTGGGGTTCGGTCCGATAAATACTAGCAGGCGTGTTATTCAAAGTTGGTAGCGGCGCGTTAAGCGCAAAGCTAACGTGTCATGCGGTAAGTTTAAGAATGCGTAACTTCTTACCTGAATGCAATATGCCATAATGCCGAGAAGGTGATGTACCAGAAACACTGAACTTATGTTCGGCTTAACACACGATCTGCATATTGGCCGATTTGTCAACTATCCTGACTCAGGATTTACGTTCTTTCCCGCAGTTTCTCCAGGCGAATATCGGAACAGGCACAGCAATCTGGACTGTCTTTACATACTCACCATTCAATGTAATTTGAAACAAATTCTGCACCACAAATGCAGATTAGCACGCGGTAACGGCACGGTCTTCTAACCTGGCGGTGCCCGGTTCGAACTTCGGCCAGACTATCGGCTATCCTGACAAGAGGCCTCTCGTGGTGGTACTCTGTCCCTCCAGACAAATTCCGAGATAGTACTTAGATTAGGTTACGGCCGATTCCCTTCAAATCACTTCCAATTATTCAATCATCGATTGCCTTTCTACTCTACACAGCTTCATTTACTGACAGCGTCATACAATACACCACAAAAATAGATCACATGGTGCAGTCGCGTTCCTCATGTCTTTCTGACAGGCGTCTTAGAACGCCCACGGTTTCAACCACAAAAGAAACATCATTCGGTGACCGCCATTTAAACTGTAGGCGTGATGGTAAAGTAATGACGCACGTGTCCTATACTTCAGTGCTTCTCCAACTTTCTGTGTTTAATGTTTATAGGAAAATTACAAACAATGACACACACAGACAGGCACAGTAACATAACACTTTACGGAACTCATACGGTAACGCGAAAAAAAAAATTACATTCTTGTTAGAAGCCAAAAAAAAAAAATCTGACTACGTAGGTTAGTAATTAAAGGGCGAAGTAAACGTTGCAAAGAAACGAGGAAAGACAAAATGCGAGTGGAATGTAGATAGAAATTACAAACGTAATTAAATGAATAAACATAAAAGAATATAAATAACAAACGGAAAGAGAGAGAAAAGAGAAAAGTAATGAGAAAATTGAAGAAAGGATCAAAGAATCTTAAAAACAGGCAAAAATGTTAAGGGCAAAAGAAAGGCGGAAACTAGTACTGCAGAGCACTGTAAACGAGCAATGCATTATGCACACACATCCAACTCCTACACTAAAAGCTATCTGGCAACGTTTCTCTTAAACATAGAACACACTGGTATACCTTATACCTCGTTTATTATCATGAATGTTGTAATTACGCATTATTAATCCACTAAGGGACCGAACTTCACGGGCCGAACACGAAGGCACAGCTAGTTCAAGTAACCATGTAACGTACAGCATTAATATTAAAGGTCGTGTGATGCCAAGAGGTCGGTTGGTTGCCGTATATAAAGAACACCACAGCCAAACATTCGTTTCGCTATAGCACGCAAACGGGCATGCAAGGGACACCGAATAAAAACACGAAAAACAAACGTCAAGATAGCCTGTACTTCAAACTAGTTACACAATGTCAGTCCACAGGAAGGTTGGGTTTATTGAAAACCGTAGGCTGGTCAAAACAGCAGTAATACTTTCTTTCTTCCTTGGCCTTCTTCGAAAGCACGCTATCTTACGCGTGGACAGACCAATGTCACCGTCAAGGGCAACGGCGAGTCATCGAATAGACCAGCCTACGGATCTACAGGAAGCTAAAAATATCCGGATTTGAGAAAGCGGGTGAGAATACGCACAGTATTAACGGAAATTATCTTCCACGAAGAGTCTTACATCAGCGTCTTTTCACAATCACGAGTCTGGAATTCACGTATGGCGTGAACAAAAAAATTGGTCCTAGTTGCTTGCCAGCATCAGTCAGTTATACATAGAAACGCTGTTCCAATTCGGTTCTGTCCATCTCCTTTAACTGCAAGTTAGTAACTGCGCAATATGTTGTATCGATCCAAAACCTCCTCGCAGAGGTCAACCCTATCCTATCCCAGGCACAGCGAAGCTGCAACAAGAACCCCGTGTCACCCTCATAAAACCAAACACTGGGGGTGGACACGTGCGAGGGAAACCTTTTACGTCGTAAGTTATTAAACGCGATTTATCACAGCAATAAAAATATGCTATGATACACGGTAAACGTTCGACATACATTCAGTGTCTCCTATAATGGACACGAGCCACATATTATATCATATAATAATAATAATAATAATAATAACGCTTTTTTACTGCGCTCTGTAAGTTGCTTATTCGTAAGTGTAGGAACTCTGGGTTTTCATCTGCTTCTGTGAGTTGAATCTATAAAGACAAAGTTCTCCCGGTGCAGGTCTGATCAGGCCCTTAAGGCTCGAGGAGGTTGAGGATCCCAGAATTTCCAGATAACTGGCACATAACGTGGCAAGGTTGTCAGTCCTACGTACCGGCCGTCTTAACCCCTAGGAGATATCACTGGTACTCACTTCTGTTAGAGGCTGAGTCGACCCCAGTGCTATAGTGCAGCTGGAAGGATTAAATTAATGAAAAATCCCATCGGGATTCGAACCCGCGACCTTCCGGCTTGTAGCGTAGTGCTTCAACGACATGCGCCACCGCGTCTCCCAGTTGATTCTATACCTGACTAATAGTCCAGTTTCTCAAATGCTATCGTTCCACATGGATACACTTTAGAACCACTGTCTTTGAAAAGACGCGTCAAAAATATGTACGGTTCTCCCAATCATTCCAACTACCTTTCGCACTCATTATAAGTAAGGCTATGACTGACTGCGGATTCAAGTGAACCTGTATCGTTCGGTCAGTAGTTCTCAACGGTTCGAAGGACCGTACTGCCTTCGACTTCAGGGTCAAGCTATTTAAGTCACTCTTCTTCGACTGCTTGACCCTGAAGATTAACATCCACTGAAATGTCAGGAAATACCCACAGACACAGCTTCGCTTCCCAGAAGACTTATCTTCAGCAACACCGCTGAGTGAACCCCTCACCTCGCTCTGATCAAACCGTTTACCTGCAAACTCTCAGTAACAAACGAAACTAGAAACACGTTACTTAATAATCTTGTATCTCGTTCCGGGCGTATCAAATATGTATCTCGGAATTCTACTGGACCTTATGCTGTTGTCACTGTCACACCGACAGTACTCGGTCTCATACAGTGGGTAATTATTATATGAACACCAACCTCAAGGCACAGAACCCCCCAGCGTGGGTGTCAACTTCCAATGCCGGAACAAAGAACTCCAAAACGTTGAACAGCGCCACCTTCATCAGTCTGCTAGGTGACACAGAATGCCCGCACCATATAGCAGGTGTGCAAAAACACCTGACTTCTGGTTGTCTTGGTGAAGTTCGACACTCAGATATCCTTTCTTGAGTTATAATGCTAGTATCCTGTGTATAATGCCCGGTATTCGCCATATGGGGATACTTGAACCTTCGTTTTGGTGTCATACTCAGTTTGTAACCTTTCATGACCGAAAGAAAATGAACTGAAACTAAGAATTTCGACTTCAAGCTTCTCGCGAGTCTTTCAAAACGTTCCCTGTTTTAAGCTGACGTACACTTTTTTTACGGCGTTCTAATTTTACTCGCAGAGCAGTTTGAATGCCAGATGACGTTAACTTGGGCCGTTTTATGGAGTACTGTGCACTGGCAAAGCTACGCAATAAGGCTGGCGATAGAAAGTTTAATCTTCAAATTTCAGACACTGTGGGCCGGCAATTTCCATGGAATCCGCTATTTGTTGGACAGCTTATCCGTCATATGACAAATATACGTACAAATCACGGCAAGACTTCGCGTGATATTCTTCTTTCACTGATGTACTACACCCTTATCTCACACTTCAGTCCTGACAAAAAGAACAATTACTATTCAAATCCTTACTCCGCTTAATCTTGTTAATAAACCAACTTGGTGCACATTTTTTCTTAGTATATTTGTATTTGTCAATCTCTACATATTTCGGGCTGCTATGGGCCCATTATCAGGAGATACAATTGTGTTTATGCGACATTTGGTTCTTGTTTTTCTGTATGGATGACTGTCTGGTACGCAGGGGTCCCACTGGAACCCTGCATACCAGACAGTCATACATACAGAAAAACAAGTACCACGTGTCACATAAACACAGTTGTATCTCCTGATGATGGGCCTATAGCAGCCCGAAACATGTAGAGACTGACAAACACAAATATACTAAGAAAAAACAGCTGTGCACCAAGTTGTTTTATTTACAAGATTATACAGAGATGCACGGTCAACAAAACATAAAAAACCGTACTCCGTTGTTTAAGTAAGTAAGTTCAGTTTAACACATACATATGTGCATAATTTGTATACAGATGAAATGCACAAAGAGAGGACGATAGAAAAACAAGAGGTGCAGATATATAGGAATGGCAGTGAGAGAATGTGGTCCAGTTTTCAAATGTCAAGAATCTTGGAGAGTCTTGACATTTCAAGATGGAAGCAATAGGTTGTCCCGAAACGTCGACAATTAATTACCACTACACGGTGCGTCAGAGCCCAGAAGGGCGTAGTTCTCATCACAAATCCCTGTTTATGTAACATGAAATATCATAGGCCGTAACTATAGCGGCCGTGAGAACGGTACAGCTCTACTTGTGCTTAACCAAGTGCCGTAACATAAAGGTGTACGGACGAGTAAGGGCAGAATTCCAGTCTTGTCCTTCAACACTTGATGAACGTGAGTGACCCATCTGCACAGAGAGTAAGGGCCCCTTGTAAGTGTCTGGGGGCTCCTCACACCTGGTCTAAACACTGTTGCGAGGATAAATCTACCCCTTCTACGAGTCGTACCTCGATTATCCTCTCGGCCAGCCCGTAGACAAGTCCTTGTAATGGCCGACATCCTCGGCACGCTGCACAAAATGTCATGTTGTGACGTATGGAAGTCCTGCTCGGTTTCAGGCAGGTCTCGCATTTGACCACCGGTACGATAAGTAGATATCCTGCTTTCTCCGCAGTTTTACTCCGTATCAATCCAGATAAATGCTGGAATACTTCAAACAACTACGTATTTTAAGGCCTTCGGTAAACAGGCTGAACAACACAGTTCTGCGCATCCAGTTCCATATTTCACAAACTTTGGGACCAATATCGTTATTTCTCTCCGTACTTTCGCTCTCCCCTTTTATAGGCGCGTTCGCAAATTTGCGAAAAACGACTGTTAATTTCGTCATGTCTACCCGTCTGTTGATCTGGCAAATTTCGGTTCCCACTGGAAGAATTTTAGGGAAATCTGATATTTGAGTATTTTTTCGAAAATCTGTCGAGAAAATCCGGTTTCATTAGGATCTAACAATAACTACAGGTACTAAACATGAAGACCTGCGTAGTATATTTGTGACAGAATCTCGATGAATTGTTCTTAGAATGAGAGATGTTACACACAAAAGTTGTAGAGAAAATCAAAATACGAGACCTTCGCTCTGCTGAAATTTTAGTAGCGCATGTTAGTATTTTATCCTGACGTTTCGAGACAACCTGTCGTCTATCTTCAAGGGTGAAGCTTAACCCTTGAAGTTCGGGCCGATAGGTTGTCCCGAAACGTCAGTAACAAATTACTACACTTTAAGCCAACAAATGCATAGATGTGTGTCACAGTTACGATAATATTATAAAAACCACTAACTACTACATGTTTCGTGCCTTATCGGCCCATCATCACAGAGCACAATAAACTGTATAATACGGTTGCTTAACCCTTTAAACGCCGAATTAAATCTCATCTGTCATTTGTTGGCATTATTATGAGCTCACCATATTCTACACGTTAGCAGGATAAGGGTTAATATGTTGGAATATCCATAAGGGCTGACACATGAGGGTTTAGTGGTTTTTATAATATTATTGTTAACTGATACAAAAGTGTGCAATGATGGGCTCAAATTATAGTAATTGCATTGTAATGCACGGAATGGAAGCTGTGAAAGTCGGTAACAAAATACCAATCTACGCTACGCAAAATCCAAACACACATTTTATGTTCAATTACTTTAAAACAAATCACACAGTTGGTGAGATAATGTGGAAATATACTGTACAGCCGGACAGGCCACATATGACAATGTGGCGCATGCACAGTGCAAGCTGGATACCTAAGGCCACAAACACACACTCAGAATATGTAATACTTATTGCTTTTCGACGGCAACAATGAGCACGCGAATGCGCTTCTATGTTACATTGTAAACACATTGTCTGTCTTGTTATTTCCTCATGCCTTTTGTATTTTTTCCATCGTCTTTGTTTTTAATAACAAGAATATAGACCAGTTTAAAGAAGAATGTTTGATATCGCTAAATACATACGACACAAATCGCAGAAAAACATGCGATATCGATATTAATCTAGCGCAGTGAAGCATCTCTTAATTTGTGGGTATGAAACTTCGTAATTGGCTGGTTAACAAGTGTCATAAAGCTATCCGACACACAGCCCAAGAGGCCAGCTTCACATGGCGGAAACCAGGGCTCATCTCAGGGTAGTTCGCGTGGGAGTTATGGGGGACAAGTAGAACTGAACAGATTTGTCTCAAGAGTATTTCGTTCTTCCCCTCTCAACTGTCATTCCACCAAAGCTTCAAATTCATTCGCCTCTCATCCGGGTGATGAACAACGGGTCTATCAGAGGCCGAGTTTCCACATCACCACTAGCCTCACCCTGTCATCACGAGAATAACACAAAGTTCCCAAACAGCGAGGTATAATGTCCTGAGTTGGATACGTAACTGTGATGGAATGATGAAATATCATACGCCTACAGCATTTTGAGGCCGATCCCAGTGGCCGTGCGGTCTAAGGCGTGGGTCTACCGCCGCTCGCTTATTGGGAGTGTACTTTCGAATCCCGCCGGGGGCATGGATGTCTGTCTCTTGTGAGTGTTGTGAGGCAGAGGTCTCTGCGTTCAGCCGACTTCCAGGAGTCCTAAAGAGTGTGGTGTGTCCGAGTGTGATCTCGAAACCTCAAACAATGAGGAGGCCTAGCCTCACTACGGCTGTCGAGTCACACACACACACACACACATATATATAAAAAAGTGAACTTTAGAACGGGGAGCAGGGAACAGAGAGAATAGAGAGCAATATAAACAAGTCTTTTATAGAGGAATATAAAGTTCACGAAAGAGAAATATGGAATTATCTTACTACCTAAAGTGGTTTGAATCTTGCGATTCTGTGGTCAGTGGTAGTTGTTCGCGATGAATATAGAACCTCATACGAAATAACCATCGCCACGAGGGTACGGCAATTTTCTCACAGGTGACGACCCGACCGCCATTTAATTTGCGCTTAACGCGGGGCAGGAATATGAAAAAAAAAGCATTACATATTCTGAGTATGTGTTTGTAACCTTAGGTACCCAGCATGCAATGCGCATGCCCCATATTGCCATCTGTGGCCTCACCGGGTCTACAATATTTATCCACACTATCTCATAAACGGCACGATTTTCGAAAGGGGAAAAAATGGATTACTGAACGTAAAACGTGTGTTTTAATTTTCTCTACAACTTTTGTCCGAAACATTTCTCATTCTATGAAGAACTGAGCGCGATAGATCAAAAACGTGTATTGGTCTTCATTTGAAGTGTCCGTTATTCCTATCAGATTTTAATGAAACTTGAATTTTCTCGACAGAGCTTCGAAAATACGCAAATGCCAAATTTCATGAAACTCCGTCCAGTGGGAGCCGAGTTGTTCCTTACGGACAGACATGATGAAGCTAACAGTAGCTTTTCGCTATTTTGCGAAAGCGCACAAAAATTAATCAATCTGGGGGCAAGAACAGCTGTGGTACAGACACCCATTCACAGGAGTACCTTGACTGGGAAGCAGGGAGTTCTAAGTCCTGCCGCAAAGTGCACAGATGAAGGTCAATTACGGCACGAATTCATCACCGGATGACGTCAGTTCTCGGCCAAGGGTAAATACGCTACATGCCGCGTACAAGATGAAGCTAAAGGAAACAGTTCTGTTCTTACAAAACCATTAACAGGCGAGAACGCAATTGCGTGAGGTACCTGAAACAACCGAAATGGGGGGGGGGGG
>Ga0123355_10008425_pt1 | contig 15581 bp, 13 predicted proteins | sample TergutEmb28metaG_3_FD_89872 | JGI IMG/M metagenome (GOLD analysis project Ga0123355, IMG submission 89872) | Embiratermes neotenicus P1 segment gut microbial communities from Petit-Saut dam, French Guiana - Emb289 P1 | ecosystem: Host-associated > Arthropoda: Insects > Digestive system > Gut ... | reverse complement strand
TTTTCCGTAACTTCGCCTCTGCCAACTTTGGCGGCAACCGCACTACCGCCCTCCGCTACGCTACGGTTGGTCTCATTAATGAAAAAATTCCTTTATTTTTCCCAGAACTATTTTACACTATCGGTTTCAAATGTCAAATGACAAAACACTCCTTCACTTGTTTTTGCGGTCTCTGAGCCGCAATCTCATAAATAATGCGCACATGTATTGGGCGTCACTCATGCGGATCCCCGACAATCAGTACATACAAGTCTACCAATAACAGCCGTCCTCAACTGAATCAAAATTCTTTGGTCTTTCAGACTCTTCCGGGCGAATCCACGCATCGTTGAAAAACCTCGTCGGTTGATTCAGTCTGTTTGGATTCTCCCATCTCTTCCCCTTTATTCCAAACAAAATCTGTGTGCTTCCTCCCAAATGAATTGCTTGCCTCCCGGCCTCTTTAATCATTGAGGCCAGAGGCATTCCGTAGGCTCCACAACCAATTATGGCTGCTTCAAAATCAAGCTGCATAGCCTCTTTAAACATATGCTCCAAAGCATGAAACCATGACTCAAAGCGTTCATCTTTCTCTCCTGCCACGGTTTGAACAGCCTTTAGTGTCTTTAATTCAAATTCAGGCAGAATTTGCGTTCCGGGAAAAATCAATTCTCGCCTACTATATTGCTGTATTATTGACTTGCTAAAGGGGTGAATTATCAGCACCTTCTTCCCCTCTAAGGCTCCAGACCATGGCTTTTCAGGAAATAACCATGGATCCAAGCTATCAAGTGTCGTTAGTCTTACATTAGAATTTGCATACTTTTTAATGTAATATTCTTCAAATCTTAGTGCCCATATACCCAGTATATCCAAATTAGAGCAAGACTGCTTGATTATGTCATTGAATCTGCAACCAAGTTCTAAATCGCACGGAAAAAAACCTGAGAAATTGCAGAGCCGTTTCATAGCTGGTTCTTTTCTGAAATTTATTTCAAACTCGAACATGCTTGCGCAAAGTAGCTCAGTAGCACCAAATCTAGCTGCCATAAATGGTTGCTTGCTGTGCAACATATCTGCAAGGGCTTCGTTGAGTTCTTTCTGAGTCATAACAGCTTTTCCTGCATATGTTCTAAAGGTGTCAATGTAATTGGCGCCCAAGCGCTCCATTTTTCCCATTTTGCTCACATTAATTCTGTCTATGAAAAAGTTGTAAAGCACAGTATGGATGCTTTTCATTTGATCGTATATCCTCTCCCAATTAGTGCATATATTTATGTGTGCTTAGCGTTTGTTTCAAATAAAAGGCTTACTATTTTTTTTGATTGTGACACATCGTTTTTCTCTTTGAGTACGAACGCACGCGCATGCTTACCCATTTCCGACAATTCCTCACTTGGCTTTGCAAATACATCCATGAGCTTTCGGTATATTGCATTTTCAAATCCATCGCCGGACTTTTCGTCATCAATAGTGAACATGTACTGAAAGTACTCTTGTGGAATGCCGTCCAGCTTATATGAAATAACCGGCGTTCCTGATGACATATATTCCATGATTTTTGATGGAAAGCTATATTTAGTAAACCCCTCATTATTTGGCCTGGGATTAATCAGTATAGTCGCTGATTTCTGTAGTTCTAAAACCTCATTACGCCTCATCAAGCCTTTGAATATTATTCTTGGATTGCTGACACACGCTTGCCTTATATATTCCTCTGTCTCACCCTCACCGCAAATAATCAGTCTATAATTATCTCCAGCTAGGTGCTCAAATGCTTTTACAAGGTCGATAATCCCATATTTTTCTGTCAAACTTCCAGTGTATAAAATTGTTTTTATCCCATCAGTCACAACGTCCTCAACACTTTCAAACACGTCTGTGGCAATCCCCTCAACCACTGTATAGGGAACACTAATCTGCATCGCGTCTTTCATTTGTTCTGTCACCAAAACAAATCGGTCAATATGCTTTATATCCCTTGCTATGCGCCTATTTTCGGAATCGACAAAGAGCTTAAATAGTATAGATCTGCCTTGTGAAGAGCTCATGTACTCCGGCAAATCCGCAACTACGAGACATGTTATTATATCCGGATTCAGGTGCTTTGCAAATAGGAGCAGCTTTGTAAATGTGGCCGATGCTGCATACGCTATCATGGCTTTTTTCTTTCCAGTTTTTTTCAGCGCCCATTTTCTTACATGAGGCTTTAGCGCCATGTAGCGGCTATAATGCTTGATTCCTTTGAGATTAATAAATCCCACATTGATATCATCTCCTGATGATGTTTGAGCAAATCTATATGTCTTAACTATTGCTTTTTTATAATGCTTCGGATAGGAGCCTATATGCAGCGAGTTTATAATGTGCACCTGCCCAGAACAGTTTGCATCCAAGCCGGATACCAACCCTTGTTGCAGGACATTTGAGGCATTTTGAATGCCGGTGATGGAGTCATTTAATATTTCACGCTCCCTTTCTTTCGGAAAAAGCGAGCCTAGAAACAAAATATCCAAAGCATCGTTAAACATATCGCATGTTCCTTTATAGTTCTAAATTGGTTGCTTGGTATAAATCCAGATACTCCGCATATTGCTTTTCTTTATCATATAGTTTTGCCCGCTCATGGCAAGTTTCTGGGGCAATCTGTCGTTCTCGCAATGAAACAACCGCATCTTTCAACGCCCCTACATCATTTTTCTGGACAACCATCCCGCAAGTTTCATCAACACACTCTGGGCTCCCACCGGTGTCGTATGTAATGACTGGCGTTCTGCAAGCGAGCGCCTCAAGATTTGTCATAGGAAAATTATCTTCCAGCGTAGGGTTGACAAACACATCTGCCGCACTGTAGATTTCGGCAAGCTTGGCTATACTATCTGTCCTCGAAATCCCGATTATATTGCCCGGGAGTTCTTTTTTCAGTTTGTCATTCAGTCCAACAATCACGATTCTAAACTGCTCATCCAATTCTTGAGCAAGTCTCAAAAAGGCATCAAAGCCTTTTCTTTCATCCCAGATATTTGCAACGCCTAAGATTACAAACCTGTCTTGTAGACCATATTCATTTCTGAACTCACTGTCCGTATGCTTAAATATACTTAAATCAATGCCATTGTTTATGACTTGCACCTTGTGCTTTTGCAAAAACGATTCTTTAACCAAATCAGCCAACCACTCGGACGGAGTGATAATCGTCATATCTTTGACCGCATTAAGTAGCGACTTCTTTTTCAAAAAATTCGAAGCGGAATTGTCCACCAAAATGCTCGCAGGGTATTTGGTTTTTTGCGCACATTCGTGACAGCCAATTTTCCATTTTTCACAGCCGCAAAAGTCAAAATAGGCACAATGCCCTGTAAAAGCCCAACAGTCATGGAGTGTCCATACTACACGTTTATTTGCTTTGCTTAGATATTCGAATAGCAATTCAATATTGACGTAATAACCATGTAGATTATGCAAATGTATCACATCAGGGTCAAAAGATTTAATTTTTCTAATCAGCCGCTTTGTTGCACCTTTTGAGTAAAACCCCGTTTTGTCTGTTATTCTGGTCATAAGCGCATGAATCTTAACATCAACATCATTGCCGATTCTGATAGCATCCTTATCAGGAACACCGACAGCTCGCCCTCTGCCAAATGCAACTTTGCAATGGTATCCTTTCCCAGCTGCCATTTTATACAAATCCGCAGCTATCCTGCCGGTGCTGCCAACTCCACAAACAGAGTTGATTTGCAAAATCTTCATCAGCCATTGCCTTTCAAAACATCTTTGAATATTTCGATATGCGCCTGCGCCATTTTCTCAATCGTATACTCACGGCCTCTCTCAACAACATCAGAAATCATTTCATCCCTGTTTTCGCTCATCGCAAAATATTCCATTGCTGAAATCAGTGCATCATTATCCCCAACCGGAAAAACTTGAACCCCTGATCCTTTTAACTTCTCAGCCGCTATACAGCTGGTTGTCGAAAACACAGGCAATCCAAACGACATCGCCTCATTGACAACCAGCCCCCAGATGTCCTCTTTTGTGGGCAAAACGAAAGCATCCGCAGCTTTAAAATAATCGGCAAGTACTTGCTTTTTAAGGAAAGGCAAAATCCAAACATTGGGATAATCTTTTGTTATCTCTTTATACAGCGCTTCTTCAACGCCACCGCCTATTATCGCAAGCCCTATTGTGCCCCTGTCCTTGGATACCCATTGCGTCAGAAACTCATAATAGCCCTTTCTCGGAACAAACTGTCCAACGGATATGAAAAGCGTCTCACATCTGAGTACTTTCCGCCCCCTAACGAGCAGCCGTTCCTCTGTTGTAAGTGCTTCTGACAATGCATCAACTCGCTTGACGGAAGAGAATGGATATTCAAAAATCCTTTTTTCGTCTGCACCATAAGCCATAAGATACTTACTGGTCTGTGGTGCAGTAGAAAGCCACCATGTTGCAGCGGAAATAAAGCGACGCTTGATTTTTTGCTTTCGCTCTGATTCATCCTCATTAATAAAACCGCCATCAGCATTTAAGAAAAAAGGAATCTTTTTTCTGCGTAGCACAGATATCGCCAACATGGCCGTTGGGGTTGCATATCCTCCAACAACAATAATGTCATAATGCCCTCGTTTTATAAACTTTAAAATGCCCGGGAAAAGGCCGAATCTGTTTTTGAGCGAATCCCTGTCAAAAACACAGCTCTATAGGTGCCCTCAGCCTCACCAACCCATTGCGCATTTCTTTCTTTAGAGCGCTTACTTTCATATACAACCGTTAGTTCACATGACTTTGAGAGTTCGTTAAAGAAATCAACACGATATGGGGATGGAATATTTGTTATATATAATACTTTCATTAGTCAATTTCACTCTTCATCCAGACGTTTTTATTTACTATATGTGTGTAACTTTGAATTATTTTCACAATTTTTGTCGAAACATTGATATCCGTATAGTCGGTCGGCAGGGTGCCAATGTCACCATTTGCTTTCATCTCAATCGCAATGGCTGTCGCTTGAGCAATATCTTCACCGGTGATACCTCCTACAACAACCGTCCCTCCGTCCAGTGCTTCAGGACGCTCAGTAGATGTACGAATCAAGACTCCCGGAAATCCAAGCATTGCGCTTTCTTCAGAAAGAGTTCCGCTATCCGACAATACGCACATAGCTAGCGACTGCAACTTCACATAGTCCAGAAATCCAAATGGTTCCAGACTCCTGATGAGCGGGTGAAACTCGAATCCACGTTTTTCTATGAATTTCTTAGAACGCGGGTGGGTGGAATAAATAACCGGAACACCGTATGTTTCGGCTATATAATTGAGTCCATTCATAAGCGATAAGAAGTTATCTTCATGGTCAATGTTTTCTTCCCTATGGGCAGACACGAGGATGTACTGACCTTCGGTAAGCCCAAGTCGTGAAAGCACATCACTGGAATGTATTTTATCACGGCAGTTTGCAAGCACTTCATGCATTGGCGACCCCGTTACAAAAATAGTCTTGCCGTCAATTCCTTCGCTGATTAAATAACGTCGGGCATTTTCGGTATACGGCAGGTTAATGTCCGCAATATGATCCACGATCTTGCGGTTGATCATTTCCGGCACATTCCAATCCCAGCAGCGGTTTCCGGCTTCCATGTGAAAAATCGGTATTTTGAGTCTTTTGGCACAAATCGCTGCCAATGCAGAGTTTGTGTCGCCCAAAACAAGCAGCGCATCAGGTTTTTCTGACATCAAAACCTCATAAGATTTTGCGATTATGTTACCCAGCGTTGCACCAAGGCTGTCCCCGGCAGAGTCGAGGAAATAGTCCGGTTTTCGGAGCTCAAGATCGTCAAAAAAGACCTGATTGAGCGTATAGTCCCAGTTTTGGCCTGTATGTACTAAGATATGATCAAAGTACTGATCACAGGCTTTTATGCTTGCTGAGAGCCGGATAATCTCCGGGCGTGTACCCAATATGGTCATCAGTTTGAGTTTCTTCATGTTGTTGGTCTCCCTGTGTTTTTATTACTAACGCTTAAAGTAAGATATAAAGGTGGTATATAGCTTTTTCAAAAGCGGATTGCTTATGTCCAACGCCTGTGCTGAATCAGCAAAACCGGTTATAGTCTCTGCAAGCCAACCCAATGTCACTTTGTGGTAGCAAGGATATTCAATAAATCCATCTGCTTTCGGCACAATATGCCCTTCAAGAATCCTTTCAAAATCACGCACCACATCATCTATGTAAATCAATGTCAACTCGACATCCGGGTCATCAACTCGCAACGGAATGTTGTTTACTACATTATAACAAAATGTCGCAACAACACTGTTATAATTTGGTTTGCACCATCTCCCAAAGACATGCGGAAACCGATAAACATAGGTCGGCGCATCTGCTTTTTTTGAATATGCGAAAACAATATCTTCAGCTTCCTTTTTGCTAATGCCATATGGATAATCTCTTATAGCCCAAACTGATGATGACAACACGACAGGGATATGTCTGTTTTCTCTTTCAAGCATTTCAACAAGTGCACGAGTCAAATCTCTATTACCTGTATAAAATTCTTCAGAGTCCTGGGGTCTGTTCACACCTGCAAAATGAAACACAAAATCAGCTTGATTGGCAAGCATCTTTAAGTCATCAGTTGTTTGCGGCAGGTCAAACAGCAACAGCTCAACGTCTTGCCTTTGTGCCAAATAAACTTGCAGATTCTTTCCGATGAACCCATTTGAACCGGTTATAAGGATTTTCATAAAATGAGCTTCCCCTCCCTTTTGTAAGCACTGAAGCTATCAATACAACTTACTTTTTCACAACACATAATCAATTATCGTCTCTGTGGCCTTAGATGCAAGGTAGTTCTCTTCGAGATATTGCCGCCCATTTCTGCCTAGTTGTTCCAGAGTTTTAACATCCAGTCCACAAATTTTATCTGCCAGTTCCGTAAAAGCCTCTGCGCCGCTGCTTTCGCACCACCAACCAAACCTGCCCTCTTCAATAACTTTTCCCACATCCGTATGTGTATCCGTACACGCCAGCACCGGAATTTCATATTCCATATAAGACAAAAGCCTGGAGGGAAAGTTTGGAATCGTAAACCTATGATCCAAAAAAATCAAGCCCACTTCGCAACTTGAAAGCAACTCATCATATTCGCTTTTGGGCAGCGAGGGAATGTATTTTGCATTGCTTGCACCATCATCTTCTATGTACTGAGACAAAATCTGAGCATCAGTGCCATCACCGCAAATAACAAAAAACCTGTCATCCTTGCTTTGATTTAGTTTTAGACATGCAACAATAAATGAAACGCATTGCGGCTTTCCTAAATTTCCACCATACACAAAAACTCTGCAATCTGTTGGAATACCGTATTTTTTCCGAATCGCATCCCCGCCTTGCCGATTCTCGCGGTGAACGGGCGTTATACTATTCGGGCAGACATGAACGCTCTTTTTATCAAGCTGCGGATTATGTTTTATTAAATAATCTACATTGGCTTGTGACATGCACCCTATATAATCCGATAGCGCATAGAGCGCGATTTCTTTTTTTCTGAAGAAATTATACAGCAAACCTTTCGAAAGGAGCTCTATATCAACGGCATTTTGGGGAAATATATCTTTCAAAAGCAAATAACTCACCGCCCCATCCCGTTGCTTAATAAACTTAATGAGCTTTACCAATGTTATCGGAGGCGTAGAATAGATAATCAAATCAAACTGAATATCATGCAGGTATCTTTTGACTGCATTAACATATTGTAATTCCAAAAGCAAGGTCGATATGCCCTTTTCTATTTTTCCAGTCTTTTGAATATTGCCAATACGAACCTTCAACACACCGCCATATTCTGCTTGGGTAAACGATGTTGGTTTGTCTCGACGCTTTTCTGCCGGCGAGACCACATATACCTTATGCCCAAGCGCAACTAGCGCATTCATCAAATCCTGATAAATTCCGCGCTCATCCAAGCTATTTATATCCACCAGAGTTGCAAATAAAATATTCAAGTTTACCTTTCTGTGGAAAGCGCAATACATTCCTACGACTTACGCCCTGCACCCTAATCCCTTAGTTTGATTCCCTTATCCTTAATTTCATAAATTGCATCGCATTTTTCCAAGGTATTTAGACGATGAGCGATAATTACCATAGTTTTTGTCTGTCCAATAGCCGTAATCGCGTCCGAAATTATTTTCTCGCTCTCATTGTCAAGCGAGGATGTCGCCTCATCAAAGACCAGAATTTCTGGATTTCTATATATCGCTCTGGCAATGCCCAGCCGCTGCCTTTGTCCCCCAGAGAGCTTTGTGCCGCTCTCGCCCACATTCGTATTCAGCGTCTCCTCCAGAGCTTCAACATAATCTTTCAGATTCGCAATTTCGAGCGAAGCCCATATCCTGTTGGTATCAACCTCATCTTCGGGCATTCCAAAAGCAACATTTGCAGCGATTGTATCATCTACGATATAAATATCCTGAGGGACATATCCCAGATTTTCCCTAAATCCTCTAATATTTGTGTTTATATTTATGCCATCAACTAGAATTTCACCTAAGTCCGGTTCAAGCAATCCGAGCAATATATCTATCAGTGTAGTCTTTCCGACACCTGAGCTTCCAACGATCCCGATCGTTTGACCTTTTTTTATAGTCAGTCGAGCATCTTCGAAAATATTTGCCTCCGTTCCCGGATATTTGAACGTCAAGTCATTTACTTCGATGCGCTTACTTAGCAATAGTTTTTTCGGCTGACCCGAAACTTCATTTTTCAAAGTTTCAGCATCTTTAAGATCGTCATAAATCTGATTGAGGTGAACAAGGTTGAACCTAATGCTTGTCACATATCCAATGATTCTATTCATCGATGGCATAATTCTCATCGCTGCCATGCCAAATAAGGCTATAGTCGGCAACGATGCGTTCATATCTGGGTTACGCATTGCATTGATGACAACGATAATCACTAAGCCTGAAATCGCTATAGTTTCAATCAAAAGTCTCGGCGACTGAGCCGCTAAGTTGTGAAACGCAGCGGTTTTAGCAAATACCCTGCCACTTTTCTCATAGCTTGACAGGAAACTGTCTTCTTTCCCTAAAATCTTGACATCCTTTATGCTTCCAAGTCCTTCATTTATGGCTTTGACCATGTTTGCACCAACTATGTTTTGCTTATTTGCCGTCTCGTCAAGTTTGTTTTTCAAAAGCAGATAGTAAATAAGCATGACGCCCCCAAGCACCAGCCCTATTGTAAGCGTGGAAATCGGGTCAACGATTAACAAAAGCACAAGGATGAAAAAGACGACCATAATCTCAGTCAACATTTGCAACCCATTCATCAATACACCTTGAATAACCGCTGCGACCAATACGTTAACATTCCTTTGTAGCTCCGCTGAGTTTTGATTGAAAAAATAATCATAGGGCTTATAGATATATGACCGGAACAACATTTTAGATAACTCTATTTGCCTATTGAGGGTAAACCTGTTTTGCATATACATCAGAAAAAACATGTATAGGCTCTTCAAAATAAAAATCAAAACCAGGGCGATACACATGATTACTATAAACCGACGATATCCACCTATCCAAGGAATTTGGGTCAACGCCACAAGAAACGGATAAGCCTCTATACTTTCCTGATCCAGCAGTATGGTTGTAAAAGGAAGAATTACTCCGATTCCTATAGTTTCGGCAACAGCACCGAGCGCAATAAGACCCAGCATAATCAGCGTATTAACCTTTTGTCTCTTGTTGAACAACCCAAAGAGCTTCTTAAATCCGGAAATTATTCCCATGTTATATCCCAATCTCGAACCCGCTTATTTACAAGCATACCGGCAAAAACCCAGAGCATATGGCTAACAATTGGCAGGCTTATATTAAAGACTGCTTGAACACAGTACCCAACAAATGCAGCTAACACTGCCATTACCAATGGGTTTCTGAACGCTTTGCGTATTGCTGTCAGAAACACTCCGCCTAGAAAAACCAGATACGCAAGCAAACCTAGGATGCCCTGACCAATCAGTATCTGAATGTATTCGTTGTGCGCTGTATCAAATGATGCACCCATGAAGACCTGAGCCTCCTGCGGAAACGCTTGATAGAACGTATCCGGCCCACTGCCGATTATAGGATTGTTTGGAACCGCACTCAGCGCATGTCGCCATATATATACCCTTCCTGACCCCATTTCATCCCTTAGATTACCGTGAAGAACCTCACGAGCCTCAAAAACAATCCGGTCAGCAAATCCGTCTCTCCGACCTGCCTCTTCCCTGCCCATAATTTCAACTCCAACAAGCGAAATGGCAATCACAGCAATTATCAGAATCACACCCAACTTCCATTTTGCAGGAGCCTCTGGATCAAGCTCACGACCAAAAATAGTCAGTATTAAGCCAGACGCAAGTAAAGCAAGAAACACCGCACCAAAAGGCAGCAAACTTCCAAAAGTCCTGACTTCCATAATGCTGACATCAAAAAATAACCTCTGCAATGTAAATACAAACGCCCACGATGATATCAGAATCAAGGTTCTCCCAAGATATTTCCGGCTCTCTATTATAAATGGTATTGCAAAAAACATAGTCACAGCAACACCAACAAGCCCGGAATCAGACCCACCAATATCCATCATCCAAAAACTCAGAGCACTGGCGCAAAGCCATATCGGCTGCCATTTTGACTTCAATCGGATAAACAAAAACCCACAAAGCAATATTGCAACACAAACGAATGTCGCGACAATGTTCACATTACCCAGTGTTGTGCGGAAAGGAATATTAAAGAAGTCGTCTACACCGAATCCCGGAACATTCACAGGCCAAAGTGTAAAGAAATCCATGCCATAAAATTGGAAAATTCCAACTAAAGCTACAAGCGACGCTGCGATTCCGAAAAACATAAAATCTTTTACATTCGGTTTATACCAGCGCGAAATGACAAAGAAAACCACAACATAAAGCAGTTGCGTAATCGCACCATCATAGCGCCCCTGCGGCTCTTCAATTCCTATCCACACGTTTAATTCATCTCTAAAAGGCGAGAACAAGGCAGAAGCAAATGTCACAACAGCAAAAAGTAAAACTGCCCAGTCAATTATCTGTAACTTGTCTGTAGGAATAAGTCTTGGATTTCTCGTCAACCTATAAGCCCAAATCACCAAAACAAAAAGTATAACTACAGCCACACAGGCAACAAAAAAAGCCCATTTGTGATATGTCAGTCGAAAATATCTTTCATTGTTCAGATACAACGGCTGAATGCACAACAACAAAATGACCAGAAGCCTTGCCGCCCTCGCTTGCCAAACATCGATTTTGGCATACATTGCCGCCATTTTGCGTTCCGAAAAGGATGCGTTTGACGCTTTCGGCATTGTTTTACCTCACTAAAAATTCGTTGGTCAACATTGTAATGCATTGCCGATTATAAGTCAATAATCGCAGTAAAGATTGACTTTTGAGCAAGTTTTTAATAGTATTATAACGATTCAGAAATAAGTGGGCTATTCTGGATCGCTACAATCTCATAGTAAAAAGCAAATGAATGGAGTCTACTGATGTCAAAGTCTGTAAAAAATGCAGCGAACTTTGTAGAGCGAAAAATAACTGCAATGTACTCAAAAGTCGATGTCTGGCAAGGCCGGGTTGCACGACTTTTGTTCATACTGATGTGCTGTGTTATGCCCTTATATTTAAATCCTGCATACCGTTATTTTTATATGCCGCAACACAAATGGAACTTCTTCATTGCCAGTATGATTCTGGTTTTGCTCATTGTCGTCATAATATGGCTCTACCGCATTGCGAATAAACCTCGTATTTTGCCGCAGGACACACTCAACATAACCGACTGGGCCATCATAGGCTTTGCCATTGTCACACTGGTTTCGACAATATTCTCACCATTTAGACACTTCATGGATGTATGGGTAGGAAATCCCGAACCAGAGGGTCGATACGACGGCGCGTACACGCAACTGCTTTATGTTGCAATTTTCTTCATCATATCGCGTTGGTACAAACCGCGTGAAAAAGACTTCATGTGGTTTAGCACAGCCTCAATAATCATTTCCCTAATTGGTATATTCCAATTCTTCGGAATGGATTTCTTAAGACTCTGGCCAAACCATATGCCAGCATTCCACCAACCAAATCTCTTCAACATCTTCATCCGCTCCACCCTTGGCAACACAAATACAGTCTCTGTTTTCGTAACATTGGCGGCCTTGTTTACAGGCTTTCTGTTTGTTAGAAAGAGCTCCAAATGGCAACCTTTGTGGCTTTGTGCAAGTGCCTTAAACATATGGCTATGGGTTATCGCAGATGCCGACTCCGGCACCGTTGGCATCGTTGTGGCAATGCTTCTGGCTATTCCGTTTATAATCCAAAACATGAAGTCTTTCGGACGTACACTCATACTGGTCTCAGCATGGGTTATCACTTACACCGCCCACATCTTCTTCTTTGAAGTCGTCGCCATTGAAACAAGAAATCCGGCAACACTTCTGCCATTCATTGTAGCTTTTGCTGTAATGCTCGCTATCGGAATAATCTTAGCCAAGCGCAGCAAAGAACCAGACTCTGATGCTCCTCCAAAATGGAAACTGGGCGTTATTCTGATTGTCGCACTAATCGTAATTGGCATTGTCGGTGTCGAAATCCTTGGTCGGCCAGATGCCAATGGCTATGGAAGTGGAGTTGTTTACGAAGTTCGCGAGATTTTGCACGGAAATATCAGAGATGAATTCGGAACAAATCGTGTATACATCTGGCGTCATGCACTGAGTGTGTTTCCGTATCGCCCAATCATAGGCTACGGCCCGGACACTTTCTTGCTGGCGTTTCCATTTGAAGCGCAAGAATATTTTGGCGAAGTCTATGATACAGCACATAACGAATATATCCAATATTTGATATCCCAAGGCATCTTAGGCCTACTTGCGTACTTGGTTTTCGTTGTGACCATAGTTATAACGTCTGTCCGCAAGGCATTCAAAGAACCCATTATCGCAGCAACTCTGGTGGCATTTGTTGGCTATCTCGCTCAGGCGTTCTTCAACATCAGCCATCCCATTGCCAGCCAAATTTTGTGGGTCTTTGCAGGAATATTGATGAGCAGACGGCTCAATGAAAACGGGCGGTTTGAGCATATTTAGCTGCCGAGCGCATTCTAACAAGACTGTATTTCGCCTGACGGGAGGACTTCGTATGATTCAAAAAGCCGGAAATATTTTCCTCTCTGTCGCAAAGGCGATACTGCTTGTGGTCATTCTTGGGCTCTTTTTTCTTGGGCAGAATATTTTTTATTATGAAACAGTTTTCTATTATTGGGGCAATTATATTGTCCTTTTGATATATGGTGCAAACATATATTTTACCAGCAAAATATACAGTGGATTTAATTTTGGAAACTCTGATTTGCATGAAATTATCCTCTCATGGGTTTTTTGCATGGCACTTGCAAATGCCTTGCAATACCTGATGCTGAGCCTGCTTCAGGAAATGCTGCTACCGGTTTCGGGCTTCCTTATCGTGTATGCAGCGCAACTCCTGATCGTGATACCGCTTTTATTTCTGATTGACAAGCTATTTTATCGTTTAAACCCCGCTCAAACATCAATAATAATATACAGTAAAGAAAAAAAAGCGTTAGAATATCAATCGCTCATCAAAAAGCACCGCAAAAAATACAAGGTAAACAAAATTGTGTCACAAGTCGAACCGATTGAAGCGCTTATAAAATATATTAAAAATTCAGAATCGATATTTTTTCTTGATGTAGATGAAAAAATCAGAGAAAAACTACTGGAATATTGCTTCATAAAGAATAAGCGCACATATATATTACCCAATTTCACAAGTGTTTTAATACACACTGCCGGGATTTCGTGGATATCCAACACCCCGATGTTTTTACCCAAAAGCCCAGATCCGGATCTCGGCACCAGGTTCACGAAGCGCATAATGGATATCGTTATTTCCCTTGTTGCCATAATTGCACTAAGCTGGCTCATGCTCATCACATGGGTTATTATCCGCTTGTATGACAAAGCCCCTGCGATATACAAACAAACGCGTGTGACCAAAGGAGGAAAGCACTTCACCATATATAAATTCCGCAGTATGCGCATCGATGCTGAGGACGATGGTGTCCCCAGACTAACATCCATGGCCGATGATAGAATTACACCGATTGGTAGATTTATACGCAAAACAAGGCTGGATGAACTACCGCAATTTTTCAATGTCCTTTTGGGTTCTATGTCCGTGGTAGGCCCTCGTCCGGAACGTCCGGAAATCGCGAAACAATATGAAGAAATCTATCCAAACTTTGCATTTCGGACAAAAGTAAAAGCCGGAATAACCGGCTTTGCACAGATTTATGGTCAATACAATACAGCGCCCGATGACAAGCTCTTTCTTGATATCATGTACATAGAAACCCTAACCATCTGGCAAGATATCAAACTACTCCTGCAAACCCTCAAGGTTGTATTTAAGGCATCCAGCACTGAAGGGGTATCAAACGATTCAACCACGGCGCTAAAGTAGAATGCTAAAAGGCTACCCACGAACAAGCTTATTATACATCACAGCAAGCAGCTTGCCCGGCATTAGCCTTACCGGCACTCTTAGGGCTAGATTTTTAATAAATCGCCCAACCCCTATAAACCCTAACGACAACAACTGCCTTTGCATCTTCCATTCATACCCCACATAAGCAACCCCTCGACGGCGTTCGTACATACCACTACCGACACGTGCATCCACCAACACATCCGGATGATTGGCGCATATTGCGCCTTTTTTTATCATCCGCACCCACAGATCATAATCCTCAAAGCAGGGGAAGTATCTATAGTTTCCCGCCTCAACTGCCAAGTCACGCCTTAACATCACCGTCATTTGACTAAAGGGATTTCTGCTTCTCGCATATGCCGCTATATCATTGTGATTTAGCGGTACCTTTCGCACTGCCAGAACTTGAGCAGGATCATCTATAAACTCAGCAATTTGCCCGCCAATCAGCCCGAGTTCAGGATTCCGTGCAATCATTTCAATCTGCTTTTCAAACCGATCCGGCCTGCATATATCATCACTGTCCATGACCGCTACCCACGCATTTCGCGCAGCTTCGATCCCAATGGCACGTGCCGGACCTTGAGTAATATTTTCAGGCAAAGCCATGATTTTTAAGTCATTAGGAAAGCAGACCCTGCTCAAAACTGACTCCAATTCATCAGTTAGTGGGCCATCCTTGATTATTATTAGCTCGTCAGGCAACACCGTCTGAGACAGTATGCTATCTAAACATTGAGAAAGAAATAGTGGACTTTCTTTCCTATATACACTCATTAACAAAGAAAACTTGATACGTCATCACCAGCTTGAGGTTATTACACATTGCCTGTATTGTCAAGAATAACACATAACCAAATTGAACAAAAATGCTAAAATAACGACGACGGTGTCAAGTTGTTCTGGGTAAATCCACGCTAAAAAGTTTAGCTGACGTTTCTTAGTTTACCCAAAGCATCTAAAGCGACTTTGGATCCGGTAGTTTTACCGGATATTTTGTTATCATAA
>Ga0123355_10008424_pt1 | contig 15582 bp, 10 predicted proteins | sample TergutEmb28metaG_3_FD_89872 | JGI IMG/M metagenome (GOLD analysis project Ga0123355, IMG submission 89872) | Embiratermes neotenicus P1 segment gut microbial communities from Petit-Saut dam, French Guiana - Emb289 P1 | ecosystem: Host-associated > Arthropoda: Insects > Digestive system > Gut ... | reverse complement strand
GAGTAGGAATTTTTATCGTGTTTCCACCGCTGTAGGCGGGGAAAACACGAAGAGAACAATGTTCCACCTTATTTTCTATCTTTAGTTAGTATCAAACAGGAGAATCCAATGGCGAAACAAAAGACACAAAATCAGGGCTATCAGACACTGCGAGGGGAGATTTCCGCGGGGGATCTGCGGCCCCTATATTTGTTCTGGGGTGAAGAAGACTATCTGCGGGAAGCTTGTCTGATACAGATGCGCAGCCTGCTTTTGCCGGAGGGTCTGGAAGAGATGAACTGCTTTCAGCTCGATGGCAAAGGCATGGATGTAGGTGACATCGCCGAGGCGGTGGAAGCGCTGCCGGTGTTTTCGTCGAAGAAGTTGGTAGAGGTACGAGACTTTGATTTCTACAAAGCGGCAGCCGACCGCCGAGATGCGCTGGATGCGCTCCTTGCCGACCTGCCGGACTATTGTTGCTTGGTGTTTGTGTTCACTGATCCGGGGTTCCGACCCGATGGACGGGTGAAGATTCATAAGCATTTCAAGGGGCCAGGCCTTTCGGTAGAGTTCAGCAAACAGGACCAGTCAGACCTCGTACCCTGGATACGGAGACGATTCGCGGCGCTGAAGAAGGAGATAGAGCGGCAGGAGGCGGAATATCTGCTCTTTCTCTGCGGCCCACTCATGCGGGGACTGACAGGAGAGATCGAGAAAATCGCTGCCTATGCAAAGGGATCCCGGATCACTCGAGCGGATATTGATGCAGTCGGAACGCCTGTGCTGGACGCGGTAGTATGGCAACTCACGGATGCGCTGGGCAAGCGAGACATGGGACGTGCGGCCGAGGTGATGGGGGAACTATTGTTCATGCGGGAGAGTCCGATCATGCTTTTAGCGGTGACGGGGAAACAGTTTCGTCAACTCTTGTCCGCGAAGCTTGTCTCAGCCAATGGGCGGGACGCGGCCTATTTGAAAACGCTGTGGGGCATCCACTCATACCCGGCCCAATTGCTGATGGAAGCGGCTCGCCGGATGGAGCTTTCTTGGTGCCGGAACGCGGTTCTTTTAGCGGCACAGGCGGATTTGCAGATGAAGAGCACCGGACGGGACGGGGAAGAGGTGTTGAAAGAGTTTTTGGTGCGGCTGGCGGTGTAGAAGTGTGTGCATTCCACAAGAAAAGACGAACGACCCTCACTGTGGGCGGTTCGTCTTTTCTTGTGCGAAACCATCCGCTGCGGCGAACCGGCCCGCAGATCGGCTCCTTTGGAAGATAAAGCCCAGCGCGGCGGGTTTGGCTCCAAACTAACCGCCCCCGCAAGATACCTTGCGGGGGCGCTCATGTTGCCTAGAGTCTCGGACTATACTTAGGGACTAGTCGACGTCGAAGATGCTGTTCGGCGTGGAATCAGGTCGCTCTAGCCTCCACCACTCGCGCGGATCTATGATAGATAACCAGATCTTAAACTCGCCGTCCTCGCGCCGTTCATACGTGTAGGAGTTCGTCGCGGCCTGGATGTGGATGAAGTACCACGCGTCCTCGTCCTCATTATCCGGCCATGTCAGCATGTCTTCATGCAGATCATCTACGTCGTACACGAGACGATCAAACGCCTGATTGATCAGCGTTGCCGTCTCCGCCCGCGTGATCGGCAGATCAGGGTTAAACGGCCCAGTCGGACCGTCAGGTCCCTGGATCCAGCCCTTCGACGCCGCGATGCTGATATAGTGCGCCGCCCAGTGTCCGCCGATGTCTGTGAATGTCGCGGCCGGCACATCTTCATCCGACGCATCCATAAACCGAACCACCGCTACCGCTAATTCCGCACGCGTGATCGTCTGATTCGGCGCAAACGTCCCGTCAGGGAAGCCGGTGAAGATTTCTGCATTCGTCATGGTCGATACCGCGTTGTTGAACCAGTGCTCCAGTTCCACATCCGGGAACGGGTTGTCTTGCTCCCAGTAATCGTAGCGCGCTTCGTCCGTGATCAGACGGAAGAGTATCGTCGCTACACCGGCACGCGTTATGCTGCCGCCCGGGTTCACTATCCCGTCCGGCGTTCCGATCATGAATGCTTGGCGGCCGGGTCGCCATACTGCTACGAATGTAATCGGATCGTCAACCTCAATCTCGGCCACTTCCGCTGCGCTTAGAATTTCGTCACTATCCGCTATTTGCCAACCAACAAAGCTGTAGTTCGCGCGGACAGGAACCGGCACATTGTCTGCGCCTATCGCTGCGCCCGGGGCGACAGCGTGCACGATATCTTCCGTATCGCCGTCCACATTACCGCCGGCCAGCTCAAAGGTCACGTCATGCGTGGACACCTCAAGCGGAGTCAGGTTCACATTGATCACAAGGTTTTCTGTGATACCGTCTCGGGTCACCGGCACAGTAAACGTACCTGTGATTGCAGGCTGGCCATGCGCAGGGCGAACACCGGTCACGGTGATCACGCCGGTCGTTTGGTTCGCCAATGCGGTTACGCCTGCCGGCAGGGCCGCTGTGTCGAGCGCGATATTACCCATCGCCGTGCCGCCTACTTCCGAGGTGACCACGAGATTACCGTCGTTGACCGTGATCGGACTCGGTAACACGCTTAACGTCGGTGGAATCGGGGTCCATTGCGCTGTAACCGTGATCGTTCCTGTCACATTGTCAAAGGCGCGATCCCAACCAGCAAAGGTATAGCCTTCATGCGTTACTGTAGGTGCGACTGCAGCGCCGCCGTGGGGGACTGTCTGTACCAATTCCCCGCCGCCCGTACGGGTGCCGCCGGCGAGATTGAAGGTGACCGTATGCTCCTGCACCCAGCGGGCATGGAAGGTTGCCGGTGCCGTGATTGCAGGCAATGTTTCCAGCACGGGCCCGGTTGTCATCGTTGCCCAGCCGAGGAACCGATGACCGTCGCGCGTAGCCGTCGGTGCGGTTGGTGTAGTGCCGTGATCAATGATCTGCTCCAACTCGCCGCCGCCTGTGCGTATGCCGCCTTGCAGATTGAAGCTTACCCGATGTTCCTGTACCCAACGGGCGTAGAAAGTAATCATCGGCGGTTCCCCGATCACCGGCAGTGTCTCCAACACGGGGCCGGTTGCGGTTTCTGCCCAACCGAGGAAGCGATGTCCGGTGCGGACCGGTGCCGCTGGCGCGGTCGGGGCCGTGTTGTGATCGACTGTCATTATGACCGGGTCGGTTTCGCCGTCGATATTGCCGCCCTGTAGGTTGAAGCTTACCTCATGCACCTGCACCCAGCGGGCGTAGAAAGTAATCGGCCACGGCCCTACAACAACCTCCCAGATCACCGGCAGTGTCTCCAACACGGGGCCGGTTGCAGTCGTTGCCCAGCCGAGGAAGCGATGTCCGTCGCGGACAGGGTCCGGCGGATTTGGCGCGGTGTTGTGCGCGACCGCTTCTATGAATGGGTCGGTCTCGCCATTGATATTGCCGCCCTGCAGATGAAATGTTACGTTATGCGCCGGTGTCCAACGGGCGTGGAAGGTCCGATTGGCGAGGATTACAATGTCATCCCATTCTGTAATCGGGGCCATTGCCGGGCCATCCGGCGGGTCAGCCGCTGCGTCAAACCAGCCGGTGAAACGGAAGCCGTTACGCACCGGATTCGCAGGTGGTGTCGGGCTGGCGCTGCGGTTTACCGGGATGGTCACATTTGCTGTGACGCCGTCGATATTGCCGCCCTGCAGGTTAAAGATGGTGTTATGTGTAGCGAAGAAGTTACTGTGCTGTACGCCTGGAACCTGCGGGAACCCTCTGTGTTCTGCCAGGTCAGTGATTGTCTTAAAGCCAAAACCGCGGCTGTGGAATTGATAGACAAGTTCAGGCAGGGCTTGTATCATGTTCCATTGACCGGGTTGGTCATGCGCGACGTAGATTTGACCACATCTGAGCATGTTGTTTCCGGTTGCCGTGAGTGCTGCGCTCACCAGCCAAGAAGGGGAGCTGTAAATGTTCCAGTCATTTGTTTGCCAGCCGACAATGCTGGTCAGGCCCATATCCTCTAATGTATCGAGCAGGCCGCCGCCCACGTGAGAGTAGTTCGGCACGAACCATGGTGTGTCTATGCCGGTGAAGGTATATATGAGATCTTGTACGCGGTCAAAGTCCGCTCTTCTCACATCTACGTCCGCACCGGCACCCCAGCGCTCATGCTGATAGGCATGGCTGACAATCTCATGGCCGCCGTCGATGATTCTTTGCATTGCGACTGCAAACGAGGGCTCATGCTGTGGATGCGTCGGTAAGGCTCTGGCAAGGTTGATGCCGCTGACTGCAAAGGAGACGCGGAAATCAGGATACCTGGCCTGTATCGCCTCGATCACGTCCATCAGCGCGTTTGTTTGCATACTGGGCGTATCGTCAAACTTGAAAGCGATAAATTCGTCAAGCTCCGCATACGGTACGCTCGGACTGGCCGGAACTGTCGCCGGGAAGGCACGAGTGATGACCAAAGGTTCTCCGTCCACACCCGCCGGATGCGTTGTCGCAGCCGCGGCATTGATCGCAGCGGCATTTCCGGCGGTAAAGGGATTAAAGATTCTCATGGTGTTTGCCGGAACGCCTGCCATGGTCCAGCCGGACCGCGCGGTCAAGGTGATGGTTGCGGTGTATTCCACACCGGGTTGGAAAACAGCATGATCGGGAGCCCATACAACCGACCCAGTATATCGGCTGGAAGTGGTGATGTCTGTCACAGGGACATTCCCGGTCCGTGGGGGCAGGATGTCCGCAAGATTGTGGAAATTATTTGCCGGGTTTGCATTATTTGTATGGGGCCAGCCGTGCGGTGAGTTGACGGAACGGGCTTCAAATGTGTAACCCGCCGGGGCGGTGAGGTAAATCCGGCTGATTCGAACGGTTTCGCCAAAGCTCGGCAATACGCCAACGCCTCTCAGCCGCTCTAAGTCCCAGTTGCCGGGGTCCATGCCGACAAGACCGTCCACATTACCGGAGCCGGTATTGCGCACCATTTCAATTCTGTTAGTATGCGCCGTGCCGGGCCATGCGGTTTCTTGATCGACACGGAAACGTAGTACACCTGCAAACCACCCGACAGGAGCGCTTTCTAATTCGATGACCACACGGTCATAGTCTCTCATGTCAAGCAGATGTTCAAATACAAAGCGGAATGGGACATTTCGGCTTGCCGGGACGTTGTTGGTCAGCTCCAACATCCCATTCGGCAGACGTGTTGATGTAGAACCGCCGCCCGGTGTGTGTACAAAAATATGACCGAGTACAGGGTCCCATCCGTCCTCGTGGCAGAATAAGACACGATCTGTTGACAGGACCGAGATGGGGATCACATTTGTCGTCACAGAAGCGGCGTTTGGCGCGCTTACGACGCAATAGATATAGTGCATGCCCGCCGGCAGGTCTGTCGGTATGGTAAGCGTTGCGTCTGTTGCGCCCGGAATATCAGTTGAACCGTTGTCCCAAGAGGCAAAGCGCCATTGAAAGGTCAGCGGTGTTCCGGCGGCCGCAGGAGCGGTTGCCGCAACAGAGAGGCTGCCGCTGATATTGCCCTCACGGAACGGATCAGCGGGTGCGACCGGGTGGGTGCCTATGGTAATGAACGGTTCCGCTGTTCCGCCGCCACCCATGGGGTTGCCGACGCCGGTCGTGAAGAAGTTGGGATAGTTGCGACCGTATTCAACGTTAAAATTCCTGTGCTCTCTCAGGTCAGAGACTGTCATAAAATCAATGCCGCGGCTGCGGAGCTGATGTACAATCTCAGGGAGCGCCTGTGCGAGGTTCGTTTGGTCGGCCTGGTCATGTGCGACGTAAATTTGCCCGTCTCTCGCTCTGTTGGCGGCACTGGTTTGTGAGACGACTCTGTGAACCAACCAGGAAGCGGAGCTGTAAATGTCCCAGTCATCCACTGTGAGGCCGCGCAAGTTTGTCTGGTTCAAGTTGCCCGCGACCCCTAGTGTGGGCGCTTGGTGGCTGTTATACGGGATGCGGATCCATGGCGTATTTGCGCCGGTAAAGTAGTGGATGGTTTGACGCGCAGCCAAAAAGTCCGCGTGTGCCACATCCAGATCGGCCGTGTTGCCAAAGCGTTCGTGCTGCCATGCGTGGCTGGCAAGTTCGTGGCCGCCGTCCAGGATGCGATCTACTTGTGCCGCAAAAGCGGGATTATGTTGCATCCCGAAACGGGGGGCCGCTTTTGCCTGTTCCAGATTGATGCCGCTGACAAAGAAGGTGACGTCGATGTCCAGCGCCTCAATCACATCCATCAGTGCGGCTGTGCTTGCACTGGGTGTGTCGTCAATCGTGAAGGCGACAAATTGGGTTGGTTCGGGATAGGGTACAGCGGGGATAGTCCTTGGGAAGGTATGGCTAAATGTACCCGAATTGGCTTCGTGGGTGAGTGTGTTAGCCGCATTATTCCCGGTTGGAAGATTGATTCTAAACCAGTTTGCCGGTATGCCCTCCAGCGTCCAACCTTCCCGTGGTGTCAATGTGATATGCGCGGTATACTCATAACCGGCTCTAAACGTAGGGTGATTGGGCTCCCACGCGACGGTTCCGGTATACCGGCTTGAGGTGGTGAGCTGTGTCACAGGCGTATTTCCTGTCCGCGGGGGCACGATGTCCACAATATTGCGCGGAGAGTCCGCAGGCCAGACATTAGGGGCGGCGATCGAAGTAGGCGCTTCGAGTACACCATCGCCTTGCAAGTAGATTCTTCTGATTCTGACGGTCTCGCCGGCAGCAGGCAATGCGCCGATGCCTCTTAATCTCTCGTAATCCCAGTGGCCGTCGCTCATGCCGACCATGCCATCTACATTGCCAGAGCCGGTTGTGCGCGACATTACAATTCTGTTGGTATGCGCAGCGCTGGGGTACGCAATGTCCTGGTCGATGCGGAAACGCAATTTGCTGGCGAACCAATCGGTGGGCGCTTCATCAAGTTCCATGACTACAGCGTCGAAGCCTCTCATGTCAACGACATGTTCAAACACAAAGCGGAAGAAGATATCCCTGCTGACAGGGACATTGTTGGTAATTTCTATCATACCATTCGGTAAGTAGGTGATGGTAGACGGGTTGACCAGTACGCCGGGGGAGGGTGTATGGTATACGATTCGACCGAGCTCAGGCGCCCAACCACTGTTACCTTCACGGGTATGGTCAAACAAGACCGGATTTGGTCCGGTCGGTACCTCTGTTCGGGTATTTGCGAGGAAGGCTCTGGTTGCTACGGCGGTACCGGGATCCGGGCCGAAGTTGTTTTGTGTATTGATGATGAGTGAAAAGTCGCCGCGCTCGTCATCAAAAGCATTGGCACCTGTCTGCGTTGCCTTCGAGTACGGTGCTCTCAAATCAAACACGAATCGGGTTGAAGTCCCATCGGCTGTAACGACGACTCTATGTTGCTCCGGCAAAGCCATCGCTTGTGCAAAGGTAGCGTTCCAAGCGGATGAGTTTAGGTGGAGCACCAACTGATTTCCGGCAGGTGGCGCATGGCTGTATTCCACGACCAAAAAGTTTGCCGCATTGATCTGTGTTCTGGTGGGAACAGCGGAATATTGGTTATCACCCTGCCACCATTCGTTCACATACCATCGTAAGCGGCCACCGGGTTGCGCATGGGCAATCGGGGTGGCATGTGTGCCGCCTGTCGATATGCCCAGAGGCAATTCAACTGCGACGGGATATTCCCAGCCCCCTACGGTGAGCGGACCGCTCAGCGGGGCGATGGTCTCAGTTGTTGCCTCGATTGGGGCGTCATAGCCGGCAACTTCTGCAACGATTGTTTCTGTGTCGAACGCTGAAACTGCAGGCATAAGTGCCGTTAGAATCATTGTGAGACAGAGGAGAACACATAATACTCTTTTTTTCATTTTTTTACTCCTTTTCATTGTCACTTTTTGAAAATGCAGATTTTTTCAAACCTTACCCAACAAAAATTTACAGATATCACCTCTCTTGCAATTAAATTATAACACCGAACACGACCGTTTGCCGTGTACTTCCACGTTTTATACTAGTCCCAAATAAAAAGATGTCATTTTCTTTTTATATTGGGACTTAATAAAGACGTGCATTTGCACGTTCTTTGTGCAAATATTAGCCCGCGCGGATAGCAGACAAACGCATTGTTGGATTTCTTGTTTTCCCCCGCCTACGGCGGGGGAAAACAAATTTAAATCAACGCCATTTACCCACTGCCGCCCGCAGAGCGAACGTATTTCAAATGATACAAAACAAATCATTCTTATTTTTAGGTATTATATTACAACATGGCCGGATTCTCAAGAAAAATTTTAAGATTTGACTATAGTTATAGAAAAACCCAATAAAAAAGCAGTGGACAACGCTCTTTGCCCACTCCCCTAAAAAAGGGCTATAGCAATGTTTGGATTGCTATAGCCCGAATCAATTTTACCGCTTTACTGTACGAGCTGTTTCAGATCATTTTGGCGCTCAAACAGGCCATATAGTAGTACGACGAAATACACAAACACAGCATCAACAAGCAGGGATGTGACCACTCTTGGTGCCCAAACGGCGGCAAAGGGGATCGCTGGCCAGAAGATTGGTCGCAAGACGACGGTGTTGAGCGTCGAGACGAACAGGCCTGACAGAAGCAGCGTGATGGTGAGCGGCAGAACCGGACTTTGCACTTCTTTTTTAACGAGCCATTTAGAGAGGGCGAAGTCAATGGCAAGCAGTAGTAGCGCAAATCCCGCCGCACCAATGGGGCCCCAGGTAACGGCAAGCCGCATACCGGAAAGCGCGTCACCAGGATTTCCCGCGCCTCGTGTCCGTTCGATCAGGAGGCGGCTAATAAAGTGCATATCGCCGGTGTCAATGGTTTCCGGGTTTACGCTCTCATAGAAGGAGGCGGTTATGCTGTCATTCGCCAATAAGGCTATGTTCATGATCCCAAAGGCGAGTAAAAGCACGGCGAAGCTGAGGAGAGTAATCCGTAAAACGGAGTGCTTCTGATTCCGAAGTCCGCGCCAGAGAAGTCCGCGGAGAAAGCCGCCTGCGATGATGACGACGGTCATCCAAGGCAGAAATGCGCCTGTCGGCAGGAGCGTGAAGCCTAAGAGGTCGAACAGGCCCGCTACGATTGCACCATAGACAGGGCCGAAAAGAATGGCCGGCATAATGGCAAAAATGGTGCCGGGGTTGATGCGGAGGCCGTTTGCCCCGTAGATGGGCAGATAAATCGTGGTAAGAAGTCTGAGCACGAGAGCGATGCTGAGGAAAATAGCACAAATGGCGATACGACGGGTATGCAGGGATGTGTTGGATAAATTGGACATGAAAATACCTCCTGTTTGCAGGCACGGCTACATAACAGGAGGCACGTAATGAGTCTATTACATGACTGCGAGTATGCAGCAGCGGGATGCGGACTCTGTACCGTGCGTCTTGCGCTTCGTCCTTTTGACAACTCCCCGTTCAAAAGGCACTGTAGTACGGTATGTACAACGCACAGAATCCTACTCTGCTTTTTTATTATCGCTCGTTACCATATCATAGCGAATTTAGAATGTCAAGAAGTAGCATACGAACGAATACCGGTTATGTTCTAGTTTAGCCGAAACTATCTGTGTTTCCCCCGCCGCAGGCGGGGGAAAGAACACGATACAACGCGCTTTGTGCGCTTCCCAGCTATCTTTTGCAAGCCTATTTCGTATTTACAACACTCCGCTTTTTGGCTTTTTCTTCAGGCCTGTATACGAACGAATATGGCCCCTATGCTGATAGATGTGAATCAGGATAATAACTGCTCCGACTCTGCTGGAAGCGGCATGGATTCGACTAAACACATAAAACGATTCTATATCATTGGAAAACGAGGGAATCGCAAGAAAACCTGTTATAATGACGATACCCCATACCGCCGCCAAAATCATGTCTACGACATAAAGCTGCTTTGTTTTCCGGTTCGCTTTTTTTGTAATCATGGACTTCGTCGCGGACACGGCCCATTTTCTGTTTAGGTAGAGATGTAAGGCAATCAATAACGTAAAGACGGAGCCAACAGCCGCATGGAACATAAAGCCGGCGTCACCGCCCCATCTAACAAAAGACAGAACGACAAATATTGTCATCAAAATATCAACTATTATTTTGAATTTTCTGTTGTTCATAATGAAAACACCCTCTTTAAATTTGGCGATGGACAAACGCAGGGATAGAGCCCTGTTCTCTTCCACGCCTGCGGCGGGGGAGAGAACATAACGTAACGCGCTTTGCCTACCCTTTTTGAATTTTTCGCATAGGTATAAATGGTTTCACATTATTTTGCAATCCAAAACAATATGAACCTTTTCCATCATTGTAACACAATGTGCGGCGGCATTTCCATCAGTGCTGCCCATTTTCCCTGCCCGTGGCAGGGGTCATATAATTTATCCTGCTTGAAAATAAGCGGCTAAGGTGATAAAATCCTTATATAAATTTTTCAAAACAGAGAGCGAGACATCTCATGCAAGACCAATTTTCTCGTACCCGTGCCCTGCTCGGCCAGGCGGCCATAGATCGTCTGGCTGAAAGCCGTGTTGCTATTTTCGGTCTCGGCGGTGTGGGCGGACATGCGACAGAGGCTCTGGCCAGGACAGGTGTGGGGCATTTTGCTATCTTCGACAACGATACGATCTGTATCACAAACCTAAACCGTCAAATCATCGCCACACACAGGACGGTCGGGCGATATAAGACAGACGTTATGGCCGAGCGGATTTTGGAAATTAATCCAAACGCCGCGGTCGAAGCTCATCGTGTCTTTTACGGACCGGACGTAGCGGGGGATTTCGATTTCAGCGCTTACGATTATATCGTAGACGCTATTGATACGGTATCGGCTAAGCTAGAACTCGTCGCGCGGGCGGCGGCGGCAAATACGCCTATCATCTGTGCTATGGGAGCGGCGAACAAGCTCGATCCTACAGCTTTTGAAGTGACAGATATTTTCCGGACGGAACAGGACGCGTTGGCCCGCGTAATGCGGCGAGAACTCCGCAAACGGGGCATCGAATCTCTCAAAGTGGTCTATTCCAAAGAAGCGGCCCAGAAACAGGCGGAACCACTGCCTCTGATTAACACCGTTCGACGGCAAATACCTGCCTCTAACGCTTTCGTGCCGGGGACAGCGGGGCTAATTCTGGCCGGGGAAGTAGTCAAAGCGCTGATTCCCTGAATAAGATATATGTGATATAATAAATATCCCCGCATTCCCCGCCGCCGGCGGGGAATGCAAAAAACTATGATATAGATATATATATATATATAGACGGAATACTTTGCGCTGTCATTGCGGACTGGATCCGCGATCCCCTTCGATTGCGATGAAACAGGGGATTTCGGGCGGACCGGAATGACGGTTGGAATATTAGGAGGGGCATGAATGGGAAACTTAAAAGATACCTTACACGCATATAAAGCTTGCGATCCGGCGGCGCGGAGCAGCTTGGAGATTTTCATCCTCTATCCCGGCGTCCATGCCACGATCAATCATTGGTTTGCGCACTGGCTCTGGCGGAGGCGACTCCGTTTTCTGGCACGACTGGTCGCCCAATGGAGCCGTTTTTGGACCGGGGTAGAGATCCACCCGGGGGCAAAAATCGGCAAACGGCTGGTCATTGATCACGGCATGGGTATTGTCATCGGCGAGACGGCGGAGATTGGGGACGACTGTTTGCTCTATCAGGGCGTAACGCTGGGCGGTACCGGTAAGGATCAAGGTAAGCGTCATCCGACGATCGGGAACAATGTACTGGTGGGCTCCGGTGCCAAGGTGCTGGGCCCTTTCACCGTGGGAGATAACGCGCGGATTGCGGCAAACGCTGTGGTACTTCGCGAGGTTCCGCCGGGCAGTACGGCGGTGGGTGTTCCTGCCCGCATCGTCCGCATCGACGGAGAGCGGACAGATTTTGCCGCGCGGGTGGATCAGATTGATATTACGGACCCCTTGGCCGTTGAATTGCAGGCCATCAAAACACAGCTTGCACTATTTGAACAGCACTGCCGAGAGCGGGGCTGTATCGGTACAGAAACGATAGAGGCGGAGGAGAGAGACCATGAAATTATTTAACACCCAGACGGGACAAAAAGAAGTATTTACCCCCATCGAACCGGGCAAAGTCAAGATGTACGCCTGCGGTCCGACGGTCTACGATTACATTCACGTAGGAAACGCCCGGCCCGTTATTCTGTTTGACGTGCTCAGACGCTATCTGGAATTTCGGGGCTATGACGTGACCTTCGTCCAAAACTTCACAGACGTGGACGACAAAATCATCGACCGTGCAAACCGAGAAGGTGTGTCCTGTGATGAGATCACCGAGCGTTTCATCGAAGAATACTACATCGATGCCAAAGGATTAGGCGTACGTGAGGCCACCGTACACCCAAAGGCGACAGAGCAGATGAACGGTATCATTGATGCCGTCCGGACCCTTATCGATACGGGGTATGCCTACGCAATCGGCGGCGATGTCTATTTCCGCACCGCGGCGTTTGAGGGGTATGGGAAGCTCTCCGGGCAAAATCTGGAAGACCTGCAAGCCGGGGCCCGTGTGGGTGTGGACACGGGGAAAGAGAATCCTATGGACTTCGCCCTCTGGAAGGCGGCCAAGCCCGGGGAGCCGTCGTGGCCCTCCCCCTGGGGCGAAGGGCGGCCAGGCTGGCACATTGAATGTACCGTTATGGTGAATCGCTATCTGGGCAAAACCATCGACATCCATGCCGGAGGTCAAGATCTGACCTTTCCGCACCACGAAAACGAGGTAGCACAGTCTGAGGCGCTGAACGGCTGCAAATTTGTGAACTTCTGGCTCCACAATGGCTTTCTTTCTATCGATAACAAGAAGATGAGCAAGAGTCTGGGCAACTTCTTTACCGTCCGAGACGCGGCCGAGGCCTATAGCTATGATGCGATTCGTATGTTCATGCTCATGAGCCATTACAGAAGTCCGCTACACTATTCCGGCGATATTCTGACTCAAGCCAAAGCTGGATTGGAGCGGTTGTATACGGCGGTGAAAAACCTGGAATTCCTGACCAAAAACGCCGAACTCACCGAACTAACCGAGGAAGAGAAAGCCTTTCTGGAAGGTCTCGGCGCCTATCGTGACCGTTTTATCCAAGCCATGGACGACGATTTCAACACCGCCGATGGCATTGCCGTCATTTTCGAGCTGATCCGGGAGATCAATGCCAAAACGGCTGGGACAAGCACGGCGTCCAGAGCCTTTGCGGCGGGTTGTTTGGCCGCCATCCGCGAGCTCACTGACGTGTTGGGTTTGCTCTACGCTGTAGATGGCGGAGAAGCGGACGATTTGGATGCCAAGGTCGAGGCCTTGATTGAGGCGCGGCAACAGGCCAGAGCCGACAAAAATTGGACCGAGGCTGATCGGATTCGGGATGTGCTGAAGGACATGAGGATTCTGTTGGAAGATACGCCGCAGGGGGTTAAATGGAAGCGGGGCTAGGGCTAGACATCGAAAGCCACAGTGTGCGGACGTATTGACTTTTTAGAGTGCTTTTTAGATGCCTCCCCCTGTCGCCTGCGGGCGATATCCCCTCGTAATACGAATGTTCGATAAGAAGCAATCGAACATACGCCCGCCCTGCGGGCTACTATCCTCAAACAACCCTTCCTTTTTCCCGCAACCTATGATACACTAAACACACGATCAATCAAAGACAGGAGAGAAGAGCTATGGCAGACAACAACTACATCATCCGAGAAAGCGAACAGGGGAACGTCTATATTTCCGAAGACGTTGTCGCAACCATCGTGGCTGAGGCAGTGCGTGAGGTGGACGGGGTTGCTGGCTTCGCCACATCACTGGGCGGCGAGATCGCTGAACGGCTAAGTAAAAAACCCAGCGGTAAGGGCGTGAAGATTGCCTTTATAGACAACGAAGTTGTTGTAGAGGCATTTGTGCTAGTGAAATACGGAGTAGTGATCTCCGATGTGGCGGCGGCTGTGCAGGAAACAGTTGCGTCCAGTGTGGAGGGCATGACGGGTGTGTGCGTGAAAGCGGCGAATGTCACGATTTGCGGCATTGCCTTTGAGAAAGACAAGTAGTACCCATTACAAATAGGGGCGACCGTCCTCGGTCGTCCCCGTTTTGATTTTTGATACTAATTTTCGATAGAAACATATCGAAAATACGCCCGTGATGCGGGCTGGTTTTACTCCAGAGTATTGACTCGACTAAACCTTTTGCAAAGAGGGCAAAAGGAAGTTTCGTTCTATGCACACAAAGTGCGCAAAACACACCCTAGTGCTCTGTAAAGTCTAAGATTTGCACAAAACATGTCTTTTTGTCGCCATACGGCACGTCAAAACCTTGAAAGGGGGAGTGGACAAATCGCGTTGATTTAAATTGGTTTTTCCCCGCCGCAGGCGGGGGAAAACAAGAAAGCTGACAACGCGTTTGTCCACTGTCCTTGAAAGGCAACAAGCATTCCCGCGGCTTTGCCGCACCGTCTGACAATAAAAATCCTGCGTTTTGTTGTGCAAGTTTTAGACTTTACAGAGAACTAGTATGAGGTAATTATGACAAGATCAGAGATACGGGAAATCGCCATGCACGTCTCCTTTGCGCTGGGAATGAGTCCGCGGCCTGTGGAGGAATTGTTGGACGCGCTTCTGGACAAAGACTACTATAAGACTTTGGCGGAGGAGGACGAGTTGTATGCCGACTATCCGTCTAAAAAGCAGATTGACTATTTATATCAGGTGGCCCATGGCCTCGGTGAACACCTGATAGAGCTGGATTTCTATATCGAAAAATACGCCCAGAACTGGAAGGTAGGGCGTATCTCCCGCGTGGCTGTGGCAATCATGCGGGTGTCGATGTATGAGATTCTATACATGCCGGATATCCCTGGCGGCGTGGCCATCAACGAGGCGGTAGAGATGGCGAAGAAATACGAGGAGAAGGATACGGTCTCATTTATGAACGGGATTCTGGGCAGTTTCATCCGAGGGGAGCTTTCTGAGTAATGGACGGTCAAGTATACAGCGTATCAGAGCTTAATGGCCGTGTGAAAGCGCTTTTGGATGCTGACGTGGCCTTACAAAACGTGTTTGTGCTGGGGGAACTGTCCAATTATAAGCTCTACCCCTCTGGGCACCATTATTTTAGCTTAAAAGACGCTGAGGGGGCGCTCCGATGCGTCATGTTCCGCGGCAGTGGGGCGAAGTTCGCGTTTCGGCCAGAAAACGGCATGAAAGTTGTGGCGGGCGGGCGCGTTTCCGTGTTTCCGCGCGACGGCGCATATCAACTTTATGTAACCCAATTAATCCCTCATGGGGTGGGGGATTTGCATGTTGCGTTTGAACAACTCAAAGAAAAACTATCCAAGGAGGGGCTGTTTGATTCGGCGCATAAAAAGCCTATTCCGAGGTTTCCGCAGACGATTGCGCTGATTACCTCTGAGGTCGGTGCGGCGGTGCGGGATATGATTCGCGTATTGGGGCAGCGGTATCCGCTGGCAAAGGTCATTGTTATGCCCGTGCGGGTTCAGGGGGCGGAGGCGCCGGCGGAGATCGTGGGGGCGCTTCATTACGCCAATCGGCACCGGGTGGCGGATGTGATCATTACCGG
>Ga0123355_10008423_pt1 | contig 15583 bp, 12 predicted proteins | sample TergutEmb28metaG_3_FD_89872 | JGI IMG/M metagenome (GOLD analysis project Ga0123355, IMG submission 89872) | Embiratermes neotenicus P1 segment gut microbial communities from Petit-Saut dam, French Guiana - Emb289 P1 | ecosystem: Host-associated > Arthropoda: Insects > Digestive system > Gut ... | reverse complement strand
GGGGGGGGGGGGGGGTTTGTTGAGCACTAAGGTACATTACTGTGTTCTCAAGAACTGACAACTAGTCTTTATCTTGAGGCTGGTAAAGTGAGTCCAGAGTATTGCTGCCTGTTTTTCTGAAATCCATTCTAATATTGTCCTCCCAGCTGCATATTTAACTTGGCATCCTACACAAATGTGTACCAGGGGTATCTGCTGACCAGTGCATACAGCTGCCAATCTTGCAACCTGCATGTACTGATTATCTAGAAATTCTGGGAGCCTCAACCTCCTGGAGCCTTGAGGGCCTAGCTTTACCCAGCTGCATGTAGGGCTTATAAAGTGGGCTCTTATCCTTAGGTTTTCTGCCTAAGGTGTTATAGCTGCCATGCATGCTGCATGTTTTGCCCACCTCATACTGTATTTTACCACCCCAATAATATTTGGTGAAAGTACAAATCATGAAGCTCATTATGCTGTTTTATGCATCCTCCTGTTACTTTTTCCACCTTGCTCCAAACACTTTCCTTAGCACCCAGTTTTCTTACATCCATGGTCTTTTTCCTGTCAGGGCAGAGACCAGTTTTGACATGCAAACCTTGCAACAGGTAAGATTATAATTCTGTGTGTTCTGAGCTTTATATTTTTGGACAGGAGATGGGAAGACGAATTATTCAGAGCTGAATGGTAGCAGGCAGTCCTCTAAATTTAATCTGTTTTTAATTTCTTCATTGCCTTTTCATATGTCACCACTTTGTTTCAGCATTAACACATTTACAAAGACTTCATGCATAAGTTATGATTTTGTCTCACATTATAATGACAGAACATGGACATGTATTATGTTCTTTCTGTTTACATCTAAAGCAGTTCCCTTAGCAGCATTTAAGCAGTAGTTAATGGATGTGACAAAAATTTGTGATATTTGAAGTAATATCAGTATAATCCAATAGGACATTCTTGTATGATAAATTATCATCAGCAGCAGAGACAAGCAGCATTTGATAACCATATGCAATTTTACTTTAAAATTTATAATTCAAGTAGTTCAGCGGTTATATGTACTGGTATGGATTCATTCTGGTGAGTAGAGATATTTTTGTCTTGTTTGTATAAAACATATTCCGCATGTTTAAGTGTACCAGCATGGTGGCAGCTTGAATTTTTGAGGTTGTGTTTTCAAAATAACTGGAGAACCAGTATTTTCTATGTCACAGTTTTCTACATTTTTTTTTTTTTTTTTACATGTAAAATGCAATCAGAAGAGAAATTATATTGAAATTGTATGTTGCGTCCTCTGTTCTTCTTTATTTTGTCAGTCACATTTGTCACGTAGGTATTTAATTTTAAACTGTGCATTACAGCTGTACTTGACGGTGTTTTACCCATTTCGTTAGTTCCACTTTCCTTGACTGTCTGTTGACAGTCATAACGAATTATACTCTTAAAACACAGATGTTACTTTGCACAGCATGACTTGCATCTGCAGGTTAGCACAACTGCTTTGATGTTGGGGTTCATTATTCACGGTTTATTTAACAATGCTGTTACATTCAAATGATTTTAACACAACACTTTATTTTATATACAATAAAAATAGTATATTGTCAGGGCGACATGTTTCGACCTTTATTAGGTCATTTTCAGGCCCTCTGACAGAACAGATCCAAGAGCTAACTATATTTCAATGTATTGTGGGATCCCAAATGCTTAGAATTTGTATTGTAGAAATGTAAGTTACATTTTTTTTTATCCAATGCCCCACATGTCCTTTACGGACTTCGTGGTCTTCCCTCCTGGGCATGGCAGAAGTGTAACCGACTTCTGAGGTTGGGACGCCCATGAGGCACGGTTACGTTGTCCCGATGATGTGAGTGGTGATATAGGAGGATGTAGGGCTAGGAGGGCCCTTAAACCTAATTTCTACTAACCTACCCAGACCATGGTCACCGCGGGAATCCTCCCCTTCAGGGAAAATTCCCACGGTAGAACCAGGAATCGAACCCGGGACCTTGTGATTAGTAGTCAGAGATTCTGACCACTAGACCACGAGGCTGGTCGAATGTAAGTTACATAAATTTGTATATTTTGAAATCTGTGTGACGGTCTTAGCATTAAGAGGTTAAAAATTATCTGAGATGGTGGTATATTAAAACCAGTTGTGTATAAAAGACTGTATAAAATTTGGTTTTACTTTTAGTTTTTAGAATGTGAACTTTTATATGGCATGTTCTTCATTAGTCAGTGATATGAGGAACTGGTGTTTATCTCTCTACGATGGCGAGGATACAAGATGATATTTCACTTCACGTGAGATTAATTATACACGTATCTTGGTGACACTGTCGTGTGTTCTTGCGAACTAAATGGTCTATGTCAATCTCTGTAATATTGGATATTATTCATAATTTCATAAATGAAAAACTAAACCATGATATGGGGAAGAAGTATAAAATTCTAGACTTGAAAATAAACAAGTTAGCCCGTGGCCAAAACTGAAACCCTGACAGCAAAATCCTTTTTTATCCTAGGGTGGTAAATAACAAATATTGAATTCTCCGATGAAAAAATTGTACTTCTAAACAAAGGACCAAAGTATAACTTACCTTGCAATAAGAAATATTGGTTGAGCAATCTAGCATTAGAGGCAGAAGCCACTGTAACGACTCTTCCTGTCCACGAACATGAATACATAAGATACAAAGTTATCCACAACCTCCAGAAATTATACAAAAGATCCACTATTACAGAGATCAATATAGACCACTTAATCTGCAAGAACACACAAGAATGCCACCAAGAAATAATTAATCTCATGTGAAGTGAAATATCATCTTGTATCCTCGCCATCAAAGAGAGATAAACACCAGTTCCTCATATCACTGACTAATGAAGAACATGCCATATAAAAGTTCACATTCTAAAAACTAAAAGTAAAACCAAATTTTATACAGGGAGTGAAGAAAACCACCAGAAACCTGTCTTTATACTGCTATTTTAATCCAGGACTGTCTATATATGATGCTGATATGTTGTTCTTGACTGTGACTGGTGATTTTGTTTTTGTGAATGTTTCAAATTTGTAAGTTGCATGGTGTCACTGTAGAATGTATCTGTGTCCAAACAGCATGTAATTTTATTTAGCTGGTTTTAGAAGTATTGACATGTAGTGATATATGTATGTCCAGTAAGGAGAAATAGGGAATGTGAGCTAATTTTCTACCTCCACTGTACAGTTTACATATCTGTTTCTCTTGGCCAAGGACACAATCCTGTGTTCATGGCATTTGAGGGAACCAAACAAGATCTAATTTTATTCAGTTTCCGGACTATGTCATTTCATATTCAAAAACAAACACAACATTTTGTGAAACATCTGTTCCCAGCCTCTGGAGAAAGAATGGGAAGGCATCCACCTAAACAGGCAAAGTAATAGATTTCTTACAGACGATAAAATTTCCTGAAACTATGCTAAGTGCAGTTTGTATGTATGGATTGTGAACCAGATATGTAGTTGATACAAATTGACGTGGTAATCAAAGGAATACATTATTAAGTTATACAGTGTACTATGATCTTTCTACTTTCCTTCCAAATGATTTTAATGTGGCTTGTAGTGTCATATTGCTTTAACAGTCATTTGGTAACACCAAGTAAATGCAGGTGAAAGTTTATTGCCTCATGTTTAAGTTTTGTTTCAGAGCAAGTGGTATAGTGTCATGATGTTATAATGAGGCCTTTCACCCTGCAGATTCAGTTGGTATGTGGAAGATTTGTGACGGAGCAAAGCTGCACAATGCAAGTGTCTTCTTGTACTGTCCTGCTAATTTTACGATGGTTCCCTTGCTCCTAATCAACATCTGCATTTTTGATATTCAGTATTACTTAGAACTGGTAGTGAAACAGTGGCATTCTGTAACAGTAAATTCAGCAAAGTGGGGGTGCCTTCAAAACCAGGTTGTTAACCTAAGGAAAATAATCTCTGCAAGCAAATAATGATGCAAGAAGCAAACTAACTCACCAACCAACCAACCAACTAACTAAGCAACTGTGCAACTCGAAGTTTTTCTTGAGAAGATAATAGGTCCTGAGCTAATAGAGAAATTTGCGGCAATTTGTGGAACCCAGAGGTTCATTGCTGCATTCAGAAGAGCCTGCCACTTTTGCCTATCCTGAACAAGATCAATCCAGTCCATGCCTTCCTCATCCCCTTTGCTGAAGATGCATTTTAATATTATCCTCCAATTTACACCTAAATTTTCCAAGTGTTTTCTTTTCCTCAAGTCTCCCAGCTGAAACCCAGTCTGCACCTTCTCTCCGCCATACACGCCACATGCCTGCCTGTAACGATGCAGCAATGACAAAAACCTGAATGGAATGTAAAGTTTGCTGTCTTCTAGGTTGTGCCATGGTGTAGTCTGGTAGAAGTGTACTGGCGTTCAGAGAATTCTGCTGCCTGCATCATCAGAATGGATGATATGTCTACTACATGCTTTCATAACCTTCATAGACACAGTTTTGATGACCTAATCGGTCACTGAATGGAATGATGATGGGATAAGCTGGATATGTGTGTTATACAAATATTCACCAAGAGAAGCAGAGAATTACTCAGTTGTGGGTTATTTGGTAACATTGTGCTGTTGTTCCTCCAGATATGGGAGGTAACTGTGAGTATAAATATGTAGCCACAGCCTACAAAGAATGGTCCTGCAGATTGGGGTCTAGATGTGGGATACAGCTCCTCACTGTAAGAATCTGCTTTGCTAAGAATGTTACATACATACATAAATACAGTAATGTACACAATTTTTATAGTGTAAAATAATATAAGCATTTTACAAAACAGTACCAGTTAAACAACATCTCGGACTTCTAGTTGACCTACGTGTAGATATGAAGATAATATTAAAACGGGTGTTACAGACATAGGCTGTTGGGTTGTGGCTTAGAATAGAGTCCAGTGGCGCGCTGTTGTGAACGCGGCAACGAAGCTGCGACTTCCTTGAAGGGATCGAAATTTCCGGACTTGCCAAGCAACTGTTGCTTTCTGAAGAATGAACCAGTTCCACAGAGTTAGAAGGTTCCTTTTTTCATGTGTCACTTATATTTTGCAAAGAATGGAGCGGGAGTGTAGTTATCAGACTGCGGGGTCACTAGCTGGGGTTTGATTCCTGGTGGGGGCGGCTCTTCTGCGCCACCCCCAGACCATCTGTGGGCCAACCCAGCCTCCAAACCATTGGGTGTCTGGTCGTGAAGCTGACCGCTCAGTTTCATCTAACACCGACGAGGTCAAGATGCGGATGTTTACCTCTACTTCCCCTGCGTCTTGTGGGGTGGTTATGTGTGAGTAAATTACGCTTAGGTTGGGGCCTAGACTGGTTTTGGATGTGGATATTACCGTCTGGTGGGTTCTGACGACTTTTCTACCCTGAAGGCTGGGACAGCATGTTCATCAGTAACGTTGGTATATGTCTAACAGACTACAGACAGTAATCTTCATAGTCAGTGCCGCATTGTGGATGCGCTGTTAACTTCATCATTACTTCATGTCTCAAGCTTGGTGCGCGGAGAACATCACACTGCGAGATTGCCTCCGGTCTTACGACACTTGGGGTGTGAGATAGAAGCAAAACATAGCGGCAGGGATCCAGGTGTTGCTGGAATGCGACGCTGTGTCGTTTGGTGAGCTGTCCCCAACTTTTCAAAAGAACGCAATACTTTCGTACTCGAGGGTCATGTGTCGTTCCTCTTGAACTACCTGACCGTTGAAAATGAAGAAGCCCCTGCTTTCGAAACGTCGGGGACACTCACCAGATGGCAGAGCGTAACTTCCCAGAAGACCAGAATCCTCATCAGTACCGCTGTGAGAACCTTGGGTATAGCAAATAACGTCGTTAATGATCTGTGGTTGTACCTATTACCATAATTACTCATTTTTGAAAAATCATTTCGGATTTTAAGTACCCGCTGACCCTGACCCACCATATTCAATAAATAGTTCAGTTACATATAACGTACCTTTCCGGCTTAGAGGACTGTGTGAACTTTATGTTACTCATACCTTGCATATTCGTACAATTAATACATCAGCCAACAGATGCACTTAATAAAATACAGTCACGGTTGTGTATTGTGATTGTATTTTACTAACTGCATTGTTGGTTCTTGTATTGACTGTGTGTGAGCTGGTTCTGGGGTGCCACGCCCTGGTCTGTCCGGGTTCGTGTCGTATGCGTCGCGATGCACGGGTGACGTGACACGGCTCATTGCCAAGGAAATCCACCGGTAATGGATAAAACCTGTTTGCATGTCTACCAGGACTGCAGTGGTTGACTTCTATCTGTGGCCACTTCTACTGAATTCACATGCACGATAGAGGATTTAAGAGACGGTGGTTGAAGGCTATAACGTGAAGGTTTTGTGGAATATGACGACAGTTGGTATGGTGGACAGGTGCCAAACCACACGGCGTCACATCCCAGCAAACAAATATTAATATTTACCGCCGTGAGAACCTCGCGTCTCGTATGGATCAACAGTTTGGCAGCAACAAATTTGGAAAAGGCTCACTGCATAACGGGTTATACAGAATTACCAATGGTTTTCTTTGAACTCGTTAAGCTTACTTAAAATTGGAATAATGAAATGCAAATTGGTGCAAATCTTCCATAACGATTTTCAACATCTATGGAAGTTTTGTGGGATAATGGAAAAGTTCTTATGTCCTCGTGTAGTACGGCTGCAGTCGAAATTAACAGCAGCTTTTGGTGTACAAGTCTCAAGTACTGAGTTTCAGTATATCTGTGAAAGTTCATCGAAGACGTGGAAGGGTCATTTATGTGTTATGTTAGACAACCTTGTGGATCCTTTAAACAAAACAATAGACCGTCATTCACAACTATTATTGGTTTACAATATATTTTAATGTTTGAAACATACTACATGTTTCGGCTTTCTCATCGTAATCGGGCAAGAGTATTGGAAGCATGAGAGACGTAAGCTGTTATATACATGACATAACTAGTTAAAAAGGACCTAGATCTCGATCACTATCTGTTTTTTCCAGATAAATCAATAGACCGTTAATCAGAACTATTACTTGTTAGACAATACCTTTATAATGCCCGAAACGTTAACACATCTGGATGTCCCGTCTTAAGATTCTTGTGGATCAGTATTGTTGCACATCAGAATTACGCGACACTTTTTGGTAAGAATGTCAAAAGAAATCACGTAGAAGTAGCTCAATTAAAGGCGTACATTCATGGTAACGCTCCGCACTATAGACAGGAAATAAACGCCGTGCCCTTCTTGCCTAAGTCCTCACAAGACTGTCTGTAACGGTACATCAGCTGGCCTTGCCAAGAGCTCCGGTTAATCTGCATGTGAGGAAGACGTCAACATTTGGAGCTGCCATATTCCGGCGTGGAATTCTGGGCGAGGAATACTCAGGAAGACTGAATTCCTAAAATAATTTGCTTCACATTTAGAAGTCCCGAGTTTGAACTCTTCCAGCCCGACTGACCTGAGTTACATGGCGTTTCTCGGACTCAACCGGTAAACTTTTATGATAAATAACACTGTGCTGCAACAATTGCCTGCTGTTCCGTCATCCGGATACAACCAAAGTCAGTCAACTGTAACTCCATTTAATGCAGCATTGCCTTTCCTGATTCCATTCGTCCCACAAATTTATGTTAAATAACTGCATGATGAAATGACTTGGTGAAACGCATTTAAATCGATTTCCCGACTTCTAGCAGATTACAGTTTTGTTCCGGTTTTGTAGTGTTGCCACTAGGAGCAATGAGAGGTCAGTACCTGCGGTAACAAACGGAAAGGTGAAGCCTCGTCTAGAGGACAAGTGTCGTGTGAACCAGCTGCAGTGAGATATTGACATGTTAAGTAGGATGAGCACTTTCTATGCTAACCTTAATTTGCTTGGAATTTCCATCTTAAGCCCTTTAGAACGTGCTGTTAGTGAATCATACTTGCCTTCAGAATACCATAACCTGCACTTGTTTTATCATTTCGGTTGTTCTGCAATGTCGTGAGCGATGAATTGGGCGGGGCATGTAAAACGCACTGGGAAGATAAGAAACACCAACACTGTTTTAACCGGAAACATGAACAGGCCACTAGAGAGATCTAATTATAGATGTAAGAATAATATTAAAATTGTAAGTTGCCAGGTAAGATAGCGCGATTTGACTGTTCATTTAAATCGGCCATACTTCTTTCTGGAAAAAGGCGCGCGCACACACATGTAACACACACAAAGCGTGAGGTCACGATAGTGGGGTGGTCCTATCTTTCTTTTTAAAATTCAGATATGTTAAAATACTTTGTACGTGTAATTATAGCATCTTCAATTGGGGTTTAGGTCGCCGAAAGACTTTCAAGACGGGTAAGGCTAGTCAGGGAATTTTAGTGTTTGTTTAGGATATTTCTTGTGAGGTAACCCTGATGGTATCATCCACAGGTGTAAAATTTACTCATATAGTGAGCGCGACCGGTTTTTTTTCATGCGTAATGTGGAGTGTGTATACTGGCTGGAAGACTTGAATCTGTAGATGTCTGTACGGGCTACAAGCATTTATGTAGTTAACAGCGTCTCCTGTAGCAGGTAAGTAGCTACGATTGTTCATTCTTAGCTGCTGTGCTAGTGGCTGTGAGCGTCAGGTGTACCCAGAAAGTGTGAGTGTACAGTGTACAGTGCTGAAATGCTTTCTTTCGAAAGGACAGAAAGTAGACTCTTCTATCCCGCCTTTCAACTTTTGAACCATTTTCAAGGAACTTGGTAAGAACGTTGTGGCATTCGAGGCTACAAAGTTGTATGAACTGATGGGATACGTTTCTTGAGCTGTCATTTGGCTCGTTTGAGAGAAACGACTGAAGTAAACGCAGTGTGACATACTTACATTTATATTTCGTTATTAGTAGGCTAATGTTTTGGAGGCTTCTAATCAAGGCTCACGTCAACATAACTGAATGCCACACACGAACCAGTATTGCACGTGCGAGAGAGAACAGCCCGTGTCCCCCTGACCTCTTGGAAATGAGGTCTATCGCCAAACTATTGGGTTCTTTTTCTGTTTAACCATACACTGTTTTGCTGCAGGACCGCACTGAGGAATTATCCAATCACATTTTGTGAAATGCAGATGTCACGTACCTTCCGTTCACTATACAATGATACACGATATTCATATACGTATTTATACGTTCGTAGTTTAATTAACGACATCCAGGCGATGCGTTTGTGTGTGATGTGTTGCACTGTGCAAGTATTTGTCTTACAATGGCCCGATCTTCCTTCCAATGAGTCTAATTGTATGCGAAAGGACACTTGTTTGGACTTAATTCTGAATCCGAACAGAGGCCTGATGGGTAAAAGATGGACAATAATAACAACGAGAAGACGAATTATGGCGAAACACAGTTTATAAATCGTTATTTAAAAACGTTGCGAAGTAAGGTCGAAGAATTATGTTCATTACTCAATTCCGTGTTAAATAAGAGCACGTGAGTCCGTTGTCAGATTCGGTTTCACTTGTATGAATTAGGCATTGTAAAAATATTATGTGACATTAATGTGAATTTTAGAAACAAAGAAAAATTACAACATGGCAACCGAGCGAAATAATTTGTTTGATGGCGATAACTTCAGTCATTATAGTAGCATTCGTGTAAGTTGTATCAAAATTAATAATTAGCACTACAGCAGTATTATTATTATTGTTACTACTACTACTACTAGTAGTAGTAGTAGTAGTAAGTAGAAATAGTAATTTGAGCATTAACGGCGTTACAGATTAATTACGGCTTAATCCATTTGAACCGGAACCATAAACAACAAAAATGACAGGAAATTAAGTACTGTTGCGTTTGGATAATAGTACAGGACTTTCAGTGTGACGCCGCCTGTATTCTAAGACTTCTTGGGACTGCTTGATCCTGAATATACTACGATCCTTCGAAATATCGGTAACTGTTTACCAGTCGACACTGCAAAACATCTCAGAAGACTTGAATCTTCAACAACACTACTGTGAGAACCTAAAATCTCGCAGTATAGGGCTGCTTTCTCTGGGTCTTCCCAAATTTTTCTCAATTGCCTGAACACTGTATCTCTTACTACTAATCTGCAGTATGCGAATAGGAAATAATCCATCCTACGACCACTTACAACTGTGAATTTTCCGTTTTATCCCACGTCACTCAATCTTGATTCAAGCATCGCGATTTTGGGAAAGCGTCTAGCCCCCTAAGCTTTATTTGGAACCAAAATTTCACGCTGTCGTCATATATACACCGATCGCAATGTGGCAGCATAGCATGGAATTCTGTCCCGAAGAAGAGCAAAATGTGACAAAGAAAAGTCTTCATTACTTTGTTCTATGCCACGTCAATGCAGCAACGGAAGTTAAGTATATTCCTTTCTAAGCGTTGGGGTCATAAAGGTGACCACTCACCTGCAGCCAGTGTCGCGGTTAAGAATTGGTGGATTTATACCCCTACTCTACCATGTGCCTTCGTGGCGTGACAGGGACAACTGAGCTTTTACTTTGTATGAAAATGTCGTGAAGAATACTAAGCCATTTTCTTACATCATAACCGCAATAATGCGACAATCGAAAACAATCCAAACATTCTTCAGTCACCGCCAATACACAGAGATTCGGTTCTTAGAATGTAAATAACCATGTGTTTCACGGATAATCAGCAGATATTCAGCCAAAATCCTTCCGAGGGCATCAAGGTACTCGGTGGCATGTTGTTCGCGGGACCTACAGCAGAAATGGGAGAAAATTTTGTGGACAGAGTTGGTGATGTTACGGAACAGGTGTCCGTGGTGCCACTCTGTCATAGTTCTGTCTTCCTTTTCTTCGTTCGTTAACATTAAAATCAGTAATTGTAAAACCGCCATTGTCGGAGCTGCTGTGACTTGCTTTAACACTTTTTAGCATATCGGTACCTATGGCAGGCTGTTGTGAATACGGTAATGAACCTTCGTGTTCTATAAAGTGCGGGGAATTTGTTCACTAGCTGAGGAAGTATTAGATTCTCAAGAATGGAGACAGTCATCATTTCAGTTTACTTTAATATATTTAGAACCCTACGAAGCATGTTCACTTTTTAAAACCCCCAGGCAAAGGGTCCGTATGGGTTGATGACCCCTACCTTACTGTTAAGATTCTGCAACAGCAGAAGTAAGATAATGTTTTGTTGTTTTATTTTTTGTTACCACCGCTTCTTCAACTTTCTCGTCAAATATCTCGCCAGTCCCGTTTTCTCTATTTTCCAATCCAACGGCACGCAAGCGACCGCAAGAACAAGTGATGGGTCAGTGGTGGATCGCTTCAGTGATAGTTTGTAATCGGTTGCCAGTCGGTAAGAGCAGTCAGATAAAGACTTACAGTCACTTGAACGAAAACAATTAACAGATGAGAAGGCCGTAAAGCTGGAATGCGTACCACAGTGCGCACAGGCATTTTTTGTACACCTTGATTTCTGAATGAAGTTAGTTTTGATGAAGACTTTGACAGTATTCAGTACAGCTTTCCTTACTGTGTTTTTTATTGATTATGAAGCTTACAGGATTTGGATGCGCCGCTAGTGTATCTTCCACCTCAGAATTTCGCCCATCTACTATGTTATTACCGATTACGAGAAATTAAACAGTACAAGCTTGGGATAGCGTCCAGTGGCGTAAATTTCACATTAAATTTTATCACAGTACTTCTGATCTATTCTGATTTGAAACTTGCAGACTGACAGACATGAATTCTCCTGTAGCTCGTGCATGCCTTTTATTCACGTCATTCAAAGGCCGCACACAACTATGAAATTCTATGTTTGTTTGTTTGTTTTATTGCTAGAATAACTTGTTTTACATAAAAATAGGTAAAGATATATAAGAAATTCAGTCAAATACAACCATATTTTGGATTCAAAATCAGCACATATTAAGTTCAAGTCAACTACACGTTTCAGCCATATATGGTCATTATCAGGCTGGCACACTACAAAGAAAATAAGTATACAGTTACGTTTAGGATTGAGATCGCATTGGTTTACACACGTAAAGGTAAAGAAATCCCTGTTCAGGCCTGTTACAGGCCCAGAGGGTTCCAGGAGGTTGAGGCTCCTAGATTTCGAGACAGTCGGCACATGAAGGTGGTAAGGTTGTCAACCCTGCGCACTGGCCGCCATTACCCCCAGGAAATATTCCTGGTACTCTTTTCTATTAGAGGCTAATTCGACCCCAGGGCCATAGTGCGGCCGGAAGGATGTCAATGAAAAATTTCAATTACACTGTCGGGAATCGAACCCGCGACCTTCCGGCTAGTAACGCAGTGCCTCAACTGTACTTTAAATATGCGTTAGTATAAAATATATACATATCAATTTGGATGGCTCTAGGAACGAAGATGATAGAAGTTGCAATGTTTAAGTTTTTAAAGTTGTAACAAATCCGGTAAAAAATACTTTTTTTTTTTTAAATTTTAGGTGTTAATGTGTTTAAAACTGAAAGATCGTAGGAATTATTTCGAGGACGACTATGAGGTATCCGTTGTAGTTCTCCCTTGTTGTGGATATTCTTTGAGGATGATTACCATTCTCCCACAGAGAATGGTAATTAAGGCGATTCATTTTTATTTAATTTCAGAACTTGTGTTTGTAAATATCTGCACACCTTGTTGGTATCTGCACTCTTTGTTGGACGATATCTCTTAGGTTATTAGTTCACGTATATTTACGAATGTTTAAAATACACTACTGTGGGGCACACTTGTGTAACGCGTTGTAGATGTGTGTGGTGCCTGCGTCTGTAGTGGTGTCTGAAGGGCTAACGTGTAATTATTTTCTTTCTTGTGTGCCAGCCTGATGGTGAGCATATATGGTTCAAATATGTAACTGACTTCAACTAAATAAATGCTGATTTTTAATTAAATATACGGTTGTGTTTGACGGAACTTCTTATATATCTTCGACTATCAAAAACGCAAAGGGGATGAATTGCAAAAAATTTTAAAAGACGGATAAATGTAGAGGTTTAATGAGCACCACTGCATGAAGGCTTATGGGGTGGAGTTATAACTCCATGTATTCTTAACCTCGCAAATAGAGGGAGGTGAGTTGTCAGCTTCATGCTTCAGCCACTTTACTCCTGGTGAAAGTGCCTCGGTACCAATAGGATAAAAAGCTGCGTGGGGCCCAAAGCCTGTTCGAACGCTTTCGAGAAGAGAAAAATTTCTCACCCTTTTCCGGGAATCGAATTGCGACTCATACGTCGCCCATCCTGTTGCCAAGTTACTATACCGAATGAGCTATAAGAATAAATGACTTCATTTAATCTTAAAATTTATACAGCGTTAGGGAAGCAACTGGAAATGACACGCAAAAATATTGTAAGACATCATACAAATCGTTGCGTGTGTTAAACGATTGGAAAACATTGCGTAAATTACACCATACTAACCTAGAAAGAAGAGAAGTTTAGGTGTGCTAATGGAGCTCTGTGCCTCTACTCCGTATGTGCTTTCTAGTGTTTAATTAAGTACAAGGACAACCGTAACTTTACTTTTACTGTTGAGATTTCATAGGACCGTCACAAGCTACATGGCCGAGAAAATGGAGGCAGTAATTACCTCCGAAACGTTACCAGACTATACGGCATCATAAACCTGAATTTATCTAGTCATAACCTCTCTGAATGAATACATATTCTGACTGTTACTATGTAAGGGCTATATCTGATAAGAAGCTAATAATCACTACACCTGACAAGAAGCTAACATTTACTACACCTATCAAGAAGCCAAAAATCACTACAGCTCACAAAAAGCTAACAATCACTACACCGCACAAGAAGCTAACAATAACTACAGTTCACAAGAAGCTAATATTTACTACACTTATCAAGAAGCCAACATTCACTATACCTCACAAGAAGCCAAAAAATCGCTACACCGCACAAGAGTCTAACAGTCACTACACCTCACAAGAAGCTAACAATCACTACACCGCACAAGAAGCTAACAATAACTACAGCTCACAAGAAGCTAATATTTACTACACCTATCAAGAAGCCAACAGTCACTACACCTCACAAGAAGCCAAAAAGTCACTACACCGCACAAGAGTCTAACAGTCACTACACCTCACAAGAAGCCAAAAATCACTGCAGCTCACAAGAAGCTAACAATCACTACACCGCACAAGAAGCTAACAATAACCACAGTTCACAAGAAGCTAATATTTACTACGCCTATCAAGAAGCCAACAGTCACTACACCTCACAAGAAGCTAACAATCACTACACCGCACAAGAGTCTAACAGTCACTACACCTCACAAGAAGCTAACAATCACTACAGCTCACAAGAAGCTAACAATCACTACGCCTGTCAAGAAATTTGCAACCATTTGTAGAATTCTATTATTTATTACCCGATAGGGGCAAAAGATTTTTCTCCCCTCCATACCGCCCAGAACGGCAGTGGATCCACTCAGCCTCCTGTGCTAGGGCACCGGGGTTCTTTTCCAGGGGTAAAGTAGCCGAAGCTAAAGTTGACCACTTACCTCCATCCAATTCCGACGTTAAAAAGAGTGGAGCTATTACCTCTACGCCCCATGCATGCCTTCATGGCGCAGACAGAGACAACTTACCTTTACCTTTATATTTATTACAGTGTTAAATATTCATTAGCCATAGACCCTGTCCTGTCTCCAGCAAGATGAATGTAATCCGTATTATGTTTCCGTTTTTTTTTTCAAAGATCAGTTTTAATATTCATTCATTTAGGTCTAGTCCTCTTAAGCAGCATTTTTTTTTCACGATTACTTGACTAAGATTTTACATTCATTTCTCGTATCTCCCACGCGTGTTGTACTTCCTGCCGATTCCACCCTCCTAGATTTGATTACCATAACAATATATTATGAGAAGTAGACATACATATTATTTTATAAACTCTTATTATGCATTTATTTTCAGTGTTCTGTCACTTCGTCTCTTTTAGGTACAAGTAATCACCTCAGGTGCCTGTTCTAAGACATCTTCCATTTGTGTTCACCCTAGTAAGCGGGAAACCGGTTTTTTGCACGTTTTAACTAGGGGTAAAAATGAGAGTTTTGTGGACCTGCATTTTAATGGTTTCAGTTTGAGATAAAGGCAGGAACAGAATGGTAACAATCATTTACGGAATTTAGTTTTATTTTAGCTTCTTTGTGGATGCAATTTGGGTTTTCTAGATCGTTCCACATTACTTGAAATTTGCCAAATTTTCTAATAATATATTAGGTATCGCAAGCAATTTCGATTAATAACAATGAACGTGTGTAGAAATGCAGATTTTATTCACTGGATCGGCAAATATTTTGCATTTTACTTGAATACGGGACACGATTTTGCGTCTGTTAACATTTGATTGGTAAAATAAATTTAAAGATTAATTTCGTACCTCACAGAGAATAGAGTGTGATTCCACTAGCAAGACCGGTTGGTTAATGTTGTGTGTGTGTGTGTGGGGGGGGGGGGGGGGTTGCCGTTTTGGAAATGGAAAGAAAAAAAAATACATTTTTTGGTCAAAATG
>Ga0123355_10008422_pt1 | contig 15584 bp, 13 predicted proteins | sample TergutEmb28metaG_3_FD_89872 | JGI IMG/M metagenome (GOLD analysis project Ga0123355, IMG submission 89872) | Embiratermes neotenicus P1 segment gut microbial communities from Petit-Saut dam, French Guiana - Emb289 P1 | ecosystem: Host-associated > Arthropoda: Insects > Digestive system > Gut ... | reverse complement strand
CATAAACGTCAAGGGTTGGGCCCGTTGGCCCGTTCCGTCTCCAGAGTTACAGCTGTTCCCTCCATCTCTTCTTTGGTCTTCCAATTTTCCTTTTTCCTTGTGGGCTGTACCAGTATGTTTTTAGGGGATTCGATTTTGTGGCATTTTTTGTAGGTGTAAGAACCATTTCCCTCTGTATTCCGTGTATCATGGATCTCATTCAACTGCAGACCATTCACCACAGATCTTAAAGATCGGATGTGTCTGCAATCGGTGGTTGTATAATTCGTTCCATGGTAGTAATGAGTATTGCTGGAGTTGGGAACGTGTTGGATATCTTCTGTTGTATATGAACTTGACATGCATGTGCCAATGTTGCAATATGTTTATGGATTCCTTATCGTCTTCACGCCTTGGATATTTGCGGTAAATTTTATCAGTTGAACTGTGCGCGGGGTGCCGGAATGTGAGGCTTGGTCTTTGAGAGTAAAGGAATGAACAGGGCGCTGAGCATGTCCTATAGACCAGGAGGTGTGAAGTTGCAGGATGGCTGGAGAAAACTGCAAAATTAGGACCTTCGCAGTTTCCACTCTCCATCATATACGTAGATGGACCAAGTAGGAAACGTGTCCACATTCTTGCTTCTCCAGTCTGTACATTGCATGTATGATCTGTATCATATGTCCCTTGCATTTTTGCTGACAGTTTGTGAAATGGTGAGGGGTGTCGGTGCTATACATAAAAATCTGAGGAAATGTAGGTACCTAATTTATAATGTCGTGGCAACAAAGCAAGTTGTCACTGAATATTCAGTTTATTAATGGTTACTAAACAAAATTATGACGTACCCAATATTACTGGGTCACTGGATTTGGATTTTATATAATATTATTCGCCATAATATAAACCAATCTAATTACCTTAATGTGGCTGACTCATGTAAGTACAGTATGTACCAAATTTTGTTTCTTGAATTTATTATTAATACAGAGCAGTTATATTGTGTGCCTCAGTGCAGCAGCTGTCACAGGAGCTTGACCAGTAATTTCATGTCTAGTTTCAGCCAGATGTTTTGGAATATGATGGACATTTGACAGTTCATCTTCAGCATTCCTTTGATCAAGTTAAGGAACCCCAATTTTTTGACAGAGGAACAGTTAATATTCAGAGCATAAGAACAGGAGCCATGACATTGCAGCAGGGTGCTCTTTCAGTAGAAGATAGGCAGAAATTAAAAGTAAGTATTCTGTATTTCAGTATCACAGGACAATAAAGATGTACAAATTCAGTAGTGCAGTACTAAAATAGATGTCTGACACTGGTAAGTAAGGCTGTCTTCTGTCTGATGTAAGCATCCTTGTTGATGAAGTGTTCGTTGAACTTCTCATGTACTGCTTGTCACCTCTAACCTTTTACTACTGTATTTTATGTTATGTGAAACTGAATTGTCCGTTGAAGTTTTCGTGGACTGCTTGTCAGCTGTAATCTTGTACTGTTAACCTTTATTTTAATGCTACATGAAACTGAATTCTATTCATGAAATGCATATTGTGGGTGATTAAGCTAGTCTCCTAGAAATCAAGTTTCAGTTGCTCAGGCTTATCTGACTTGAGTAAGCTTACAGTATCAATAAATGTCCCACCAAGAACATGACACTTGTTTGTGCAAAAATAAAATTGTTTTAACCATCTGTGCAGAAACCATGTGACCACTAGAATGTTCCATAAATATTTGTATGTCTGCTGGTGTATTGCATATGTTGTCTTTCCCATCCCCAAGAGGTATAGAGTGTGAACAGAAAAAAATTATAGATCGTGCTGTAAGATTTACAATTTTCCTTGCAGAGCACAAATGGTTGAGAAACCTATTGAATGTGATAAATGAAGGCTGAAATTTGCAACTGATTTACAGACTTACAGGTTATTTTAATAAGCAGAAGAAAACTGAGCAGCTCCAAAGATTGTGTAACATCAAATGCACCTAGGTGCATCAGGCCCAGAAGGGCTTGAACCCAAATACCATTCTTTCATTCATTCAACATCAAATGCAACAGTTGACTATTGAAATAAATTTTAGAACGTTAAACTTAGCCCAGCATGTGATTAAGTACCATAGTATGAAGACATATGGGGCTTGCAGGGATGGCTCCATACTTGTGTAATGTCAGGAGTAAGTGAAGTGAAAAGTCAGTTTCACATCATCATTGCTTTGCTGCCCAGGGGAAGAGTCTTCAGTACCCACTGGATAAGAGGATGGGTGGTCCCCACAGCTAGTCTGGAGCAAGGAGTCTGGACTTGCCATATTACTTTTCATTGACAGTTCATTTAACAGAATTGGGCTGACATTTCAAATGTGGAAGCTCGCAAGCTGAATCTGTTTCATCACTCTAACAGTTGCTAATTTAATTTCAGGCTATTGCTGAAAAAGATGGACTGTATCGGTTGCGTGCATTTGTCCAAAGTATGGATGGCAAAGAGACATCATTTCTCACATTTGTGAAAGCGGTAAGGTTTGTAGAGAGACCCTTCCTGTTTTATATCTTTGTCATACTCTGCTGTGTATGTATTTGTCATAGGCACATAAGGCTTAAACTGAATTAATATTTATGTTAATTTTGTGTTTCTTTTGTTAGCAGTGTTCATTGACTGAATCTCATTTGTCAGATGTTCTGACTGTCTCGCTGGACCATATGGGTTCAGTAATTGCTGTTTCCATGTCAACATCGCCAGCCATATGTGAAGGGCGCCATATCAGTCACGATGATTTACAGCATTTTAATACTACTGTATTTGTGAAACATATGGAGCAGGGACCAACGTATGTACTTTTGGGTCTCTCATATTTTTAGTGCATGCTTTTGGAAATAAAGTGAATTTCAGTGTTAAGTGTGCTGTAATTGGAGAAATGGTTGACTTGATAATCTGCATGCAGACAAAGTACAGAACTTACAGCAACACCATAATTACTAAGTATTGCCCATTTTACATATTTTCAGTAATATGTATATGATGCTTTACAGCAGTTTTGAGTACACTGTACTTATTTCAGCCTGTTGCAACTTTCTGTTTTACTGTTCTATGCACCTTCTGAACAAGGGGTTCGTTGTTTTGGGGGAAGATATTTGTCATGCTATTTCATGGCCAGTGGCTTCTGCAGTTCACATTTTATTATAGGTTTTAATATCACATGAAGTTTATAGTTTCCATGCTAGACTCGCATGTCTCTACTCCTAATGGTTCAACGTTATACTCCACACTAGCATAGGAAATTTTGTCATAAGAATTTTGTGTGTCATGCAACGCAGTGTGTTGCTTTATAATTGTGTTTTGAGACATGCAATGAAAAAGTGCACGTTACTATGTAGGAACTAGAAATTAATAGTGTGTATAATTGTTAGGAATGAGTTTATGTCACTTTTTTTCCCCCAGAAATGTTTTGTATTTTCTGTATACTTTGATGTGTTGATATTTTATGAGGCATATATGTACTGCACCATACAAGGCTTTTCGTAATGCAGAATTTACAGGAAGATTTTATAAAACATGAATTGATTGAAAGCAGTTATTGAGGAATGTAAGTGGTGACTACATTCTGTCAGTATTCAGTCCATTTGCTGACTGGTTTTTTTGTGGTGGATGTGTAGGTTTGAATCTAGGACACAGCTGTTAATGTATGGTGCTTTTCTATAATAGATGTTCTGTATTAGAATAAATCATTTTAGTAATTTGCATTCTTCTTTTTTTAAATGTTAATTTTCACTTACTGGTTTCAGTCCTGATACTGCTGCTTATATTCAGAAGCTAGAGAAGGAAAGAGAAGCAAGGGAAAGAGGAGACACTAAAGATAATCGGTCATTCTTGGCCAAATATGTGAGTTACTTGGAGAATTTTTTGTGGAAATTACTTAATATTGCCTTGCATATGATTGTTATTTTAATTTTCTTTTTTATACAGATGGCAGTATTTTAATTTTCTTTTTTATACAGATGGCAATATTTCAAAACTGAGAGCAGATTTTTTGAGTAAAAGCTGTAGTAGATGACTAAAATACTTGTAAATCTTGTCTTTGAAAGTTCCATTGGGTTAGAAATTGAAACACATTGCCCCTCCAACAATCCGAAATCTGTCCACTGAAATCAGAAGTTATGTTAATCAAAACTAGCAAAATAAGCATACTCACTGATTGTCTGTTGTCACTGACACAACATTCTGTACCAAATGTGGTACGTACAGATAATTGATTCATCTTGTGAAATGAACAGTCAGGTGATGACTGACATTTGTAATTTGCTGAAGAATTATGCTGGCATTTATTCAGCTGTGTCATAATGTGTGTGCCATAGGTTGTTACCTGTTGAAAGTTCAGGTACAGTAAATTATCTACTAGTGCTTATTATCTTCATTTCACCTTTGTGTCTAGTAATCTTAACACATCGTGTTACTGAATTGGTAAAGTAGTGCCATTAATGCATTAAATGTCACCTGTGCAGAGTGGTGTAGTGGTGACACTCTAGACTTGTATTTGGGAGGTCCCCAGTTTGAATCTCTGCTAGGATGCTACCAGCTATTATGGCTAAGGTTTATTGTGGCTTTCCTCAGTCCATCCAGGCAAATCAAGATAGTACCTTGATCTCATTATACATTTTATGCTGCAGTAGGGTGATGGTTTTGAAAAGTCATGTGCAGTAAAGATAAAGTTGTCACTGTACTTGAGCACTGCAGCATGAAGATGTATGGGGATATGGAGATCAAGCTTTGCACATGCCACACTGCCACAAATTGAAGTTAACCCAAGTGGCAGAGTCTGTGCTATCTAATAGGTATGATGGTGATTAGACATCATAACTAGTTTAGATGTGGAGAACAGTAAAATTGTAGCCTCTCATGTAAATCAAACTATACATCCAGCTATTTTAGACTTTCTTGTATTGACCTGTGGCTTAAGTATGAGAGGTATAATTTCATGAATTCAGAGTCTTGGATTTGTGACTGAAATCTTAACAGATTTAGTAGTTACTCTATAAAACTGTTTTATTATGAGTTACTTTTGTTCTGTTTTATGATATATTGGTTCTTCATAGAGGTCTGTAATGTGAACAGTTTTAAGTAAACTGAGATTGATCATTTCTAAAATTATTTTGCCACTTACTTTACAGTGATGATATATTTCTTGTGGCAGAATCTTAAAGTGGAATCAACAGGAAAGCAAAAAGTCATAAAGTTTTTTTATTGCTTTCTTCACATATGATATATGTAGCTAAGCTTGAAGTACAGATGATGTAAATGGTGTTATAAAAAAGTGATCCTGAACAAAGATGCTTGTTCTTACAAGTTCAGTGGCCATGAAACCCAGCTAACAATTATTTTCATTTTATGTGATGATTAAAATTCCGTTCATACAATTTTGTATGCTTGCTGGCAAAATTATGAACAAATGGGGCAGGGTGAAAAAGTAAATGAAAGTTTACAAGAACAGGTACTGGATGTTGTCCAGTTTGAAAGGAATTTGCCAGATGAATGAATCATCTTATATGTTAATGCATTCTGTTACAAGGAACTCTTACTCCATCACTGTACATTAATAAATGATTGTAAGTGTTCAGGTTACCTTACAGCAAGTCACTGGCAATCAGAGAGTTAAGTGTTTCCTGATAAAGCAGACATTTAGTCTGAGTAATCACAAAAACAAAATGTCCCATGATAGTTCTTTTTTATCAGCTAGTTATGTAAGACACCTGTTGATGTTATAAGCCATTTGCTTGCTCTGCCACCTAAATTCTTTGTTTCTACTCCTCCACCTCCACCTTTTCCATGATGGAGCTTTTTATTTTTCTCTCTGGTGCGATGGTGTGGTTTCAAAACCAATTGTTCTGTTAATTTAATACATTTGTTGTCAATTATGTAAAGCTATTCTGTTCCCAGTACCATCTGTGTTACTGAGATTTGAAAACCTTAGATCATTTAATTTCCAGTATTGTAATAAGGTGTCTCTTGAATGCAGTGAAATTACCACACCTCTGTTCATCTACAAGTGTCCAAAGCTTTATTATCAGCTGAAACCAAAACCAGCTCTGCAAATTATCTGAGTCTGTAAGATGGTTGTTTCAGTGAATAGCCATGGAATTTTGTTGTAAGAACTAGAAGTTTTATTATGGAAGGAGGCAAATTACAGCAGTAGCGATGATTAAATTCTTGTTTTTTGTTACACTTTGCTATTATATTGAAAAACAATTTCTGTTTTAAGGAATAGAGATTTCCTGTCATTTTCATACCACCAATGTTCCATGTTCATTCATTTGTCTGTCTCAGAGCTATATAATCTTAGCACTTGACAGTGTTCTTAAATAACACACTAAAAAAACAGAGTTTTCTCAAATATGGCTTTCATCATTCATGTTCTTGTATAACTTTGTAACCATTCATTCAGAATTTCATGGTGGAATTAGGCCTATGATCTGTGGAAGGTTAGGTTGCAGGATTTCACAGGATCTTCATCAAGGGAATATGTTTTACTAATGTACTTTCTTTTAGGTGCAGTTCATGGAAATTACATATTCACCAAATTTGAAGTTTTAATATAACAAAGTATTGTGTTTTTCACTATATGTGGTTGTATTTCATGGACCACATTTTAGGGTAAGAAAAGAAGTGAACTGAAGTGTATTTTATGAATAAAAGATCCACGGGTAATTGAGCTAACTGTGTGAGGAAGATGGGGCTGTATTGGTACATCATTGACATGATAGAACTAGAGCTATGTGAGAAACATGTGCCCATACTTACTGTACTGGTAATGAAGTAGTCATTGAAAGTCACACTATGGAGGCTTAGTATAGGATTAATATTTCTTTGTTATTTGTGCAGAAAATTTAACAGTGTTCGGTTAAGATTATTTTATTTGAAGGTTATAATATTTTGTTTGTTCCAAGTCTTGTTATGCATGTGAATAACGCTCGTAATTTCTTCTTGAGAAGTGTTATTTGTATAACAATAGAACTGTATAGAAAAGTGACAGCCAAACTTAATTGATTGCATTTAAGATTATTTGCTTGCATGGTTCTTTAAAAATTGCAGTATTTTTAATTTGATTTTGTTTAAAAATATGACTTTGTGACTTACATCACACACAAAATTTTCACTGCCATAAAAATGTGGTTGTTTTTTGCAGTATTAATAAGAATTATTTATATATACATGTGTTTTGAGTATGTGGGCGTAAAGAGGTGTACTGATATTTTTTTGGAATGTAATAAAGACTTTTTGTTTCAGTCATTATATTCCTGTGTTTGTAAGAATATGTAACAGAATTAATTTTTAGTTTTGGAATGTAAGGTAAAGCAGTCCCATTACAGGCCTGGACAGGCCCAGAGGGTTCTTCGGAATTTAAGGTTCCCAGATTTCATGACAACGGCACAGGATGGTTATAGGTTGTCAGCTTTTTGCACCGGCCACTTTACCCCCAGGAAATACTCCTGGTACTCATCTCTGTTAGAGGCTGAGTCGACCCCAGGGCCATAGTGTGATTGGAAGGATTTTATGTCAATGAAAAATCCACTGACACCAGCTGGGATCGAACCAGCGGCCTTCTGATTTGTAGCGCAGCACCTTAACCACTGTGCTACTGCAGTCCACAGTTTTGGAATGTATGTAAAGATTTATCAAAAGTGTTGCCAAACAAGTCATTGAACCTAACTTTCAACTCTGAGTCTCCAAGTCTGGAGCAAGATTTTTCTCTGAATGTTGTGACATGCTAGGAATGTAACCTAGCCAAGAAGTGGGGTTTAAAATTGTTTGTAGGCTGTTTTTATGAAGTAAAAGAATGAATGCCCTGTATGTGGGTGACTGAGATGTCTTTGTGCCCATCTGTGACATAGTAGCGCCATATAAACCTCTGGACAGTTTTTTATTTTGTTTTACTGCTGGAGACTTGCCAAAAGTTGTCCAGAAGTTTAAATTTTGAGCTATATTAATTCATAATAATAAAGCTTGGGGTGTAAGGGACCTTAAATAAGCTTTTGCAATGTAGCCAAACCTTGCATAGATTTTGTTGAAATTTTTTATGGAAACCTTTGCTAACTTGTGTTTCATTATTGACATTTTTAAATATGTTTCATGAACTTGAAACAGTGCCAGTGATAACTTTATGTGCTGCATTATTTACAACACCCTATCCAGTCTACTTTTAAACCTGTGTACGAAATGTTAGAATGAAGTATAGCATATTTTGGGCTAAATAATTCATACTGTTTTGTTGAAATAAGTTTGTTTTCAAATGAAAATTACAGTGTCTTGGTACACAAAGGGATAGAATGTTCAAGAATTAACTTCATGTGTTGGTACAGATTTGTAATGGAGGTAGTCTTGGAACTAATAATTGTACAAACAGTTTAACAGTTGCTGCTGAAAGAAAGTAAATCATGACTTCATATGTGTGTGGTGTGATAATGATCTTATTTCTTGGCTAATATTGGATTAGTCATGGGTGACTCATTTCTTCTCTTTGCAGTGGATGTACATAGTTCCTGTGGTGATATTTGTGGTGCTGTCAGGGGCTGCTAATCCAGATGGTGGTGCAGGTGCTGGTGGGGGTGGAGCTGGACGGTAGTGTCATCACATCAGCACATTCCGGCAGTTTGTGAGGGCACTGGGACAAGCATGGGGTGATGTGGATCACCAAGTGCACCCTGTGTGTTCATAATCTAACCTTTGCCTTTCATTAAGAGGTGGTTGCAGTTGTGAGACCTTAAGGGAGATTTGTTATGTACAAAATGATGAAAATGCTGTAAACACAGCTCTTGAAAGTGACAGCACCATACTGGTGGTGGAAATGTGTAGTTTGTGTAGTAATTTCAGTCGATATTTGGTATCAAACGGCACCATTAAACTGACACTTGTTACCTACAAACTCTTTGAAAATAAGTAATATTTCTCCTAATTTTACATGCTATTTCTGTCTTGGATGCATTTATGATTTTTCAGTTATGCATATGAAGCCTGAAGAAAATTAGAGTAACAGGCATATATTAATTGAACATTGATAGTCATTATTGCCCCAGATTACAAAATATTTCTGGCTCGACAATCATACTACAGAGAATGTATCATTAGCTTTTCATGGCACAGCATTTTGTGTATATTGTTGACAGTGACATGCAAGTCAGCAACATAAAGGGAACACCTTGTTCTCTTTCCATGGGAACAGTAGTTGCATGAATGCACCATAATGTTATGTCCTTTGTACATTGCCTATCTTTTTTGTGTGTGTTTGTGTGTATGTGTACAAGATAGGCAGTGTACATATCACTCAAGCAGTAGTGGCACAACTCAAAAATTGCTATTTGTAGTGAATACTACGATTGAGCTGACATATGAAACTATATAACTATATCCGATAATACCGGCACACTTGATAGTGGATACATAGCCCACTGGATGTCATTATCGTCGGTTGTAGGTGTTATATTTTTATAGCTCAATGGTAGTATTAATTCCAAATGGGCAATATTTTAATTGTTCCAAAATTGCGTTCAGTGAGCGATTTGCTGTAACATCAAGGTACATTAGCATAATAATCTGAACATAAATATGTGAAATATGTGGATGTATAATATACATATACATATGTTTAGATTATTGATCTTTCTCGCATTTTAAACACACATACACATATGTACCTACATACATACGTACGTACATACGTACATACGTACATACATACATACGTGCGTACGTACATATGTATATTCGTATATTCCGTGGATCTGTAAGTGTGTCATAAAGATATTAGGTTGTGGAGCAAGTCATAAATACATATATATAAATTTACAGTGTAAAATGTTCCAGACATTTTACAAAAATGTTATAAATCAATTATACTTGTTACTTAATTGCAAATAACTTATTTCAGTGTTCTGTTTCGCAGGATAAACAAACAGCTTGTCATTTAAAATATGGCAGTTTAGGAAGCTGTTAAAAAAGATATCTGTGAAATTTTATGTTAAAAATTGTGTTTTTGTCTTCATTGTTCAAATTTTATTAGACAAAATATGTTAAACATGCACGGGTGTGTGCATTGATCCATAGTGACTTCATTGTGTACCCATACAGGTCTCCAGATTTAAGGTTTTTATTATGGATTTACAGCATCATTTGTCTATTGAGTGATGAAAATTTATTTATGCCCATCATATTTTTCAAAGAGTTTCAAATGGAGGTCTTTCTTCAGTGCTTGAATTATTTTAAAGGGAGAAAAGTAACTCCCAAAATTTGATCTCTATCAGAGATAATCCACTTTTACTGCAGCCAGTCTCTGTTTTCGCCAAATACACCCTTGCTGCTACCAAACTGCAGTTTGCAGTATCATTATTCATAATAATTGTGTGTGCATGCATGTGTGTGTTTGTGAAAAAGAGAGAGTGTATGTATACATGTTGGTGTGCATAGACATATGGGCGGGTAGGAGGTCGAAATTTATGAACCATTGGCTTCTACATGATGCGTGCATGATAATAGTTGCTGTCATTTCATGTGGGTGTTTGCATGCTGCACTTGTAGCTTTTGATCACATGATGGTATTGTGTGTCCAGACACAAACATGCTGTCACTCTGTCACTGTCAATTGAATTGTGATGCACCATTTGATTGATGATGCACCTTTAAATATTGGTTGTGAAAAATAAATAAGGGTGCCAGTAAAACCGTAGAGTTAGTTAAAAGTCCAGTTTTTTATCTCAGTACTGTATATTATTTGTTGCTTTGTGTATTTATATATTTATCACACTTTTCAACTTCATACAGATTTTATTCTTCAGTTGCCTGACAAGTAATTTCATTTGTAGATGAAATTAATGGGGGTCATCAGTATGGATTTTGGCATAATAGATGACTATTAGGAATGGTTTGAAACAAGGAGACGCTCTATCACCAATGCTTTTTAACTTTGCTTTAGAGTACGCCATTAGGAGGGTTCAGGTAAACCAGGATGGCTTGAAACTAAGTGGTACACATCAGCTTCTTGCTTATGCCAATGATGTTAATATACTGGGAGGAAGCATACATACTCTAAAGGAAAATGCAGAAGCTTTAGTAGCTGCTACTAGGGAGATTGGACTGGAAGTAAGTGCTGATAAAGCTAAGTACATGGTCATGTCTCTAGATCAGAATGCAGGACGAATTCACAGTGTGAGGATTGATAATGTACCTTCGAGAGGGTGGAAGAGAAGATTGCTGTCCTTTAGTAGGACACAATCCAGGACATAACACCCTGAGAAGATATCTTTATGTAATGGGGTTGAATAACAACCCCACTTATAACAAGTGGTATGGAGGAGGAAACCTCACTCCACATCTTATGTGAGATGAGGCTTTGGCTTCACTCAGACATGCATATCTGGGTTCCTTCTTTTTTGACCCTGAGGATATTATGGACCTAAGTATAGTGGCCTTCTGGAACTTTGGTAAAGGAACAGGGCTGCTTTAACCTGGCATCAGATCATGGGGCACAAAAGGCCTGTTTTAAGGCCTAGTTGCATTGCGCCCGGAAGGGTTCGAACCCAAGTAGTATTCTATTCTAAAGGCCAGACAGGCAAACATTCATGTGATACAATTTCTTTTTAGAATGGTCTGAAACAAGAGATGTTTAATTGTCATGACTTTTCAACTTTGCTTTAGCATATTCCATCTGGAAGACCCAAGTAAACCCAGGAGCAATTGAAATAGAATGGGACACATCAGCTTTGGGTCTGCATAGATGATGTTAATTTGCTGGGCTAAAAGATAAATATTGTAGAGGAAAGGGCAGAGACTTTTATTGTTGCTAGTACAGAGGTTGGCCCAGAAGGAAATGCTTAGCAAACTAACTCTACTTTCATGTCTTGTGAACACAGTGCAGCGCAAAATCAAACATAGTTAGCCAATAAATACTTTGAAATTGTGGCCATGTTCGAATATTTGAGAATAATGCTAACAAGTGAAAACTGCATGCGTGAAGAAATTAAAAACAGAGTAAATTGGAGGAATGTTTGCTAGTATAATATTCATAAACTTCTGGTTTTGAATTTGTTGTCCACAAACATCAAGAATAAAATATACAGAACTGTCATTTTGCAAGTTGCTTTATATTTGTGTGCAATGATCTTGCACATTAGGGAAGAATGTAGGCTGAGGACATTAGAGAGCAGGATGCTGGGGAAGTTATTAGGTCCTGAGAGGGTGGAGGTATCAGGAGATTGAAGAAAATTGCTGAGGGATAAGCTTTACGATATGTACTCCTTGCCAGATATTATTAGGGTGATCAAAGCAAGGAGGATGAGTTGAGCAGGGGATGTCACACACATAGAGGAGATGAGGAATGTGTGCAGGTGTACTGGTGGGGAACCCGAAGGAAAGGGACTACACTTCAAAAACCTAGTCATTGATGGGAGTATAATATTAAATAGTTTCTTGAAGAAATGGGATGGCAGGGTGTGGACTGGATTTGTCTAGATTGGGATAGGGACAAGTGGTATGCTTTTATGAAGATGGTAATGAACCTTTGGTTTCCATAAAATGCAGGGAATTTGTTGACTAACCAAAGAACTTTTAGCTAATCAGTAAGATCCTTCTCCATGGTGTAGAGTGGATTGTGTGTTTACAAGTATGTAAGTGTGAACTAATGGTATATGTGCAGTATTTAGAAATAACAAAAGCTGTGAGGGGAAATCAAAAGTAAGGATAGCTTATTGTCACTTTACCTTGCAATGACCACACAACAACAAATGCATTTCCAATGTTCAAAGTTTCTCTGCACATTTGTTACTTTGGTCCAAAATCTTTATGGTACCATCTACCAAGGTTTCTTCTTCTTCTTCTCCTCCTCCTCCTCCTCCTCCTCCTCCTCCTCCCCCTCCTTCTCCTCCTCCTCCTTCTTCTCCTCCCCCCCTGCAAAGCCACATATCCTCTGCATCTTCGACCTCTTCATCACTTGTATATTTTTGTCCATGTAGCATCTAAAGGTGGTTGAAAAGTCTGGTGATAAGATGAGGCAAGATCTGCAATGTATACTGGGTGAGGGATAATCGGAAAATTTCAGTTCTCAAATCATTTCAACAGTTACTGCTGCCATGTGGAGGTCAGCAATTGTTATTATAGAAAGCAACATCTTTTGTCAGCATTACTCTGCATTTACTGCACACATTTTATTTTACCCTAGGTCATCTTGGAGGATTGAATATGCATGTACTAAGCTATTGTCTAACTTGTCAGTTACACCTGTGACAGTAATCTGTTGTTTTGAACCATCCAATTATCTCATTCAGCATTATCCAACATTTGTAGAGTGATCAGTTGGCTTGCACACTCTTCACCAATGACACTTGTTATGCTGCTTTGGAAAATTTCTTCTCATTGGTACATCTTCCTGTCCACAATACAGTATTCTATGTATTGTGGTAGCATTCTTCTCTAAATTGTGGCTGATTGTAATGCTTCTGACCACAAAATTCAATGACAGCCTGTTACTCAACACTAATGTAATATAAACCTGGAGCCATCATGTTTACACTGTATTAGTTTTGAGTTTCTTGTGGTATTGTTGATGAAGATTCAAGTCTTGGAATTTTATGCTGTGTCAACTGGTAAATTGCTACAAACATTTAGTGTGTTTATGTTCGCAATGGACTGCTTGACTCTGACGGTGGAGGCACCATGCTTCTCTGAAACATTGGCAAGTGTTTACCAGTCAGCACAGCTAATATCACAGAAGTTCGAGTTTTCATGTTTACACTGGGATTGCACAAGCTTCACCACATGTAATGGCCAGCCAATAACATGCCTGGACTTGGCTTAATATGTAGTATGTGTGATGTGTTCAAGAGCATTGTCTGACAAGTTTGTGGAATTTTGCTCAAATACTTCCCTTACTTTTGATTTTCTTCTATATAACTTCGAAAACTTTTCAAAGTTTGAAGTAGAACTAATTGCTTTGATTTGTATGTGTTGTGGTCCCATGCTAAGGATTTTAATTGCATGCTGGTTTCAGTTCCTTATTTTATTATTGCAGAAAATTTTATTTGTGGTCATATGATTAGGTTACTAAAGTTTCAGAATTTGCATGGCTGCATAAGTGCTTGCTTGGTGCACATAACAACATTGTGTTGCATTTTTTGGTACTGAAATATGTGGTGTATTCCACAAGCATAATCAGCTGTTCTAGTAACTGTCATTACCAACTTCTGATTGATGTCTGGTATAGCGTATTTCACATTACTTTATAAGTTTGTTTATTTTTATCATCATGTGGTGTTTTACAACTGTACTTTTCCTGCCACTTCCATAGATTGATAGTTGCCATACTGGATTTGGTGGTTATGGTTAAAAAATATGCCTCTCGTATAACTGCCAGTGATAACACCTTCTGCTTCCATACGTATGGGTAGGTTTTTGTAGAAGTTAAAAGGTTATTATTTCTGGGAAACCAGGAACAGAACTTAAGAGTGTAAAGAATGCACAAAATCAAAATTACATTTTTTAATTTATTCTGAATGTTAGAAATCCACAAGTGATAAAAAAGTACATAAATATCTGTGTATATTTACAGTGTTATAATTCATACTGTGTCACCAGCTGAATCATTGGCACTTAGTGTCCATGAGTTGAATGCATTGAATTTGGTACAATACAAGACTAACAGTAACAATATTGTTGATCTAGTGGTTATATTACAGTACACAAAATTTTATAGGAAAAATTACAAACATACTATTCATTCATATGGTAATTGTAATGTTGGAAATGTGAGTTAACAAAACTGGAAGTCTGTGTCTTCAGTAAATAGATCATCAGGTAACATGGCGTCTGCTTCCTCCAGGCTAAGTCCAAGTGTATCTGGATTATGATCCGTTGTCGGAGAAGACATTTCTATGTCACTGATGTCCTGAAGCAGACCTGATTCTTCCACGACTTCCTCCCGTGACAACGGGTTCAGAAAGTCTGAAACAGTATTTAGCTTCAGCTACTTTTTACAGTCCTGTCTATTGTTTATATTTGATTCATATGTTGTAAATTGAACTACTTGCTTGTAATAATGATAAGTTAGTGACACACTATTATGCACATGTAATATTTATTTTGCTGTTATATGAAGTATTATTGATTCATTTATATCTCAAAACTATTAAATAGGTCAGTTACATTCTCTGGTTAACATTACTTTTCATAAAAACTAATGTTGAAAGTGTATCTGATCAGGTATGTATGTGCGCTAAAAATATTTGATTTTGTGCCTTGTTGCTGTGTATTAAAGGTAAATACTGTTGTGGCCTAGCTGACCTTCAGAAATTGCCATTGGTCTTAATGATAACCAAGTTGCAATGTGTGGTGGTCAGGTGTATTATAAACTGCAACTTGTGTTATGACCATAACACAAACACATTTGAAACAGGCTGTCAAAGCTTGTCAGTATGCATAACTGAACCTGCTCCATACAATGCAGAGACATGTTTTCTACTAGGAATTAATTTTTTTGGAATGTCTGTAGTTTTTTTTGAAAAATGATTCTTCTTTGGAATTACATTTTTAATGTGCTTAAAAAGTTTGTTTTTTTTTTTTTTTTTTCATGTCTGCTCCGTG